>Ga0136640_10000111_pt1 | contig 27531 bp, 19 predicted proteins | sample AntDrymUQ8642106_2_FD_105498 | JGI IMG/M metagenome (GOLD analysis project Ga0136640, IMG submission 105498) | Polar desert sand microbial communities from Dry Valleys, Antarctica - metaG UQ864 (21.06) | ecosystem: Environmental > Terrestrial > Soil > Desert | place: Antarctica: Dry Valley...
CGCACCATGCGGGGGGCGATCGATTGGGGTCACGATCTGCTCAGCGAAGATGAACAGACCCTGTTCCGCCGCTTGGCGGTGTTCGCGGGCGGCTGGGCGCTGGACGCCGCGGAGGAGGTGGCCGGCGAGAACCTGGACCTCGACGTGCTCGATGGGATGGACGCGCTACTCGGGCAGAGCTTCGTGCGCAACCTCGGCGGTGAAGGGATCGAGCCACGCTTCGCGATGCTGGAGACCATCCGCGAGTACGCCTTGGAGCAGCTGCAACGCAGCGACGAAGCGCCGGCGGTGGCTGCGCTCCACGCGGCCTACTATCAGCGGCTGGCCGAGCAGGCGGCGCCACACCTGCGCAACCGCGACCAGATGGTGTGGTTGACGCGCCTGGAATCCGAGCACGCCAACTTCCGGGCGGCGTTGCGCTGGGCAGACGAGCAGTCCGACGTCGACACGGTGCTGCGGCTGTCGGCCGCCTTGGGCGGCTTCTGGCGCGTCCACTGCCATTTCACGGAGGGACGGCACTGGCTGGACCGGGCACTGTCGCTGTCGGTGGGCCAACGCACGGCCCTGCGGGCAACGCTGTTGGACCGCGCCACCGTCTTCGCGCGTGCCCGCGGCGACTACGGCCCGGCGGAGGCGCAGCAGACCGAGGCGGTGCAACTCCAGCGCGAACTCGGCGACGGTGACGCCCTGGCCTCGGCGCTGAATCTGCTGGGGGCGCTGCGCTACGACCAAGGGGATGTCGCCGGCGCTCGGCGGCTCATGGAGGAGAGCCTGAGTGTTCGCCAGGAGCGTGGCAGCGACGAGCGGGCGGCGGCGGAGACGATGAACAACCTGGGTGTGCTCGCCCACGGTGCCGGGGAGCTGGAGTCGTCCGCCGACTATTTCGCTCGCGGCCTGGTCATCTTCCGGCGCACCGGCGACGACGAGGGAATCGCGCGGCTGGTGATGAACCAGGGCAACCTGTACCTGGACCGCGGTGACCACCGGCGGGCCGCGGCGCTCATGCGTGAGGCCATCGCGCGGTTCCACGGGCTGGGCAGCACCTGGGATCTCGTCGACTGCCTGGACTTTCTGGCCACCAACCTCGGCCTGCGGGGCCGCACGGAGCAGGCTGGCACGCTGTTTGGCGCCTCCGAGGCGCTGCGCGAAGCGATCGGGGCCGTGCGTCCCGACCCGGAGCAGTCCGACTACGAGGCCAAGGTCGCGGCGACCCGTGCGGCCTGCGACGCCGACATGCTGGCCGACGCCTGGGCGATGGGACGCACCATGACCGTGAATCAGACGGTTGCTTACGCCCTGGTCGATGAAGAGCAGGGCTGAACTATGCGGGTGCTGATCTTCCACGGTTATTTGCTACGCGGAACCGGCAGCAACATCTACAACGCCAACCTGGCCCGGGCGCTGGTCGCCGACGGCCACGAGGTGCACCTGTTGTGCCAGGAGCCCGCCGCCGAACAGCTTTCCTTCATCGACGCGGTTGGATCTTGGTCCGACGGCGACCTGACGCTGCGGACCCTGCGCGAGCCCATCCGCTGCACCGCCTACCGGCCCGACATCGGCGAGCTGCTGCCGGTCTACGTTGACGACACTTATGAGGGCTTCACCGCCAAGGCGTTCCGCGACTGCTCCGACGACGAGCTGGCGGCCTACGTCCAAGCCAACGTCGCCGCCGTCGGCGACGTTGGCGCCAGGGTGTCGCCCGACGTGGCGCTGGCCAACCATGCCGTGATGGGCCCGCTGATCCTCGCCCGCGCGCTGGACGACACGGTGCCCTACGCGGTGAAGATCCACGGCAGCGCGATGGAGTACACGGTGCGCCCGCAGCCGGAGCGGTTCCTGCCCGCGCTGCACGAGGGGTTGGCGCGCGCCCGGGGGGTGCTGGTCGGCTCCCGTCACGTCGCCGAGCGTCTGTGGGAGGTCGCAGGCGAGGTGTGCGACCGGACCCGGCTGGGTCCCCCGGGCGTGGACGTCGCGGCGTTCCGGCCCCGCCCGGCCGACGAGGCCACGGCGAACTTGCGGGTGCTCGCCGAGCAGCTAGCCGGCACCACCGCGTCCTGGGGCGGCGAGGCCGGGGCCGTCGAGACCCTTCGCGCCCTTGATCCCTCCGTGCACCGGATCGTGACCTACCTGGGCAAGCTGATCGTCTCCAAGGGCGTTGACCTGCTGCTGGCCGCCTGGCCACTGGTCACCGCGCAGGTGCCCTCGGCACGTCTGTGCGTCGTTGGCTTCGGGACCTATCGCGAGGCGCTCGGCGACATCGTTGATGCACTTGCCCGAGGCGACCTCGACGGCCTGGGCGAGATTGCCCGACGCGGGCGTGAGCTGGAAGGCGGGCCCGCTGGGGAGCTGACCTACCTGCGTGCGTTCCTCGACTCGTTGGACGACGAGGCGGCGCAGGCCTACCGGCAGTCCGCGCAGGCCGCTGTTGGCACAATCGCCTTCACGGGCCGCCTCGAGCACGAGGCGCTGCCACTACTGCTGCCCGCCTGCACCGCGCAGGTCGTGCCCAGCACCTTTCCGGAGGCCTACGGGATGGTCGCCGCTGAGGCGGCGGCCTGCGGCATGTTGCCCGTCTGCGCCGGCCACTCGGGCCTGGCCGAGGTCGCCGCCACGCTCGCCGAGGCGCTGGACGAGCCCTTGCGCCGGCTGCTCACCTTCCCGCGCGGGCCCGCTGCGGTCCGCGACATTGCCGAGCGACTGGTCGTCTGGCTGACGCTGCCGGACGATCAGCGAGACCGAGCGTCAGCCGCTCTCGCCGCCGTGGCCCAGGAACGCTACGGCTGGGACCGTGTCGCCCAAGGCGTGGTGGCCGCCGCCCGCGGCGACCTCGGCGCGCTTCCGCCCCCGTAGCATCGCAACCGGGTGCGGTTTCCGTCGCCGGCGCGGCGCGATGCACACAGTCGCGCAGCCGAAGTCAATCGTGTGCGGGTTCCGTCGCCGGCGCGGCGCGCTGCACACGGAGGCGTCGCGACGGCGCGCTGCACACGGAGGCGTCGCGTCAGGCCTGGTCGTCGGCCCAGGCGGCGAGCAGGCCGCGATAGTGGGCGACGAAGTGGTCGTGCTCGTGCGACGGGAACGTCGAGCGCACCGTGTCGACCAGCAGGCGGTCGAACTCGCCACTGCGGACGAACTCCACCAGCAGCTCGTCGACGTGGCCAAGGTGGCGGTCGCAGAACTCCGCATACTGCTCGGCCGAGAAGTAGTCGTCCGCCAGCCGGCGGTAGGCCCCCAGCTTCTCGGAGTAAGAGCGATCGCTGTCGGCGATGGCGAACCATCGCGGAGGCGTGAGGTCGACTCCCATCGGCCGGCCGGTCGTCGTGGCAAAAACCGACCAGCGCAGCAGCGCTTTGATGGCCCAGGGGAAGTAGTAGTGCAAGCTGGTCAGCGACACGTCCGGGCAGGCGTTGGCGTAATCGATCGGGAAGACCTCGTCGTCCTTGACCAGCGTCTCGCAGGAATTGAACTCCCAGCGAAAGAAGCTGTTGACGGTCTTGCCGATCGTCACAACCTCCGCGCCGGTTGACGGTTTGAGAACGTCATGATCGACCTGGTAGCGGTCGTGCATCGGGCGGTCGGGGTCGAACCGCATGACCAATGTCTCGGCGCCGATGGACAAGCTGCGCGCGAACACGTCGAAGCCGTCTACCGCCTTCTGCAGGTGCATCAGCCGCTGACCGGACTCATCGTAGCGCCGCCGCAGCGTCTCTGGCCCGTCGATGCGGCTGACGCCTACCCAGGCGCCGCCGTCGAACGGCTTCATGTACAACGGGTAGCCGATCGCCTCGGCGACCTCCTCGAGATCGAAGGAGCGGTTGTAGCGGGCGGCGGTGTAGGGCCAGCGCACGTTGTCGACCGGTTGCTTATACGGGATCAGCCACGTCTCGGGGACCTTCAACCCTAAACGAATCATCGCGCAATAGGCCGCGTGCTTCTCCATCGACTGGAAGGTGAACGGGTTATTGAGCAAGTAGACGTCGTCCATCAGGGCGACCTTCTTCAACCACTCACGCGGCACGTAGTACCAATGCGCGAGGCGGTCGATCACCAAGGCGTAGCGAGGCTGCGCGCGCAGGTTGAACGGCTCGATGGTGATCCGCTCGGAAGCGAAGCGGTGGCGCTGCCCGCCGTGGTCGATGTCGAGGGCGGCCCGTGCCAGCAACTGCTCGAAAGCGGTTGACCAGTCCTCCTCGGTGCCCAGCAGCAGGCCGAGCAGGTGCGTGGCGGCCATCGGCTCTCCTCGTCTCGCCGTCGGTCCGCCCAGTGCCCACTGGCCGGCTACACGAAGCGGGGCAGATGGTGTGCCAACTGCGCCCGCCACGAAGGCCAGTCGTGGGCAACGTCGTACCCCCACAGGTCGGCCTCATGCGTCAATCCCTTGGCGGCAAGCAAGGCCGCGAAGCGCCGGGTGCTCTCCAGCGCGCCCGTGGTGTCCTCCCACATCCCCTGCCCGCAGATCAGTAGCAACCGGGCCTGCTCCCGCAGCCACTGCAGGTGGCTCCCGTCGAGGTTGGCAACGTAGTCGACCGGGTTGTTGAAGTACACGGCGTCACCCCGCTCGCCGGGGGCCAGCAAGGAGATGTCGTAGACGCCGCTCATGCAGATCGCGACGGGGAACAGGTCGGCGCGCCGCAGCGTCAGGTTGGCGGCGTGGTAGGCGCCGAAGCTGCAGCCGGTCACCAGGATGTCGAGCGGTCCCCCGCAGTCGTCGTGGATGAACCCCACCACCTGGTGGACCAGCCAGTCCTCGTAGCGTCCGTGCCGCCGGGCCGCCTCCTCCAGCGATACCCCCGGAGCGAACCAGCTGTCGGAGTCGTAGGAGCTGACGCTGTAGACCTTGAGGCGGCCCCCGTCGATGAGCCAGCGCACCGCGTCGACCATCCCGTTGCGCTCCCAGTCGCCAACGTCGCCTTGCTGCGACGCGAAGGCGATCAACGGGCGGCCGTGGTGACCGTAGGCGATGACCTCGCCGTGCGCCCCCGTGGCCGGCGACCGCAGCGACAGCCGCTCACGCCTCACCGCCAGACCCGCGCCAGCAGGTCGACCAGGTTCGGATCGAAGGTGTCACGCCAGGCGACGTAGTTGTGTGCGTCGCGGTTGACCAGCAGCCGCGCGTCGTAGCCCTGGCGCCGCAGCGCGCGGGTGACCGCGCGGTTGTTGGCCAGGTTCTCCTCGACCGCGCCGCACGTCAGCGTCACTGGGATCGGACGAGTTGCCGAGGACGCGTTGAGGACTTCCCCCACGAAGCGCGCGATCCGCCGAAAGCGCGGGAAGCCCGACTCCTGGCGGTCGTAGCGCTGGCGAAAGAAGCTGCCCGACTGCAGGAACAGCCCGGCGAAGACGCCTGGACGGCTGCGATGGACGTGCAGCATGGCCAGCGCGCCGAGGCTCGCGCCCATACCCACGATGGGGTGTTGGCCGTTCGGCGCGAGCCATGCCAAGGCGGGGACGATGTCACCGGCCAACGCCCGCGCGTAGGCGGCGGACGCCGAGTAGTGCTCGTTGCGTTCCATCGGGTCGAGCAGCACCGCTCGCAGCGGCGGGAGCCGACCGGCCTGGGTCATCCGGTCCAGCAGCCGCGGCAACTCCGACATCCGTGCGTACTCGGAGCCGTCGTGGGCGATCAGCAACGGCAACGGCGCTTCGGGGTCGGCATCGCGGCTGGTCCAGATCCTGACGGAGACGTCGGCACGGAGCCGGAAGCTGGGCACCGTCGTGTCGAACAGCTGCCCGCCGAGCGGTTCGTCGTCGCACCACGCCGGAGCCCGGTAGCCGGGGAACTCCACCACCGAGCGGTCTCCGAACGCTCCAGGGGCGCGCAGGGGGTTGTCGGCGTCACAGAAGGTCTCCACCCCGCCGCTGTGGTGGCAACCCTCGAAGGCGTACTCCATGCGGTCAACGGCGGGCCGCCCGAAGGTGAGTTCCCACACATCGGTGCCAAGTGGCTTGACCAGATAGGGGCCCTCGCGAGGACGCTGCAGATCCTGGCGCAGTCGCAGCCAGGCGAACGCTCCGTCGGGATCGTGCAGCCGGAAGACCACCCGGTCGTCGCCCACCACGGGAGCGGCCAAGGCAGGAGCGGGGGTCACCGCCTCACCATACGGGCGCTACCGATGGCCGGCCACGCGGCCCGGTCAGCCGCGCACCCGGTCGAGTAGCCGGTCAGGCGCCAGCGCCTGGCCCCTCCCAGCGCTCGTCCTCGGCGTCCCACGCCTCGTTTCGGTCTTCGACCCGCTCCCGCCAGCGCGCCGCTGCTTCGGGCGAGTCGTACGGGCCCATCTGTTGTTCCGCCCGGCACTGGCCCGCCGGCTCAGCCTTGCCATGCTCCAGACACCAGTACCAGTTAGATCCCCGCCCACCGTCTGCCCCACCGTCTGCGCCGGCCATCGCCCCTCCTGTGTCTGCGACCCACCTCAGCGTGCCCCGACAAGCCCCTTTCCAACAAGCGCCCTGACGCCGTAGGCTGCAAGGTGCCCAGCGCACAGGGCGGCACCGGCGGGGTGCCGACATCGCGAGGGGCGGCGGTGAGCAGATGCCGAAGATCGCCAGGAAACGCGACGACGACTCGAGCCGTGCGGGCTTCCGCTGGGGCAAGGCCGCGTCCAGCGGGCAGCCATCCGCTGCCGGCCCAGCCGACACCCAAGGCCCAACTGGCTCGCGCGGCCCTGCGACGCTGCTGCAGCGCTGGCAGCGCCGGCGCGGCAAGCAGGGCTGAGCAATGAGCGACGCGCCGCCCCCTGACGACGCGCCGCGGCCCGACCGGCCGCTGCTGCGCAGCGGGGTGATCTCCGAGGCGCTGACCGACCCCCAGCAGCGTCAGAAGCTGCGGCTTCCCGCTGACCCGAACGACGCCGGCCCGATGGTCGTCGAGCTCAACCTGCTGCACGAGGAGGGGCTGGACGGCGCCGAGGAGCGGTTCAAAGAGCTGTACGTCGCCGAGGTTGGCGCCTGGGAGCCCGACCCGCCGGAGCCGGTGGCGGGCACCTATTACCGCTGCGACCTGTCGATGACCGCGGTGCGCAAGCTGGTGCGCCGTGATCAGCGCTCGGCCATCGGTCGCCGGGCCATCTACCGCATCTGGCCCGACTTTCCCGTCAAGCCCCTGCTGGACCGCTCCGTCACCACGGTCAAGGCCGATGCCGCCCGCCGCGCCTACGAGGCCAGCGGCCACGAGATCGTCTGGGGTGTCATCGACTCGGGTATCGACGAGGCACACCCCCACTTCGCCGCCAACAAGACGTTGCAGGGCGACGTGAAACGGCTGCACAAGGACTTCACGGGCGGCGACGAACCGCTGCGCGACGGCTTCGGCCACGGCACGCACGTCGCGGGCATTATCGCCGGCGGCCTCGGCGCCAAGAAGGACCTGAAGGTGCGGGCCGGCCGCCGGGTGCTCGACGAGGTCGACGAGACCGAGCGCATCGAGTCGCGGGAGATCCCCGACATGTCACGCTTGGCGGGCGTTGCCCCCCACGCCAAGCTGGTCAGCCTCAAGGTGCTCGACGACGACGGCGAGAGCCGCTCGACGAATGTGCTGGCCGCGTTGCAGTACGTGCGCGAGAAGGTCAACGGGCACGGCAAGCTGCTGCGCATCCACGGCGTGAACCTCAGCCTCGGCTACGAGTTCGACGCGCACTGGTTCGCCTGCGGCCAGAGCCCCATCTGCGTGGAGGTCGACCGGCTGGTGCAGTCGGGGGTGGTCGTGGTCGTGGCCGCCGGCAACACCGGCTACGGGCAGCTCATGGCCCGCGAGGGCGTCACCAGCACCGGGATGTCGCTGACCATCAACGATCCCGGCAATGCCGACGAGGCCATCACCGTTGGCGCCACCCACCGCGACAGCCCCCACACGTTCGGGGTCTCGTACTTCTCGTCGAAGGGCCCCACCGGTGATGGCCGCCTCAAGCCGGACCTGGTCGCACCCGGCGAGCGGATCACCTCGTGTGCGGCCGGTCGCCGGCGCGATGAGATCGCCTCCCTGCTGGACGGTCTGGACCCCGACGAAGTCGCCGCCTACATCGAGGACAGCGGGACGTCGATGGCGGCGCCGCACGTCTCGGGGGCGGTCGCGGCCTTCCTGTCGGTGCGACGCGAGTTCATCGGACGCCCGACCGTGGTCAAGCGGCTGTTCTGCGACAACGCCACCTCGCTCGGGCGGGAGCGGTACTTCGAGGGCCACGGCATGGTCGACCTCATGCGGGTCATCCAGGCGGTCTGAGCCGCCTAACGAAGGGAGCGCAGATGCCAAAGATCGCGGGTTTGCCGCACTGGGAGGTCGGCTTCGACGCGGCCGGCAAGCTGACCAGCGGTGACGGTGACGAGGTGGTCAGCGAGGCGGCCGCCGCCGGCTTGACCGACCTGCTGGTGTTCTCTCACGGCTGGAACAACGACACCAAGGTCGCGCGGGGATTGTACGAGCGCTTCTTCACGCTCGTGGCCGAGATCCTCACCGACCGTGGCGTGGATCTGGACAAGGTCGGGACCCTCGGGGTGCTGTGGCCGTCGATGCGCTGGCCCGACGAGGACATCGGCACGGGCCGCGGCGGTGCCGCCAGTGCCGCGGGGCAGATCAGCGACGCGGAGCTCGTGGATGCTCTGCGCGACACCTTCCCCGGCGCGGCGCAGCAGCAAGCGCTCGGCGAACTGGCCCGGTTGCTGAAGGAACGTCCCGAAGACCCCGGGGCCCTCGGCGCCTTCCAAACGCACATGCGCACGCTGTCCGAGGCCGACCCCCCTTCACCGACCGGCGAAGACGGCGGTGAGAACGCCCTGCTCGACGACGACGCCGAGGCGGTCTTCGACCGCATGGCCGCTGCGGCGCCCGCCCGGCGTGGCGGTGGGGCCGCCGGGTTGGGCGGCTTCTCGCGGCTGTGGAACGGGGCCAAAGAGGCGCTGCGCCAGCTGACCTACTGGCAGATGAAGGCGCGCGCTGGCGTTGTCGGCCAGACCGGCCTCGGCCCGCTGCTCGGGCGGTTGCACGCGGCGGGCCCCGACCTGCGAATCCACCTGCTGGGGCACAGCTTCGGTGGCCGGGTGGTCGCCTTCAGTTTGGCCGGCCTGCCCGACTCGGCGGTGCGCGACACGCCGATCGCGTCGCTGTCGCTGATCCAGGCCGCCTTCAGCCACTTCGCGTTCGCCGACGAGCTGCCCCACGACCGTAAGCGCAGCGGCGCGCTAGCCGGCATGCAGCAGCGCGTCGGCGGGCCGATCCTGGTCACGCACACACTGCGCGACAGTGCCGTGGGAACCGCCTACCCGCTGGCGTCCCTGGCGGGGCGCCAGGACGCAGCTGGCGCCGACGACCTGATGTTCCGCTGGGGCGCACTGGGCCACGACGGCGCCCAGGGCGTGCCGGCCGACGCCGCGCCCCTGCGCGCAGTCGGATCGGCCTACGAGCTGGGCCCTGGACGGTTCTGCAACCTGGATGGCAACAAGGTCATCGTCAACGGCGGCCCGCCGGCGGGGGCGCACTCCGACATCTTCCACCCGGAGCTCGCCTGGGCCGTACTGATCGCCGGAGGACTGGTGCAGCCCTAAGGCCCAAGGTGCCCCGGGACTTTGTCAACGCACGCACCCTGTTGCGCTGTGCCGGCGTGGCTGGGGTGGGGGTGGGAGTTGTTTGGGTGGGGCGGCTGGGCGCTGAATCACAGTGTCGGGTTGTGAGGCTAGCGGGAAGGTCTCGTGAGCGCGGAAGTGTCCAGGTCGTGAGTCAATCCCACCCCCGAGAGGTGGGATCCCAGGTGTGGCCGTGAACCTCGCCCGTTAGAACCGGGTCGGCGAAGGCGACGACCTGTGCGAGGAGATCCTCGAAATACTCAGCGGTGACTTCCTCGAGTCGGTGCTTGCGTCGCCACGCCGACCACCTCCCCTGCGCTGCGCCTGCATAGCCCTCGAGCACATCGGCGAGGGGCGAGAGCGCCGCCTCCCGATGTTCGGCGACCCCACGGAGGGATTCGGAGAGACGCCCTCCATCGACACGGTGGACTGCGGCGAGGCGGGCGACGTCGGTGAAGTCTCGCCAGCGCGTATTGGCCGTGCCGCGCTGCACAGCTGTCACGATCTTCTCGGCCAGCGGATAGCCGGTGACGACCAGCTCACCGCCCAGAAGGCGCGGCAAGGAGACTGTTTCTGCAGCGGGGCTGATCGGATCGCCGACGTTGATGTCGACGTGGAACAGGAGCCGAGCGCTGGCCAGCGTCCCCGAGACGGAGACGCGGACCCCGCTGTAGGCATCGCCGACCCGGATCACTTCGGCAGTGATGGCTTGGGAGTCGAGGGCCAAGCCATCGTGGAGCTCGATCTTCACGATCTCTACGACGATGCGCCGAACAGCCTCGGCGCTGTTGTGAAGGTCGCGGGCCGCCAGATCGACGTCTCTCGTCGGCCGACGCGTGTCGAACGCGGCAAGCAGGACGCCGCCCTTGAGGACGAAACGGTCGGCGTGGGCCGACCGGGTGAGGCGGTCGAGGAACCCTTCGAGGGCATACAGCTGCTGGAGCTCGTCGGACGGTCGACCGGCCTGGCGGGCCAGGTTCTGGAGATCGAGGTAGACACGGCCCTCAGCTGTGTCTCGGGTGGGTCGGCCGCTCACAGCAAGACCAGAAGTGCCTCGCGGATAGAGCTCTCGGCGCGGGGCCCGAAGTGGTGAGCCATGCGCAGCAGGGAGGACGGCTGCGACCCGCTTCGACGGATCCAGCGCTTCAGGGCATCGATGGCCTGCTCGGATCCTTCCAGGTGCCGGAGGCGGAACGCGTCGCAGATCGATCTCTCCGGTCCGTAGATCCCGATGGCTAGGTCACCCACGGGGAGGACGTCTCTCCCGATGGGGAACGTGTCGACGTCGAAGCGGTGCCACCTCGCGGGTGCGGTAGTAGCCGGAGACCGGCGCCCTCGCGGCAGGGCGACGTCGATGACGGGAGGGATCTCGTCGGACAAGTTGTGCCGCGCTAGTGCGGTGCCGAGACACAGCGTCGCCTCCGGCGCTCGTCGAGCGATCTCGATGAGGTCTGGGTCACCTTGGGCGCCAGCACGACGGAAGAGGCCGCGGCCCAGCGACTCGATCTCACCACTGTCGCGCAAGCCGTAGAGGCGTCGGTCAGACATGCCGCTTCGGCGGGCGTCGGAGTAGGTGAAGACATCCGGCAGTAGCGCAAGCGAGTCGGTAAGGCGCATGGCGGAAAGCGTAGCCACCTGTCTGCTGTATGACTACACTTTCCTTCAGTTCTTTGGAAGCGGCCAGTACGACGCAAGAGGGAATGGGTTGGTCTCGTCGGCGGAGCCGCTCCACCCGAGGACCGTGCGGCAACGGTGCGCTCTGCTACGTGGTATTACACTACGTGACAACGACAGTGCACTCTGGCACACTGGGGAAACGCAAGGCCGCGCGGCCCTGCTGGGCAGGGGGGCGCATGAACAACACGTCGGTGGCGGCACGGCTGGGCGGGGGGCTGATCTCCGCGTTGTCGGCCGACGTGGGTGCGGCGCGTGAGCGAGCGCGTCGGCAACGGCTTGGGGGGCTGGCGGCGATCCTCGGGGTGCCGCTGGTCTTCCTGTGGTACCGGATCCTGTCCGGCGCCCCGTTCAACGTGTTCGCCCTGCCGTCGCTGGGCGACGATTGGCTGTATTACCTGCTGCCGGTGGCGCTCATCGCGGCGCTGGGCGCGGCGATGGCGATGCCGTTGCTGTCGGGCCGCTCGCCGCACATGCTGTTCCGCCCCGAGCAGATCGACGTCAGCTTCGACGACGTGAAGGGACTGGACGGGGTCCTCGACGAAGTCGTCAAGACCCTCAACACCTTCCTCGGCTACGCGCTGTACCGCGACCGTCTGGGCGGCAATCCTCGCAGAGGCCTGCTGTTCGAAGGACCTCCGGGCACGGGCAAGACCCACCTCGCCAAGGCCATGGCCCGCCAGGCCGGCGTGCCGTTCTTCTTCGTCTCGGCGACCAGCTTCCAGTCCATGTGGTACGGCGCCACCTCGCGCAAGATCCGCAGCTACTTCAAGGCCCTGCGCAAAGCCGCGCTGCGCGAAGGTGGCGCGATCGGCTTCATCGAGGAGATCGACGCGATCGCCATGACGCGCGGCGGCCTGAACGCGACTCCCCTTTCCGGCGGGCAGCTGGCACGCGCCTGCCACGGCGCCGGGCTGCCCCCCGGGTCGACGACGGTGGCAGGGTTCGGCAGCAGCGAAGGCACCGGTGGCGTCGTCAACGAGCTGCTCGTGCAGCTGCAGTCCTTCGACGCGCCACCGCTACGCGACCGCTCGTACAACCTGCTGGTGGGGGCGGCCAACGCCTACTTGCCGACCCACCGCCAGTTGGCCAAACGCAAGCCGCGCTACCACAACGTCCTGGTCATCGCCGCCACCAACCGGGCTGACAGCCTGGACCCTGCGCTGTTGCGTCCCGGCCGCTTCGACCGGCGCCTTAGCTTCGAGCTGCCAGCGAAGACGGCCCGCCGCGACCTCGTCGACCATTTCCTGTCGAGCAGAGCCCACGCCGCCGACCTCGACGTCGAGACCCGCCGTGAGCAGCTGGCCGGCCAGACCTTCGGCTACAGCCCCGTCATGATCGAGCACCTGCTCGACGAGTCCCTCGTCATCGCCTTGGGCAACGGGCGCGATGAGCTGGCCTGGCGCGACATCCAGGAGGCCCGGCTCACCGGCGAGGTCGGCAGCAAGAGTCCCGTGGACTACACCGAGCTGGAGCGTCGCACGGTGGCGACCCACGAGGCCGGCCACGCCACCGTCGCCTACCTGGCGGGCACGCGTCGCCTGGAGGTCCTGTCCATCGTCAAGCGGAAGGGCTCGCTGGGGCTGCTGGCTCACGGCGACCGCGACGAGGTCTACACACGCACGCGCAGCGAGATGGTGGGGCTGATTGACATCGCCCTCGGCGGCATGTGCGCCGAGGAGCTGTACTTCGGCGAGTCGGGCACCGGTCCGGGCGGCGACCTGGCCGCCGCCACCCAGATCGCCTGCGAGGTGGTCGGGTCGGCGGGCATGGGCGGCTCGCTGGTGTCATTGGCAGCGGTGCAGGAAGGCGCCCTGAATACCTCCAACCTGGTGGGCCGCGTCCTGGCCGACCCCTACACGCGGCCCGAGGTCGACCGGTTACTGGCGCAAGCCAAGGCCGGCGTGCGGGCGTTGCTGGGCGCCAACCGCCATCTCGTCGATGCGCTGCGCGACGCTTTGCTGGAACGCGACGAGCTGATCGGTGAGGAGATCACCGCGGTGCTCGTCGGCGCTGGTGACCCGGTCCGCGAGGGGCTGCGCATCGAGCGGCGTTCCGACCGCCGCCGCCGCGACTGGTTGGCGCCCGACAGCTGAGCGCTCAAGTAGCGAAGCGGTAGCGCACTCAGTCACCGCTCAAGCAGCGCACCGGCTTCCGCCGACGCAAAGAAGCGCCGCCCGAAAGGCGGCGCTTCTTCGAGGATGGTGCGGCGTTACCGCAGTCCGAGCTCCGCGCTGCAGGCCGGCCAGGCACCCCAACCCTGCGAGGCCTGGACACGCTCAGCTACGGCGATCTGCTCGCTGGCGGACGCCTCGTGCGGCATGCCGCTGCCGCCGTAGCCCTGCCAGGTCGACAGGCTGAACTGCAGCCCACCGTAGTAGCCGTTGCCGGTGTTGATGCTCCAGTTTCCACCGGATTCGCACTGGGCCAGGCTGGCCCACACCCCGGAGCTGGGCGCCGAGGAAGGCGGTGCCGGCGCGCTCTCGGCGCTGCTGGTGTCTGTGCTGCTGCTGTCGCTGCTGCTGGTGTCTGTGCTGCTGCTGTCGCTGCTGCTGGTGTCCGTGCTGCTGCTGCTACGTGAGGCGCTGCTGTCCACGCGCGGAGGGGCGACCGGCGCGACGACGACCGGCGCTGGCGGTGCCGGCAGCGAGCGTCGCTTGAGCTCGGCGCCCTTGGCGGGAATGCGCAGGCGAGCGCCCACCGTGATCAGGTCCGGGTTGTCGATCTTGCGGTTGGCGTCGAACAGTCGCCGCCAGCCCGAAAGTCCCTTGATGCCGAAGTCCTGGGCGATCGAGCTGAGCGAGTCCCCGGCCACCACCTTGTAGGTGCGCGGCTTGGCCGGAGCGGCGAAGGCCGCCGTCGCGGGCAGGGCCACGATCATCGTGGCGGCTAGAGCCACTGCGGTCACGCAGGCGCGGGTCCGAGCCGGTCGGGCTCGACGGGCGCCACGGGTGTTTTCCAACAATGCATCCTCGTTGTTCGTGGGTGGTCAGCGAACGCGCACGAGCGCCATCGCAGCAGCGATGGGCACCTCAGCGTTCGGGCCCGGTTCTGTCGGGCCTGGCGTGACAGGCACGCCGAAGGCAGCCATGGGCATGAAGGCGTCCCTCGTCATAACCCCAACAAGGGACGGAGAACCGAAGACGGCTGCAAGCTGTGGACGGCGCCGGGAGACGGCCGTCGGTTGTCAAGCGGCGAAGGCCGAACCATCGACCGCTCTCACGACCGTAGCGGACTAGTCACGTATCGCAGCGTTGGGGGGTGTCCGTCCGTACAGGGTGGGGGTGTCCGCCGCTCCCCCGGCACAGGCCGAGGACCTGCCGCTCACAACGGCGGTCAGCGCTCGACTTCGACGCGTATCTCGTGCCATCCGGTGGCCCCGTCGGGCGCCACGGGGCGGCGCCGACCGGTCTGCGTCGTGCCCTCGTTATCGGTGGCACGGACACGCACGACGTGAGAACCGGGCGGTGCCTCCCACTCGTACACCCACTGGCGCCAGGTGTCGTCGTTGAGGGCGGTACCCAGCCGCGCCTCGGCCCAGGGCTGCTCGTCGATCTGCACCTCGACTGCCCGCACTCCCCCGCTGGCCTGCGCCCACGCCACACCGGCGACCGGCGTGCGGCCGGCGGCGACGCGGGCACCCGTCGCGGGTACGTCGATGCGTGACTGGGTCTTGATCGGTCCCCGCTTCGACCAGCCGCGGGGGATCCAATAGCCGTCGAAGGCATCGAGCGTGGTCAGCTCGAGTTGGCTCAGCCACTTGGTGGCCGAGACATAGCCGTACAGACCCGGCACCACCAGGCGCACAGGGAAACCGTGTTCGACGGGCAACGGCTCGCCGTTCATGGCCACGGCGAGCAGGGCGGCCCTGCCGTCGTAGGCGGCGGAGGTTGGGAAGCCGGCGGTGAAGCCGTCAACGGAGCGCCCGACGATCTGGCTTGCGGCGGCGTCGGTGCCCGCGCGCTCCAGCACCCGCCGCAACGGCACTCCCGACCACAGGGCGTTGCCGATCAAGCCGCCGCCGACCTCGTTGGAGACGCAGCACAGCGTCGTCCAGTGCTCCTCGGTGCCCATCGCCGCCAGCTCGTCGAAGGTTAGCTCCAGGGGCCGGTCGACCATGCCCGTGACCTGCAGCCGCCAGCTGTCGACGTCGACGCGGGGAACGACCAGTGCGGTGTCGATGCGATAGAACCGTTCGTTGGGGGTGACGAACGGCACCACCCCGTCGATGCCGAGGTCGGCTCCGGCCGGCGGTGCGTCCGCTCGGCGCACGGGCTGGGGCAGTACCAGCGCCGCGCGCGATGCCGCAACACCGGCCTGTTGCGACAGCCAGCGACCCCCCGCAGCCGAGGCAGCTGCTACGGCCACCAGCCCGCCGGTCAGCCGCAGGAAGGCCCGCCGGTCACCGCTGACGCCAGGCGCCGAGGTGGCATCGTCAGGCATCGCGATCGCGACATCGGGACGGGCATCGGGGCGCACGTCGGGAGCCATGCGAGCGGCACGGGCGGCCGCCAGCAGCCGGCGCAACCCCAGCACACCGATCGCGACGGCCACGGTGACGGCGACCGCGGTGGCCACCAGGGAGGTCTGGGGATCGCTGCCGGCGGCGGCGACGCCGATCGCGCCGAAGGCCACGAAGCCAGCCGCCGCCGCGGCGAACCGCCGGGCGCCCACCACGCCCAGCAACGCGCCGAAGGCCGCCGCGAACAGCACGATCCCCACGACCAAGGCGATCTTGTCCGCCAACCCGAAGATCGAGATCGCCAGGTCCTTGACCGGTGCGGGCACGGCGTCGATGACGGCGTTGCCCACGCTGACCACCGGTGAACCCGCGCCCGGCAGCAGGCCCGCGACCAGCTCGCCCACGCCCAAGGCCAGCGCGGCGGCGACCACGCCGGCGGCGGCTGGCCGCCGGCGGCCCAGCCCTACAGCGGGGTGCGCGGCCATACACAAACTGTAGCCACCGTGCGTTGCGGCGCCGCGTGGCGGGGTAGGAGGGCGCCGCATGCCCGACCTACGCAACCTCGACGACGAGCTGGCGGCGCGGTTTCCCCAGCACCCCAGCTTCCGGCCGGGTCAGCGAGAAGCCCTGGAAGCCGTGCTGGCCGGCCGCGACGTGGTCGCCGTGCTGCCGACGGGTGGGGGAAAGACGCTGGTCTACCAACTCGCCGGCGCGCTGCTGCCAGGGACGACGGTGGTCGCCACACCGCTGCTGGCCCTGATGCACGACCAGGTCAGAAGGCTGTCGCAGGTAAGTGCGGAACATGCCGAACGTGTCGCGGCGATCAGCGGCAACGTCCGCGGCGAGCAGCGCGAACGAATGCTGAAAGAGCTGCGGGCGGGTCGCTTCGACTTTCTGTTCACCACCCCGGAGCAGCTGCTCCGCGCCGATCTGCGCCAAGCGCTGGCGGCCACGAGCGTCGACTTGTTCTGCGTCGACGAGGCGCACTGCATCTCCGAATGGGGGTTTGACTTCCGGCCCGCCTACCGGGAGCTGGCCGACGCGGCACAGGCCATGGGACGCCCGCCGATACTTGCCCTGACGGCCACGGCGCCCGAGGCGGTGCGCCGCGACGTCGCCCAGGAGCTACGGCTGACCGACCCCGTGCTGGTCGCTCGCGGCTTCGACCGCACCAACCTGCACCTGGGGGTGGTGCACGTCACCAACCCCGACCGGCGTGACCGTGAGCTGGCCGGGCTGATCTTCGAGCTGCTGCCCGACATCCGCGACCCCGGCTCTTCCGGCGTGGCGGTCGTGTACTGCACCACGCGCCGTGAGTCGGAGGAGACCGCGCTGGCCCTGCTGTCGCTGGGGCTGCCGGCGGGCCATTACCACGGTGGCATGGAACGGTCGCTGCGCGAGGAGGTACAGACCGGCTTCTTGACCGAGGAGCTGCGGATCCTGTGCGCCACCAGCGCCTTCGGCATGGGCATCGACAAGCCCAACATCCGCGCCGTCATCCACCGGACCATGCCCGACTCGCTGGAGGCGTACTGGCAGGAGGCGGGGCGGGCCGGGCGCGACGACAAGCCCTCCGACTGCGTGCTGCTGTACCGGCCCGAGGACCGCGCCATCCACGAGCACCTGCACCGGCGCAGCCGCCCGTCGGAGCCGACCGTGGCCAAGATGGTGCACCTGCTGGGCCAGGTCGATAACGCGACACCCGAGCCCGAGGTGCTGGCGCGCCTCACCCAGGTCGCCGGCGTGGCGCGATCCGGCGCGGCCACCCTGCTGGAGGACCTTGAGCGCTTCGGGTTCATCGCCACCTTCAAGTCGGGGATCCGCTTCAAGGGTGCGCCTGCCGAGGCGATGGAGACCATCGCCTCGCACCAGGCGGCGCAGGTAAAGGTGGAGGAGTCGCGGCTGGACATGGTGGCCGACTACGCCGAGTCCAGCTCCTGCCGCCGCCGCTACCTGCTGAACTACCTCGGCGACGACTATCCCGGTGAGCTGTGCCTGCGCTGCGACAACTGCCTGCGCATCGCGCAGCGGCGCGGCACCGACGACTGGGAAGAGGCGGCGCAGGCGGAGCGCGTCGAGGCCGACCGGGGGGGGCCGTTTCGCACCGGCCAGACCGTCGAGCATCCTGAGTGGGGGTTGGGCTCGGTGCAGCGCATCGAAGGCGAGGTCGTGGTCGTGCGCTTCGACGCGGTCGGCTACCGCTCCATGCACGCGCCCACCGTCGTCGACCGCGGGCTGCTGACCGCACGCTGAACCCCACGGGTCGCGCCGACACCCAGTCGTCGTCGCCGGCGCGGGATTGGGTGCTACCGCTGCGCTAGCGTGGGCGGGCTGCCCACTCACCAGGAGCTTGCTTTGTCCACCGACGAGGCGGTCGCCGCAGAGGAGACCGTTGCTGACCCAGGCCGCGACGTCGTCGCCTCCGAGGTCGCCGGACCCGGTGTGGTGCGCCGCGGGATGCGCATCCTCGGGCGGGCAGTCCTCACCGAGCCCAAGCCCTTCGCGATCGCCGTCGTCGGCGCCGCCGTCTACGGCGGGATGACCGTCGCGTCGGCAACGGTCTTCGGACGCGTGACCGATCGCGTCATCGTGCCGGCCTACGCGGGTGGTGCCGTGACGCGGGGCACGCTGGCGTTGGCAGTGACAGCGATCCTCGGCGTGGCGTTGCTCAAGGCGGTGGGGATCGTGGCCCGCCGCATCGGTGCGACCTATATGCAGGTCAAACTGCAGGCGAGCTACCGCGAGCGGGTGACGCGCCAGTACCAGAAGCTGCCGCTGTCGTGGCACCGGCGCCATTCGACGGGGACGCTGCTGGCCCACGCCAACGCCGACGTCGAGGCGGCCTTCTGGCCGATCGCGCCATTCCCCTTCTCTTGCGGCGTCGTGCTCATGCTGCTGATCACCGGGGTGATCCTGGTGCGCAGCGACCTGTTCCTGGCGGCCGTAGGCTTCTTGGTAGGTCCGGCCATCGCGGTGCTGAACTGGCGCTACAACCGGGCGCTGGAAGAGCCGGCCACCCTGGCTCAGCAGCGGCGCGCCGACGTCTCCTCGGTCGCTCACGAGAGCTTCGACGGCGCGCTGGTCGTCAAGACGCTGGGCCGGGAGTCCGCCGAGACGGACCGTTTCGAAGTCGAGGCGCGGCGGCTGCGCGACGAGCTGGTGCGCTACGGAAGGATCCGCGCCCTGTTCGACCCGCTGATGGAAGCCCTTCCCAACGTGGGCGTGTTGCTGATCCTGGCTGTGGGCGTGTGGCGCATCTCGACCGGCGACCTGTCGGTGGGCGATCTGGTGCAGTTCGCCTACCTGTTCACCCTGCTCGCCTTCCCCATCAGGGCCATCGGCTGGGTGCTGTCGGACATGCCACGAGCGGTCGTCGGCTGGGAGCGTGTCCAGGGCGTGCTCGCCGCCACCGGCGACCTGCCGTACGGCTCGGACAGGGGCTTGGACGCCGAGGGTGCGGCCGCCGCCGACCTGGTCCATGTCGCCTTCGCCTACGAGTCGTCGACCGATGGTCAGGCGGGCTCGCCAGTCCTGCACGACGTGACCTTCGAGGCCACGCCCGGTCGCACCATCGCCATCGTCGGCCCCACCGGAGCCGGCAAGTCCACGATCGCCAGTCTCTTGGTGCGCCTCGCCGACCCGACCCAGGGCAGCGTCCACCTCGACGGGCAGGACCTGCGCACGCTCGCTCGCGGCGAGCTGTCGCGCAGCGTGGCGATCGTGTTCCAGCACTCGTTCCTGTTCGACGACACCGTGCGCGGCAACATCACGCTGGGCGAGCGCTTCTCCGACAAGCAAGTCCGCGCCGCCAGCGAGCTGGCGCAAGCCGACGGGTTCATCCGCGCCTTGCCTGACGGCTACGACACCGTGGTCGGTGAGCGGGGCACGTCACTGTCGGGCGGTCAACGCCAACGCATCGCGCTGGCGCGGGCGCTGACCCGCCGCCCTCGACTGCTGATCCTGGACGACGCGACCTCCAGCGTCGACACCACGGTCGAGGCCGCGATCCTGCACGGGCTGCGCGACGCCCGCCTGCCGGCCACCATCGCCGTGGTGGCCTACCGCCAGGCCACGATCCTGCTGGCCGACGAGATCATCTTCGTCGACCGCGGACGTGTGCAGGCGACAGGGACACACGAGCGGCTGCTGGAGACCGTTCCCGGCTACGCCCGGCTGGTGACCGCCTACGCCGACGAGGCGGTCCGGCGTGAGCGGCGGCGCTCCGACCAGGCGGTGCAGGAAGCGGAGGCGGCGTCGTGAGCACGACCGCACCGACCCTCGACAGCATCGACCGGGCCCGTCCGCAGGGGGCCTGGCCAACGCTGGTGCGGGGACTGCGGCTGTCACCGGAGTTCCGCGACGGCCTCGGCCTGACGCTGCTGCTGGCGCTGGTGGCGACGGCGGGGCGGGTCATCGTGCCGGTGGCGGTGCAGCAGGTCATCGACCGGGGCCTGCGTGGGCCCGGCGGCGTGGACGTCGCCATCGTGCTGCAGCTCAGCGGCGCCGCGTTGCTCGGCGTCGTGGTGACGTCCGCGTTCGGCTACGTCATGAACTACCGGTTGGCGACGGCGACGGAAACTGCCCTGGCGGCCCTGCGGGTCCGCGCCTTCCGCCACATCCACGACCTGTCGCTGCTGCACCACGCCACCGAGCACCGCGGCGCCCTGGTGTCGCGGGTCACCGCCGACGTGGACACCATCAGCCAGTTCATGCAGTGGGGCGGCGTGGTCCTGATCGTCAACGTCGGCCAGCTGCTGCTGGCCACCGCGGTGATGAGCTACTACAGCTGGCAGCTCACCCTGGTCGTGATCGTCACCTTCGCGCCCCTGGTATTCGTCCTGCGCTGGTTCCAGACCCGCCTGTCGGTGGCGTACGACATCGTCCGCGAGCGGGTGGGCGACATGCTGACCGCCATCTCCGAGAGCGTCGGGGGCGCCGACGTCATCCGGGCCTACAACATCGAGGAGCGGACCGACCGGCGGATCTCGCGTGCGGTGCAGCGCGAGTTCCGAGCGCACTACCGCGCCGGGCGCCTCGGTGCGTTCATGTTCTCCTCCGGCGAGCTGTTCGCGGCGGCGGCCACCGCGGCGGCGGTCGTGGTGGGCGTGCTGCTCGGCGTCGACGGGCAGCTGTCGGAGGGACGGCTCGTCGCCTTCCTGTTCCTGGTCACCCTGTTCGTGGGGCCGGTGCAGATCGCCACCGAGGTGCTGGATCAGGCGCAGACCGCGATCGCCGGCTGGCGGCGCATCCTCAACGTCTTGGACACCCGCCCCGACGTCGCCGATCCGGCCACTGCCGGCGGCGGCGGGGTCGACATCCCACCGGGGCCGGTCACCCTGCGCTTCGAGCACGTGGCGTTCGCCTATCCCGCCCGTGAGGCCGGGGCGGTCGCCGACACGGTGCTGCACGACGTGAACCTGGAGATACCTGCCCAGACCAGGGTGGCGGTGGTCGGTGAGACCGGCTCGGGCAAGACCACCTTCGCCAAGCTGCTCACCCGGCTCATGGACCCAACCGGCGGCCAGATCCTGGTCAACGGGGTGGCCTTGACCGAGGTGCGGTTCGCCAGCCTGCGGCGGCGCATCGTCATGGTTCCCCAGGACGGCTTCCTGTTCGACACCACCATCGCCGCCAACGTCGCACACGGCCGTCCCGGCATCGGCCAGGCCGACGTGGCGCTGGCCTTCACCGAGTTGGGCCTGGCCGACTGGGTCGAGTCGCTGCCCCAGCAGCTGTCCACGCGCGTCGGCGAACGCGGCGGGTCGCTGTCGGTCGGCGAGCGGCAGCTGGTGGCGCTCGCCCGCGCCTATGTCGCCAATCCCGACCTGTTGGTCCTGGACGAGGCCACCTCGGCGGTCGACCCTGCCACGGAGGTACGGCTGCAGCGCGCGCTGGACGGGCTGACCCGCGGACGGACCGCCATCGCCATCGCCCACCGCCTGTCCACCGCCGAGGCCGCCGACGAGGTGCTGGTTTTTGATAATGGTCGCATCGTGCAGCGCGGCCCGCACGACGACCTGCTCGCCCAGGACGGGGTGTACGCGGGCCTGCACCGCTCCTGGGTGGCCGGCAGCGCCGGCGGGCGGGCACCGGTGGCCCGATGACGTTCTGGGACCTGCCCTACGCCTCGCGGCGCCAGCCGGTGCTGGCCGACAACGTGGTGGCGACGTCCCAGCCGCTGGCCGCCTCGGCGGGGTTGCGGATGCTGGCGGCCGGCGGCAACGCGGTCGATGCCGCCGTGGCGACCGCCGCCGCCCTGACCGTGGTGGAGCCGACCTCCAACGGGATCGGCTCGGACCTGTTCGCGCTGGTCTGGGATGGTAAGCGCCTGCACGGCCTGAACGCCTCCGGGCGATCCGCCGCCGCGTTGGACCCTGAGCCGCTGCTAGGCGCGCCGATGCCGCTGCGGGGCTGGGACGCGGTTACGGTTCCCGGGGCGGTGTCGGGTTGGGCGGCCCTGAGCGAACGCTTCGGGACGCTTGACCTCGAACAGCTTCTCGCCCCCGCTGTCGCCTACGCCGAGGCCGGCTTCGCGGTAGCACCGATCACCGCGGCGGCCTGGGCTCGCGCGGCCACGGTCTTCGCCGACAGCCCGACGTTCGCACCCTTCCTCCCCGGCGGGCGGGCTCCCCTGCCAGGTCAGCGCTTCGCCTTTCCCGACCAGGCCAGGACGCTGCGAACCATCGCCGCCACCCGAGGCGCCGACTTCTACCAGGGCGAGCTGGCCGAGCGCATCGCCGCCTCCGCCGCCGCGGGCGGATCGCCGCTGTCGCGCGACGACCTTGTCAGTCACCGCGCCGACTGGGTTGCGCCGCTGTCGCAGCCGTACGCCGACGCCGTCCTGCATGAGATCCCCCCGAACGGGCAGGGTGTCGCCGCCCAGCAGGCACTTGGGCTGCTGGCCCACACCGAGATCGCGTCCTGCGCGCCGGACAGCGCCGACGCGATCCACCTGCAGGCCGAGGCGATGAAGCTGGCCTTCGCCGACGCCCACCGTTACGTTGCCGATCCCGCGCACATGCTCGTGGCGGCGACGGCCCTGCTTGACCCGGCCTACCTGCGCCAGCGTGCCGCACACATCGATCCCCACCGGGCCGGCGATCCCCAACACGGCTCACCACGCCGCGACGGCACGGTCTACCTGTGCACCGCGGACGCCGGAGGCGGCATGGTGTCGCTCATCCAGTCCAACTACTACGGGTTCGGGTCGGGCGTGGTCGTGCCCGACACCGGCATCAGCCTGCAGAACCGGGGCGCTGGCTTCAGCACGGAGCGGGGCCACCCCAACCAGCTCGCGCCGGCCAAACGCCCGTTCCACACGATCATCCCCGGATTCTTGACCGCCTTGGACGGGCAACCGCGGATGGCTTTCGGCGTGATGGGTGGACCCATGCAGCCGCAGGGGCACGTGCAGATGGTGCTGCGGACCACCATCTGGGGCCAGAACCCTCAGGCCGCTTCGGACGCGCCCCGGTGGCGGGTGGAGGCCGGCCGCGGCCTGGCGCTGGAGGCGGACGTGGATCCCGCGGTCCGTGCGGAGCTGGCTCGCCGCGGCCACGAGGTCAGCGCCGACGCCGACAGCTTCGGCTTCGGTGGAGCGCAGCTGATCGCCCAGACGCCCGGTGGCTGGCTGGCCGCCTCCGACCACCGCAAGGACGGCCAGGCCGTCGGCTGCTAGCCCTGGCGTATCCGTCGGGCGTTGCTACCACGGCGGCGGATCCCTCGGGCGGGATGGCACACGGCGGCGGCACTTGCCTGGTAGGTTGCGAACCCGTCGCGCCGGAGCAGTGGAATCGCTTTGTCGCCCGACCCGCTCTCATGCCCCCACCCGCCCTTGACGTCCCAAACGACGGAGCTCCGTCCGAGGAGGATCCCCATGCGTGTACCGAACAGATCACTGCGCTGGCTCGCAGCGCTGGCCATGCTCGCGCTGACGGCGGCCGGTTGCGGCGGCGGCGAAGATCCCGCGCGGCGCTGATCGCGGTGGTGTGGGGCTCGCTGGCCGGCTTCATGTATCTGGGGCGCATCGTGGAGATCGGCAACGAGGCCGAGATCTACGACAACGCCACCCACCCGTACACCCAGGCGTTGCTGTCGGCCGTCCCCATCCCCGATCCCCAAGCGCGCGGCACCGGCGGGCGCATCCTGCTGGAGTGCGATGTCCCTTCGCCAGCCAACCCGCCGTCGGGCTGTCGCTTCCGCACGCGCTGCTGGAAGGCCGAGGACGTCTGCGCGGAAAAAGATCCTGCGCTCATCGATCGTTTCGGGCATGGCCATCCCAATGCCTGCCACTTCGCCGCACCGCGAGAGCTCGCCCAGGTCTGACCGAACGCCGGGAACTTTCCTTCCCGACGGCCGCGTTAGATTTTCAGGCGCAGCATGGCGGCGCACCGCCGTCAGCCCAGCCGCCTGACAACATTGCCGTCGTGGCCGCGGATAGCGTCCCATCAGCGGCGATGTCTGCTAACGTCTCGCGTCAGGTCGTAGGGGGGAGTCTGTGCTCCCCCGAGAATGCAGTTCCCGGTCGCGCGCAGCTGTTGCGCCGGCCGGCCGTTGGATGGCCCGGCCGTCCGAGGAGGAACGTATGGGATTGATCCGCAAGCCAGCCCACTGGCTGCTGCTGCTCGTCACGCTGTCGATGCTCGCCGCCGCCTGTGGCGGCGGTGGCGGCGGTGCCAGCTCGGAGCCAGCGAGTGAAGGTGGAGGCGCTGCCAGCGAGACCGGTGCCGCAAGCGAGAGCACCGACGCCGGCCAGGCGGCTGAGGGCGGCAGCGTCGTCTTCGGTGCCGACCAGCAGCCCGACATCATGAACCCCACCCTGACGGCGGGCAACCTGTTCGCCACCACCGTCATCACCATGCCGCTGTTGGAGGGGGCCTACCAGCTCCTGCCGGACTTCACCTACCAGCCACAGCTGATCGACGGCGAGGCTGAGACCACCCAGGACCCGTTCACGGTGACCTACACCATCAAGGACGAGGCCCAGTGGAGTGACGGTGAGCCCATCACCGCCCAGGACTTCATCTTCACCTGGAAGACCTACGTCAACAAGAAGTGGGACATCACCTCCCGTGACGGCTACGACCAAATCACCGACGGTGAGGCGATGGACGACAAGACCGTCCGCTTCACCTTCGACAAGCCGTTCGCGCCCTACAAGGTGCTCTTCTCGCCGATCCTTCCGCAGCACGAGCTGCAGGGCAAGAACTTCAACCAGGTCTGGAACGACGAGGTCACCTTGTCCTCCGGCCCGTTCGAGTTCGACAGCTGGCAGAAGGGCCAGCAGGCGACCATCAAGCGCAACGAGAACTACTACGGTGAGCCGGCCAAGCTCGACGAGATCTCCTTCCGCTTCCTGGAGGACTCCAACACCCAGGTGCAGTCGCTCCAGGGTGAGGAGATCGACATGATGTACCCGCAGCCGCAGATCGACCTCGTCGAGCAGGTCTCAGAGATCGAGGGCGTGAAGGCCGAGACCGCTGCCGGAACGGTGTGGGAGCACCTCGACTTCAACTTCGCCGTGCCGCCGCTGGACCAGCTGTTCGTCCGCCAAGCCATCGCCCACGGCATCGACCGCGAGGCGCTGGCCGAGCAGCTGATCAAGCCGATCAACCCCGACGCGGTGCCGCTGCAGAACCTGATCTACGTCAACAACCAGGCCGAGTACGAGCCGCACTTCGACCAGTACAACTACGACCCCGACCGCGCCCGCCAGCTGCTGGAGGAGAACGGCTGCACCGAGGGGGACGGCGGCATCTACGAGTGTGACGGCGAGCCGCTGTCGTTCCGCTACACCACCACGGCCGGCAACGAGCTGCGCGAGCTGCAGCTGGAGGTCATCCAGGCCCAGCTGAGCGAGATCGGCATCGATATCAAGTCCGACATCGGTGACGCGGCCACCGTGTTCGCCGACGTCCTGCCCAGCGGCGCCGACGGAGCGTGGGACCTGTTCAACTTCGCCTGGGTCGGTTCCCCCGACCCGTTCGGCGGCAACGCGATCTGGATGTGCGAGGGTGGCCAGAACTACAACAGCTACTGCAACGAGGAGGTCACCGATCTCCTGCGGAAGACCAACACCCTGCTTGACCCGGCAGAGCGTGCCGCCACCTACAACGAGGCTGACGCGCTGATGGCCGATGACCTGCCGGTACTGCCGCTGTACCAGAAGCCGACGTACTTCGCCTGGAACGAGAGGATCTCTGGACCGAAGGAGAACCCGACCCAGGCCGGCCCGACCTGGAACGCGGGCGAGTGGTTCTTGACCGAGTAGTACGACAGCGGTGACAGCCGCAGGGCCTTCCCGGACGTTCTTTCCCGGGGAGGCCCCGCGGTGGTACAACCCGCACCACGCAGGGAGGGTCACGCGATGACCACGTTCATCATCCGCCGGCTTCTGTTCAGCATTCCTGTCCTGATCGCGGCGAGCATGCTGATCTTCTTCTCGATCTCGATCGCCGGCGACCCCCTCGGAGAGCTGCGGACCCGGCCCAACGTCGACGAAGGCACCATCGAGCGCATCGCGGAGCGCAAGCACCTCAACGACCCGATCGTGACGCAGTACGCCTACTGGGTTCGCGACGCCTTCACCAACAACTTCGGCACCACCACGCTGTCCAACCAACCCATCTGGCCGGACCTGAAGCGGGCGATGTGGAACACCCTGCAGCTGATCGTCGCCGCCGAGGTGCTCGCCATCGTCGTCGCTGTGGCGGTCGGCATCCTGTCAGCGCGCAAGCAGTACTCGCTGTTCGACTACACCGCCACGACGCTGTCGTTCCTCGGCTTTTCCATGCCGGTGTTCTGGCTGGCGCTGATCCTGCAGGTGCTGGCGGTCAACTTCTTGGAAGCCACCGGGACGCGCATCTTCTTCACGGCAGGCCTGTCCTCGCCGGGAGCCCGAGCGCAAGGGCCAGTGTTCTTCGTCGTCGACCGGCTCCAGCACCTGGCGCTGCCGATCATCACGATCGCGGCCATCAGCATGGCCACCTACAGCCGCTACACGCGCGCTTCCATGCTCGAGGTGATCAACTCCGACTACGTGCGGACCGCCCGCGCCAAGGGCCTGGAGGAGAAGAAGGTCATCCGCAAGCATGCCTTCCGCAACGCCTTGATCCCCCTGACCACCGTGATCACCCTGAACTTCGGCGTGGCCATCGGCGGGGCTGTGGTCACCGAGACCGTGTTCGCTCTCAACGGCATGGGCGCCTACTACATCCGGGCCCTCGGCTCCCGTGACGTCTACCCGGTGATGGCCTGGCTGATGATCGTGGCGGTGCTCGTGGTGGTGTTCAACCTTCTGGCCGACATCATCTACGGCTACCTTGACCCCAGGATCCGATATGACTGACGACGTGCGCTACAACCGGCCGACCAGCGCCGACACGCAGGAGTCGGCGCTGGCCACCGAGGAGGTGGTGGAGGCGGAGTCCGCCGCCGACGACGACAGCCTCTATCGGGAGGGGATGCGGGTCCAGGCCCGCAGCCAATGGCAGCTGTTCCGGCGCAAGTTCTTCCGCCACAAGGCGGCGATGGTGGCCTTGACGCTGCTCATCATCCTGTTCGGCTCGGCGATCTTCGCCGAGCGAGTCGCCCCGTACGGCTTCAGCGAGCCCGACCTGGCCAACTCCGGCGTCGGGCCGACGTTGACCGACCAGCACTACTTCGGCACCGACAAGATCGGTCGAGACTACTTCAGCCGGGTGCTGTACGGCACCCGGACCTCGGTGCGTGTGGCCTTCATCGTGGCCTTGCTGTCCACCACCATTGGCACCGCGATCGGCGCAATCGCCGGCTACTACGGCGGCTGGATCGACAACGCGCTGATGCGCTTCACCGACCTGTTC
>Ga0136640_10000112_pt1 | contig 27407 bp, 24 predicted proteins | sample AntDrymUQ8642106_2_FD_105498 | JGI IMG/M metagenome (GOLD analysis project Ga0136640, IMG submission 105498) | Polar desert sand microbial communities from Dry Valleys, Antarctica - metaG UQ864 (21.06) | ecosystem: Environmental > Terrestrial > Soil > Desert | place: Antarctica: Dry Valley...
TCGATCAGCGACTTCGGGATGAGGGCGGGGAAGTAGGCCATTATTTCTTCGACCTTGGGGCGGCCGCCGGCGAAGCCTGTTACGCCGGGAGGGCCGGTGAGGATGAGCGGGGCGATCTCTTTGGTGAAGCGTTCGACGTCGGCTTTGTTTTGACCGCGAACTCCGATTCTTAACTGAACTTCGGGGATGTCGGACGGAGCGCGGACACTCTTGTCCGCATCGCCGGTTCCTCCGGCGAGAGAACCGTTGCCGTGGTTCACAGCCGACGAAGCGTCGCCCGTTGGGGACAGGAGTGTCCCCGCTCCGGCGAGATGACCGTGCGTGGCGTTTACGCCTACGAACTCGGTCAAGATAACGTCGAACTTCAAACCTAAATTATTAAGACGCTGGCGGAGGATCTTGTCGGCGGCCTGCGCCTTTTCGTAGGCATCGGGCCAGGAATAGACGAGCGTGCCGACCGATTTCCAACCGTCGGAGTACGCGATGGAGACTTTGTAAAAATCGGTGTTGGGATGGCCGCCGATTCCGTGGACGCGGACTCGATTTTCACCCGCTTCTTCCAGTTGAATGGTCGTGAAATCCGCGACGACGTCGGGCGTAATGTACGAATGCGGGTCGCCCATCTCATAGAGGAGCTGCTCTTTAATAGACTGAATATTCACACGGCCGCCGGTGCCTTCGTGTTTGGTGACGATGAAGCTGCCGTCCGCGCGAGCCTCGACGATTGGGAAACCGATGTTCGCCATGTCGGGAATGTTCTGCCAATCGTACTGGCAGTTGCCACCCGAGGATTGGGCACCGCATTCGATAATGTGGCCCGCGATCGTTCCAGCCGAGACGCGGTCCCAGTCGTCGAACTTCCACCCAAATTCGTGCATCAGCGGCGCGAGCGTCAGGCCCGTATCCGTCAGGCGGCCGCCGACGATGATGTTCGCACCTTTGCCAAGAGCTTCGACAAGCGGAGCGGCTCCGAGATAGACGTTGGCGGACTGGACCCGGTCGCGAATGGAGGCAAGAGATTCGCGGGTGTCCATCGAGTTGATCTCGATGCCTTGGGCGATCCAGCTGTCGAGCTTGTCCAGACAATCGTCGCCGGTGACGACGCCGATCTTTACCTTTCCCTGCAGGCCAAGTTCGCGCGCGACGCCGGCGACTGCGGATGCGCAGCCATCGACATTTACGCCGCCAGCATTTGAAAGAACCTTGATCCCTTTTTCGACGCAGTCGGGCAGGATCTCCTGCATCAGAGCGACGAAATCCTTCGCGTACCCGGCATGCGAATCACGTGCCCGCTGCTTTTGCAGGATCGACATGGTCACCTCCGCGAGGTAGTCGAGCATCAAGTAGTCGATCGGGCCCTTGCGTACCTGATCAATCGGAGCGGTGAGCATGTCGCCCCAGAATCCCTGGCCGCCTGCAACTCTTACTAGTTCCTTCATAGAAGCCGCTATGGTAACAAAAAAAGGCCTCGACCGAGTAAACGGCGAGGCCATACGGATTAGATAAAGATCGATCTTAAGAAACGACGCGTCTCGTGCCGCCCGACGCTTTACGATAAACCCACTTCGTGCCGTTGACAGTTTTCACGGCCACCCATTTGCCGCCTTTCCACGAATTGCTTGCGACCCATTTGGAGCCGTCCCAGGTCTTATTTCCGACGGTGTAACCGACGCGTTTGCCGCCCTTGTAAACCTTCTTGCTGCGACTCGCCGTTTTCTTCGCGACGCTCTTTGTCCCGCTGCTGATCTTGCCCATCATCGTTTCCTGCGCCGAGACCGACGAGGCACCGATAAATGTGAACGCGGCTGCGAGAGCCGTTACCGAAAGAATTCGCTTAAAGTTTTTCATAATTTCCCCCGTAATGTTTGTTAGAACAGAATCTGATTTTATCTACTCGGGTCTTTTGACGTTCGCCGCCTGCTGCGAGTTGGAACTTATTGCTCGCGAACATTCGCCCGAATAAATGTGACGATGTCCTCAGTCGAGGTCCCCGGAAGGAATATCTCCGACACCCCAATTTGTTTCAGCTTCGGAATGTCCTCCTGCGGCACAATACCGCCGACGAGTATGAGCGTGTCATCCATACCGTTGGATTTCAGAAGGTCGACGATTCGCGGACAGAGCGTGTTATGAGCACCGCTGAGGATGGATATACCGACGGCGTCCACGTCCTCCTGCAGCGCCGCGGCGGCGATCATCTCAGGCGTCTGACGCAGGCCCGTGTAGATCACTTCCATCCCTGCGTCGCGCAGCGCCCTTGCGATTATCTTCGCGCCACGGTCATGGCCGTCCAAACCGGGCTTTGCGACAAGGACTCTGATTTTTCTATCGCTCATAAACGTCTATGTATCTTAGCAGACAATTTTAACGGCCACACACTGGCAGAATGCTCACAACCCTCCGTGTGAAGATCCAGTCCATCTACGTTCTACGTTTTACGCCGAGGATAGCGAGAATAAGGGCGACACATATGATTACCAAAATCACGGATTGGCTATGTCGGATTAGCTTAGTAACAGTTTCGCTGCTGGCGAGTAGCGCCGTTGGCCAGGTCACATTCGATGTGCCGCAGGCCGATCACCAGCCTGCCCTATCCGCGCCACTGTCTCTGGCTTTAAGTGGCAATAACGCGCACTTGATTGTTCCGCCGTCGGCCAGTCTTAGCATCACGGGGCCGATCACGATCGAGGCGTGGATGAAGTCGCCTGACTACGCGGGGCAGATGACGATTCTCGAGCGGTACAACCAGGACGTAGCTCGAGACGGTCGCGGTGGATACGGTCTCTCGACGAATGCGGGCTCCGCCGTTTTTACGTTGTGCCCCGGCGATCTGCGGTTCAGATGCGTGAACGCGTATTCTTCCGCCACACTCGCTACAAATGTCTGGCAGCACGTGGCGGCGGTGTTCGACGGCGCGGAGATGCGGATGTACATAAACGGAGTCTTGGCCGGCCGCCGAAGCATTCGGGTGCGTCCGCCCGGGCCGACGAACGGCGAGCTTCGAATCGGATCGACAAATGCGTCCCTCCAACCTTTCACTGGCCTGATCGATGAGATCCGGCTCTCCAACTCATCGCTATATTTGACGAATTTTGAATTGTCCGCCCAACTTGTCAGTCAAAACAGCACGGTAGGGCTTTGGAAGTTTGATAACGGCTCCGCGATAGACTGGTCATCGCATGGGAACAATGCTGTGATGATGGGCGGCGCAGCGTTTTCACCGGACGTGCCGAGCGTCCCGACCGTCGCGTTCCAAATCGTTCCGACGCCAAATGTGGGCCCGTCGAATAGGCTGAAGGGGATCAAGACAATATCCCCCACGGAAGTATGGGCGGTAGGCGAGCACGGGCCGCCTACATATTGCTGCTTTCCGAAGGAAGCCGTTTCGCTTCGATGGAACGGACTACAGTGGGTAAGTGTCCCATTGCCGCCGCCGTTCGGCCCGCCCGCCGGGTTCTCCACCGGTAACACCCTCGTAGACGTTGATGCGGCGAATGGTTCGAGTGTCTGGGCCTTCGGGATCGCGGGTTCAAACAGCTCTGCGCGAGTGGTTCTTATTCGTTGGAACGGGAGCAGTTGGATCGTCGCGGGAGAGGCAAGGGACCCACAATATCCGATGAACGGCATCGGCACCGCAAAGGCGATGACCGTGATTAGCGACACTGACATTTGGATCGTCGGCGCGCGCATCGGCGGTGCCTCCTGGACTCTGCACTGGGACGGCACGAGCCTGACGACAGTGCCGAGCCCTAACCTCGACATGGGCGGTAACGGATTGGCCGATGTCGACGCTACGGCCCCGGATAATGTCTACGCAGTCGGCAGCTTCATGGTGATCCGTTGGAACGGTAGCGAATGGGTGCCCGTGTCGCAGACGTCACGAAATATTCACTATCTCAGCGTAGCCGTAGCCGGGCTCGGGAACGTTTGGCTCGGCGGGCGGCTCACAACCTGTGGACCGTTCTCAGGATGCAGCTCGCAAGACGGGCTTTTCCGTCTTTTCGATGGACAGTTCGCTCAGGTTGGCATTTCCGGGCTCAGCGCCCAGCAGGTCAGCTATAACGCCCTGGATGCCGTCGGCCCTAACAACGTTTGGCTTGCGGGATATGCTGACGCTCGAACCCTCGTTGCTCATTTTGACGGCACGACGTGGCGCCGTATTCCGAGTCAAAACACTCCGATAACCGGGGGCGATCTCGACGAGCTGCTCGACATATCTGTGCTTGATTCTACCGAGGTCTGGACAGTTGGGTTTTACAGCGATGTGTTTTACGAACCCCAATATCAAAATATCGTGAACAATCTCGCGCTGAGGCGGACGTTGATACCATAGCGGCGGCGATTAGTTCCCCATATTCGGCGAGGCGAAGACGCATCGTAGCTTTGCGCGGAGCGAATGCTGCCGTCCGATTGCGTGCCACACTTCGTGCCCGCCGTGCGTGTTGATCCACAGCAAATTGTAGTTTTTCAGCGGCGTGATCGTGCCGTACCGCGGTGTTTCAATTTCCTTTTCGAATGATCCAAAGAGCCTGTCCCAGATAATGAGCACGCCCGCGTAGTTGCGATCGATATAGATGTCGTTGACGGCGTGGTGGTCGCGGTCGTGCGACGCCGTTCAGGACGAATCTCGGAATCGCGAAGAGCGTCGGACGAAGCATTTACGTGTAATGTATTAGCATCGACACTTTTGGTCGAAAGGGTGGTTTGAAAAAGTTTGTAAAGACCATTGTTATTGTCGTGGCCGTCCTTTTTATTGCGGCTCAGTTCTATCGAATCGATCAGAACAATCCGACGATCGTGGCCGGCGAGACGATAGAGGATGTCGTAGCTGTTCCCGCGGACGTTTCGCAGATTCTGTCCGTCTCTTGCAACGATTGCCACTCGAATAAGACCGCGTATCCGTGGTATTCAAACATCTCGCCGTTCTCGATCTTTCTGGAGGACCACATTCTCGAAGGCCGGATGAAGATGAACCTGAGCAAGTTTGCAACGTATTCAAAGGAGAAACAGACAAAGCTGCTCGAAGAAATTTGCGAAGAGACGACCGGCCGCACTATGCCGCTGCCGTCCTACCTTTGGATCCATCGCTACGCCGAGCTGACCGAAAGCCAGATCGGCGCTCTCTGCAATTGGACGAAAACCGCAGCGTCTGACGTAGCCAGTAGAAATTAGAATGGCGTTACTCGGAATCAAACATTTCCCCGAGCCCGTCCTGCTCACCGTCGGCGAGCCGGTCACAAACTTTGACCGTGAACTCGCGGAGCTCGCGGCGAATATGTTCGAGACGATGGAGGACGCCGGCGGTGTCGGTCTCGCGGCCCCGCAGGTCGGCGTCTCGCAAAGGCTTTTTGTGATGGACGTTCCCGTTAACGACTCCGAGGCTCGGATTCGTCAGGTCATCGCCAATCCGGAAATTGTTCGAATCGAGGGAGAGCAGATTGGGGAAGAAGGCTGTCTGTCATTTCCCGGCCTTTCGCAGGTCGTAAAGCGCGAGATGCGCGTGATCGCCCGCGGGCAAAATCTCACCGGCGAAGACATCGAGATCGACGTGAGCGATCTCGCCGCGAGGTGTGTGCTTCACGAGACCGACCACTGCGACGGCATCGTGTTCCTCGACCGGATGACACCCTTGAAACGGCAGCTCGCAAAGCGTAAGATCGAAAGATTGAAGGAAGCGGGGAAGTGGAAATGAGCCTTGAGGAAACGCGCCTCGCAACCGAAGTCGGATCGGTACGCGAGCTAAATCTGTTCCTTGCCGAGGGCTGGGTCCTCGTCGGGACCTACGTCCGGCATGCACACGACTCGCAGACTCCCCGCTTCGTCCTCGCATGGCAATCCGACGACGATCCGGTCCGCCCGGAACTCCTCGACGAGTGGGAACAGCGGGAACTGTTTCGGATCTCGCAGACGTGAAAAGAATTGCAGAATCGCAGGATTGACCCTATTTCCTCCTTCGGAAGTCTTTATCGGATTTTTTTAGATTAAAGCCAGAGCATAAGACTTGATCTTGTCAGGACTCCCCTTTCCACCTTTTGATCTCGATATTACATGATCAACCTGAGTTTCTCTAGGGGATCGGGTACTGCCCTTGACTGGTCGCTTTGGCTTATCGCGAACTTTAGTCACTCGGTCAAGGGAAAGTAGCTCTTGCCGTATACCTTAACGATTTGAGCCGATTTGATATGAGAATCTTCCGTCTTAATTTCAATCTTCTCAATTTTCAAATTTTCTGTTTCGGTGTTAGAGCATTCTATAATAGCTAACTTACCCGCTTCTTTTTTCGATCGTCCCGCTACCTCAATCGTAACGAAAAAGCCTGTTTTTTCGTCGGCTTCACCTTCCAACATGACATTAAATACCTTCAAAATCGTTGCTCCTTAACTTTATTTTCACCTATTAGGCTCAAAAAAACTATGCCCTCCTTTCCTATCTTTACCGTGATAATGCGGTTTATAACCCGGCTTATGCGCTGGGTCTTTAACGGCGCCGAAGATCGCGATCGAGATCGGGCACCAAATCACGACAGATCGGACTCACAATGCCACCGAACAGATCGCCTGTAATTCACCGTTAAAACCCGACTATCTCGCATCAGACGACGATCAGCCCCCATCAGCCCTTCGACTATGCACTATCATGCTCTCGATTAGGACTCAGGCGCGTTTTTTTCCGGTTGAATTGGTTGTGCTCTCTCCGATTGGCGCGTTGTCGTCGGACGGATGGCGCGGCGGTCAAACATCGCGTATTCTTGTCTATTACATGTTGATTTGAAGGCGATAAAATATGCAGACACGAACGAGCCTGGACGAGTTTAAGAACGAACCATTTACAGACTATTCGACCCCGGACAATAAGGCCGCGATGGAGGCCGCTATCGAAAAGGTGCGTGGGCTGCTCGGCCGCGAGTACCCGAATACGATCGATGGCGAAAAGATAACGCTCGAGAAAAAGTTCGAGAGTATTAATCCCGCGAACAAGTCGGAGGTAGTCGGTGTGTTTTCGGAAGGCGATTCGGATGTCTCGCTGGTCGAGAAGGCAATAGCTGCGGCGACTGAGGCGTTCAAGACGTGGAAAAACGTGCCGTACCAAGAGCGTGCGGATTACCTTTTCAAGGTCGCCGACATCATGCGCCAGCGGAAACATGAGCTTTCGGCGTGGATGGTCTTTGAGGTAGCAAAAACGTGGGCCGAGGCCGACGGCGATACCGCAGAGGCTATCGACTTTTGCGAGTTCTACGGCCGCGAAATGCTCCGATGGGGAAGCGAGCAGCCGATCACGCCAAATCCGGGCGAAGACAACCGGCTTACTTACATTCCATTGGGCGTTGGTGCTGTTATTCCGCCGTGGAATTTTCCGCTGGCGATCATGGCCGGGATGACGATGGCCGCAGTCGTGACCGGTAATACAGTCGTTCTCAAACCCTCATCGGATTCGCCCACAATTGCGGCCAAATTCATAGAAATTCTCGACGAAGTTGGTTTGCCGAAAGGCGTTGTCAATTTTATCTCCGGCTCTGCCGCGACGGGCGAGGCGATGGTCACGCATCCGAAAACCAGATTTATCTCGTTCACCGGCTCGAAAGGCGTCGGACTGCACATTAACGAGGAGGCTGCGAAGACTCGCGACGGACAGATCTGGATTAAACGCGTAGTCGCGGAAATGGGCGGAAAGGACGCGATTATCGTAGCCGACGACGGCGATCTCGACGCTGCGGCGAACGGAGTAGTCTCGGCAGCATTTGGTTTTCAGGGGCAGAAATGCTCGGCATGCTCGCGACTGATCGTCGATGAGAAAGTTCACGATGCATTGATGACGAAGATCGTCGACCTGACGGCCAAACTAAAGGTTGGACCGCCCGCGCAGGCCGACACGAACGTCGCCGCGGTGATCAATAAGCGTTCATTCGATAAGACTCTTGGGTACATTCAGAAGGGTATTAAGGAAGGCGGTCGCGTGCTTACCGGCGGGAAAGGCGACGATGCGGATGGATTCTTTATCGAGCCGACGATCATCACAGACGTGAAAGCGGGCGATACGATCGAACAGGAAGAGATTTTCGCCCCCGTTCTGGCGGTCATCAAGGCGAGGGATTACGACACTGCGATCGAGATCGCAAACGACACGGAGTTCGGTCTGACGGGTGCGGTTTTCTCACAATCCCAGGAACGACTCGAGCAGGCCCGGAGAGATTTTCACGTCGGAAACCTTTATCTCAACCGTAAATGTACCGGTGCGCTGGTCGGCGTCCACCCTTTCGGCGGATTTAACATGAGCGGTACCGACTCAAAGGCCGGTGGCCGCGAATATCTGCTCCAGTTTATGCAAGGCAAATCGGTCGCACAGAAACTGTAGGGGAGCTATGAAGATAAAGATTGCGGCATCACTCGCGATTGTCCTCGGAAGCACGTTCGGTGTCTCGGCGCAGCGGACGCGAATCCAACCAAAGCCGGCAGCAGAAGCTACGATCGTATTTGCGGTCTTAAACGATGGCACACGCTTGGAGCCAATCGTGCAGCTAGAAAAGGGGCGTTTGGCTGCGCCGGTCGAGGGCGCTCAGGAGGGCACTCTAATAGCGACGTTCAATAAGCAGTACTACAAGCTCGGAAGGCAGTATCCCGTAGTCTTCGGCGGGACCACTGTCGGTACGGCAACGGTGCGAGGTTCCAACGAGGGAGCCGAGTGCGCGAAAAATACCGCGAATATTACCTCGAGAGTGACAGGCCCGGCACTCAAAGGTTTTGTGATGGCGCTCGCAACCAACATTCCCGTCACGAACACGGTCAATTCTCGTGTCAAGCCGACGGCGGAACAGAAGGCCGAAGTTGAAACTCTCGTGAAGAGTGAGTACAGCAAGAACAAAATCACGGGCTTGCTTCGATTTCACAACCTTACAGCGATTGATGTCGATAAGGACGGCATGGCAGAACTCGTCGGTTCGTACTGGATCGCAAACGCCAAAACGCAGCGTGCGGTCCTCTTTTTCATCGCTCAGAAAAACGCGTCGGGTAAATACGCGTTCGGCTTTGCCGACTATCGAGTGATAAAGGAAAGCGAGGTGATGAGCAAAGAAATCGCGGCGGTCGATCGCGGCATTTATCATGAGATGCTGCTCGATGTGCTTGATTACGATTCGGACGGCGTGGGCGAGATCTTTACTCACGTGAGTTCGTTTGAAGGCTCCGGATTTATGATTTACAAACGCAGTGGCGCGAAGTGGACGAAGGTTTTCGAAGGTTCAAATTATCACTGCGCTTATTAGGACGTTCGTGAGCGGGATGTGCTGATCTCGACAGGTCGGGATTGGCACTTTTGTTTTGCGTAATGAAAATTGTTTTTATGGGAACGCCGGCGGCGGCCGTGCCGACGCTCGATGCATTGATCGAGAACGGGCACGAAATTATCGCTGTTTACACGCAGCCCGATAAACCCGCCGGGCGCGGCAAACAAATGCGCGAGTCCGACGTAAAGCAGGCGGGCGTGTCGAGAGGCCTTGAAATCTACCAGCCGCTGCGACTCAAGACGCCGGAAACCTTAGAAGAATTTAGATCGCACGCGGCCGATATTGCCATCGTCGTGGCCTACGGGCGTATCCTTCCGGAGAACTATCTGACTGCTTTTCCGTACGGTGCCTTAAACCTGCACTTCTCGCTGCTGCCGAAATACCGAGGTGCCGCGCCGGTGAATTGGGCGATTGTGAACGGGGAAAAGGAGACGGGCATTACCGTCATGCGGATGGACTCGGGCCTCGACACCGGTGACATTCTGCTGCAAACGAAAACGGAAATCGGTGACGATGAAAACTCTGTCGATCTGATGGCGCGGCTCGCCGTCCGCGGTGCGGCGTCGGTGGTCGAGGTGCTGTCAGCGATTGACTCGATCGAAGCGCGGCCGCAGGACCACAGCCGTGCCACCTACGCCCCGATCATGAAGAAGGACGTCGGCGAGATCGACTGGACGTTACCCGCGAAAGAGATTTCGGATCGAGTGCGTGGCTTTCAACCGTTCCCGAGCGCATTTACAATATTTCGCGGTGGAAGAGTTACGATCTGGAGCGCCCCCGTGGGTGAATCCGGAAGAGGGGAGCCGCCGGGAACGATCGTTTCTGTGAGCCCGGATGCAATCGTTGTCGAATGTGGTACGGCCTCGCTTTGCATCAATGAGTTGCAGAGTGAAGGCAAACGGCGGATGAGCTCGAGGGATTTTATAAACGGCGCGAAGCCGCAGGTCGGCGAGAAATTGGGATAATGGAAGAGAAAGGGCAATTGCAGATTCTGAATTTTTACGAGTTTAAGAAATTCGAATCCCGAAATGCACTTGAGCTGATCAAGGTCAGTTTGAAAGAACTGATGGCGGAAACCGGGGTGCGCGGGACGATAATCCTTGCGACGGAGGGATTTAACGCGAGCCTCTGCGGGAGCGGCGACGAAGTGAGCGCGTTCGTCCCCCGCCTGGAGCAGATCCTTGGAACCAGGGTATCTCCCAAGATCTCGCGGCATCCGGACCGTCCGCTTAGAAAAATTGACGTAAAAATAAAACCGGAGATCGTAACACTCAAACGTGCGGTCGATATGACCCAAGCCGAGTCAACGCATGTCGATCCGGCCGACTGGAACGCGTTAATTACCGATCCCGACACGTTCGTCTTGGATGCCCGAAACGATTACGAGCATCTCAATGGGACATTTCGCGGGGCGGTTAACCCGCAGACGCGAAAGTTCAGCGAGCTGCCGGAGTATGTCGAGCAGAACCTCGATCCCGAGAAGCACAAACGCATAGCAATGTTCTGCACGGGCGGTATTCGCTGCGAGAAATTCGCTCCGTACCTTAAGCAGCGTGGATTCGAGAATGTCTTTCAGCTTTCTGGTGGCATTTTGCGATACATCGAGCAGATTCCGGCGGAGGAGTCTCTGTGGGAGGGCGAGTGCTTCGTCTTTGACGAACGCCGCACTCTAACGACCGAGCTTTCGCAAGGCTCCGGCCCCGATTATTCGCTCCGTCACGCGTCGCAGAAGCAACGATGAAAATCTCGCCCTCCCGCGTCGCCGCCTACGAGGTGCTGCGAAAGATTGAAACAGAGGAAGCATTCTCTGCCAATCTCCTACCGGAGTACGAAGCCAACCTGACAGTCCGCGACGCCGCCTTGACGCACGAGCTGGTGCTCGGCGTATTGCGTAGGCAGATTTACCTCGACCGCCATATTGACGCCCATGCTCGGTCAAAGAAACTCGACATCGAGGTCCGCATCGCAATGCGTCTGGGGGTTTATCAACTCTACTTTCTTGATCGCGTTCCCGTCCATAGCGCGATAAACGAAAGCGTCGAACTGGTAAAGTACGCACGAAAACGCTCGGCGACTGGCCTCGTAAACGCGGCCCTCAGGAGCGCGGCTAGGACCAAACACGTTTTAACGCCCGAGGACGGCGTCGACCAGCTCATTTACGACACTTCTCATCCTAGCTGGCTGCTGGAAAAATGGATCGGCGACATCGGCCTCGATGCGGCGTCGGAGCTCGCGAAAGCCAATAATCGCGTGCTATCTGCGGCGTTTCGGGTTACAACAAGGGGCTTGCGTGAGGCAATCGATCTATCGGGTTACAGACAATCAGACCGAACCGACGGATGTCTCTTCGCGGAGCGTTTCGACGACAATTTGCATCGCATGGCGGCGGACGGTTTCATTTACTTTCAGGATGAAGGCTCGCAGATGATCGCAAACGCCATCGATATAAGGCCGGGCGACCGATTCCTCGATGTCTGTGCTTCTCCGGGCGGCAAGGCCTCGTCCGTCGCCGCACGCGTGCCGGGTGCGAGCATTTTTGCCGGGGACGTGACAGCGAACCGCGTTGCAACCCTCAAGAGCATTGTCCACAGTCAGGACGCGGCCGTGACGATACTCCGGCATGACGGCGAAGGAACGCTCCCGTTCGAGGATGCGTCGTTCGATTTCGTACTCGTTGACGCGCCTTGCTCTGGCACTGGTACGATTATGCATAATCCGGAAATTCGTTATCGCGTCGGTCCTGACGATCTGATTCGGTTCCCGGCTAAGCAGCTGCAGATACTCGAGAGCTGCGCAAGGTTGGTTCGCCCCGGCGGGCGGCTGATGTACACGACCTGCTCGCTCGAGCCTGAGGAAAATGAGGCCGTGATCGAGCGATTTCTTCTTCTTCGCGGGAGAAACGAGTTCCGTTTGAAGCGCCCGACTGTGCCCGACGAGTTCATCACAGTGGGCGGTACGGCTCGGATGTGGCCTCAGCTCCACGAGGTCGACGGATTCTTCATGGCCGTGATGGAGAATCGCTGATCGAGCCGGCGCGCGGCCGGCATCTTACGCAGTACTGCTAGCATCAAAAATTTGTTAGAATTCTAATCTTCGCGAGGCCGCTTTCCGATGGGTTTTTCAAACGTTGCAGTCTCTGCTTTAGGTAAGCTTTTGTTGCTCTGTGTACTGCTTGCCGTATTCCTCGGAGGGATGGCCGGCGTCGTATACATGTCGCTGCAGGGCGATGAGATCAAGGTGCCCGAGATCATTGGAAAGAATTTTGTCGAAAGCGAGGCCGAGCTTGCTTCACTCGGACTCAAGATCAAGAAGCGGGCCGACCGTGTGAGCGGCGGCGCCCCAAACACGGTCGTGGAGCAAATGCCAAAGCCAGGCGAGACCGTGAAAACCGGTCAACTGATCCTGGTAGTAACCAGCAAGCCGCCGATCGGCGGTGAGGCCGCACCGATGCCCAAGGGACTCGCCGATGACGCAGACGACAGCGAAACCATCAAAGAGATGATCTCGGACAAGCCGAAGAAGGCAAGGACGAACGCCAATGCCAATAAGAAAAAGGCGGATACGTCTCGCGACGTGAACACAGCCGCGGGTAATGCCGTCACCGGCGCGAATTCGGGCAATAAGGTACCTGCGAACAGCGGTTCGGGTGAAACGTCGAACAAAGCGACGCCGCCGCCTTCGGGCACAAAGCCGCCGCCTGCGAACCCCGGAAAATCGCCGGCATCGGAGCCAAAATCTCGTACGCAGCGGCCCTAAGGCGAAATACAACGAAATCTGTGGCAAGCGCAACAAAACATTCAGTAAACGTTGGTAGCTTCGAGCTCGCCCCATCATTGCTTTCGGCCGATTTTGCTCGGTTGGGCGAGCAGATCTCGGAAGTAGAAAGAGGCGGGGCGACGGTCCTTCATGTTGACGTTATGGACGGGCGTTTCGTCCCGAACATAACAATTGGATTGCCGGTCGTTAAGTCCCTGCGGAAGGCGACAAAATTGACAATCGATTCTCACCTGATGATCGAGGAGCCGGGCCGGTATGCAGCTGCATTCGCGGACGCCGGTGCGGATATGGTTTCGGTACATGTCGAGGCCGATCCACACCTTCATCGCACGCTGGGCTCGATCAGGGACGCAGGGGCAAAGTGCGGCATCGCGATCAATCCGGGAACGCCGCTCGTCGCACTCGATGAAGCTCTGGTTTATGCGGATTTTGTCCTGCTGATGTCAGTAAATCCGGGTTTCGGAGGCCAATCCTTCATCCCGTCGATGCTCGCAAAGCTGGAAAAACTGCATTCGATGATCGTCGAGCGAGGCTTGGGCACGCGAATCGAAATCGATGGCGGGATTGACGAGTCAAACATTAATTCGATCGCTCGTGCCGGAGCAGACATTATCGTGGCGGGCTCGGCAGTTTTTGGCCAAGGCACACCCGCAGACGCCGTTGGAAGGCTCATGGAGAAAGGCACGAATTGGGTTTAGTCTTTAATATATGCATTATTCGAGAATAAGATTTATCTCTGTCCTAGCGACCATCGTCGCGCTTGCTATGAGCGTCTTCGCACAGGCCGGCGACGGGACCGATATCCAGCGGATCGGCGTTATGTCATCGAAGCTGACTTCGATGAAACGCTCGATCGCGGGATCGATGGCTGCGCTCAAACAGGACGACAAGGCCGATAAGTCCAAAAAGGACGACAAAGCAAAACTAGAGACGCCGCTTGGCCGGATGATGTCGCTCGAAAAAGAGGCAAACAGACTTTCGTCCGACGTTAATTCGGTTGGCGGCAAGATAAATCGAGCAGAGAAGTTCGAACGCACCGAGATTGAAACGCTCGAGCAGGCCGTTGGCGACTTGCAGACGCGTGTCGATCGGGCCCAGCTCGAGACCGCGAGCGCAAGAGCGACGCCTGAATCCAGGGTCGGGAAGCCGCGCGAGATCAAGAAAAAGAAGAAGTTTCTAGGCATTTTCGGCGGGGGCGGTAATGACGAATACGACGAGCTGATCGGGACGGTTACGCCGGGCCGCGATCGCGAGCTCTTTATCGTTGCTACCCGCGAGGTGCGTAAGGGCAACTACGACGTAGGGCGGTTACTTTTCCAGACGATCGTAACAACCTATCCCGACTCGCCTTATCTGCCGATGTCCAAGCTTGCGGTGGCCGATTCCTTCTTCATCGAGGGTTCGACGGGCACGCTGATCCAAGCGGTCGCCGCGTATCAAGACTGGTTAACCTTTTTCCCTACGCACCCGCTCGCGGATCGCGTTGTTCTGAAAATCGCAGAATCGGAAATGCGTCAGATCGGCCTTCCGGACCGCGATGCTACTAAAGCCAAGCGCGCGGAGAATCGGTTAAAGGCACTCCTCCAGACGTATCCGAATTCGATCTTGAAAAAAGACGCTGAGAGGCGTCTCGCCGAGGTACAAGACAATCTCGGACTCCACAATCTTTTAATCGCGAACTTCTACTACACCCTGGCCGTCGACCAAAAGAAGGGCGGCCTAAAGGGCGCCCAGTCGCGTTTTCGAGAGATCATCGACAAGTATCCTGACTTCAAGTTTATGGATGAGGTACTGTTCCGCCTCGGCGTCACCTATCAGCTTGAAGAGGAAACAGATCAGGCCGCGCGATATTTCCAGCGGCTTATGGCTGATTATCCGAACAGCGAATACTCCAAAAAATCGAAAGAGCAGCTTGAATTGATCGGAGCGAGCGTCCCGCCGCCGAATCCCGGGCGCGAGAAGGTTCTCCCGGCAGAGGATGTTTCATTCTTTCAAAACTTCAAGAATCAGTTTTTTGGAATCTATCCGATGACAATCGATAAGAATGGAGTCTTGATGAGCAGGGAATTCGACAAGGAGAGTTTCCAGCTGATCGACCAAGTGATCGAGAATCAGGGCGATATTCTCGTAAATCAAATTCCGAAGGCCCTGACGACTGTGATCTCGACCCGGCCGGCGGCGGCTCCCGCACCGGCTCAGCAGCCGAACGCACAAGTGCCTATCCGCCAGCCTGAGAAGAAGTAATGAAGATTCCCATTCTAGCGGCAGGGCTTATTGCGTCGATTGGAATAGCGACCGCCGTTGGGCAACAGGCGAAGGCCGAATCGACGCCGACGCGTGCCTCGGCGGCCGACCGCGAGAAAGCGTTTGCGGCCATGCTCGAAGGGCAGCGGTACATGTGGCTGGTCTCGCGTACACGCTCGCAAGCGGTGATGGCGACCAATGCCTCGCTTGCGAAGTCTGCGTTTGCCCGGGCGGTTGAAACGGATCCATCTCTTGCCGAAGCCTACACGGCAATGGCAGAGCTTGCGATCGTTGCGCCGCCTGGAGATTCCGCAAGTGCCATCGACCTCGCCAAACGGGCGGTAAAGATTGACCCGGACAATATCGGCGCACATCGGATCCTGGCGCGCCTCTACACGTTCGGCAGCGGCCTGAACACAAATCAATTCAACGCGGCAGAGGCAGCACTCGCGGTTGCTGAATGGAAGGAGGTCGCTCGGATCGATCCCCGTAATCCCGAGGCCTGGGCGTTCCTGGCAGAGCTGCACGACGAATTGAAGCAGCCCGCGCAGCGCGTTGCTGCCCTTAGACAATGGCTTGCCGCGTCGCAGCCGGTGGACGTTGGTTTCTATCGGAGAGTGATGGGTGGTGCAGAGGATCTTCGGCCGGAGGCTGCGTCGATCAAGCTTGGAATCGCATTGACGAACGCGGGCGAATTTCGCGAGGCCGTCGAAACGCTAAGCATCGTCATCGCCGATGCACCGGATAATACGCTGGCCCTCGAATATCTTGCGAAGGCCCTCGTGGCAGTTGACGCCCGCACTGCGTCGCTCTCGGTGCAGCCTCTACAGCAGGCCGCGTTTGGCGACCCGACAAACTTGACGCTTGTGAGGCTCCTGGCCGAGGCCCAAGTTCGCAGCGGCAGAACGGAGGACGCGGTCGGCGGTTTGACGAAGACCGCAGCGAGACTGCTGGAAACGGATCGAAATGCCGCTGCGTCAGTCGAGGTTGTGCTCGGTGATATATATGCGGGTGCAAGACGTGTCCCCGAGGCCGTCACTGCTTACGAGAAAGCATTAAAAACTCGTGCGATCGGCGGAATGCCGGTTGCATCTACAGATCGCGATTTCGCGATCCTCGTCTTTGGCAAAATTATTGAAGTGTATCGTGCCGCCAATCGGCTGGCGGATGCCAACGCGGTTCGTGATCGTGCGAGGCGGCTGCTGGATACGGCCGACCTTTTCGCAAGCTAGATTTTAGTCTTAAACGAAAAAAAAAGCCCCACCGATGAGTGGGGCTTCTTTGTAGAACTCGCAAACAGCATTAACTCTGCGGAGTCGGGGCCGGCTGCGGTGTGGTAGGTTCGTCGCGGCGCTTCAGTTTCGGCGGAGCCTCCGACGAGCTCGTGCCCTCAGCATCCACGCCATCCGTAGATTCCGGCTGTCGACGCTTGAGAGTAGGCTTCTGGTCACCGGCTTCATCAAAATCAACCGAGATTCCCGCCTTTGCATTAGTTAGGCGGGTGAGATGCCCCTTAACCCGCTCAAACTCTGAAGTGCTCATCACGTACTCTTCACGTTCCGGGAACCGTGCGACAAGAGCAAGGCTGCCATCCCGCCTCTCAATTGACTGAGGATGCGTCGAAAAGAGCTTTAAGAGGGTGCCGGGCTTTTTCTTGTTCTGCGAGGCGAGCTTTTCGAACATCGTGGACATCGCCTGCGGATCGTACCCCGCCGCGTAGAGATATTGGACGCCAAGACGATCAGCTTCGAGCTCCGCGTTGCGCGAAAACTTCATTCCGGCAAGTCCGGCCAGAATACCGCCCCCGTTCTGCAGGACTCCCGAAACGATAGGCCCGCCAAAGATTATGCCGATAAGGGCTCCGTAGTTAATCGCAGCACTCTTGCCCTGATTCTCCATCGCGTGGCGTGCCGTCACGTGGGCGATCTCGTGGGCCATTACACCTGCTAGCTCGGACTCGTTATCGGCAGCCAGGAGGAGTCCGCGATGCACATAGAAAAATCCGCCGGGCAATGCGAAGGCATTGACTTCGTCGCTATCTATAACCTTGATCGTAAACGGAAGCTTTGCATCCGAGTGGAGCACGATATTCTGCCCCACGCGATTTACGTATTCCGTAACCATCGGGTCCTCGACGAGCTTCGTTTGCTTTTCGACTTCAAGGGACAGCTGTCGACCTAGTGCGATTTCTTTTTCACGCGAGCCACCCAGCCAGCCGAACAGCTTGTCCGACCCATTATTGATCTTTCGCTTGCCGATCTTAGAGGGGTCGTCCTTCTCAGACAGCGGAGATGGGCCGGCAGGCGTGGCCGATGGCTTCGCGTCGCCTTCCTTGGCCTTCGAGCCCTTTGTCTTTTTGTCCTCCTGCTTTACCGCCTCTTGAGCGTAAACCCCGACTGGGAGAAATGCGAGCGATGTGAGGGTAATTGCAGTCAACGCGGTTGACGCAAGGATTTTCCTGAAGAAAACTCTGTTCATAATCCGACTCCAAAACTGAGAGAAGCTATACCGGAATTGTAATTCAACAATTCTCTGATGCAGTAAGGCTGGCAAGGGTTTACACAGTTGACGGCGGAATCACCGGAAAATGCTGGCCCGTCGCAAAAAGAAGCTGGGTCAAAAAATGTATTCTCAGATGCTTTCAAACTTGTTAAAATACTTGAGAGGTTAATCAGCCTCCCTAGTGCGACCCCCCCCAACGTCATCGCGGGACGAGAACGATCATGGCCCGAATAGAAGAAAAAGTTAAAGACATAGTTGAGGTTCGTCCGCACGCCACGGCGGCGAACTTTGAAGGCGATTCGCCAAAAGCGGTAGCAGCGTATCATTTCACCGATATCACGGCTGATCTGATGGCGAAATGGCTTGCGCGTGTTGTCGAGCTGACGCCCCAGTCTGCCGGCGCCGCGATCGCGCTCGCAGGATTTCGGGGCGTGGGCAAAAGTCATCTTCTCGCAGCTTTTGGTGGCCTGCTGAAGCAGCCGGACCTTCGCGGACGCGTCGATCAGCCGCATGTTGAGAAGGCTTTGGCAGGCCTTCAGAGAAAAGCCCTTTCTGTCGCATTTGTTAGGCGAGGAGCGCGCCCAACGCTCAGAGAAGAGATTTGGGATGCTCTGACTGCAATATTCCCGGAAGGCATCAGTACTAAAGGGGGCACGACGAGTGACCTGCTCGTGGGTGCGTTAGAGAAGGCGGACGCTGGGCCACTTGTAATTCTCATCGACACCGCGTTCGCGAGGACGACCCGCGTCTCACGAGATGACGGCCCCGAATTAGCAGAACTCGCAGTGTTTTCCAGGACAAATGCGCTTTTCGTGGCGATAGCCCTCGACGACGACATCGCGGGAGCAGACGGGGCCAATTCTGCGATCTCTAAAACCTTCAAGATCGACTATCTCGATCAGGAACACCTTTATAATATCGTCGACACTCATATCTTCCCGAAGCACCAGCGAATGCTGCCGGTGCTGCACGGAATCTACGAGCAGTATCGGGCGGTGGTGCCCGCCTTCCGCTGGAGTGCGAGCCGATTCACATCACTCTATCCGCTGCATCCGGCGATCATGGAGCTTGCTCCTTTTGTGCGGCTGTATCTACCGGATTTCGCCCTGTTGAGATTCGCGTCGGAAGCCGGGGCGCGGATCACGGGCCGTCCGGCGGATTCCCTGATCGCACCTGACGAAGTTTTCGACAATGTAGAGAAGAGCCTGCGGGAAGTTCCTGCCCTTGAGGAGTCGTTCGCGGCGTTTGATCGCGTCAACGATGCGGTCGTAAGCAAGACTCCGGTCATGAAGCGGCTCCAGGCGAAATTGATTCTCAAGGGGCTATTCCTCTTCTCGCTCAACGATGAAGGCGTCACGGCTGCCGAGATCGGATCTTCGATGTTGATCTATGACGAGAAGGACCCGAAGGCCGCTGTCGCGGAGATCGACGCGGTCCTCCAGTCTTTTGCCGCCGCCGTGCCTGACGCCGTTAAGACGATTAAGGATCAATGCGGAGGCCTTCGCTACGTATTCCAGCTCGCAGCGAAGAACGACCTGAAGACGGCCGTCGCCGTTGCCGCACAGAGCATTTCGAAAACACAAGTTACCGACATGCTCATGACGCTGATGAACGAGCGCTTTTCCGATTGTGATTTCGAGAGCGTGACGAGCGAGTCATCGGGTAGGATCGAATGCACCGCGGAGTGGCGCGGCGGTAAGAGACGAGGGCGGTTCATTTGGAATCCTTCTACGGAGGCGGTTGCAGTTGACGCCGGGACAAAACGTCTGGAATGGGAAATTCGTGTCGCAGTCGGTGATAATCGGGCCGACGCCCCGCCTGCATCAGAGCTCCCGCCGGCCATATGGAATCCGGCCGAATTGACGGAGGTAGAGCTCGAGGTAGTCAGGGGGCTTTGGGTGCTGCACAACGATGCAGTGTTTCGGGCCGAGTTTAGCGAGCACATCGCAGCTGCCGTTCAGACCCAAACGGTCGCTGCCGAGAAGATCTTTCAACGGGCGTTCCTGGATGAAAGCACGTTTACGGTCGACGGGTTTGATTACAACCTGACTGAGGAGGCCAGGGGTGCCGACACATTACGGCAGTTGGGCACCGTAATGCTCGACTCGCTCTTCGGTGCGCGCTATTCGCTTCACCCAGTGCTCGAGCGCCCGCTCGAGATGTCGGCGGTGTCATCGCTCACCGCAGATTTTTTCAGCGGCGCACGGCCCGACCAGGAAGACACTCAGCGAAACGCCGGAGACTTCGCCGTGCCGCTCGGCCTAGCTGACCAAACAGATGCGGGCATATTTCCGCTGTCCGCTGAGACGCTGCTCGAAACGGATTTCGCCTTACTCGTTCTCGACGCCGTGAAGGCGGGGGAAGGTACGGCACCACTCGACAATATTTTCGCGCGGCTTGCCGCGACACCATATGGCCTGACACGAGAGTCGGCCTTTCTGGTTCTAGGTGCGCTCGCTGGTCAGCAGTTGATCGATTTTGTCACCACCAGCGGTGATCGAATCAGTCGTCACTCGCTCGATCTAAAGCTCATCTGGGACGATCTCGTCGCGGTGGCGAGACCGCAGGAAGCAAATTTCTCCGGCGAACGCCTCGCTTCGTGGGCCCGGCTTTTGACGGGCGACGAGAGCATCAAATCTCTTGCCGACTCACAACCTGTTCGGGATTCTCTCGTCGGATGGCTCGCCGAATGGAAGCGTCGATCAGTCGCGACACGATTCGAGTTACTACAGGACGATGAGATTACCGCTCGCGTATGGCGTCTCGCAAATGTCGCGATTCGTCCCTTCACTGCGGCGGCCGATTCGATCTCCAGAATGACTGCTGACGGGCGGACGATCGAGGAAGTCTTGCGGAGCATCGCCGAAGAATTCTCGGACTCCGTGCGCGAGTTCGAGCGGCGTGCAGATGAACTTGCGAGCGTCGAAAGCTTTACGGCGGGTGCGGCGATGAGGCGCGAAGCCGCACGGTATGCAGCTCTTTGTCCATTTGCAGACAACGAAGAAGTCGATGAACTCCACACACGTTTGCTCGGCAGTATTGACGCCAGTTGGGCGGCGACAGATGCCGCGGCGGCAGACGAGCTCGCGACCACGTGGGAGAACTTTCGACGCTCCTACATCGATCTCTACCTCGTTCGACACGGCCGGCTCGCTATCGAGAGCCGCGAGAGACTCGCTGAGATTCTTGATACAGATATCTGGTGGGACTTCGAGAATCTCTCGGAGTTGCCTGCATTCAATCCCGATTTTCGCATTCGGGCGCGTAGACTCATTAACGAAATCGGTCAGCCCGATTGTCCGGCGGACGTCGAGGCATTATTGAAAACGGATCCGGTCTGCGTGTGCGGCTTTACTTTCGCAAGCCTGGTGACTCGAGAGCGCCTACCCGGGGAGTTGTGGAACCTCGTGAATTCGGCACTCGTTGAGTACTGTGATGTGCTGACGTCCCGAGTAGGCGAAATCCAGGCCTTCGCGTCCGAATCTGTAGATAAGGCCCTTTCGTCGGCAGCCCGGAAACTAGGCGAATCGCTGATGAGCGGCGACGTATCCGAGCAGTTATCTTCGCTACAAATCGCCGCCATTCGGCGCGTCTTTGCCCCTAGAGCGGACGGTCCCGATTCCAAAGTTGAGGGTACGGCCCATCGTCGGACAGAATTTAATCACGAAACAATCAACGCCTCCGAACTGCTCGAGAGCGCCGAATTAGTTCTCACCCAATAGTCTCGCGACTCCTTTTCGATTATATTCAGATTCGATGGATCGAATCGTGATAGTAGGGCCGGGACGCGTGGGTACTAGCCTCGCTCGGGCTCTCGACAAAACTGACCTTCGGATATGCGGACTGTTCGGCGGGAACGCAGGATCTGCGCACCCTTCGCTAGATCAAACACCATCGATCGACGCCGATATTGTCGTCCTCAGTGTTCCCGATCCCGCGATTCGATCAGTTGTTGAACTTCTCCGGACGAGGCTCGATTCGGGCACGGTCGTGCTACACACCAGCGGCCTTTTAACAAGCGAAATCCTGGATCCACTGCGAACCGACGAACGGAGCGTGGGCTCTATGCATCCCCTCGTGTCGTTTAATGGGAGAAGCGCTGCCGAGAAGCCATATCGCGGAGCTTACTTCGGTCTCGAGGGTGGTGCTGACGCGGTCATCGCCGCGAAGCGGATCGTCGATGCGCTCGGTGCTAAATTCCTGATTGTCCCCGCAGCAAGTAAGGCTCTCTATCATGCCGCCGCGGTGACGGCTTGCGGCCATATCGCTGCACTCTTGGACCTCTCTGTGGCCATGATGCGCACGGCAGGAGTCGATTCAGATGCGGCGGAGAAAGCTTTGCTGCACCTGGCATTTAGTACGCTTCGCAATATCGAGAATGACGGACCCGCGAGCTCTCTCACAGGCACATTCGCGCGAGCAGATGCGTCCGGATTTGGGCGGCATCTTGACGCGTTTGCACACAAACTCTCCGCTGAAGAGCTTGAGATTTATCTCGCACTCGGCCTGCGATCGTTAAGGCTTGCACTCGCGAACGGGATCGCCGCCGAAGACGTCGAAGAGGTCGCACAAATGATAGCTCTAGCTAAAGAAAAATCGCGGTGCTAATATCACTTTATGGCGGCTCCCGCGGGTAGTGCAGGAAAACGGAAAGACAAGTTCTCGCAGGAGCGCGAGATTTTTCTTGCGCACATTCAAAAACTCGGCCTCCGTCGCACCAGCCAACGGGATCTCATCATGGAGATCTTCCTCAAAACCGAGGATCACTTAACGATCGAAGACTTGCATTGGCTCGTTCACAAGGAGGACACCGCAGTCGGCCACACAACGGTCTACAGAACGCTGAAGCTATTGACCGAAGCCGGACTTGCACGCGAGGTGCGATTTGGTGACAACAAGACCTACTACGAGCATCATTTCAATCACGAGCATCACGATCACATGATCTGTACGGATTGCGGCACGGTGATCGAATTCTTTTCCGCCGATATCGAGTCGATGCAGGATGAAATGGCAACGCGTTTCGGCTTTCGGCCGACGCATCACAGCCTCCGGATGTGGGGACTATGCTCGGATTGCCAGACGAAAGAGAGTCACGAGCCCGAAACTCCCTCGGGAGGGCAGCCGCGTGTCAGGGTGAAGTCCGGCGTAGGACAATAAAACGCGAACTTCGCATCAAGGTTCGACGTACTAAACATTATGGAAAACGAAGAAAACACCTCGGAGAGAAACAATATCCGTTCTGAGTTTGACGCACTCCCGCTTGATCAGAAGTTTGCTGAGCTGTTTCGTATGGAAGCGAAGGCCATTGAGGAAGCGCTCACCTATGCGATTGAACAGCCGTTCCGCGTGCTGGAAAAGGTTGGCGATGCATTGTCTGACTTCGGAGATAAGGTCGAATCGAAAGCAAAGCGGGCCGCCCAAAACGTAAAGGAAAAGCGTGAGGCAAACAAGCGAACGCGTTCGCATAACCGACCGCGCTCCGCACGACCCCCGAAGCCTTCGCCGTCAGCCTAATTCTCACCCGCCGCCCTGCCTATTGTACCTTGTGGGCATTTAAGCGCTAGAAGATATCAACAATCGTCCTGCCGATCAATAGGATGGATAGGCCGGAGACGACCGCCGCGATGCCGTACGCGACGATGTTATGGATGCGGCCGTTTGCGTGTTTTCCCATGATTTCGGTTCGCGACGCGAGTGCAACGATTGCGAAAAGGATAACCGGCAAAAGTAGACCGTTGATCGTCTGCGTCATGAGGAGAAGCTGTATTTGCGGTATGCCTGGAATCAATGCGACGCCCGCTCCGACGATAATGAGGGCGGTAAACATTCCGAGGAATATCGGCGCTTCGCGAAACGATCGGGACAGGCCTTTTTCAAATCCGAGAGCCTCGCTTACCGAATAAGCGGTCGCGAGAGGCAGCACTCCCATGGCGAGCATCGCCGCCCCAAACAGCCCGATTGCAAACAAATATTTCGCGTACACCCCGGCGACGGGCTCGAGGGCTTCGGCGGCGGTGGCGGCGGATTCGATCTCAGTAGTTCCACTGAGATGAAGAGTGGTTGCGGCCGTGACGACTATGAATGCGGCGATCGCAATCGCGAAGAGAGTGCCCACGATCACGTCGGCTCGCACGACCGGCAGATCTTCGGCATCCATTTGCTTCTCTACGACCGCCGACTGCACATACACCTGCATAAACGGTGTTATGGTCGTCCCGATAAGCGCCATTATCATGAAGAGATACGGGGCGTCGTATGAGATTGTCGGCGATGCGACTGACGCCCCTACTACGCCCCAATCCGGTGCGGCCATGTATGCGGAGGCAACATAACAGAGGAAGACGAGCGACATCACGAGAAAGACGCGCTCGACTCGCTTTTGCGAGCCTTTTACGACCAGCCACCAGATGAGTGCTGCGGAGAAGGGAATGGTGACGTATCGCGGAATCCCAAATAATTCTGAGGCCTGCGCAATTCCTACGAATTCGGAAATGATCACGCCGGTGTTTGCGATCAGCAGCGCAAGCATCACGAGACAGGTGAGGCGGACACCAAACTGCTCGCGAATCAGGTCGGCGAGGCCTTGCCCAGTGACGACGCCCATCCGCACGCACATCTCCTGCACAACGATCAGGCTTATCAGCATCGGCACGAACACCCACAGCAGCGAGTACCCGTACTGTGCTCCGACGGACGAGTAAGTTGCTATGCCGGACGCATCATTCCCGGCGTTTGCCGCAATAATCCCAGGCCCCAGAATCGCCAGGTACGCGAAAAAACGGTAACGCGAGATGCGGCCCTTCGCGCGTCTGATGAAGTCCCTTGATTTGATTCGGTCCCGGATCATCGTCTCGAAGGAATGTACCACAGAGGACGTCTCTAGACCGTCTCGGTTGTACTTTTCGCTTCTCCGTGGGGTGCGGACCTCGCTCTGATTTATGCTATCTTTCGCGTATGAGAATTCGAGCTTTGTCGACTGCTTTAATCTTCTCTTTACTAGTCTTTCCTAACGCGCTCGTAGCGCTTCCGACGGGCTTGCACCAAACACCATCTCCCGTACGCGCAAAGAGTGCGATGGTTGCTTCGCAGCATGAATTAGCTTCCGAGCTCGGCGTCGCGGTGATGAAACGAGGCGGGAACGCCGTCGACGCCGCGATCGCAGTGGGGATTGCCCTCGCCGTCGTCTATCCCGAAGCCGGGAACATCGGCGGAGGCGGATTTATGCTCATACGCCGGGCTAACGGAGAGACGTTCGCCATTGATTATCGCGAGATGGCTCCGAAGGCTGCTACACGCGATCTATTTGTCGACAGCAAAGGCGAGTTGATCAAGGGAGAAGGCGGTTCGACCGTCGGCTACAGGGCGTCGGGAGTACCGGGAACGCTGGCAGGATTCGATCTCGCATTCAAGAAATATGGTTCGGGAAAGGTTTCGTGGGCCGAGCTCGTTCGTCCCGCACGGATAATCGCACAGCGTGGATACATTCTCACAAAGCGGCTTGCCGACCTTTTTAAAGACTATAGGGAGACCCTCGCGAAGTATGACGACAGCCGGAGAATTTTTCTAAATGACGGAAAACTGTTCGAAGAAGGTGACCGGCTGGTTCAGGCAGATCTGGGACGAACGCTCGCTCGAATCGAGCGCCTCGGAGCGCGAGAATTTTATACCGGTGAAACAGCAAGGATGATCGCCGCCGATATGAAGGCGAACCGTGGATTAATTACGCTGGAAGATTTGCAGAACTATCGAGCCGCAGAGCGGAAGCCGCTTAGCGGCACCTATCGAGGGTTTCAGATAATCTCGATGCCACCACCGAGCTCAGGCGGTGCGGTAATGCTTTCAACGCTCAATATGCTCGAAACATTTGGTGCGAGTGACCTAGAGTTCGGTTCGGCAAAAAAATACCACCTCCTGGCGGAGGCCTCGCGTCGAGCCTTTGCAGACCGCGCAGAATTTATGGGTGATCCGGATTTTTCAGCGATCCCGGTAGGGCAATTGATTGACAAGAATTACGCCCGCCGTCGCGCGTCCTCCATAGATATGGGACGAGCTTCGTCGAGCAAGGACATTGGGCCCGGAAACGTTTCGCCGACGGCAGAACCAATGGACACGACACACTACACCGTCGTCGATCCCGCGGGCACGGTCGTCTCAAATACCTACACAATTAACGATCTATACGGTTCTCGCGTAACCGCAAAGGGAACGGGCGTGCTGCTGAACGACGAAATGGACGATTTCTCGGCACGACCGGATACGCCGAACTTGTTTGGTCTGATACAGGGTCAGCGAAACGCCGTAAGGTCATCGGCACGCCCGCTATCATCGATGACGCCGACAATTGTTTTGAGAAAGGATGGTTCGGTTTGGTTTGCGCTTGGAGCACGGGGCGGGCCGAGGATCATTTCGGCAGTGACGCAAACTGTTATCAATGTCATCGATCACGGGATGAACATACAGGCCGCGATCGACGCGCCTCGAATCCATCATCAATGGCTGCCCGACGAGCTCCGTTATGAACCATTCGGGATGTCGCCAGATACGGTCGCCATTTTACGCGGGTACGGCCACAAGTTTTCCACGCCCGGCACCGTCGCAAGCGCGACCGGCATCATGATCGATGAGAAAGGTTATCGACTTGGGGCAATAGACTCGCGCAGCGACGGCGCGGCCATTGGGTATTAATCGCGGGGATTCTTTTCTAAGAGTCTCGTAGTGCTATCAGTCACGCTCGTCGGCTCGAGGTCGCTGGTATCGCGCCAATCGGTACGCTGAGGATTGTGATAAGCAGCTGGAGTCGACGGAAGGGCGGCGTGATTCCGCACGCCGCTCAATTCCGCTATGGTCGCGGGGCTGAAGCGGTTGCCTTTCGGCTCCGGCTTTAAGAAAATCAGCGAGAACAAGAAAATCATCACAGCACCAAAGACGCCGATGAGCGCCATCGCGCTGCCGAAATCCTCGTTCTGCATCACGCCTCCGCCCAAGGCGGTCAAGAAAAGAAAGAAAAATAGCCAAATCACGGAAGAGCCAAGACCGTTGCGCCGAGTTATCCACGAGGTTTGCTTAGAAAGAGCCGCGAGTTGCGGGAGGTAGCCGCCGTTGTTCATCACCTCGGCGACGAGCCCGAGCGGCATGCCGCACCGGGAGCAGAATTTTGTTTCGTGGGATGCTTGCTGTTGACCGCAGCTAGGACAATGCATAGATTTCGTGTCTCGCGAAAACTAACGAATTCTTACACGAAAAGGTTCGGAGGCGCAACGATGGCCCGCCCACAGCCGCCGCGTCGTTGCGTTAGTTACTCGACCTCACGGCGTCGCCGCCTGCTGCACGCTCCACAAATGTATCGGCAATCGCTAGTGTGTTGCGAAGAATTGTTTCTATTGTTTTCAATTGCGTGGGAGCAGGCGTCTGCCGGTCGAGATCGGCATTGGTTTGAAGAAAAGAGAATGCACGTAGCCGCGATTCCTCGACCTCTTTAAGGTAATCCTCAATGAGAGCTTTATTATAGAGTTTCTCCGGGAGGGTCCACTCGAATGGATCGTCCCAGAGCCGCGTCGTGATTCCGCCGGCCATTTGCTCGACCGCCGCGGCTGCGCGAAGA
>Ga0136640_10000113_pt1 | contig 27242 bp, 28 predicted proteins | sample AntDrymUQ8642106_2_FD_105498 | JGI IMG/M metagenome (GOLD analysis project Ga0136640, IMG submission 105498) | Polar desert sand microbial communities from Dry Valleys, Antarctica - metaG UQ864 (21.06) | ecosystem: Environmental > Terrestrial > Soil > Desert | place: Antarctica: Dry Valley...
AGCAGTTGCCGACGAACAGGATCCACACCTTCGCTCGCTTGCCGTTGAGTTCCAGCTGCAGCGGCTCCTGCGTGCGCAGCACCGACATCGCGGCGAGGAACAACGCCGGCCACTTGCCGAACCGCGGCTCCAGCGCCTCGCGGCGTTCGACCATCTCCGGGTAGCCGCCGATGCTCGCGGTGTTCAGGAACGGCACACCGCCGACCGTCGCCACGTCCACGCAGACCCCCGCGCCGGTATTGATCGCCTCTACCGCCGCTTCGGGTGTGTCGATGCCGACGTCGCGGGCGAAGTGGTTCAGTGTCCCGGCCGGTACGACGGCCAGCGGTAGCTCATGCTTCAGCGCCAGCCTGGCGGCGGTCGCCACCGACCCGTCGCCGCCGGCCACTCCGAAGGCCTTGGCCCGGTCGGCCGCTGCCGCCAGCAACTCGGCCATGTCGTCGTTCTCGCCTAGCTCGATCACCTCGGCGCGGGGCAGCAGCTCACGCAACTCGTCGGCGGGGTTGACGTCCTCCGGGCCGGAGCGCGGGTTGACCGTGATCACGAGCCCTTCGCCCCCGGGCAGCGCCGGCGCGACACCGGTCAGCCTGACCCTGGCCGGTACGGCGGGGTGCACCGGCCACCAGTGCCTGGTCGAAAGCGCGACGCCGGCGCCGAGCGCGACGCCGGCCACGACATCGCCGGGGTAGTGCACACCGACGTGGACACGGGAGTACGCCACCGCGGCGGCCAGCGGTGCGACCGCCGCCCCGAGCAACGGCGACTCCATGGCGACCGCGGTGGCGAAGGCGCCGGCCGAGGCACTGTGGCCGGAGGGGAACGAGGACGTGATGGGCTCGCGACGCAATCGGCGTAGCGGAGCAAGGCCTCCGTAGTCGGGTCGCATCCGGTCGAAGAGCTGCTTGGCAACGACATTGGTCAGCGAGCTGCTCACGGCGAGCGATCCGACAGCCCGCACGGCGGCTCGCCGGCCCTTCCCCTTGCGGGCTCCGAGTACAGCGGCGACGGCGAACCACAGCCGGCCGTGATTCGCCGCCTGCGACAGCCGGAGCAGCGTCTGGTCGGCCGGGCTCGGCGGCAGCCGCTGTACCCAGTGGTAGATCCGGCGGTCAAGGCGGGAGGGGGCGCGGGCCATCAGCGGAGCCTACTGAGCGCGGCTGCCGGATAGTTTCACCGCTGACGTGGCCCGGCCGGGGCAACGATAGACATTGCGGGCTCTATAGCCCCGCGGAGTCGTACATCTACGTTGGGCAGGTGCAGCACGGACCGCGCCCGATCAGGGGCGTCAGCACCTCTGACACAGCATTCGTGGACTGGTTCCCGTTCGGCCCGGTCGGGGAACCGACGAGGATCAGCAGCTTCGACGAGTTCAGTCAGGTCTTCGGCGGCCTGCACCCGCAGAGCCAAGCCAGTTACTCGATCTATCAGTACTTCCAGCAGGGTGGTGCCGTCGCCTGGGTGGTGCGGGCCGGCATGACGGCGGACGACGCCGCGTTCAGCACCTCGCTCGTAACTGCGATGGGCGAGCTGACCGCGATCGATCCCTACGTGTTCAACCTCCTGTGCATTCCGGTCATGGCGGATCTGGGCGATCTGCAACGCGAGCTGGTCGCGGCGGCGGCGGAGTTCTGTGAGGCACAGCGAGCGTTCCTGCTTGTGGATCCACCGGCCTCGATCACCACGGCGGCGCAGATGCGGACGTGGCTTACGGACACCGACGGCATCTCTTCGTCCGCTGCGACCAGGGCACGACCTCCCAGAGGGGCATCGAAGCGGGCGTCGTCAACATCGTGGTCGGGTTCGCACCGATGAAGCCGGCTGAGTTTCATCGTGATTCACGTTCGACAGGTCGCGGGCCAGCCGGCCCTGTAAGAGCGGGCGCAAAACCAGTCTCAGCGGAGGAACTTCGACGTACGGCGGTCCGCGAGCGGCTTGCCGCCGGTCTGGCAGGTCGCGCAGTACTGCAGCGAACGGTCGGCGAAGGAGACCTCGCGCACGGCATCGCCGCATACCGGGCACGGCAGCCCGGTGCGGGCATGCACCCGGAGCCCGGAGCGTTTCTCACTCTTGAGCCGGGCAGCCGCCTGGCCGATGGACCGCTCGACCGCATCTGTCAGCGCAGTTCGCATCGCGACGTGCAGGGTGTCCACGTCGCCGTCGCTGATGCTGTGGGTCGGCTTGAACGGCGAGAGCCGGGCAACGTGCAGGATCTCGTCGGAGTACGCGTTGCCGATGCCGGCGATGAGGCGCTGATCGGTCAGGGCGCCCTTGAGCTGGCCGCGATGTCCACGCAGGATCTCGCCCAGTTGAGCGGCGCTGAGCTGCAGCGCATCCGGACCGAGCCGAGCCACGCCGGGTACCTCCAGCGGGTCTCGCACGACGTACACCGACAGGCCCTTCTTGGTGCCCTGCTCGGTCAGGTCGAAACCCGCGCCATCGTCGAGGAGGACGCGAAGGGCCAGTGGTCCCCGGCCGGGTTTCGGCGGTGCCGGGGGCAGGTGGTCGCGCCAGTGCAGCCAACCGGCCCGGGCCAGGTGGACGACGAGGTGCAGGCCGCTCACGTCGAGATCGAGGAACTTTCCGTACCGCCCGGCCACGGTGATCTCCAGACCAGCCAGCGCGGTGTGCGGCGGGTCGAAGGTCTTGATGGCCGAGAGTGAACACAGGTCGACGCGGATGAGGACATGCCCGACCGCGCGTTCCCGCAGAAGCGCGGCGAGCGCTTCGACCTCGGGCAGTTCCGGCACGGCACCGATTGCACCACGTGCTGGCGCTGGACGGCGAGCGACCAACCACTGTCCTGCGCGACCTACCGGGCGTACGACGACGTCTTGGGGTCACCGATCTCGAGATCCGGTACCCGAGCGGGTTTGCCGTGCTTGAATGTGAGGCATGCCGCTGGACACTCGGCTTGAAGCCGCGCCCCTATCACGCACCCAGCGCATCGTTCTTGCCGCAATGCGAATCACCGCGGGTTTGCTGTGGTTGTCCAACGTGGGCTGGAAGACCCCCCCCGACTTCGGCCGATCTGCGGACGGCTGCTCGGGGCTCTGCGGCTACGTCGAGACCGGTATCGATGACGCTGTGATTCCGCCATGGTCCTGGGTGCTGGAGAACATCATCTCGCCCAATCTGGCCGCGTTCGGGTACATCACGCTTTTCACCGAGTTCTTGCTGGCCGTCTTGCTGCTGTCCGGAACCGTGACCAGGGCAGCAGCGATCCTCGGTCTCGCGCAGAGTCTCGCCATCGGCCTGACTGTCGCCAACGCCGACGGCGAGTGGTACTGGAGCTACCTGCTGATGGCGGTCCTGCACGTTGCGGTCTTCGCGATGGCCGCAGGCAGGTACTACGGCGTTGATGCCCTGCTCCGGCAGCGCCCGCAGCTGCCCCGCTGGTTGGAGGCGGCAACGTGAGCCGGCAGGCACGGCTCACTATCAGCGCGGTCGTCGCGGCGTACGGCGTGGTGGTGATCGTGGCCAACGCCCGCAACGGCCTGTTCTCCACGACCTTCACCCGGGAGTGGGTGCTCTTCGGCGGAGGCGGCTTCCCCGGCGACTTCGGCCGCAACGTCTTCGCCGGCTCGATCGCCTTTGGCGTGCTGCTGCTCATCATGGCCGCGGCCGTGTGGTTCACCGCGGGACGACGAATAGCGCTGCCGATCGGGGCGGCGGCAGTAGCGTTCGCGATCGTGCTTGTCTTGCTGTACCGGAGCAGCGGTAACCTGCTGGCGGCCCGCCCCGGGGTCACCGCCGTACTGGCCGCAGTCGGCGTGTTCCTGGTCGCCTCGGCATGGGCCCGTAGCCCAGAGCAGACGCCGTGAGCCGGGTGCAGCTACTGGATGCGGCAGCGGCTCCGCTGACCGCCCGGCGGTACTACCAGAACGGCGACCCAGGTCCTCTGGTCGGAGCGCTGGCAACGGTTCCGGAGCTGCTCGAGGTGTCTATGCCCTTCCTAGCTGCCGTGCTGGGGCCCTCCGCACTCGACGCCAGGACGAAGGAGATCGTGATCGTCCGCACCTCGGCTCTGCTGCGCTGCGGCTACTGCGTGGATACGCACTCCGTGGTGGCTTTGGACACCGGCCTGACGATCGGCGAAGTCCACGCGCTTCGCGGCGAAAGCGCCGCCGTACTGGCCGATCAGCGCGAGAACGCGCTGCTCGGGTGGGTCGACGTGGTGGCCGGCGGCCGCGGTCCGGTCGGGGACGAGGTTGGCCGCCGGCTCGGGCGGTACTTCGCTGAACATGAAACAGTGGAGCTCACGCTGCTGGTGGGGGTGACGATGATGCTGAACCGATTCTGTACGGCGCTGGATTTGCCAACCTCGCCCGAGGTGGTGCGGCGGTTGGCAGCCGCAGGGCTGCGATGACCGCGATCGCCGGTGCCGTTGCGGACGGCGTGTTGCCGGGCCGGGTGTGGCTCTACAGCAACTACCACTGCAACCTGGTGTGCACCTATTGCCTGACCGAGTCCGGGCCGAAGGTTGACCGTCGTGAACTCAGCGCCGACCGGATGCTCGAGGTCGCCCAGCAGGCCGCCGAGTTGGGTTTCACCGCGCTCGGCGTGACCGGCGGAGAGCCGTTCCTGCAGCCTGACATGGCCGAGACGCTGGCCCGGCTCGGGGCGATACTGCCAACCGTCGGTCTGACGAACGGGACGCTGTTCACCGGCCGGCGGCTGGCGGCCGCGGAGGTGCTCGCCGGTAGCGACGTCGCCCTGCAGATCTCCCTCGACTCTGCCGACCCGGACGTCAACGACGAGGCCCGTGGGCCTGACAACTTCGCCAGAGTCGTAGCTGCCATTCCCGCCCTGGTCGAGCGCGGCGTCACGGTCCGAATCGCCACAACGCGGGAACTCGGCGACGAAGCCGACATGTCAAGGCTTTGTGAATTGCACCGGGGCTTGGGCGTGCCTGATTCGGACCATGTGGTGAGACCGGTGATCTCTCGAGGGCGCGCCGTCACCACTGGAATGGGCGTCGCCGCCGGCATGAACGACCTGCCCGCTGAGTTGACCATCACCGCCGACGGCGCGTTCTGGAGCCCGTTCGGAGCGACCGTGCATGGCGGCCGGCTGGACACCGATCTACTGCTGACCCGGACCACCGACCCGCTGCGGGTACCGGCGCTGACATTGCTAGGCCTGGTCGAAGGCCGGCCCGCTGGTGCCGATTCGACCCTCAACATTCGTTGAGCGTGAGTCGGGGGACCCGGTCGGGTCCCGTCGCCGAACCGCCGCTTCCGTAGCCCGCTGCCTTGCGGCCGGTCGCGTCAGTCCGGCCGGGCCGTTTCCCGTACGGCGGCGGCGACGGCAGGTGCCACCGAGGAGTCGAAGACGCTCGGGACAATGTAGTTGGCGTTCAACTGGTCGTCGGTGACGACGGCAGCCAGCGCGCGGGCAGCGGCGAGCAGCATCTCGGTGGTGATCTCACGGGCCCGCGCATCCAGCAGGCCGCGGAAGACGCCGGGAAAGGCGAGCACGTTGTTGATCTGATTCGGTACGTCCGAGCGCCCGGATGCCACGACGGCGGCGTACTTGCGCGCGCCGATCGGGTCCACCTCCGGATCGGGATTGGCCAGCGGGAACGCGACCGCGCCCGGCGCCATCACCGTGAGGTCTGCCGGTTCCAGGATCCCCCCGGCGCTCACCCCGATGAACACGTCGGCACCGTCGAGCGCGGCCTTGAGGTCGCCGGTGCGGCTGCCCGGGTTCGTCCGCTGGGCCAGTTCGAGCTTGGCGCCGGACAGCCGCTTGTCGCTCGGATGGAGGATCCCCTCCCGATCCCAGACCAGCACATGTGTCAGCCCGGCCTCGAGCAGCAGCGTCACGATCGCCGTACCGGCCGCACCTGCGCCGGCGACCACCACCCGGACTTCCGACAGCTCCTTCTCGACCACCCGCAGCGCGTTCGTCAGAGCCGCGAGTACGACGATCGCCGTACCGTGCTGGTCGTCGTGGAAGACCGGGATCGACAGCCGCTCACGCAACTGCCGCTCGATCTCGAAGCAGCGGGGGGCGCTGATGTCCTCCAGGTTGATGCCGCCGAAACCTGGCGCTATCAACTCCACCGTGCGGACGATCTCGTCGACGTCGTTGGTGTCCAGGCAGATCGGCCAGGCGTCGATGTCGGCGAACCGCTTGAACAGCGCGGCCTTGCCCTCCATCACCGGCATGGCCGGACCCGGCCCCAGATCGCCGAGCCCGAGTACGGCGCTGCCGTCGGTCACCACCGCGACGCTGTTCCCCTTGATCGTGAGTCGCCGTACGTCCTCGGGGTTGGCCGCCAGGGCCAGGCACACCCGGGCCACGCCCGGCGTGTACGCCATGGACAGGTCGTCACGGGTCTTGAGCGGCACCCGGGACCGGACCTCCAGCTTGCCGCCGATGTGCAGCAGGAACGTCCGGTCGCTGACCTTGCCCACCTCGACGCCGTCCACGAGGCGGAGGGCGTCGACGATCTCGTCGGCGTGCGCGCCGTCGGCCGCCGAGCACGTCACGTCGACGGTGATCGAGTCGCTGCGTGACTCGGCGACGTCGATCGCGGTGACGACCCCCCCGGCGACGCCGACCACCGTCGCGATCCGGCCTACGACCCCGGGATCGAGCGAGGCGTTCATCCGGATCGTGATCGAGTACGACGCACTCGTGATGACGCCTCGTCCTGCCATGACGGGTCCTCCACGGTCAACCACCTGGGCGAGGTGCCCACGGCGCGGTACATCATGTCGGGTCCATTTCACCAGCCCGGCAGAGGAGGCGGGCAGCCGCGCTCGCCGACCCCGGGACGAGCTGGCGAGCAAACTCGCCATGGCGCTCGTCGCGCCGGGAGTGGATATGGCAGCCGTGGTGCAGTCCCAGCGCACGGACACGTTGAGGGCGCTCCCGCGCCCGTCACGGTGGCTGCTCCGCCGGTCCACGTCAGGGACACCGGCAGGAAGTCGGTGCCCCCTCCACTGGCCATGTCGCAGGCCGCAGTGGTCACGTTCCTCGGCGCGCTGCTGGGAGCCGTGGCCGGCTTCGTACCGGCGGCGGCCACCGCCCCGGGCCGCTAACCAGTTGGGGCGAGGCCGATGGGACAGGACACCCCGGTCCCGCCGATCCCGCAGTAGCCCATCGGGTTCTTGTGCAGGTACTGCTGGTGGTAGTCCTCGGCGTAGTAGAACTCGCCGGCCGGGGCGATCTCGGTGGTGATCTCGCCATAGCCGGCTGCCCGCAACCCTTCCTGGTACGCCGCCCGCGTCCGCTCCACCACATCGACCTGCGACGGGTCGGTGGTGTAGATCGCGGAGCGGTACTGCGTACCGGTGTCGTTGCCCTGCCGCATCCCCTGGGTGGGGTTGTGCCCTTCCCAGAAGACCGCGAGCAGTTGCTCGTAGCTGATCACTGCGGGGTCGAAGACGACCAGAACGGCCTCGGTGTGCCCGGTCTTGGCCGAGCACACCTCCTCGTACGTCGGATTGGGGGTGAAGCCCCCGGCGTACCCCACTGCTGTCGTGAAGACGCCCGGGGTCTGCCAGAAGATCCGCTCGGCACCCCAGAAGCACCCGAGCCCGAAGACGGCGGTGTGCATGCCATCGGGGAATGGCGCCACCGTCGGGTTGCCGTTGACGATATGTACGCCGCGGACGGGAATCGGCTGGTCCCGCCCGGGCAGCGCGTCCTCGGCGGCGATCAGATTGGTCTTGCTTCGACTGAAGAACATGCAACCAGGGTACGTCGGTGTCGACCGCTAGCGTCGAGCCCGTGAGCGAACCGAAAGAGATGAAAAGTGGTCTGCCGGTGATCGCCTTCGCCGATTCCGCGGAGTGGGAACGCTGGCTCGCCGGGCAGCACGCCGAATCGACGGGGCTCTGGCTCAAGCTCGCCAAGAAAGGGTCCGCGATCACCACCGTCTCCTACGCCGAGGCCGTCGATGTCGCGCTTTGCTACGGCTGGATCGACGGGCAGGCGGGCTCGTACGACGTCGCGTTCTGGCTGCAGCGCTTCACCCCTCGCGGGCGGCGGAGCAAGTGGTCCAAGATCAATCGGGACAAGGTCGCGGTGCTCGTCGGGGCCGACCGGATGCAGCCCGCCGGCCTCGCCGCCGTCGAGGCGGCGAAGTCCGACGGGCGATGGGCGGCGGCGTACGAACCGCCGAGCACGGCGACTGTGCCGCCGGACCTGCAGGAGGCACTGGATGCCAACCCCGACGCGGCGGCATCCTGGGAGACCCTCAACCGCACCAACCGGTACGCCGTGATCTACCGGGTCAACGACGCGAAGAAGCCCGAGACCCGGGCTCGTCGGATCGAGCAGTTCATCGCGATGCTCTGCCGGGGCGAGAAGCTGCATCCCTGATGCAATGTGCCCTGGTGACGTCTGTCATACCGCTGCTACTCTCCAGAGACGGATCAGGGAATACGCAGAAGAGACGCCGATGCTGACCTTCACGATTGCCGGGCGCGGTGTAGAGCTGGACTCCGCTGCGGTCGAACGCAGCTTGGCCGCCGAACTGCCCGAGCCCATTCACGAGCACTACGTCGTCGTCGGTGGCCGCCGGTTCCCGCCCAAGCAGGTGATCACCCTGGTGACGGGCCTCGACCGGGCTGACTTCACCACCCATCAAGCCAGGCGCGTCCTGCAGCGACTCGGCTTCCCCGCCGCTCGCCGCCTCCCCGCACCCGCCCGGAGGCTGAGCGAGCCACCCGCGCGCGAGGGCGGCGCGAAGGCCAACCCGTTGGTCGAGGCACTGCGCCCGTTCATCGGGAAATGGGTGGCTGTCAGCGGCGACGAGGTCCTCGTGGCGGCGGATACTCCCAAGGAGGTCGTCGGCTGGCTCACCCGACACGGCTTGGTCGCCGACTCGATGTTCGGTGTCCCCCGTTCGGATGCCGACATCTTCGGCGCCGCACCCTATTAGGCGCAATGAGGTTCGACTTCCGCGGGTTTCCCGCGGCGACTGCGGGAGCAATCACGCCACGTCCGATGGCTGACGTCTGGCTCGACGGATTGGACACAGGACCACTGGCTTGCCTCGTCGATACCGGCGCCTTACGCACTCGTTTCTCCCGTGCGCTGGCCGAACTCGCTGGGATCGACGTCGACACATCCGTTTCCCACGTGGTTGTCGTCGGAGGAATAGAAGTCAGCGCTGCGCCGGCACTGGTGTCGCTGCGTATGCAGGGCGCCGACGAGACGCTCGGCTGGGAGGCCACCGTGTGGTTCTGCGATCCGTGGCCGTTCCCTTTCCAGCTCCTCGGCCTGGAGGGTTTCCTGCAGCACTTCCGGGTCACGCTGTCCGCCTACCACGAGTGGCTGGAGTGCCACCCGGAGACGTGACCGCACTCAGTCGAGCAGGTCGAGGGCGGCGTCGACGATCGAGCGCACCCCGATGCCGTGCACGTCGTACACCTCGGCGACCGTGCCGACCTGACCGAAGCCGGTGACCCCGAGCGTGGTGATCGGCGTGTCATGGACGCCGCCGAGGAAGGCGAGCGTGTGCGGGTGCCCGTCCAGGACGGTCACCAGCGGCAGCGGCCGGCGGAACAGCTCGTCGAGGATCGCCTCGTCGGCGAGCGCATCGTCCATCCCCTGCCCTCGACGTCGTCGGACCGCCCGGAAGAGCAGGTCCGCGCTCGTCACGCAGACGACCCGGGCGCAGATGCCGTGCTCGCCCAGGTCGGTAGCGGCCTGCACCGCCTCGACGGTGAGAACTCCCATCGCGACCAGGCTCACCACCGCGTCGGCCGGGTCATGCAGCACGTAGCCCCCGCGCACCACCAGGCTACGGCGGGCAGCACGGCCGTCGGGATCCTCCGGTACGCCGGCGAGCGTCTGGTCCAGCGGCCGCGTCGACAGCCGCAGGTATGACGAGACACCGTCCGGACGACCGAGCTGGCCGAGCGAGCGCAGCAGGCACCACTCCAGGTCCTGGGTGAATGCCGGCTCGTAGCTCAGTACCCCCGGTTGCTCGATCCCGGTAGACGGCGTCGTGATCGACTGGTGAGCGCCGCCTTCGGGAGCCAGCGTCACACCGGACGGCGTACCGACCAGGATCGACTGACCGCCGGCGTAGACGCCGAAGCTCCACGGCTCGAGCGCCCGGTTGACGAACGGGTCGTAGATCGTGCCGATCGGCAGCAGCGGTTCACCCCAGCGGCTCCAGGTCGCGCCCAACTCACCGAGCAGCCCGACCAGGTTCACCTCGGCGATTCCCAGTTCGATGTGCTGACCGAGCGGGTGCTCGCGCCAGTGCAACCTGGTCTCGGCATCGTCGGCGAACCAGTTGACCGACTCCTCGACGGCGAAGATGCCTACCTTGTTGAGCCAGCCCGCGAGGTTCGTGCTGCTTGCCACGTCCGGGCTGCAGGTCACGACGCGTGCGGCCACGTCGGGCGCGTCGCGATGCAGGTCGACGAGAACCCGCCCCAGACCCGCCTGCGTCGAGGCGGTCCCCTTGTGGGTCCGGCCCAGATCGACCGGTACGCCGGGCGGCTCCCGCAGCTGCACCGACGGCCGCTTCAGCCGCTCGGCCACCTGGGCACAGAACCTCGCCTCGGGAGCGTCGGCGGGCCACAGCTCCCACGGCCGCTCGGGGGTGGCATCGAGCCGGTCCGCCAGCTCGGCGTACTGGCCCTCGGTCAGGAGGGCGGAGTGGTTGGACGGATGGCCCTCGGTCGGCAGCGAGTAGCCCTTGATCGTGTACGCGAGGAGCACGGTCGGCCGGTCGTCCTCGACGGCGCGTAATGCCTCGGACAGGCCGGCGAGATCGTGTCCGCCGAGATCGCGCACGGCGGCGTGCAGTTCGTCGTCTGCCAGCCCGTCCATCAGTCGCCGGAGGGGGACGCCTGACGCGCTGCTGCCCGGCAACCGCTCGCGCAGCTCCGGGCCGGACGAGCGCAGCAGCCGCTGGTACTCCTGGTTGCCCATCTCGTCGATCCGCTGTCGTAGCTCCTCCCCGCCCGGCTGCTCGAACAGGGCCCGTAGCCGAGGGCCGTACTTGCAGGTGATGACCTGCCAGCCGGCGGCGGCGAACATCCCCGCGATCCGGTCGGCGGCGATCTGCGGCACCACGCGGTCCAGAGACTGTCGGTTGAGGTCGACCACCCACAGCACCTCACCGAGCCGGCCGACGGTGGGATCGAGGATGGCCTCCCAGCAGGCACCCTCGTCCAGCTCCGCGTCACCGAGCAGGGAGATCTGGCGGCCGGCCGGGCCGGCCAGGTCGCTGAATCGCCGGTCGACGTACCGCCGGGACAACGCCGCCCAGATCGGTGCGGTGGCCCCGATCCCGACCGAGCCGGTCGAGTAGTCGACAGTGTCCGGGTCCTTCGTCCGGCTGGGATAGGACTGCAGTCCCCGGTACGCGCGCAGCTGCGTCAGGTACGACGCATCCAGGTCGCCGAGGAGGTAGTTGATGGCGTGCAGGACCGGGCTGGCGTGCGGCTTGACGCTGACCCGGTCGGCGGCGGTGAGGGAGTCGAACCACAGCGCGGTCATGATGCTGACGATCGACGCCGACGACGCCTGGTGCCCGCCGACCTTGACTCCACTGTCGTTGGGCCGCAGATGGTTGGCGTGGTGCACCATCGACGTCGCCAACCACAGCACCTTGGCCTCGACCGCGCGCAGGATCTCTGCGTCCGCGCGATCAGTGGTCATGGGGGCTCAGGGTAAGCGCTCGCGCCGATCGGCGAACACTGGATGCGGATCCGGCCGCCCGGTGGCCGACTACGCATCCGATCATGGGAAGTGGATACGGTGACCGCGATGCCACACCTGCCTGCGGCGACCCACCGCCCGTTTGTCGAGACCGTCGAGCCGCCCGGCGCGGTGGCGGCGGTCGCGCTGGTTCTGCACGGCGGCAAGGCCAACGGCACCGGTGTACCCAAGAACATGAGCCTGTCGATGCTGCGGATGAGACCGATCAAGAAGCAGATCGCCGCGGCAGGCGCTGCCGCCGGCGTCGCGTCGTGGCTGCTGCACTACCGGGTCCCCGGCTGGAACGGCGCGGCGGCTGACCCGGCCCGGGACGCGCACTGGGCCCTGAGTGAGATCCGCCGGCAGCACGGCGCCGTGCCGGTCGTGCTGATCGGGCATTCGATGGGCGCCCGGGCTGCGATCCGGGTCGCCGACGACTCCTCGGTGGTCGGCGTGTGCGCGCTGGCGCCCTGGCTGCCGCCACAGGAGCCGATGCCGCGGTTGTTCGGCCGCACGCTGCTCATGGCGCACGGCACCCGGGACCGCTGGGTGGACGGGCGCGGCTCGTACCAGTTCGCCGTACGGGCCAAGGCCAACCATCCCGACGTCGCCCGGTTCGAGGTGCGGGGAGTCGGTCACGCCATGATCCGCCGCGCGGCGGACTGGCACGCGTTTGCCCGCAATGCGGCATTGGGCATGCTCAGAGTCGAACCGCTGTGGCCACTTGTCACGAATGCCCTACACGAGGAGCTTCCAGCTGGGTTACGTGTCCCGTTGGAGGTTCCTCGCTTCTGAGGCCGCCCAGTTCGAAGGAGATCGGAAAAGTTGCCTGCCGTCCCCCGCGAAAGCGTCGCCGTGGTCGGCTCCGGCGTCGCCGGCCTCACCGCTGCCTACCTGCTGCAGCGCCGGTACGACGTCACCCTCTTCGAGGCCGACGACCGGCTCGGCGGGCATGCGCACACACACGACGTCGCCACGCCCGACAGCCGGGTCATTCCCATCGACACCGGCTTCATCGTCCACAACGAACGGACGTACCCCAACCTGCTCAGGCTCTTCGCCGAGCTTGGTGTGGACACCAAACCGACCGAGATGAGCATGAGCATCCGGTGCGAGGGCTGCGGCCTGGAGTACGCCGGAGCCCGCGGGTTGGCCGGCGTCTTCGCGCAGCCCCGTGCAGCGGCTAACCCGCGCTACCTGCGCATGCTGGTTGAAGTCAAGCAGTTCCACCGTCAGGCCCGGCGGCTGCTGGCGGCGTTCGGGACCGGTGATCCCACCCAGATCGACGCCGTCACGTTGGGCGCCTTTTTGTCCATGGGCGGCTACTCGACGTACTTCGTGCGGCACTTCATGATCCCGGTCGTGTCAGCGGTCTGGTCTGCCGGCACCGACGTCTCCCTGCGCTATCCCGCCCGTTACCTGTTCAGCTTCCTGGACAACCACGGGATGCTCAGCGTGTCCGGGTCGCCCGCCTGGAGGACGGTCGAGGGCGGGTCACGGTCCTATGTGGAGCGTGCTGCCAAGGGGCTGACCGCGGTACAGACACAGACCCCCGTGACGTCGATTCGCCGTACTGCAGCGGGAGTCGAGATCCGCCATGACGCCGACCAACTGTCCACAATGGACAAAGTTGTCATCGCCACCCATCCGGACCAGGCCCTGTCGTTGCTTGTCGATCCGTCTTTAGCCGAACGGGACATTCTCGGCGCGTTCTCGTACTCGACGAACGAGACGGTCTTCCACACCGACGCCTCGATCCTGCCTCGCAGTGCCCAGGCTCGTGCGTCCTGGAACTACTTGATGCCGGCCTGTGACATGAGCGGCGCGGAGCGCGTGACGGTCAGCTACTGGATGAACAGGTTGCACCAGATCGAGGAACCGGTCGACTATGTGGTCTCGCTCAATGCGACCGACCGGATCGATCCCCAGTCCATCGTGGACCGGATGGTTTACACCCACCCGACGTTCACAGCCGCCTCCGTGGCCGCGCAGCGCCGGTTGCCAGAGCTGAACACCGCGACCACGGCGTACGCCGGCGCGTACCACGGCTGGGGTTTCCACGAGGACGGATGCGCCGCCGGAGTGCGGGCCGCCGCGAGTCTCGGAGTCGGCTGGGGCGCCGCGACGCCGCTTCCCGCCGCGGGGGCGCAATGAGAACACCTGCGCTGTACGACGCGACGGTGGAGCACACCCGCCGCGGCCCCGTCGACAACCGCTTCTCCTACCGGGTGCACATGTGGCTGGTTGACCTGGACGACCTGCCACGGCTGCCGCGCGGGTTGCGCTGGCTGGCCCGCTTCGAGGCGCGTGACCACCTGGGCGATCCGGACCGCTCACTCCGGGACAACATCGACAAGTTCCTGGCGCCGTACGGCATCGATCTGACCGGCGGATGGGTGCTGATGCTGACGAACGCCCGGGTTGCCGGGTACGTGTTCAACCCGATCAGCGTCCACTGGTGCTACGGCGCAGATGGCGACCTCGCCTGCCTCATCGCCGAGGTGCACAACACCTACGGCGAGCGGCACGCCTACTTCCTGCGGCCGGACGACAGCGGGTGGGCAGAGACGGACAAGGAGTTCTACGTCTCGCCGTTCCTGACCGTCGACGGCCGGTACCTGATGCGCTTCTCCCCTCCGGGCGAGCGGTTGTCGGTCACGATGGCGCTGCGCCAGGGTGATGAGACCCCGTTCACCGCCACCTTGCGCGGCACCGCACGGCCGGCGACCCTGCCCGCCGTTCTCAGGGCGGCGGTACGCCGGCCGTTCATGCCGCTGCTGGTCAGCACTCTCATCCGTTATCAAGGCGTCAAGCTCTGGCTGCGCCGACTGCCCGTCGTCCACCGTCCCCCGCACGTCCCCCAGGAGGGCGTTCAATGACCGCCGCATCCATCTTCGACGAGACCCCGGTTCAGCAACGGCCGGCACTGCGCGTCGTACCGCGCCCGAATCAGGGCATCTGGCCGGGCCTCGCCGTACCGCCTCGGAATGCGTTCAAAGCCAGGATCGCGCAGGCACTGTTCGGCCGGGCGGTCCGGGATCTGCCGGTGCGTGTCGTCTACCCCGACGGCCGGGTGGTCGGCAGCGGCGGCAAGCACGACCCGGTGATGCGGCTGGACCGGCCCGACGCGTTCTTCAACCGGCTCGGCAGTGACGCCAAGATCGGCTTCGGCGAGGCGTACATGGTCGGGGACTGGTCGACCGGTCCGGCCACCGATCTGGCCGACCTGCTGGCGCCGTTCGCCGGTCGGATGGCGCGGCTGATCCACCCGGAGCTGCAGCGGTTCCGCAACGCGGTGGAACGGCAGCAGCCCGCGGAGGAGGAGAACACCGTCGACCAGGCGCGGGACAACATCGCCAGGCACTACGACCTGTCGAACGACCTGTTCGCGCAGTTCCTGGACGAGACGATGACCTACTCCTCGGCCTGGTTCGACGACTCCCCAGGTTCCGCGGACTCCCTCGCCGACGCCCAGCGACGCAAGACCGACGGCATCCTCGACTTTGCGCGGGTGCGCGCCGGCAGCGAGGTGCTCGAGATCGGCACCGGCTGGGGCGGACTCGCGCTGCGGGCCGCCCAGCGCGGCGCACGGGTCGTCACCTTGACCCTGTCGGAGGAGCAGAAAACGCTTGCCGAGCGACGGATCGCCGGTGCCGGGTGCGCGGACCGGGTACGTGTGGTCCGGCAGGACTATCGCGAGGCGCAGGGGCAGTACGACGCCGTCATCTCCGTGGAGATGATCGAGGCGGTCGGCATGGACTTTTGGCCCACGTACTTCCAGTCCCTCGACCGGCTGCTCGCGCCGCACGGACGCGTCGGGCTGCAGTCGATCACCATGCCGCACGATCGGATGCTCGCTACCCGCAAGTCCTACTCGTGGATCCACAAGTACATCTTTCCGGGCGGCATCATCCCGTCGATCCCGGCGATCGAGCACAACCTCGACGCGCACACGTCGCTGGAGATCGTCGAGCGGCGTGACCTCGGCCCGCACTACGCCGAGACGCTGCGGCAGTGGCGCCGCCGGTTCGTGGCGAACTGGCCCGAGGTTGCCGAACTCGGCTTCGACGAGACGTTCCGCCGGATGTGGGAGTTCTACCTCGGCTACTGCGAGGCCGGCTTCCGGGTGCGCTACCTCGGCTGCAGCCAGCTCTCCCTCGCCCGCAGCCGCTTCTGACCGCCGTCCCCAGCTGACCGCCGGTGCCCCCGGCTGATCTCCGGGGACACCGGCGCTGGCTTACCGCTGGACGATCGTGAACCCGCCGGGCTGCACGGACACGGTGACCGCCTCTCCGGAGGTCCACGTCCTGACCGTAAGCCGGCCGCGGTTGTCGTACGACGACAGCAGGACGTTCCCCTCGCCCGGCACCGTGATCGTCACCGACCGCTCCTGACGGGCGAAACTGTGCAGCAGCGCACGGCTGTGCCCACCCCCGCTGACCACGAGCCATTCCACCTCGGGCTGAACCAGCACGGCGTCGAGCTGCGCGGTGGTGCCATCGCCGACGTAGTGCGTACTCATCGAGTTGACTCCGGCGGTCACCGATTGAACCAGCTGACTCGTCCCGACGTCGAGATAACCGGGCGCCTCGGAAACGCCCTGAGCGCCAGCACCACCCTGGTAGACGACGGGGGCCGGGGATCGGTCGACGAAGCCGCGCGTCCCCACCGAAGTCAGCGGGACCTGTTGACGGTTGAACACCGGCATCAGCAGATAGCGCCCCGAAACGGGCAGATCGACGACATGGCGCACCCGCCCGGACGGCCCGAGTTCCACGTAGCTTCCCCCGCTCCACTCCGCCTCGCCGGTCCATGGCGACTCGGGCGTCACGACCTCGGCCGCGTCGAACAGCTCGCCGTCCTCGGCCTCCTGCAACTGCCACGACACCCGGTTGAGCTGCCGCGCGGCCGTCGCCGCGACGGCCACGACCGGATGGGCGTCCAGTGCCAACATGGACAACTGGCCGTGGATCGCCGACTCGGCGCCGGAGTTCCGGTTGATGTTTCCGTCGAACTCCACGCCGTCGAACGTCACACCGGTCCGCGGGTCATACATCGGTTCCCCGGCGGGGTTGTTGCCGAAGTACCACGATCCGGCGAACCCAGCCAGGTCGCGGAAGGACGCCTCCCCCGACTCCTCGGCCACGGCAAGCAGATTCTGCAACGTGGCGTCCGCGCCGTAGGCGATCTGACTGCGGTTGGTCGGACCTGGCTGCCACGAGTGATCTGGACCGCTGCCGGCCAGCAGGTGCGGGGTGAAGAGTGCGTTCTGCCGCACCGCCGTGGCGAGCAAGGAGCTGTCCTGCAGCACGTCGCTGGCGCTGGCCAGCGCGCCGCTCATCTGGTCTCCCCAGGAGTGCCAGACCGAGCGGGAGAGGGCCCACGGTTGGATCGCACCAAACGGCCAGCTACGCGCGTCTCCGGCCGACATCAGCGCGATGCCCTCGCTGAGTTTCTGCAGGTCCTCGCGTGCCCGGGTGTCACCAGTAGCCTCGACGTACGCCGCCAGTCCGTATACAGCCTCGGCGGAGGCATCGGCACCATCAGCGATCAGCCACGCCGGTCGCTCCAAGCCATCGACTGTCTGATACGTCCCGTAGCGGTTCAGGACCTGTCGGTCCACCGCGTCCAGAGCAAGGTTCATCCGATCCTGCAGGAAGCCCGCGAAGGCAGGATCGGCGACCTGGAACGCCGCGTACCCCTCCCCGAGCGCCCAGACGGTGCGGGCCAGCCAGTACGACGGGCCGCTATCTGACGGATCGGGTAGTTCCACCGGCTCCGCGCTCGGATTCAAGGTGCCGTCAGGCTGCATCCACAGCACCACGTTGCCGGCGTTCGGCCCACTGGCGGTCTGCATGTAGGTGAGTCCACGGAGCAGGTCGAACGCCGTGTCCCGACTGGATACCGCGCCGAACTGCTGCCAGTGCCGCAGGTACACGATCGCTGCCCGGGAGACGTCGTCGGCGTTGAAGGCGCCCTGCCCCCAGGTGTCGGTGACCGGGTCGTACTCACCACCACCGACGCGCTCGAACGTTCCGCCGTCACGTGCGTCGGCGTACGTCCAGAGCACTCCGAGCGAGGGCTGGTCGGCGATGTCGTACGTCGTGTGGTTCGCCTGCTCAGGCGGCGTCACCTCGTCGCGAAGGAAGTCCAGGTGGTCCAGGTTCGTGAGCCGCCCCGGTGCGGCGACCGGTGCCGCGCTCACGGCCGTGGAACCGGCGACGGCGACCAGGGGGACGAGCATCGCCGCCGCGGCGATCACGACGCCAAGTCTGATCCGGATGGGCTTTCGGGTCGAACGCACAGCGCACCTCCGCATAGTTGTTTCCCGTGTCGTACTCACGACCGGACTCGTTCCAGTCGAGCCACACCGATCCGCGCATCAGCCATCCCGTAGAAGACGTAGCGGCTGCCGTCGATCTCCTCGATCGCCGTGGGGAACACAACATTGGGTACTGTGCCGGTGCGCTCGTCAGAGGTCTCCGGCTGGAGCAGCGGCGATTCGCTGCGAGCCAGCACCCGCGTCACGTCCTCACCGTCGAGCAGCATCGCACCGGCGGCGTACGTCGCTCCCTGCTGGAGCATGAATCCCGGGTCGAGTGAACCGTCGACGCCGTGATGCAGCAGCAGCCAGCCCTCCTCGACCTGGACCGGCGGCGGCCCCGCTCCGATCTTCAGGCTCTCCCACTGATGTTGGGGCAGGGCTACCAACCGATGCCCACCCATCCGCACCAGCGCGCGAATGTCGGCCTCGACCTCGGCCGCGGGAACGAAGGAGACCCAGATCCCGGGCCGCTCATCGTCGAGACCAGCCGGAAGGTGCACGCCCGCTCCCGGGCGCACCCAGGACAGATCCCACATCGGTCGGTGCAACATCGCGTACGACGGTCGGCCGTCCGGCCCGGGAACGGGGGTGGGGAAGAAGACGGCATCCTTGTTGGGAAAGAGATTCAGGTCGGTGTTAAGGTCAGGCTGATAGCCGAAGTGCACCGGGCCGAGTCGCCGCCAGCTCCGCAGATCTTCCGAGACCGCCAGTGCGAGCCGTGGCCCCAGCGGGCCGTAGGCGACGTAAGTCATGAGGTGCATACCCAGCCGCGGAACCCACGTGGTCCTGGGATCCTCGACGCCCGCGTGCTCGTGGCTCTTCTCCCAGCCCTGGTCAGGGGCCAGCACCACCCCCTCGCGATCGACACCCACGGGCAGCCCGTCCTCGATCCGAACTCTGGCCAGACCGACTCGGGAGACGTTGCCGCTGGCGACCAACCTCGGCAAGAGGTAGAGCTCGCCGTCGGAGTTGTAGCCGCTGGCAGGGTTCAGGACTCCTTCGACCTCGTTGGCATTGCCCGGCTCGGGCGACATGACGACACCCAGCCGTGTCAATGCGTACGGAACGCTCGTTTCCTGGATCGCCGCCACGTCAGCCCTTCACACCGGAGCCGAGATCGCTGCTTGTGAAGTGTCGCTGGAATGCCAGGAACACAGCGACAGCCGGGGCCGCAAGAACGCAGGCACCGGCCAGGATGGCGCCGAACGGGTTGGCTGCCCGGCCCGCGAGGTTGCTAATGTAGTTGGCCAGCGAGACTGCCAACGGCTGCAGGTCCTGGTCCTTGGTCACCAGGAACGGCCACAGGAACTCGTTCCACGGACCGATGAACGTCAGGATGACCGCGGTGAGGATCGCCGGCTTCGCCAGCGGAATGGCGATCCGCCACAGGATCTTGAGCTCGCTCGCGCCGTCGATCCTGGCCGCCTCGAAGAGATCCTTGGGCAGGGCAAGGAAGAACTGCCGGAAGATGAGCACCGCGACGGAGTTGATCGCGAAGGGAAAGATCATCCCGAGGTAGCTGTCGGCCAGCCCGTAGGTCCGCACGATCATCACATAGAGCGGGATCATCAACAGCTGGAACGGGATGATCTGCACCAGCACGAGGGCCGCGAAAACGGCACCGCGGCCGCGCCAATGCAGGACCGCCAGTGCGTAGCCGGCGAGCAGCCCAAAGACCAGGGTGCCCAGCAGGACGCCTCCGGTGAAAATCCCGGAGTTGACCAATGACCTTGCCAGTGAGATGGAACTGTTGATGGCCTGGTAATTGTCCAGCGTGACGTTGGAGGGGTTCGGGAAGGCTCCGCTCAGGCTGGGATTGGGATCCTCCTGAAGGGATCCGACGAGCATGTAGTAGAAGGGGAAGAGGAAGGCGAGCGCTCCCGCCGTGAGCAGGCCGAGCCGCACCCACTGACTCTTGCGCCGTGGTGACTGCGTCGAACTACGCTGACCTTCCTCCGACGACTGAACGGTCGGGGTCTCCTCGACAGTGGCCCTGGACATGATCATTTCCTCCCGAGCACGAGTCGCTGAATGCCGGCCAACAGCAGTACGGCGACGATGAGAAGGATGCCGATCGCGGCGGCGTACCCGGCGTTGCCTTGCTGGATGCCCTCCTGGTACATGACCAGCACCGGCGAGGCGGAGGCCCCGTTCGGCCCCCCTCCGCCGGTCAGCAGATAAGGCTCGGTGAACAGGTTCGCACCGGTGATGGTGGCCAGCAGCGTGACCAGGAACGTCGCCGAACGGACCCCCGGGACAGTTACCGACATGAATGTCCGCAGCCGCCCCGCGCCGTCCATCGAGGCAGCCTCGTACAGTTCCTTCGGCACATTCTGCAGCGCGGCCAGATAGAGCAGCACAAAGAACCCGAGCTGCTTCCAGGTCACGTAAATGGCGATCAGCGGCATGGCCAACGTGGAGTTCACGAACCATGACGGTTGTGGCGCCAGCGGCCCCAGCAGGTTGTTGACCAGCCCCCCACCACTGAACAGGAACAACCAGACACCTACGACGGCCACGCTGGCGGTGATGTAGGGCACGTAATAGCTCACGCGAAAGAACGTGCGAAACGGGATGGCCGCGTTGAGCGCGGTGGCCAGCACCAACGAGAGCACAACGGTGAGCGGCACGTTGAGCACGAGAAAGATTGCAACGTTTCCGAATGATTGCCGGACCGCAGGAGACTCGAAGGCCCTGAGGTAGTTGTCTATCCCGATGAACGGCCTTTCCACGATCGCCCCGGGTGCTGCGAAGAAGTAATCGTGGAAGGACATGTAGACGGCGAGCCCGACCGGGTAGGCGAAGATTGCCACCAGGAAGATGACGTACGGCGCGATGAACAGCGCTCCGATTCGCTGGCGGCCCGCCTTGTGACGGGAGCCGCGACGGGAGCGCTCGTTAGTCTGCGGGTCGGCGGCGGGAGCTGTGACAGTCATCGCAGGCCCCTACTCCTCGCTCGCCAGGTCATTGATCCTCTGCGCCGCCTCGTCGAATGTTGCCTGGAGGTCTCCCTCTCCGAAGATCACGGCCTCGGAGTAGGCATCGCGGAAGGTCTGCCAGATGTCGATCGAGTTGGGCACGATGGGCACCTCGACCGTGCGGGATGCCTGATCGGCGAAGACCTCGTAGTCCGGGTTGGCGGCGAAGTAGTCCGGGTAGGTCGTCGGCAGCTCGGTGCGCATCGGCATCTGACCGGTCAGCTCGAGCAACTGGCCGTCGGCATCCTCGCTGGTGGTGAACTTGAGGAACTCCCATGCGGTGCCTCGGTTGTCGCAGGCGCTGAACATCCCGATGGACTTCTCGTCGCTGAAGCTGCTCACCTCGTCAGGTGAGACACCGTCGGGCGTCGGCACCGGGACGACGCCCCAGTTGACGGCGTCGTCATACACCGCGATCGCCCAGGGACCGACGATGGACATGGCGGCCACTCCATCAGCGAAAGAGTCACCGGTGTAGTTCTCCTTGGGAGTCAGCCCTCGCTCGTACATCTGTGCCCAGAACATCGCCGCGTCGATGCCCGCGGGATTGTTGAACTGACTCGTGCCGTTCTCCACCAACTGCTGGCCACCCGATCCGGCGATGAACAACGGATAGAAGTCGAACCAGGACTGGAAGAACTCGCTGCTCGCCGCGGGCCAGATGGCCGCCTGCACCTCGCCGCTGTCGACCAGTGTCTGTGACGTGGCGAGGAACTCGTCATAGGTGCTCAGCGGAGGGTTCTCGGCGTCGAGCCCGGCGGCGGAGAAGATGTCTTTGTTGTAGAAAATCATGGACGGGTTGGTCTTCCACGGCATCTGGTAGTACTCGCCGTCGGTGGACAAGTACTGGGCGGAACGGTCGCCGGTGCGGGTCTCGATGTAGGAGGCGCCGTCGTCGAACTCACTGAGAGACACCAGTCCGCCCTGCTTATTGAACAGCGGCACGGCGGCCGGCGCGGTGTTGTAGATCAGGCATGGCGCGTTGCCTGCGGTTATGGCCGCGGTGATGACCTCCTCCGAGGACGTGCCGGCCGGGATCTCCTGGCCGGTAACCTGCTCGTCGGGGTGCTCGGCGTTCCAGGCGTCGACCATGGCCTCACCCCAGGCGACTTCTTCGGCGTTGTTGGAGTACCAGATGTCGATCGGACCGTTCGCAGTTGCGGCCTCATCGGCACTCGGCCCGCTGTCCCCGCCACAGCCGGACAGACTTGCGCCGAGGCTGATGATGGCCAGGGTGGTCAACGCTTTGCGCTTCATTCTTGGCTCCCTTGCTCGCTTCTGGTGGACGGCTCCGCTGCTACCCGCCGACGACGGGGTGGTCCGGTGGAATCGCGCAGGATCAGCTCTGCCGGGGGGCATTGGACATCCGGCTGGGCACGGCCGGAGGCCAACGTGACCAGGGCCCTGGTTGCGGCGCGTCCCCATCCGAAGACATCCGTGCGGGCAGTGCTGAGAGCCGGGTGGACATGCGCGGCGAGCGGTGTGTCGTCGAATCCGACGACGGACAGGTCTCTGGGCACGTCCAGCCCCCGCTCGCGGGCCGCGGCCAGGCCGGCGATGGCCATGATGTCGCTGGCGTACACGATGGCCGTCGGTGGATGTGGCCCGTCGAGCAGCCGTCGAGTCGCACTCGCGCCGCCGCGCGCGGAGAAGTTGCCCTCGACCAGCTCGCCTGTCGGCAGCCCCGCAGCCGCCAGTGTCTGCTCCCACGCCGTACGACGGGCAACGACGTGCACGTAACCTTTCGGTCCCCCGACGTGGGCGATGTCGCGGTGGCCGAGATCGATCAGGTGGCGCACCGCGGCGGTCACGGCCGGAGTGTCGTCGACCATGATCGCCGGGAACTGAGATGCGGATCCGGTTCGGTTGAGGGTGACGGCCGGCAGCGAGAGCGACTGCAGCAGCGGGATGCGGCTGTCGTCGGCTCGCAGATCAGTGAGCAGAACGCCGTCGACTCGACCGTCACGAACCAGCCGGCGGTAGCCGTCGTGCTCCCCCTCGGGGGTGACCACCTGAAGCACGAGCACGTACCCGCTGTTGACCAACTCCGCCTCGACGCCGGCGATGAGCGCGGGAAAGAAGGCGTCCTCGGCGAGGATCTCGGGGGGTCTGGCGATGACCAGTCCGAAGGCCAAGGCGCGGGAGGTGGACAGCGCTCGGGCGCGCTGGTCCGGAGTCCAGCCCATGTCCGCCGCCACCCGCAGAATCCGCTCACGCGTGTCGACCGCGACACCGGGCCGCTGGTTCAGTGCGAACGAGACCGCCCCCTTGGAGACGCCAGCGGCCCGGGCGACGTCGGCGATGGTGATTCGACCAGAACGCACGAAAGCCCTTCTGCGCCGCGAACTCGAGCACTGCTCCCGCCGCCGTTGTGCCGAGCGGCACTTGCTAATAAACCGGTTTAGAGGCTGGTAGTCAAGGGCGAGTCACATGCGGTAAGCCCGGCCGCCGCCCGGCTGAGGGATGCTGAGGACATGAAACTTGCCGATAGCAGGATCTGGGTCACCGGAGCGTCGAGCGGGATCGGTGCGGCGCTGGCAACCGAGCTGGCGGCACGCGGCGCCCACGTCGCGATCTCCGCGCGGCGTAGGGACAAGCTCGAGGATGTCGCCGCCGGGCGGATGCACGTCGAAACGGTCGACGTCACCGACAAGCAGGCGATGCTCGCGGCCGCAGAGTCGATCCGCGCCTCGATGGGCGGTATCGACGTGGTGGTGCTGAACGCCGGCGCCTGGGATCAGGTCAAGGTTGAGCGCTGGGACTCCGAGGTCTTTCGGCGGCACTTCGACGTCAACCTGATGGGACTGATACACGGCGTCGAGGCGGTCCTGCCGGCGATGCTCGAAGCAAAGTCCGGGATGATCGTCGGGGTCGCGTCGGTGGCCGGCTACCGCGGAATGCCGAACTCCGAGGCGTATGGCGCCACCAAGGCGGCCCAGATCAACCTGCTCGAATCGATGCGGATCGACCTTCGTCGGCGCGGGGTGACAGTGCAAACGGTCTGCCCCGGGTTCGTCAAGACCGAGCTGACGGCGCGGAACACGTTCCCGATGCCGTTCATCATCACCGCCGAGCAGGCTGGCCGGGAGATCGCCGACGGCATTGCGAAGGAGAAGGCCGAGGTGATCTTCCCGCTGCCGATGATGCTGATGATGAAGGCGGCTCGCCTGGTCCCGGTCGCCGCCTGGGGGGCGCTGCTGTCCAGGGTCGCCCGCCGGCCGCAGTGACCCGCCCTGTATGTGATCGAAGGAAGGGACTATGCCCAGAAGGTCCCCGATGAGATATCCTCCGGGGCGGCCGGCGTACATATTGAGAGGGAGTTGTCATGTCTCGGACGGTGATCGACATCGATGACGACCTGCTCCACGAGGCCGCTCGGTTGCTTGAGACATCGACGAAGCGAGCGACGGTGCATGCGGCGTTACGGGAGGCGGTGGCAGTGCGCCTACGCCGTGAAGATTTGGCGGCGGCGGCCGGCGGCGCCTACGAGGATGCGTTGAATCCCGACATCATGGCCGCAGCGTGGCGATAGCGTCCTACCTTGCCGACACCAGCGCGACTGCGCGGCTGCATCACCCCGAGGTCACGCAGGCGCTGGGGCCGCTCCTGGACCGTGGACTCGTCGCCACCTGCGGCATCCTGGAACTTGAGTTGACTTTCGCCGCTCGCGCGGGCGATGTACCCGCCACCAGGCGTCGCCGGTCCGGGCTGGAATGGCTGGACACCGCCGATGAGGACTTCCGCGTCGCGATGCACACACAAGTCGAACTCGCCGAGCGCGGGCATCATCGCGCCGCGGCGCTGCCCGATCTGTTGGTCGCGGCCGTGGCGCTGCGACACCGAGTGGCTGTCGTGCACTACGACGGTGACTTCGACCTGATCAGTGCGGTCACGGGGCAGCCCACTCAGTGGGTCGTCCCTCGCGGGTCAGTCGCCTGACCGGTGATGCTGTTACCGTCGTTGGCGTAACTCAAGCACGACAGGGGAGCGCACAGCGCTGAGAGTGCGGGAAACCGCAGACCCTCGAACCTGATCTGGGTAATGCCAGCGCAGGGAGTCGGGATTCGCTGCCGTCTCGCCCCGTCCGATGAGGACTGGGAGGTCCGCAATGTCCACAGAGAGGTCCACAGAGAGGTCCACAGAGAGGTCCACAGAGAGGTCCACCAGAACTAGCGCGCCGCTCACCCGGTGGCGCACCGTCGACATCGTCATTGCGGCGGTGATCGGCGTCGCCTTCGGGGTCGTCTTCTGGGCCTGGAACCTGCTCGGCACGGTCGTCGGGCCGGCCCTGGCGTTCTTCGCCCCCGTCGCCGCGATCCTCAACGGCGTCTTCCTAATGCCGGGTGTGATCGGCGGGCTGGTGATCCGCAAACCCGGCGCAGCCGTGTTCGCCTCGACCCTGGCGGCCGCGGTCTCGCTGCTGCTCGGATCGCCCTACGGCGGCATCATCATCGTGTACGGCCTCGTACAGGGCATCGGCGTCGAGCTCGGATTCGCCCTGACTCGCTACCGCCGCTTCGGCCTCGGGGCCACGCTCATCGCTGCTGTGACCGGGGGTTTGTCGACGTCGATCCTGGACCTCTCGCTGTACTACCCGACCTGGCCGGTCGCCTGGATGGCGTCCTACCTCGGCCTCACCGTGCTGTCCAGCATGGCGCTCGCCGGTCTCGGCAGCTGGTTCCTCGTCCGGGCATTGGCCGCGAGCGGCGCGCTGTCGTCCTTTCCGGTCGGCCAGCGGCGGCTCTGATCACGGCGGCGCGAGGGCCGAGCCGGGTCGTCGCCCGCGGGTTCGGCCTGCGGTACGCCACCCGCCGTGCATGGGCGCTCTCCGACCTCGACCTCGCGGTCGAGCCGGGCGAGCGGGTCCTGCTCACCGGAGCATCCGGTTCCGGGAAGTCCACCCTGATGTACGCCGCCGGCGGCCTGCTCGGCTCCGACTCGGTGGAACTCGCCGGAGACCTGACCGTCGACGGTGAGGCCCCGCCGCTGGCCCGGGACCGGCTCGGGCTGCTGGCGCAGGACCCGGATAGCCAGCTCGTGATGACCCTGGCCGGGGACGACGTCGCCTTCGGCCTGGAGAACGCCGGTGTACCGCGTGCGGAGATCTGGCCGAGGGTCGACGCCGCGCTGCACCGGGTGGGCTTCGGCTACGGGCGGGACCGGCAGACCGACGAGCTGTCCGGCGGGGAGAAGCAGCGGCTGGTGCTCGCCGGGGCGCTGGTCCGCCGGCCGGGACTGCTGCTGCTCGATGAGCCGACGTCGCAGCTGGACCCGGCTGGTGCGGCGCTGGTAAGGGTCGCCGTCACCGCGGCGGTGGCCGACCGGACGGCGACACTGCTGCTCGTCGATCACGACGCCGCGCCGTGGCTCCCACTGATCGACCGGGTGGTCGAGATACTGCCCGACGGCGGCCTCATCGAGCATTCACGCACCTGGCGGCCGACCGAACGGGCGGCGGGGCTGGCCGTTGCCCGGGACGCCGGTGCGGATGCGGCGACGGGGCCGACGCTGCTGTCCGCCGAGGCGGCCGGGTTCAGCTATCCCCGGTCGCCTGTCGCCGCGCTGCCGGCCACCTCGCTCAACCTCGTCGCCGGCCGGACGACGGCGGTGACCGGTCCCAATGGCAGCGGCAAGTCCACCCTCGGCCTGCTGCTCGCCGGGCTTCGCGCACCAGATACCGGGACGGTCCTGGCCTCACCTGGCCTGGCCTGCGGCGTACGGCGGGATCGTCGGAAGCCGTACCAGTGGACCGCCGCCGAACTGGTAACCCGGATCGGGACGGTGTTCCAGAACCCCGAGCACCAGTTCCTCACCCAGCGGCTACGCGACGAGCTCGCGCTGGGGCCGCTGCGGTCAGGCGCGATGGCCGGCCACGCCCGCGAGGTCGCCTTCGGACTGCTCGAGCGGCTCGGGCTGACGGCGTACGCCGATGCGAATCCGTTCACGCTGTCCGGCGGCCAGCAGCGGAGGCTGTCGGTCGCGACTGCGCTCGCGACATCGCCACAGGTGCTGGTGTTGGACGAGCCGACGTTCGGACAGGACGTGGGCACCTGGCGGGAGGTGGTACGGCTGCTTGCCGAGCTGCGATCCGCCGGGCGGGCGCTGTGCCTGATCACCCACGACCGCGACCTGGTCTCGGTACTCGCCGACGACGAACTGGCTCTCGGCCCCGAGCGCACGGAGGTTCGAAGGTGAGTGCGGGGCTGGTGCTGCGCCCCGCCGCGCAGGTGCGCCTGTCGGCCATCAACCCGGTGGCCCAGCTC
>Ga0136640_10000114_pt1 | contig 27212 bp, 27 predicted proteins | sample AntDrymUQ8642106_2_FD_105498 | JGI IMG/M metagenome (GOLD analysis project Ga0136640, IMG submission 105498) | Polar desert sand microbial communities from Dry Valleys, Antarctica - metaG UQ864 (21.06) | ecosystem: Environmental > Terrestrial > Soil > Desert | place: Antarctica: Dry Valley...
CAGCCCCAGCTCGCGGAGCTCGGGATCGACCACGTGCTCGGCGATGTCCGGCGCCAGCAGGGTGTCGAGGTCGATGTCCTCGGCGTGCTGGGAGCTGACCACGACGGTGTCGAGCCGGACCGGCCTGCCGTCGATGTACTCGATGGTCACCTGGGTCTTGCCGTCAGGGCGCAGGTAGGGCACCGTCCCGTCCTTGCGGACCGCGGCCAGCCGGCGGGCCAAACGGTGCGCCAGCGCGATCGGCAACGGCATCAGTTCCGGGGTCTCGTCGCAGGCGTACCCGAACATGAGGCCCTGGTCACCGGCCCCCTGCCGGGCGATGGCGTCCTCCTCGGCGGCCACTTTGGCCTGATCGCGGTCTCCCGCCGTCCTGGCCTCGTAGGCCATGTCCACGCCCTGGGCGATATCCGGGGACTGCGAGCCGATCGACACGCTCACCCCGCAGGAGGCCCCGTCGAAGCCCTTCTGGGAGGAGTCGTAGCCGATCTGGAGGATCTTGGCCCGGACGATGGCCGGGATGTCGGCGTACGTCGCGGTGGTCACCTCGCCGGCGATGTGGACCTGACCAGTCGTGATCAGCGTCTCCACGGCCACCCGGCTGCGCGGATCGTCGGTGAGCATCGCATCGAGAATCGAGTCGCTGATGGCGTCGGCGATCTTGTCCGGATGGCCTTCGGTGACGGATTCAGAGGTGAAAAGACGTCGGGACACGGTGCTCCTGCCGATCGGGATTCGCGCGCGAGGCTGCCGCCGCAGTCTAGCCAGCCGAACCGCTCAGTCGGGCCGAAACGGCATCGAGCACCACCGCGGCCAGGTGCGTCTTCGGCCCGTGTCCGACCTCGACACTCGTGCCGTCCGACCCCAGGATCACCGCCGCGTTCGTGTCCACTCCGAACGCCTTACCCTCACCGACGGCGTTGACGACGAGCAGGTCACAGCCCTTCCGGACGAGCTTCGCCCGGCCGTGCGCGAGCACGTCGCGCTCGGCATCACCGGTCTCCGCGGCGAACCCGACGATGACCTGCCCGGTACGTTGTACGGCCACCAGCTCGGTGAGGATGTCCGGAGTGCTGGCCAGTACGACAGCGTCCGGCTCACCGGCGTCCTTCTTGATCTTGTGCTCGTGGGTGTCTCGGGGCCGGAAGTCGGCCACCGCAGCGGCCATCACGACCACATCGGCCTGCGCCGCGGCATCGAGCATCGCCGCGCGCATCTGCTCGGCCGTGCCGACCCGGATTATCCGGGCGCCGGCGGGGTCCGGCAGTTCGACGTTCGCGGCCACAACGCTCACGGTGGCGCCGCGCGCTGCGGCCACCCGCGCGAGCGCCCAGCCCTGCCGGCCGCTTGACCGGTTGCCGAGGAAGCGCACCGGGTCCAGCGGCTCTCGGGTGCCGCCGGCGCTGATCAGGACGCGGACTCCGGCCAGGTCGCGGGGCAGTGCGTCCGGGCGGGCGAGCAGCAAACGGGCCACTTCGGCGATCTCGACGGGCTCGGGCAGCCTGCCCGGTCCGGAGTCGGCACCGGTCAACCGCCCGTTGGCCGGGTCCATGACGATGCCGCCACGGCGACGCAGGGTCTCCACGTTGTCGCGGGTGGCCGGGTGCTCCCACATCTCGGTGTGCATGGCCGGCGCGTACAGCACCGGGCAGCGGGCGGTGAGCAGCGTCGCGCTCAGCAGGTCGTCGGCCAGCCCGTGAGCGGCCTTGGCCAGCAGGTCGGCGGTCGCCGGGGCTACCACGATCAGCTCGGCGGTGCGCCCGAGCCGGACGTGCGGTACGTCGGGGACGGCGCTCCACACGTCCCATGCGACGGGGTGGCCGGACAGGGCCTCCCAGGTGGCGGTGCCGACGAAGCGCAGCGCCGACCGGGTGGGAATGGGCTGGACGTCGTGGCCGGATTCGGTGAGCAGCCGGAGCAGCTCGCAGGCCTTGTACGCCGCGATGCCGCCGCCGATGCCGAGCAGGACCCGCGGGGTGCTTGTCACGTGCGAACTGTCATCACTGCGCCTCCGCGGCAAAGAGTGCGTCGGCTGCATCACCGCGCCTCCGCGGTAAAGAGTGCGTCGGCGCCGGCTCTTAGACGTCGACCTCTTCGTGGGTCAGCAGGCCCTCGTTGATCTCGCGCAGCGCGATGGACAGCGCCTTCTCCTGCGGTGCGGTCGCCACCAGCGGTCCGACGTACTCCAGCAGCCCCTCACCGAGCTGGCTGTAGTAGGCATTGATCTGCCTGGCCCGCTTGGCGGCAAAGATGACCAGGGCGTACTTGGAGCTGGCCCGGTCCAACAGCTCGTCGATCGGCGGGTTAGTGATTCCCTCGGGGGCGGCGACGACTCCGGACACAGAAACCAGCTCTCTCAGTTCGATACAAGGCGCGTGCGCAGCGCTCAACCCGGCCGTTGTCGGGGATGACGCACCAACTGTACCAATTCCTCCGCCGCGCGGCCGACCTCGTCGTTGCACACGACGACGTCGAACTCGCTCTTCGCGTCGAGTTCGACCCGGGCCCGCTCGAGCCGAGCGGCTATCACCTCGGGCGGCTCGGTGCCGCGCCCCACGAGCCGGCGTTCGAGTTCGGCCCAGCTCGGCGAGGTCAGGAACACCAGTTGGGCCTGCGGCATCGCCGCGCGCACCTGGCGCGCCCCCTGCAGTTCGATCTCCAGGAGGGCGGGTTTACCGGCGGCCAGGGTGGCGAGGACCGGCTCGCGCGGTGTGCCGTAGCGGTAGCCGGCGAAGTTCGCCCACTCCAGCAGAGCGCCCGCCTCGATCATCGCCTGGAACCCGGCGTCGTCGGTGAAGCGATACTGCCCACCGTCGGTTTCCCCCGGCCGCGGTGGCCGGGTGGTCGCCGAGATCGACACCCAGACGTCCGGATACCTGCGGCGCAGGGCAGCGACCACGGTGCCCTTGCCCACGCCCGACGGCCCGGACACGACCGTGAGGCGGGTCTGCGTCGATGGAGGGAGCACTCAAGCCGAGTCGGAGCTGAACTCACGCTCCAGTGCCTTGCGCTGATTGGCGCCGAGGCCGCGGACCCGGCGCGTCGGCGAGATCTCCAGCCGTTCCATGATCTTCTGCGCCCTCGCCTTTCCGAGGCCAGGAAGCGCCTCCAGGACCGCGGTCACGCGCATCTTCCCGACGACGTCGTCGGTCTCACCGGCGCGCAGAACGTCGAAGACAGTCATCTCCTGGCGCTTGAGTCGATCCTTGATCTCCGCCCGGGCCTTCCTGGCAGCGGCTGCCTTCTGCAGAGCCTCGGCGCGCTGTTCAGGACTGAGTTGGGGCAAGGCCACTGGGGGTCACCTCACGAGATCGGAGGGCACGGTCCGGCTGACTGTGACGAACCCCGAACCTAGCGAGCGACGGGGAACCGCTGCAACGCCTACCCGGGTCAGATGGCGGAATACGTACCCGCGGCGGACGAGAGTTGATCGTGCAGGCGCTCGACCGCGTCGCGCAAGGACTGCACCGCGGGGCCGCGGCCGAGCACGTCCCGCGACGTACTGGGGAGTACGTCGGGCAGCGCGGAGCCGAACACCCGGCGAAGGTCCTCCGGCGTGGCACCCTGTGCTCCGAGGCCGGGTGCCAGGATCGGCCCGTTCAGGCCGGCGAACGAGTGCCCGGTCTGCCCCACGGTGGCCCCGACGACCACGCCGGTCGAGCCCAACCCGGCCGTGGCGTTGCGTGCCGCCACCGCGTCGAGGATCTCCTGCGCCACGGTGGAGCCGGACGGCGTGCGGGCGTGCTGCACCTGCGGCCCCTCCGGGTTGGACGTGAGCGCGAGCACGAACACCCCCCGTTGATGGGCCGTCGCCACATCCAGCAGGGGTTGCAGCGAGCCGAAGCCGAGGTACGGGCTGGCCGTGATGGCATCGGCGGCCAGTGGGCTGGCCGGATCCAAGTACGCCGCGGCGTAGGCGGCCACGGTGCTACCGATGTCGCCGCGCTTGGCGTCGATGATGCTGAGCCCGCCCGCGTCGCGGATCGCGGCCAGCGTCCACTCCAGGACGGCGATGCCTGGACTGCCGAACCGCTCGAAGAACGCCGACTGCGGCTTGAGAACGGCGACCCGCTCCCCCAGCGCCTCGACCACTGTCGCGCAGAACCGCTGCAGCCCGCTCACGTCCATCGGCAGTCCCCAGGCCGACAGCAGCTCGGGGTGGGGGTCGATGCCCACGCACAGCGGCCCGCGGGTGTCCATCGCCAGGCGCAGCCGCCGCCCGAACGTCATCGGTGCGGCTCGCGGTGAGCCGCGCCGACCACGTCGGACAGCCGCGTGATGCCGCGTCGAGCCAGCTCGGTACGCAGCTCGGCCAGCACCCGGACGGGTGCGGAAGGGTCGTGGAACACCGCGGTTCCGACCGAGACAGCGCTCGCCCCCGCGAGCAGGAACTGCAGCGCATCCAGCCCGCTCAGGATCCCGCCCATCCCGAGGATCGGTACACCGGGCAGCGCCGCGTGTACCTGCCACACACACCGCACGGCCACCGGCCGGATCGCCGGGCCGGACAACCCGCCGGTCACCCCGGCCAGCACCGGCCGGAACGTGTCGGTGTCGATCACCATGCCGAGCAGGGTGTTGATCATCGACAGCCCGTCCGCGCCGGCCTCGACACACGAGCCGGCGATGGCGACGATGTCGGTGACGTCCGGCGACAGCTTCGCGAGCACCGGCACCCCCGACTCGGCCTTGACCGCGCGCACCACATCGGCAGCCGCCAGCGGGTCACAGGCGAAGACCTGACCTCGGGAAGCCACGTTCGGGCAGGAGATGTTGACCTCCAGCAGCGCGAGTCCGGGCGCCCCGGCCAGCCGCCGGGCCAGCTCGGCGAACTCCTCCACGCTGCCGCCGGCGATGCTGACCACCGCCCGCGCCCCGCGTGCGGCCAGCCACGGCAGGTCGTGTTCCAGGAACGCGTCGATCCCGGGCCCCTGCAGGCCGATCGAGTTCAGCATGCCGCTGGGGGTCTCGGCCATCCGCGGCGTCGCCCGCCCCGACCGGGGCCGCAGCAGCACCGACTTGGTGACCACCGCCCCCAGCGCGGCCGGGTCGAGAAAAGGTGCCAGCTCCCGGCCCGCGGCCGCGCAGCCGGACGCGGTCAGCACCGGGTTCGGCAGCACCGTGCCCGCGAGGGTGGTCACCATGTCCACTGTCGCGTCAGTGGTCCCACCATGATCATGAGTGTGAGATCCGGGGTTTTCCCTGATTCCAGACTCATGATCATGGGCGGCCAGCGGCATCATCAGTGCCCGTCCATCGCGTCGGCTCCCAGCACGTCTACGGGCAGCGTGCCCACGTCCTTCCACCTCACCCGGCCGGCGTCGAACACCGGACCTTCGATGCAGCTGCGCACCATCCGGGACCGGCCGTCGACCCCGACGACCGGCAGCACGCACGTCATGCACACCCCGATCCCGCAGGCCATGGACTCCTCGACCGCCACCTCACAGGGCACGTCGTACGACGCCGCGGTCTCGCCGACCGCCCGCAGCATCGCCATCGGCCCGCAGGCGTAGACCGCCGACACCCCGCGCGGGCCGAGCAGTCCGGGCAGAGCGTCGGTCACCAGACCGCGGACACCCACCGAACCGTCGTCGGTCGTCACGACCACCGAGTCGGCGACGGTCCGCGCGTCAGCGGTACCGAAGAGCCGCTCGGCACTGCCGGCACCGACCACCATGTGCACGGTTGATCCGATGGCGCGCAGCCGGCGGGCCAGGTCGAACAGCGGCGCGCTGCCGTAGCCACCGCCGACGAGCACCGCCGTACCCGGCTCGGCCGGGAGCGTGAACGGGCGACCCAGGGGGCCGACGACGTCCAGCGGCGTACCCGGCCGGACCCGGACCAGCCAGGCGGTGCCGGGGCCGTGTTCGGCGACGACGATCTGGATCAGGCCGGTGGCGGGATCCGCCGTGTAGAGCGCGAAGGACCTCCGCAGCAGCAGCGCCGTCTGCGGTCCGCCCACCGCCGCCGCGATGAACTGCCCGGGCTCGGCCCCGGCGGCGACCGCCGGGGCGTTGAGCGTGATCAGGTGATACGCGCCGGCCGGCTCGTTGGACACGACTCGCGCCGACACCTGGGTCGCACTCATTCGACCGGCGTTTCATGATCAGAACGGGGAAGTGGTTGCTTGATCTTCATGGCGTGCCGGCCCAGTACGCCCGCAACGTCGCGTGCAACTCTTGCAAGGGCCGTACGCCGACCCGCCCGGCCAGCTGCGCCTCGATGCCCTGTACCGCAGCGGCCGCGCCCTGGATCGTGGTGATGCACGGGATGCCGACGGTCACGGCGGCAGTGCGGATCTCGTAGCCGTCCAGCCGGGGGCCGGCGTTGCCGAACGGGGTGTTGATCACCATCGCCACGTCGCCGGCCAGGATCCGCTCGACGCAGTTCCCGGGCCCGTCGCTGAACTTGCCGACCACCTGCGCGTCGACACCGTTGCGCCGCAGCACCTGGGCGGTACCGGCAGTCGCCAGCACGTCGAAGCCGAGATCGGCGAGCCGCTTGACCGGGAAGATCGCCGAGCGCTTGTCACGGTTGGCCAGGCTGACGAAGACGGTCCCAGACGACGGCAGCGAGCCGTACGCCGCGGTCTGCGACTTGGCGAACGCGGTGCCGAACACCGCATCGATGCCCATGACCTCACCGGTGGACTTCATCTCCGGACCGAGCACGGTGTCCACGCCGTGCCCGTCGACGGTGCTGAACCGGTGGAACGGCAACACCGCCTCCTTGACCGAGATCGGGGCATCCCAGGGCAGCTCGCCGCCGTCACCGGACACCGGGAGCAGCCCTTCCGCGCGCAACTCCGCAACCGACGCACCGAGCGCGATCCGGGCCGCCGCCTTGGCCAGCGGGACCGCCGTCGCCTTGGACACGAACGGCACGGTCCGCGACGCCCGCGGGTTGGCCTCCAGCACGTACAGGACGTCATCCTTGAGCGCGTACTGCACGTTGAGCAGTCCGCGCACACCGACCCCGGCCGCGATCCGCTGCGTGGACTGCCGGATCCGGTCGATCTCGCTCGTCCCGAGGGTGATCGGCGGCAGCGCGCAGGCGGAGTCACCGGAGTGGATGCCGGCCTCCTCGATGTGCTCCATCACGCCGCCGAGGTACAGCTCAACGCCGTCGTACAGTGCGTCCACGTCGATCTCGATCGCGTCCTCGAGGAACCGGTCGACCAGCACCGGGTGCTCGGGGCTGACCTCGGTCGCCTTACCGATGTAGGCCTCCAGCGCCGCATCCTCGTACACGATCTCCATCCCGCGCCCGCCGAGGACGTAGGACGGGCGGACCAGCACCGGGTAGCCGATGGTGGCGGCGATCGCGCCGGCGTCGGCGTACGACGTCGCGGTGCCGTGTCGTGGTGCCGGCAGGCCGGCCTCGGCCAGCAGTCGCCCGAACGCGCCCCGCTCCTCGGCCAGGTGGATGGCCTCCGGCTGCGTCCCCAGCACCGGTACGCCGGCGTCCTTGAGCCGCTGCGCCAGGCCGAGCGGTGTCTGACCGCCGAGCTGGCAGATCACGCCGAGCACCTCGCCCGCCGCGCGTTCGGCCTCGACCACCTCCAGCACGTCCTCGAAAGTCAGCGGCTCGAAGTAGAGCCGGTCGGAGGTGTCGTAGTCGGTCGACACGGTCTCGGGATTGCAGTTGACCATCACCGTCTCGACACCTTCGTCGCGCAGCGCGAGGGCGGCGTGCACACAGGAGTAGTCGAACTCGATGCCCTGCCCGATCCGGTTCGGCCCGCTGCCCAGGATCAGCACGGCGGGGCGGTCGCGGGCGGCGACCTCGGTCTCCTCGTCGTAGGTCGAGTAGTGGTACGGCGTAGTGGCGGCGAATTCAGCAGCGCACGTGTCGACGGTCTTGAACACCGGGCGTACGCCGAGCCGCCAGCGCAGACTGCGGACGCCGTCCTCACCGGCGAACTCCGGGCGCAGGGCGGCCATCTGCCGGTCCGAGCAGCCGGCCCGCTTGGCCCGGCGCAGCAGCGCGGCGTCCAGCGACGGGGCGGCTTCGACGGCGGAGCGCAGTTCCACCAGGCAGGCGATCTGGTCGACGAACCACGGGTCCCACGACGACGCGGCGGCAACGGTTTCGACGGTCGCCCCAAGCCGAAGTGCCCGTTCGACGTCGTACACCCGGCCGTCGCGAGGGCGACGCAGTGAGTCCACTGTGGACTCGGCGGTGACATCGTCGGGATCGGGCGCGGTCCAGAACCCGGCCGCGCCAGTCTCCAGCGAGCGCAGCACCTTCTGCAGCGCCTCGGTGAAGTTTCGGCCGATCGCCATCGCCTCACCGACGGACTTCATGGTCGTGGTCAGTTCAGGGTCGGCGCCTGGAAACTTCTCGAAGGCGAACCGCGGCGCCTTGACCACCACGTAGTCCAGCGCCGGCTCGAAGGACGCCGGCGTGACCCCGGTGATGTCGTTGCGGATCTCGTCGAGGGTGTAGCCGATCGCCAGCCGGGCAGCGATCTTGGCGATCGGGAAGCCGGTCGCCTTGGACGCCAGGGCGCTCGACCTGGAGACCCGCGGGTTCATCTCGATCACGACGAGGCGCCCGGTGCCGGGGTGCACGGCGAACTGGATGTTGCAGCCGCCGGTGTCGACGCCCACGGCGCGCAACACAGCGATTCCGACGTCACGCAGCCGTTGGTACTCCCGGTCGGTGAGCGTCATCGCCGGCGCGACGGTGAGGCTGTCGCCGGTGTGGACACCCATCGCGTCGATGTTCTCGATCGAGCAGACGACGACGACATTGTCGTTGCGGTCGCGCATCAGCTCGAGCTCGTACTCTTTCCAGCCGAGCACGCTCTCCTCGATCAGAACCTCGGTGGTGGGGCTGGCGGCGAGCCCGGCACCGGCCATCCGGCGAAGCTGGACCTCGTCGTGCGCGATACCTGATCCGGCCCCGCCCATCGTGAACGACGGGCGGACGACCACCGGGTAGCCCAGATCGTCCACTGTGGACAGTACTTCGGCCATGGTGCGGCAGACCGCGCTGCGCGGGGTCTCCGCTCCGACCGAGGCGACGATGTCCTTGAACAGCTGCCGGTCCTCGCCGGAGCGGATTGCCTGGATGTCAGCGCCGATCAGCTCCACGCCGTAGCGGTCGAGCGCTCCGGACTCGTGCAGCGCGACGGCGAGGTTCAGCGCTGTCTGCCCGCCGAGCGTGGCCAGCAGGGCGTCCGGTCGCTCGGCAGCGATGACCTGCTCGACGCACTCCGCGGTCAACGGCTCGATGTACGTCGCGTCGGCGAACTCCGGGTCGGTCATGATGGTGGCCGGGTTGGAGTTCACCAGGCTGACCCGCACGCCCTCCTCGCGCAGCACCCGGCAGGCCTGCGTCCCCGAGTAGTCGAACTCGCAGGCCTGGCCGATCACGATCGGCCCGGAGCCGATGACGAGCACGTGGGCCAGGTCCTCCCGACGCGGCATCAGAACCCCACCTGTGCCCTGTGATCATGGGGTTTGGCCGGTCCTGACCGGCCAAACCCCATGATCATCGCCGCCTCATGAGGTCGCAGAAGTCATCGAAGAGGTACTCCGCGTCGTGCGGGCCGGCCGCCGCTTCGGGGTGGTACTGGACGCCGAAGGCCGGCAGGTCGCGGCAAGCCAAGCCCTCCACCACGCCGTCGTTCAGGCAGACGTGGCTGACCTCCGCGAGGCCGTAGGGCGTCGCGAACGGCCCGTCGAGCGGCGCGTCCACCGCGAAACCGTGATTGTGCGCGGTGACGGCGACCTTTCCGGTGGCGCGGTCTTGCACCGGCTGGTTGACGCCGCGGTGACCGTAACCGAGCTTGTACGTGCCCAGACCCAGCGCCCGGCCGAGGATCTGGTTGCCGAAGCAGATGCCGAACACCGGCACGCCGGCGTCCATGACCGCGCGCATCGCCTCGACGGCGTAGTCGCAGGCGGCCGGATCACCGGGGCCGTTCGAGAAGAACACGCCGTCGGGGCCGCGGTCGAGCAGCTCCGCGCCGGTCGTGGACGCCGGCAGCACGTGCACCTCGACCCCGCGCTCGGCCATCCGGCGCGGCGTCATCGACTTGATCCCGAGGTCGAGCGCGGCCACGGTGTAGCGCCGCTCCCCCACCGCCGGAACGACGTACGGTGTCGCCGTGGACACGTCCCGGGCCAGGTCCGCACCCGCCATGGCAGGCGCCGCCAGTACCCTGGTGAGCACCGAGTCGGCATCGGTGTCCACAGTGGACACCCCGACTCGCATGGCGCCGCGCGCCCGCAAATGCCGGGTGAGGGCGCGAGTGTCGATGCCGGTGATCCCCACCACATCCTGTCTAGACAGCTCCACCTCCAACCGCCGCTGCGAGCGCCAGGACGACGGGTTTCTATCGGGCTCGCGCAGGACGAAGCCCGCCACCCAGATCCGGTCGGATTCAGCATCTTCGTCGTTGACGCCGGTGTTGCCGATGTGCGGCGCGGTCATCACGACCACTTGCCGGTGATAGCTCGGGTCGGTCAGCGTCTCCTGGTAGCCGGTCATGGCGGTAGTGAAGACCGCCTCACCGACGACCTCGCCCACGGCGCCGTACCCCTCGCCACGAAGCGTCCGGCCGTCCTCGAGGACGAGAACAGCGGGAGGCCTGCTCACGCCTGAGCTTTCCCGTCGAGAACGGTGGGGCGCCCGCGAAGGAACGTCGCCACCACCCGGCCGGGCAGCTCCATCCCGGCGTACGGCGTGTTGCGGCTACGGGAGGCCAGCCCGGCCGGATCGACGATCGCGCGGTCGGCCGGGTCGATGAGGACCACGTTTGCTGGAGTGCCGGCTAGCAACTCCCCGCCGTGCCCGTCGCGGACCAGCCCACCGATCCGGGCCGGGCGGGTCGAGCAGCGGTCGGCGACCGCCCGCCAGTCCAGCAGCCCGGTCTCGACCATCGTCGCGATCACGACCGACAGTGCCTGCTGCAGGCCGAGCATGCCGGGGCGGGCCGCCCCCCACTCGCATTCCTTGTCCTCGACGGAGTGCGGGGCGTGGTCGGTCGCCACCGCGTCGATCGTGCCGTCCGCGAGACCGTCCCGCAGGGCCCGTACGTCGGAGGCGGTGCGCAGCGGCGGATTCACCTTGTAGACCGGGTCGTACGTCGCGGCCAGGTCGTCGGTCAGCAGCAGGTGGTGCGGCGTGACCTCGGCGGTGACGTCGATGCCTTTGACCTTCGCCCACCGCAGCAGCTCCACCGACCCTGCGGTGGACACGTGGCAGACGTGCAGCCTCGACCCGACGTGCCCGGCCAGCAACACGTCGCGGGCGATCACCGCCTCCTCGGCGGCGGCCGGCCAGCCCACCAGACCGAGCTGGGCCGAGCGCACGCCCTCGTGCATCTGCGCGCCGGCGGTCAGCCGCGGCTCCTCCGCGTGCTGCGCGATCACGCCACCGAACGCCTTGACGTACTCCAGCGCCCGGCGCATCAGCGCCGGATCGGTCACGCAGAACCCGTCGTCGGAGAAGACCCGGACCCGGGCGGCGGAGTCGGCCATCGCGCCGAGTTCGGCCAGCCGCGTGCCCCCCAATCCGACGGTGACCGCCCCCACGGGCGCCACGTCGACGAGGCAGCTGTCCTGCCCCAGCCGCCAGACCTGCTCCACAACGCCGGCAGTGTCGGCTACGGGGTCGGTGTTGGCCATCGCGTGCACACCAGTGAAGCCGCCCAGAGCCGCCGCCCGGGCGCCGGTCTGCACTGTCTCGGCATCCTCGCGGCCGGGCTCGCGCAGGTGCGTGTGCAGGTCCACCAGTCCAGGCAGCGCGACGAGGCCGTCGCCGTCGATCCGTTCCGCTCCGGGCGCAATCACATCTCGGCCGACCTCGACGATGACGCCGTCGCGAATCAGCAGGTCGACCGCTGCCTCGTCGTACGGCCGGACACCGGTGATGAGCCATGCGCTCACGAGGACACCTCCGAGCCACCGAGCAGGAGGTAGAGGACCGCCATGCGCACGCTCAGGCCGTTTCTGACCTGTTCGACGATCGTGGAGCGGACCGAGTCGGCGACCTCGGCGGCGATCTCCATCCCGCGGTTCATCGGACCGGGATGCATGACGATCGCGTCGTCGGCGAGCATCGCCATCCGGGTCGCGTCCAGCCCGTACCGGCGGCTGTACTCGCGCGGGCTCGGGAAGTAGGACGCGGCCATCCGCTCGCGCTGCACCCGGAGCATCATCACGACATCGGCCTTGGGCAGCGACGCGTCCAGGTCGAAGCCGACCTCGACCGGCCAGGTCTCGACGCCGACCGGCAGCAGCGTCGGCGGCGCGACGAGAGTCACGTCCGCGCCGAGTGTGGACAGCAGCAGCACGTTGGAGCGGGCCACCCGGCTGTGCAACACGTCCCCGACGATCGTCACCCGCAGGCCCTCCAGCCGGCCGAGCCGCGAGCGCATCGTGTAGGCGTCGAGCAGCGCCTGGGTCGGGTGCTCGTGGGTGCCGTCACCGGCATTGATCACCGAACCCCGAACCCACTGCGCCAACCGGTGCGGCGCCCCGGACATGGAATGCCGGACGACCACCGCGTCCGCCCCCATCGCCTCCAGCGTCAACGCGGTGTCCTTGAGGCTCTCCCCCTTGGACACGCTGGAGCCCTTGGCGGAGAAGTTGATGACGTCCGCGGACAGCCGCTTCGCCGCCAGCTCGAAGGAGATCCGGGTCCGGGTGGAGTCCTCGAAGAACAGGTTGACCACGGTGCGCCCGCGGAGGGTGGGCAGCTTCTTGACTTCACGGCCGGCCAGGGCCGCCTCGATCTGGGCGGCGGTGTCGAGAACCAGGGTCGCCTGCTGGCGGTCCAGATCGGCCACGGACAACAGGTGCCTGCCGAATTCGTTGGTTCCCTCGCTGCGCCTGCTCACTGAGTTCCCCCCTGCAGTACGACGGCGTCCCGGCCGTCCACCTCGTCGAGCAGCACCTTGACCTGCTCGGTGAGCGCGGTAGGGATGTTCTTGCCCACGTAGTCGGCACGGATCGGCAGTTCGCGGTGACCACGGTCGACAAGCACCGCGAGTTGGACCGCGCGGGGCCGACCGAGGTCCCGCAGTGCGTCCAGCGCGGCGCGCACGGTACGGCCGCTGTAGAGCACGTCGTCGACCAGGACCACGAGTTTGCCGGCGACGCCACCCGGCGGCTCGGTGGTCTCCTCGAGCGCGCGGACGCCGCGCATCCGCAGATCGTCGCGGTACAGCGTGGTATCGAGGACCCCGACGGGTACGTCGACGCTCTCGAAGGCGCGCATCCGGGCGGCAAGCCGGCGGGCGAGTGGCGCGCCCCGGGTGGGGACGCCGACGAGGACGGTGTCGCGTGCCCCGTCGGACTTCTCCAGGATCTGGTGGGCGATCCGGTCGATAACCCGCCCGAGGTCGCCAGCGTCGAGGATGAGCCGGTTCGGTGACCGGGAAGGCGCTGGATCGGCGGCAGCCGCCTCAGCGGCCGTCTCACTGGCCGTATCATTAGGCGCATTATGGACATCGCCCATCGCGGACCTCCTTGCCCGCCTCACGGGACGGTTCGTTAAAGGATGTCTGCCTCGCAGCTGCAAGGCTGGTGCGGTCGACGCTATCAGCACGGGGCTACCCGTTCGGGCGCGCCGCGTTGCGTGTCGCCCCCGTGTCCCCTACTTTCCGTATCGACTTTGGTGTACGTTAAGTAATCGAAGCGCCCGACGGTGATCGCTGGATGGAGCAAACGGATGAGCGAGTACGCCAAGGCACTCGGAGCGCGACTGCGTGGGATCCGAAATCAGCAGGGGTTATCCCTGCAGGGTGTCGAGGAGAAGTCGAACGGGCGGTGGAAGGCGGTCGTCATCGGCTCCTACGAGCGCGGCGACCGCGCGGTCACCGTGCAGAAGCTCGCCGAACTCGCCAGCTTCTACAACATCCCGATCGCCGAGCTGCTGCCCGACGCCCGGCCGGCACGCGGCGGGGACCCGGCAACCAAGGTCGTGCTGAACCTGGAGCGACTCGGTGAGCTGCCGCCGGATCAGGTCGGACCGCTGGCCCGCTATGCAGCGACGATCCAGAGCCAGCGCGGTGACTACAACGGCCGGGTGCTGTCCATCCGCAGTGAGGACCTCAAGTCACTCGCGATCATCTACGACATCACCCCCGGCGAACTGACCGACCAGCTCATCGGGTGGGGCGTGCTGACCCCGGACGCCCGTCCGGCGATGGAGAGCATGAACGCCTGAGCCTGCTGGCGGGTCAGGCCCGCAGCGACGGGCCGAGCAGCGCGATCCGGCCGAGCAGCCCGTTGACGAAGCGCGGCGAATCCGCAGTGGACAGCGACTTGGCCAGTTCGACCGCCTCGTCGACGACCACCGCAGCCGGTACGTCCGTCCACAGCAGCTCGTAGATGGCCATCCTCAGCAGTGCCCGGTCCACACCGGGCAGCCGCGCGAGCGACCAGCCCTCGGAGTAGGTGGCGATCAGCTCGTCGATCCGCAGGCGCTGCGCCTGCACGCCCTCGACGAGGGTGACCGTGTACTCCGGGACCGGTGGTTCGGCCGCGGCGATCCGCACAGCCGCGGTCTCCAGCGCGTCGGTTCCACGCAGGTCGGACTCGAAGAGGATGTCCAGCGCGCGTTTGCGAGCCTTCCGCCGGGCCGTCACCTACGTGTTGACGCGACCGAGGTACCGGCCGTCGCGGGTGTCGACCTTGACCTTCTCCCCGCTGCTGAGGAACAGCGGCACCTGGATCGTCGCCCCCGTCTCCAGGGTCGCCGGCTTGGTCCCGCCGGTCGAGCGGTCACCCTGGACACCGGGATCGGTGTGCCGGATCAGCAGCTCGACGCTGGTGGGCAGTTCGACATACAGCGGGATCGAGTCGTGCACCGCGACGACGGCCTCGGTGTTCTCCAGCAGGTAGTCCGCATTGCCGCCGACGGTCTCGGCCGGGACGTGGATCTGCTCGAAGGTGTCCCCGTCCATGAACACGAAGTCGGTGCCGTCCTTGTACAGGTAGGACATCGACCGCTTGTCCACGGTGGCGGTGTCCACCTTGAGCCCGGCGTTGAACGTGCGGTCGACCACCTTGCCGGAGAGCACGTTCTTCAGGGTGGTCCGGACGAACGCGCCGCCCTTGCCGGGCTTGACGTGCTGGAACTCGATGACGGTCCAGAGCTGGCCGTCGAGGTCCAGGGTGATCCCGTTCTTCAGGTCGTTGGTGGTGGCCACGATCGGCGGTCCGTTCCTTGGTGGGCGCTACAGGACAGTGAGGTCCTTGCTGGTCTGGGTGAGCAGCTCCGGACCGTCGGCGCGGACCACGAGGGTGTCCTCGATCCGCACTCCCCCGCGACCTTCGAGGTAGACCCCGGGTTCGACGGTGACGGTCATCCGCTCGGCAAGTGTACCGGCGCCGAGGTAGGACACCGTCGGTGCCTCGTGGATCTCCAGACCGACTCCGTGCCCGAGGCCGTGGCTGAACTCATCGCCGTACCCGGCCGCCTTGACGTGGTCGCGGGCGGCGGCGTCGACTTCACGGACGTCGGCTCCGATCCGCAGCGCCTCGCGGCCCAGCCGCTGCGCGTCGTGTACGACGGCGTACACCTCGCGCTGCCAGTCAGCCGGCTCACCTAGGACGAAGGTCCGGGTCATGTCCGAGTGGTAGCCGCCGTACCGCGCCCCGAAGTCGAACTTCACGAAGTCGCCGCGCTCCAGGATCCTCGGCGTCGGCCGATGGTGCGGTACGGCGGAGTTCGGGCCGGTGGCCACGATCGTCTCGAACGACCGCTCCTGGGCGCCGAGCTCGAGCATCAACGCGTCGAGGTCCCGGCCAACCTCGAGCTCGGTGCGCCCGAGTCTGATGCCGCCGCGCTCGATCAGGTCGGCCAGTGCGCGGTCGGCGATCGCGCAGGCCTCCCGCAGCTGGGCGACCTCGTCCTCGTCCTTGACAGCTCGCAGGCTTTCTACGGCCTGCTGCAGGCTGCTCAGGTCAGCGGCCGGCGCGGTGGCCCGCAGCTCGTCGAGCCCGTCGACGGTGACGGTGTGGGACTCGTAGCCGATCCGCGCGACCTTCTCGGTGTCGAGCCGTTCGGCCATGGCCCGTGCGCAGTTCCGCTCGATCACCCGCTCGAGGTCGGGCACCTGGGCAGCGGACTGGGTCCGGTAGCGGCCGTCGGTGCAGAACACGTCGGCGCTGCCGGCGTACACGACGAGCGCTGCGTTGGATCCGGTGAAGCCGGTCAGGTAGCGCACGCTGACCAGCCCGGTGATCAGCGCCGCGTCGACTCCCAGGTCGGCAAGCTGACCGCGCAGCCGGTCCCGGCGTACGGCGCTGTTGTCAGAGGCCGGATGGGCAGTCGGAGCGGAGGTCGGTACGGAAGCCAGATCGGAAGCCATGCCCGCCAAGCTAGCGCGCGCTCCACTCGACTTTGCCTGCCGGGTGGCCGCGTGCGACGGCGCTTTGTTCGGTTTGCGCGACCACCCGACAGGCAAAGTGCGGGGGTCTGGGGCCTCAGGCTGCGTCGCGAGGCGCGGGTCTACCGGGTCTCGGGCTGCGTCGCGAGCCAGCGCAGGCCAAGTGCGTAGCCCTGGACGCCGAGCCCGCAGATCACACCGGTCGCGACGGCCGAGACGTAGGAGTGGTGCCGGAACTCCTCGCGGGCGTGGATGTTGCTGATGTGCACCTCGACCAGCGGGGCGGTGAGCATCGCGCAGCCGTCCCGGAGCGTCACCGACGTGTGCGACCAGCCGGCCGGGTTGAGCAGCACGGGCCAACCGGCGTCAGCGGCCCCGTGCAGCCAGCCGAGCAGCTGCGGCTCGTCGTCGGTCTGCCGTACGTCGACCTCGACGCCCAGCTCCTCGGCAGTGCGCTGACACAACTCGACCAGCTCGGCGTACGTCGTGCTGCCGTAGATCACGTGCTCCCGGCTGCCCAGCCGGCCAAGGTTCGCCCCGTTCAACACCAGAATCCGCATTTGTCAGGCCTTTCCGAGGGTCGCGTACGCCGCCGCCAGCAGCGCCTCATCCGGATTGTCCAGTGTGGACGGTCGGGCTATGTCGTCGAGTACGACGAAACGCAGCCGGTTGCCCCGTGCCTTCTTGTCGACCCGCATCAGGGAATGCAGCTGCGGCCACGGCACAAGGTCGTAGTGGATCGGGAGGCCCACGGCCGACAGAACCGCCCGGTGGCGCTCCACCCCGTGGGTGTTCAGGCGCCCGGCCAGCCGGCTCAACTCGGCGGCGAAGACGAGACCCACGGCTACCGCGTCGCCGTGCCGCCAGCGATAGCTCTCGGCCGTTTCGATGGCGTGGGCGAGCGTGTGCCCGTAGTTGAGGATCTCCCGCAGCCCGCTCTCCCGCAGGTCGGCGCCCACCACCTCGGCCTTGACCTGGACCGAGCGGCGTACCAGCTCGGCCGTCAGTCCTCCGGGCGCGCCGGCCGCGGCGGGATCGTCCTCGATCAGTTCGAGGATCACCGGGTCGGCGATGAGGCCGCATTTCACCACCTCGGCCAGCCCAGCCACATAGTCGCGGGCGGGCAGTGTGCCGAGAGCGTTGAGATCGCAGAGCACGCCCGCCGGCGGGTGGAACGCACCGACGAGGTTCTTGCCGGCGTCGATGTTGATCCCCGTCTTGCCCCCGACTGCGGCGTCGACCATGCCGAGCAGCGTCGTCGGGAGATGCACCACCCGGACGCCACGCAGCCACGATGCGGCCACCCAGCCGGCGAGGTCGGTGACCGCGCCACCGCCGAGGCCGATGATCGCGTCGTTGCGGGTGAAGCCGATCCGCGCGAGGTTGTCCCAGCACCGCGCGGCCACTGCCGCCGTCTTGGCCGCCTCGCCGTCGGGGACGAGCAGCGGGTGGCCGCGGCCGTCCAGCACTCGGAGCACGGTCGCGGCCTGCTCAGCGAGCACGGTGGTGTGCATGATGGCGACGCGATCGGCGCCGGTCAGCAGCTCCGGCAGCTCGGGGAGCAGGCCGGTCCCGATCACGACGTCGTACGGCGTGGTGCCGGCGACGTGGACCCGCACGGGCTTAGCCGACATGTCCCGCGACCTCGTCGACTACCTCGTCGACGCCGCGCTTCTCAGTCGCCACGGTGATCGCGGCGACGGATTCATAGAGGGGCCGGCGGGCCTCGAGCAGCTGGTGCAGCTGCGCCCGGGGGTTCAGCGCCAGTACCGGCCGGTCACGGGCCAGTCCGACCCGCCTCGCGGCGTCGGCCAGCCCGACGGACAGGTACACGACGCGGTGGTCGGCCAGAAGTGCCCGGGTCGCCTCATCCAGGACGGCTCCGCCACCGACCGACAGCACACCGTCGTGATCTCGCAGGGCCGTGGCGACAGCCCGCCGTTCGAGTTCTCGGAAGTACGGCTCGCCGTCGTCCAGGAAGATGTCCGAGATCGACCTGCCAGCGGCCTCCTCGATGTCCCGGTCGGTGTCGCGGAACGGAAAGCCGAGTCGTGCGGCGACGGCAGCACCGACCGTCGTCTTGCCCGCCCCGGGTGCTCCGACGAGAACGAGGACCGGTCTCGTCATGCCCGGAGCCGACCACTCATCGGATCGTCAACGCCTCGAGGAAGCCCGCGACGTTGCGGGCGGTCTCCGCGACCGAGTCGCCGCCGAACTTCTCCAGTACGGCGTCGGCCAGCACCAGCGCCACCATCGCCTCAGCAACCACACCGGCGGCCGGGACGGCGCAGACGTCGCTCCGCTGGTTCACGGCAATCGCCGCCTCGCCGGTGGCGATGTCCACAGTGGACAGTGCGCGGGGGACCGTCGAGATCGGTTTCATGGCGGCCCGGACCCGGAGCAGCTCACCGGTGCTAGTGCCGCCCTCGATACCCCCGGCCCGGCCGGTGCGGCGGCGGATACCGTCCGGTGTGCCGTCCATCTCGTCGTGCGCCTCGGAGCCACGACGTCGGGCCGACCGGAAGCCGTCGCCCACCTCGACCCCCTTGATCGCCTGGATCCCCATCAGTGCCGCTGCGAGCCGGGAATCCAACCGGCGGTCCCAGTGCACGTGACTGCCGAGCCCGGGCGGCAGGCCGTAGACGACCACCTCGACGACCCCGCCGAGGGTGTCGCCGTCGCGCTTCGCGGCGTCAACCTCGGCGATCATCGCGGCGGCCGCCGGTTGGTCGAAGCAGCGGACCGGGCTGGCGTCCACGATCGCCAGCTCCTCCGGTTCGGGTACGGCGCCGTCCGGTGCCTCGACCGAGCCGAGGGCAACGACATGGCTCAGCACGTGGGCGCCGACCGTCTGCTCGAGGAATGCGGCAGCCACGGTTCCGAGCGCGACCCGGGCGGCGGTTTCGCGGGCGCTGGCCCGCTCCAGCACCGGTCGGGCGTCGCCGAAGCCGTACTTCTGCATGCCGACCAGGTCGGCGTGGCCGGGCCGGGGCCTGGTGAGCGGGGCGTTGCGGGCGAGGCCCGCGAGTTCGTCCGGATCGACCGGGTCGGCGGCCATCACCCGCTCCCACTTGGGCCACTCGGTGTTGCCGATCTCGATGGCTACCGGACCGCCCATCGTGAGTCCGTGCCGGACGCCGCCCACGATGCGGATCTCGTCCTGCTCGAAGCTCATCCGCGCACCGCGTCCGTAGCCGAGGCGCCGGCGGGTGAGCTGCTCCTGGATCCGGGTGGTGGTCACGGCGACGCCGGCCGGAAGCCCCTCCAGGATCGCCGTGAGCAGGGGGCCGTGGGATTCCCCCGCCGTGAGCCAGCGCACCATGGGATGGAATCCTTCCACGGGTCCGTGAGGGGCCGGGTCACCCGCCGTACGCCGTGAGCAGCTGGGGCCCGGCAACGACGGCTGCCAGCGCGCCGGCCAGCAAGGCCGGGCCGAAGGGGACCGGTGTACGCAGGGAGGCTCGGCGCAGCGCCATGAGCACGAGGGCGATGACGGTGCCGATCAGGAATCCGGCGACAACGCCCAGAATCACGAAGTCCCAGCCGAGCCAGCCGAGGTACAGGCCGAGCAGTCCACCCAGCTTCACGTCGCCGAAGCCGAACCCCTCGGGACTGATCAGCGCGAGCAGGAAGAAGGCGGCGAACACCGCCGCCGCAGCCGACAATGCGCGCGCGAATGCCGCGAAGTCACCCGTCACGGTGGCGGCGATTAGCAGGAGCGCCGCGCCGGCTGCGCAACTGGGCAGGACGACCCGGTCGGGCAGCCGGTGGTGCTCGGTGTCGATCACCGCGAGGACCACGCCCGCGGCGCCCATCAGCAGGAACGCCGGCAGCGCCGCGCTCGCCCCGATCGCGCCGGCGAGAACGGCGGACGTGGCAGCTGCCGCGATGCCGACCCCGGCGATCCGCGGTGCCCGCGCGGGTGCCCCACGGAGGATGCCTCGGCTCAGCATGCGGCCCCCGGTCGGCACCGTGCGGGTCAGTGCCGCCAGCGCCGGCCCAAGCAGCAGACCCGCCGCCGCGGCCGTCAGGACCACGGCAAGGTCCGTGGGACCGAGCGCCATACCGCGCAAACCTACGGACCGGCACGACGGCGCCGCCGTACGGGCTCGGTTGGGCTACCCGCAGCCCAGCCATGCGGACGCGCTACCCGCAGCCCAACCCCGCCGCCTCGCAGCGCGCCTTCGCCGCCTCGAACTCAGCGGCGCTGGCGGTGAAGAAGTGGTTGCCCTCGGTGTCCTCGAGCACGTAGTAGATCCAGTTGCCCGGCGCCGGCGAGAGCGCGGCCTCCAGCGAGGCCTCGCCCGGGCTGGAGATCGGTGTCGGTGGGAGCCCGGCGTTGAGCCGGGTGTTGTACGGCGAGTCGATCTGGAAGTCCTCGGTGGTGAGGTCGGTGCCGGACTTGCCGAGGTCGTAGGCACTGGTGGCATCGATGCCCAGCGGGATGTCTTGCTCCAGCCGGTTGTAGACGACGCGGGCGATCATCGGCCGCTCCGCGTCGATCCGGCTCTCCGACTGGATCATCGAGGCGATCACCACGACGTCGTAGGGCTGGATGCCCAGCTCCGCCGCGCGTTGCTCCAGGTTCAGCCGGCTCGCCACCGTTGTGAACTGCTCCACCAGCTGTTGCAGGATCGCCAGCGCCTCGTCCTGGGGGTCCAAGGTGTACGTCGACGGGAACAGGAAACCCTCGAGCCGCCCGCCGGCGTACGCCGGGAGGCCCAGCGACTCGACCTGGTTCGCAGCTGTCTCGAACTCGACGACGGGGATGCCGGTCGCCTCGGCCAGCGCCAGCAGGATCTGCGCCTCCGTGAAGCCCTCGGGGATCGTCACGATCCGGGTCAGCCGGGCGGCCGGATCCAGCAGCAGCTCCAGCGCCAGCGTTGCCGACATCTGCAGCCGCATCTCGTACAGACCGGGCTGGATGGTCAGCGAATCCGGATTGGCGGTGGCGGCATCACGGAAGGCTCGTTCGCTCGCGACCACGTCGGCCTCGAGCAGTGTGGTGGCGATGTCGGAGGCGGTGTCTCCCTGGTCGACCCGGATCTGCACCGATCCGCTGCCGGGGCCGGTGTAGTCGGGCACCTCGCCGACCTCGCTGAACGCTCCGAGCAGCGCCCGGCCACCGAGGAAGACACCGACCACCAGCGCGGCGATCACGAGAAAGGCGAGAACCGACGTCAACACGCCCCGGGCGCGCCGCCGACGTCGGTACCCGGCCGCGCCCGGTGGTGGGTCCCTGTCGACGAGCAGAGACAGGTCGCCGTCGTCGTCAGTCACCCCGTTGCGCACTCCCGTCCAGCCATCCCTGCAGAATGTACGCCGCGGCCGCTTGATCGATGATGATTCGTTGATCGTGTCGCCGGACGCCCTGCTCGCGCAGCGTGCGGCTCGCACTCACCGTGGACAATCGCTCGTCGACGAGCTGTACCGGCACCGGGTCGATCCGACGGCCGAGCCGCTCGGCGTAGTCGCGGGCATCCTTGGCGGAGGCTCCCTGGTGCCCGGACAGGTGCCGGGGAAGCCCGACGATGACCTCCACGACTCCGTGCTCCAGCACCAACTCGCCCAGTTTCACCAGGTCACGCCCGGAGCGGGAGTCGCGGGCCAGGGTGACGAGCGGGCTGGCGAGGATCCCGGCCGGGTCGCTGAGGGCGACGCCGACCCGTACGGAGCCCACGTCTATCCCCAGCCGCCGCCCTGTCGTCATGAGGCTCCTTCCGCCGCCCTCGGCGGGCGGGCGGGGGCGGCGGGCGGCGGAATGGTCACGCCGACCCGGTCACCCGCTGGGCGACTGCATGCTCGGCCAGCCGCAACGCCTCGGCACTGCCTTCGACCCGGCCGCCGGCACCCTGGGCCATGTCCTCGCGGCCGCCACCGCGGCCGTCCACAGCAGGTGCGAACGCGCGTACGACCTCGGCGGCGGACAGCTTCCAGGCCCGGCCCGGCTCGTTGACGGCTACCACGAAGGAGACCCGGCCATCGCCGGAGGCCTGGTCGTCGGCTCGTCCGAGCAGGACCACGACGCCCGGCGCAGCAGGGTCCAGCCGCCCACGCACGTCCAGCGCCAGGGTGCGAAGCTCGCCGGCGGACAGCCCGTTCGGCACCTGCGCACCGACGAAGGCGACGCCGAAGACGTCCTTGGCGGCGGTGGCCAGGGCTCCGGCGCCGGCCAGCACCGCCTGCCCCTTGACCTTCTCCAGCTCCTTCTCCGCCTGCCGCAGCCGCTCGAGTACGCCGTGCACGCGCTCCGGCAGCTCCTCAGCGGGGACCTTGAAGGTCTCCGCGAGCTGGCTGACCAGGACATGCTCGCGGGCCAGGAACCGGAACGCGTCCATCCCGACCAGCGCCTCCACCCGCCGTACGCCGGCGCCGATCGAGGCTTCGGACAGCAGCTGCACCATGCCCAGCTGCCCGGAGCGGGCCGCGTGGGTACCGCCGCACAGCTCGCGGGCGTAGTCACCGACCTCGACGACCCGTACCTCGTCGCCGTACTTCTCACCGAACAGCGCCAGGGCGCCGATCCGGCGGGCCTCGGCCTGGGTGGCAACAAAGGCGCGCACCTCGAGATCGTCCAGCAGAACGGCGTTCACCTCGTCCTGGACGTCGGCGAGCACGCTCGGCGGGACCGCGGACGGGGTGGTGAAGTCGAAGCGCAGCCGGCCGGGGGCGTTCAGCGAGCCGGCCTGCGCCGCAGACTCACCGAGTGCCCCACGCATCGCCCGGTGGATCAGGTGCGTCGCGGTGTGCGCCCGGGAGATCGCCCGGCGCCGGCCGACGTCCACCTCGGCGTAACCGTCGTCGCCGCGGTGGACCTCGCCGGTGACGACACGGGCGCGGTGGACGATCACGCCGGGCAACGGAGTCTGGACGTCGATGACCTCGAGCTCGCCCCGGCCGACCCGGATGACGCCCCAGTCCGGCTGCTGGCCGCCGCCTTCGGCGTAGAACGGAGTGGCGTCGAGGATCACCTCGACCTCGTCGCCCTCGCCGGCGGCCTCCACCACGCCCTCGACGGTGAGCAGACCGGTGATCCGAGACTCCCGCGAGACCTCGACGTACCCGGTGAACTCCGACGGTCCGGACGCCGCCAGGATCGAGGTGTACGCCGAGACGTCCGCACGGCCGCTCTTACGTGCCTGGGAGTCCGCCTTGGCCCGCGACCGCTGCTCGTTCATCAGCTGCCGGAAGCCCACCTCGTCGACCGACAGCCCCTGCTCGGCGGCCATTTCCAGGGTCAGGTCGATCGGGAAGCCGAACGTGTCGTGTAAGGCGAACGCGCGCTCCCCGGACAGCTCCGACTTGCCCGCCTGCTTGGTGTCGCGTACTGCCACGTCCAACATGGTGGTGCCCTGCCGCAGGGTGTGCCCGAACGCCTCCTCCTCGGCGTACGCGTACTGCGCGATCCGGTCGTACTCGGTCGCCAGCTCGGGGTACGACGGGGTCATCGCGTCGCGGGAGACCGGGAACAGCACCGGGAACGCCGGATCCTCGTAACCCAGCAGCCGGATCGCCCGGACCGCGCGGCGCAGGATGCGTCGTAGCACGTAGCCGCGGCCCTCGTTGGACGGGATCACCCCGTCACCGATCAGCATCAGCCCGGTCCGAACGTGGTCGGCGATCACCCGCAACCGGACATCGGCGTCATGGTCGCTGCCGTATCGCCTCGTGGTGAGCGACGCGGCCGCGTCGAGCACCGGCCGCACCTCGTCGATCTCGTACAGGTTGTCCACACCCTGCAGGAGGTAGGCGACGCGCTCCAGCCCCATGCCGGTGTCGATGTTCTTGCTGGGCAGCTCACGCAGGATCGGGAAGTCCTTGCCCTCGCCGGGTCCCCGCTCGTACTGCATGAACACGAGGTTCCAGAACTCCAGGAACCGGTCACCACCCTTGTCCTCCGCCGGCCCGCCGTCGGGGCCGAAGGCCGGGCCACGGTCGAAGAAGATCTCCGAGCAGGGGCCGGCCGGACCGGACTGGCCGGTGGACCAGTAGTTCTCCTCCATTCCTAGCCGCTGGACGCGCTCCTCGGGCAGCCCGGTGAGCCGCGGCCAGAGCCGGGCCGCCTCGTCATCGTCCTTGTAGACGGTGACCCAGATCCGGTCCGGGTCGAAGCCGAGCCCGCCGTCGGCCGGCGCTCCGGTGACCAGCTCCCAGGCGTAGGAGATGGCGCCCTCTTTGAAGTAATCACCGAAGGAGAAGTTGCCGTTCATCTGGAAGAACGTGCCGTGCCGGGTGGTCTTGCCGACCTCCTCGATGTCCAGCGTCCGCACGCACTTCTGCACGCTGACAGCGCGAGGGTAGGGCGCCGGCTCCCGGCCGGTGAGGTACGGGATGAACGGCACCATCCCGGCCACGGTGAACATCAGCGTGGGGTCGGCGGCGATCAGGCTCGCACTGGGTACGAGGGTGTGGCCTCGTGCGGTGAAGTGCTCGAGGAAGCGACGGCGGATGTCGGCTGTGCGCATCAGCGCCAGCCCGCCGAGTGCGCTGTGTCATGGCGCGCTTCGCTGGCGAGCCGGTGCACCGCTCGCTCCGCTCCTCGCTCGCTAGCGCTCGCTGCGATGCTCACTCGCTCTTGGCTCATTGGGTGAAGTCCTCCGGCTTGGCGCCGAGACGACCGTCCAGCCCCACGCCGTCGCGCAGTTCCTCCTCCCGCTCCTGCATGCCCTCGCGAACGTCGGTGGTGAACTCCCGCACTGCCGCCCCGAGATCACGGATGCCATCGGCGAGGTTTCCGGCGATGCCGGCAGGGGTGAGCTGCTGCGCCGCGCGGCTGGCCTTGCGCACGACCAGCGCGCCGACGGTCCCTCCCATCGCGAGCCAGAACAACCGACTCATTGCCGTCCCGCCTCGTGCGCTGGGTCATGGCGCGCTGCGCGCGCCACTCGCTGCCGGCTCATTGCTGGCCCGCCCTCCTCCGTCTGCCCCTCCGGGTCGTCCGGTCGCGGTGACGGCTGGTGGCGTGATCTGACCTGCGGCGGGCCTTGGTCGCCTTGCGTACGCCGTAGGAGAACGCCGCGACCTTCACCACGGGGCCGCCCAGGGTGGCAGCGAACAACGACGCCAGGGCGGCGGCGTTGCTGGACATCGCCTGCGCGTTCGTGGTGATGCCCTCGACCCGTTCCAGGTTGCTGTTGACCTGGCTCACGGTCACCGCGGCACCGTCCAGGAGTGGACCGGCGCCCTCGTGTGCCTTCCGGATCGCCAGCGTCGTCTCATCCAGGGTCCGGCCGAGCTTGAGCAGCGGGACGGCCAGGAAGATCACCAGCAGGACGAACGCCCCCGCGGCGACCACTGCGGCCCACTCACCTGCGGACACTCAGCCTCACTTCCCTGGGTTGCATTCTCACGTACGACCGGCTCGGCCAGCCTCGCAAGACCCTATCCTTTGCGCCCGACCAGGATCTCGCGGATGCGTGCCAGTCGCTGCCCCAGCGATCTCTCGACGCCATGCTGCGTCGGCCGGTAGTACGTCTTCCCGTCGACGCCGTCAGGGGCATACTGCTGGGCCGCGACACCCTCGGGAACGTCGTGCGGATACACGTAGCCAGAACCGTGCTCCAGCCGGCGGGCGCCCTGGTAGCTCGCGTCACGCAGCGGCGCGGGGACCGATCCGGACAGCCCCCGGCGTACATCCTCGATCGCCTCGTTGACGGCGACGTACGACGCGTTGGACTTCGGTGCCAGGGCAAGGTGCACGACGGCCTGTGCCAGCGGGATGCGGCCCTCCGGCATTCCGATGAACGCCACCGCGTCCGCCGCGGCGACCGCCGTCAGCAGCGCGGTCGGATCCGCCATCCCGATGTCCTCGCTGGCGGCGATGACCAAGCGCCGGGCGATGAAGCGGGGATCCTCGCCCGCCTCGACCATCCTCGCCAGGTAGTGCATCGCGGCGTCGACGTCGCTGCCCCGGATGGACTTGATCAGGGCGCTGGTGACGTCGTAGTGCTGGTCGCCGTCCCGGTCGTAGCGGACCGCCGCCCGGTCGACGGCGGCCTCCAGCGTCTCCACGCCGATCTCGGTGGTGGCCTGGGCCCGGGCGGCGCCGGCGCCGGCCTCCAGCGCAGTCAGCGCCCGGCGGGCGTCACCGCCGGCGATCCGCAGCAGGTGCTGGCGGGCTTCGTCGGTGATGGTGAACTGGCTCTTCAGACCCCGTTCGTCGGTCAAGGTGCGGTCGACGAGTTCCCCGACGGCGTGGTCGTCGAGCGGCTGCAGGCTGAGCAGCAGGGACCGGGACAGCAACGGGCTGACGATGGAGAAGAACGGGTTCTCGGTGGTCGCCGCGATCAGGCTGACCACACGGTCCTCCACGGCGCCGAGCAGCGAGTCCTGTTGGGTCTTGGAGAACCGGTGCACCTCGTCGATGAACAGCACAGTGCGTGTCCCGCTCATCCCAAGGTCGCGCCGCGCCTGGTCGATCACCGCCCGGACGTCCTTGACGCCGGCGTTGAGCGCCGACAGTTGGACGAACCGCCGGCTCGTCGCCAGCGACACGACGTACGCGATCGTGGTCTTCCCGGTTCCGGGTGGTCCGTAAAGGATCAACGACATCGCCGCATCGCTCTCGACCAGTCGCCTGAGCGGGGCGCCCGGGGCGAGCAGGTGCTCCTGGCCGACCACCTCGTCCAGGGTGCGTGGGCGCATCCGCACCGCCAGCGGCGCCGTCGCTGCGGCTGCCTCCTCGGCGGCGGAGTCAAACAGGGTCATCGGTCGCTCCCCGTCCAGAGTCCACGGGCCGGCCTCGCCGTAGCCGGGGCCCCACCCCCCCGACGCCCCCCCCCCCCGCGCCCCCCCCCCCCGCGACCCCCCCCCCGCCCAACACCCCCCCGGCGAACCAGCAGTTCCCGGCAACCCAGACACG
>Ga0136640_10000115_pt1 | contig 27078 bp, 20 predicted proteins | sample AntDrymUQ8642106_2_FD_105498 | JGI IMG/M metagenome (GOLD analysis project Ga0136640, IMG submission 105498) | Polar desert sand microbial communities from Dry Valleys, Antarctica - metaG UQ864 (21.06) | ecosystem: Environmental > Terrestrial > Soil > Desert | place: Antarctica: Dry Valley...
CAGGCGACGATGCCGGCATTGGCCGCGCAGCTGCGCGAGCACGCCTCAGTGATCGAGGCGGCCAGGGCCGCGCGGGCGGCCGCGCCGCCCTCCGACGGGCCGGTCTTCGCAACCCTGCGCGGTGGCCTCGCCCGGCTGGCCCTAACCCTCGCCAGGCAGCCGTTGATCACCGTCCGCACCGGATTGCCGGTGCGGGAACTCACCCGGACAGCCGGGGGGTTCCGGCTGGTGGCCGGGCCCGTGCCGCAGCCGACAGTCGTCGAGGCGGACGCCGTGGTGGTCGCCGTACCGGCGAACAAGGCAGCGTCGTTGCTGGCCTCCGTCGCACCCGCTCCGGCCGTCGAGATGGCGGGGATAGCGGTGGCGAGCATGGTCGTGGTCACCCTCGCGGTACCCCGACAATCCTTCCCTCCGGGCAGCGGTCTGCTCGTCGCCGGCGCCGGAGCCGTGAAGGCGGTGACCCTGTCCTCGCAGAAGTGGTCGCACCTCGACGCCGGCGAGCACGTCTTCATTCGGGCGTCGATCGGCCGCCGTGGCGAGGAACACCTGCTGCAGCGCGCTGACGACGAGCTCGTCGATCTCGCGGTGACCGAGCTGGCCGGGTTGATCGGCCTGGCCGGCGAGCCCGTGGACGCGCGGGTCAGCCGTTGGGGTGGGGGGCTGCCGCAGTACGACGTCGGGCACACCGAGCGAGTACGCCGGATCCGGGCAGGCGTCGATGCAGTGCCCGGGCTCGCGGTGTGTGGGGCGGCGTACGACGGCGTGGGGGTCGCGGCCTGCATTCGCGCCGCCCATCACGCGGCGCAGGTCGTCGAGAAGCGGTTGCGCCGCGGCGCCTCAACTGCCTCCGACATCCGGCGGAAGGGACAATGGGGGAATGGCTGACGGCAAGCGCGCCCGGGAACTGAACGAGACCATCCGATACACGATGTGGTCGGTGTTCCGGACAGCGGCCCCGATCGACGACGACCGGCGCGAGGCCGTCGCGGCCGAGGCCGAGGATCTGGTGGAACAACTGCGGGCCAAGGACGTCGTCGTCCGGGGGGTGTACGACGTCGCGGGGCTCAGGGCGGATGCGGACTACCTCATCTGGTGGCACGCACCTGCCGCAGAGGATCTGCAGGAGGCCTACGGGCGGTTCCGGCGCACCGCGCTCGGCCGGGCCAGCGTGCCGGTGTGGTCGCAGCTGGCCCTGCACCGCCCTGCGGAGTTCAACAAGAGCCACATCCCGGCGTTCCTCGCCGACGAGGAGCCCAAGGCATTTGTCTGCGTGTACCCCTTCGTCCGCTCCTACGAGTGGTACCTCCTCGAGGATGCCGAGCGCAGAGCGATGCTCGCCGAGCACGGCCAGCTGGCTCGCGGCTTCCCCGACGTACGGGCCAACACCGTGGCGTCGTTCGCGCTCGGGGACTACGAGTGGATGCTCGCCTTCGAGGCCGACGAGCTGCACCGGATCGTCGATCTCATGCGGGAACTGCGGGCGTCGACGGCGCGGCGGCACGTCCGCGAGGAGGTGCCGTTCTACACCGGCGCCCGTAAGCCGATCGGCGAACTCGTCGCCGGCCTGCCCTGATCCGCGGTTGATGCGCCTGTCTGTTTCTCCGTACGGCGAACCGCTGTCACTCCTGAGCGCCGGCGTACCGGCTCCGGTCGGAGCGTGCCGGTGTCGCGCTGGACAGCCGTGCATCTAGCAGGGGGCGCCACCGCACGACTTCAGGCAGCTGCCGAAGCAGGGTACGGCGCTCCCTTGCCGTCAAGCCGCCCCACACGCCGTACTCGATCCTGTTGTCCAACGCCTCTGCCAGACACTCCAGCCGAACGGGACAGGAACCGCAGACCCGCTTGGCGCGGTGCTGCGCCGCACCCGATACGAAGAGAGAGTCTGGATCCACGTCGCTGCACGCGCCGTGTGCGGCCCACGCCATCGCACCGACCGGCCCTGTCGCTTGTAACGCCATGAAAGTTCCTGTCCTCAGACCGGGCTGCATGCCAGCCGAGGGACGGCCCAAGGGCCCCAGTGCGGCAAGCGTGTAGAATGGCGGATCGCCGGGGTCTGGGGCGGCGTAACCGTATGCTTACTCCGAGTGAAACACATCCTCCCCATTGAGGCAAGTTGCGGCCAACCGGCGATGCGACCGGGTGTGCGAGCCGTGGGGGTGGGTCAGGTGCGGTGCGGGCGGGAGCGCTTGACGGCGTACATCGCCTGATCCGCGCGGTTGAGAGCGTCATGCACGTCCTCGCCTGGCCCTGCCATGTGGGCTCCCACGCTGGCGCCGACCGCTACCGGTCGGCCGTGGATGAGGTGCGGCTCCGCCAGCGTCGCCCCAATCCGGGCAGCCAGCCCGGCCAGCCCCTCAGCGCTGATCCGAGGCGCCACCACGGCGAACTCGTCTCCACCCAGCCGGGCGATGGTGTCCTGTGGGCGGCTCAGCAGACTCAACCGGCCGGCCACGGCCTGGAGCACCTCGTCGCCGGCCGCGTGCCCGTAGGTGTCGTTCACCGGCTTGAAGCCGTCAAGGTCGATGAAGAGCAGGCCGATGTCCTTGCGGGGCGGACGCCCGGATCGCGCCTTCAGCGCGGACATCAACCGCTCGGTGAACAGCGTCCGGTTGGCGACCCCTGTCAGCGGATCCTGAGACGCCTTCCGTTCAAGTTCCTGCTCCGCCCGTTTCCGCCGGCTGACGTTCACGTGGGAGACGAGGGCTCCTGGCTCAGAACCCTCGACTGGCGTGAGCCGGAGTACGAACCAGCGACCCACAGCAGGCGACGGACACGCGTACTCGAGGTCGCTCTCGACGGTGGCGCCGGTCAAGACCGCGCGTAGACCCACCTCGACCGCAGCCGCGTCGGAACAGCCAGCCGCCGAGGAGCGCTTGCACACATCGAAGTAGTTCACCCCGACCCCGGTGGTTGCCGGCTTCCCCCCGTTGTCGATGGCGAACATGCGCCAGGCCCGGTTCACCGCGACGATCGTGCCGTCGCGGTCGAGGAGCGCAGTGGCGTCGGGCATGGCGTCGAGCAGCACGTCCGCCTCGATACCTGGCGTCGTGGGCTGTACCGGCGTCACCTTGGTGACCATGTGAACCTCCTTAGCCAGTCTATCGACCCGCCTCGAAGGTAGCTTGAGACGACATCACTGTGGCCGTCGGCGCTTTGGCTCCCGCGATCCGCGATGCCATCGCGCAGTTTGCCGCCCCAGGGCATCGGCATCGCGGACTGGTTGTCCATCTATTCGGTAATGTCAATCGGAGCCGAGATCGGCGGCATCGCCGGCGTCAACCACCCTAAGTGCTCGTCACTGGCTACCAACGGATTCTGGACTCATGATCATGGGCGGTGAGATGCAAGACGCACCGCAGGAGCCCGCACGGGCCGATGTCGAACGGCACCTCGCCGACCGGTGCGAGCAGGCAGCTGCGCTAGAGACGTCACTCGCCGCCGACCTGGACGCGATCATCCGGTCCTCCGTCGGCGCCAACGCCGACGACGAGCACGACCCCGAGGGTTCGACGATCGCGTTCGAGCGGGCCCAGGTGCAGGCACTGCTGGAGCAGGCCCGCGCCCGGCGTGCGGAGCTGTCCCGGGCGATGGAGCGCGTTCGTGACGGCAGCTACGGAACCTGTGTCTCCTGCGGGCAACAGATCGCCGGCGAGCGGCTCGAGGCCAGGCCGTCTGTGCCCACCTGTATCCGCTGCGCCCGGTAGACCGGCTGCCGGGCGGGGGTGGCGTCCGGCGTGGTCCGGTCGCGGTGTTGGCTGGAGGCATGACAACACCCAGCAAACCCGTGATCGATGCTCCGTCCGGCCCGGCTCCGGCCGGGTTGGAGATCACCGACCTGGTGGTCGGCGATGGCGACGAGGCCGCAGAGGGCGCCACCGTCGAGGTCCACTACGTCGGCGTCGAATACGACTCGGGGGAGGAGTTCGACGCCTCCTACAACGGCGGTGCCCCGATCGAGTTCCCGCTCCGCGGGCTGATCAAGGGCTGGCAGGAGGGGATTCCCGGCATGCGGGTCGGCGGTCGCCGCCAGTTGATCTGCCCGCCGCAGCTCGCCTACGGCCCGACCGGTGGCGGGCACCGGCTCAGCGGGCGCACCCTGATCTTCGTGATCGACCTGCTCGCCGTGCGCTGAACCGGGTCAGTCGCCGGCTGGTTGCTCGCCGTCCGCTGAGCCAGGTCAGTCGCCGGCCGGCTCCAGGCTGATGCTCACCGAGTTGATGCAGTAGCGGTCGCCGGTCGGCGTCTGCGGCGCGTCCTCGAAGACGTGCCCGAGGTGGGAGTGGCAGCTAGCGCAGAGCGCCTCCACCCGCCGCATACCGAGGGTGCTGTCCTCGCGCAGGATGACGTTGTCCTTCTCGGTCGGCTGGTAGAAGCTCGGCCAGCCGCAGTGCGAATCGAACTTCGCCTCGGAGCGGAACAACTCCGCGCCACACGCGCGGCAGCGGTACACCCCGGTGGTCTTGGTGTTGACGTACTCGCCGGTGCCGGGGCGCTCGGTCCCGGCCTCGCGCAGCACGTGGTACTCCTGCGGGGACAGTTGCTGGCGCCACTCGTCGTCGGACTTGGACACCGTAGGTGCGGGGATCTGCTGCATACCCCTACGGTACGGCGCCGTGCGGAGCGGCGCCGTACCGCAGGGGGTCACTCAGCAGCGACTAGCCGCGGCCGAAACGCTCTTTCAGCAGCTCGATCAGCCGGCGGATCAGCTCCCGCAGCCGCTCGCCGGGTGTGCTGCCCTCCTCGTCCAGATCCAGGCCCGCGATGATCGGATCGTGGTCGCTGGCGCGGTACTGGTAGGGCGCGTACAGGGACGGTGTCCCGTTGTACTGGTAGCCGTAGGACTCCACCGCGTTGATGTTCCAGATGTCGACGCCGGTGACCTTGGCCGCCACGCTCGCCGTGACGATCATGTGATCGAGTGAGCCGGTCTCCCCGTTGAAGACGTAGGAGTACTCATCCGGGGCGAACAGCGAGGCGAGATCGACCAGGCCGGCCTCCTCGAACACGTCGATCGGGTCCTCCATCGTGTAGGCGTTGAAGTCGCCGACCAGGAGCACATCCGGGTCGCCCGTGATCTCCACCAGCTCGTCGACGAAGAGCACCAGGTCCTGGGCCTGCCGGGTGCGGTCTCCGTTGAACGCGCCCTGGCCGCCAGGCCCGGTGTTCTCGTTGTCGCCCTCCCCGCTACCACCCTTGGACTTGAAGTGGTTGGACACGACCGTGAACGCGTCATCGCTGTCATCCCCCGCCGATCGGAAGGTCTGTGCGATCGGCTCGCGGGCGTTGAACCACACGTCCTCGTTGGTGCGTGCGACCGACTCGCCGACCGGCACGACCGCAGCGACCCGGTAGATGATCGCGTTGGTGATGACGTCTTGCTGATCCGGCGGAGGCAGGTTCGCCGGTGACGGCACGAACGCCCAGACCTCGGAACCCGCCTCGCCGTTGAGAGCGTCGACCAGGGCTGCGAGCGCCTCGTCGACGGGTTCGCCGAGGGCCACCGAGTTCTCGATCTCTTGCAGCGCCACCACATCGGCGCCGAGCAGCGAGATCGCCGTGACGATCTTGGCCTCCTGCCGCTGGAACTCGTCCGGGGTATCCGCGCCGCGGGCCTCGGAGTTCTCCGAGGTCAGGGTGGTGAAGTAGTTCAGCACGTTGAACGCCGCTACCTGCACGTCCCCGCCGACGTCCTCGGGGGTCGCCGGGCGCGGGTTGGTCGGCGCGAAGGTGCTCTCGTCGCCGAGACCGTCGACCGGCTGCAGCCGGTAGGCGCCGAAGCCGTAGGAGAGGACGACCTCCTCGATGCTTGTGGCGGTGTCACCGACGCGCACCGGGTCGTTGACGGTGAGGAACGGCGGGTCGACTCCGGCATCGGCCAGGTTGAAGCTGCGGCCGTCGTCCAGGATCACCCGGCGCCGGTCGTTCTCCTCGGCCACCGCGACCGAGGCCGGGCCGGGCTCGGCCACCTCGGTGGGAGCGAACAGCCGGCCACCCTCGGAGAGCACGATCTCACCGAAGCGGTTGAGGTTGTAGACCTCGGTGACCGTCAGGGTGTCGACCGGGACGACGTACATCCCCTCCAGCTCCTCGAAGCCGGCATCGTCCAGGGGCAGGTCGAGCGGTGCCGGTGCGGGCAGCGGGAAGTCCAGTTCCTGGCACACCGCCAGGCCGTCGGCGCTGATCTGGGTCAGGTCGAAAAACTCACCCGCGGTGCCCGTCACCACCACCGAGTCGCCGACCGCGACGTCGGGACCGTCGGGAGCGTAGATGAAGATGCCGTCCGAGGTCGCCGGGTCACCGTCGCCGTCCGGGTCCTGCAGGTGGAAGCCGTCGTAGCCGCCATCCTGCAGGTCGGCGACGACCACGCCGTCGACAGTCACGGTCTGCCCGTCCAGCGGCGTCGACTCTCCAGAGCCCTGGACCTCGGGGATGGTGTGCGTGACGACGGTGTCGCAGGTGACCGGGTCGGGGCCGGGTCCGGGGTCGCCGTTGACCTCGCCGAAGCTGTTCGGCATCGGGTCGAACCACACGTCATGGTCGTCGGGGTCACGCTGCAGCGAGAACCCGACCGGCGTGCTGCTGGTCTCCTCCACACCGATGTCCACGCTGGTCTGCCCGTCCGCCGGCCCGCCCACCGCCGTCATCGTTCCCTCGTAGGAGAGGAACTCCACCACCCCGCCATTCGGGTCGACCAGCGCGATCCCGTCGGGTGAGCCGTTCTGAATCCCGTTCGTTGGGTATTCCTCGACGATCACGCCGCTGTCCCCGACGGTCTCGTCCAGCACCCGGCGAGGGTCGGTGTCGTACTCCTCGCTGTCGCTGCCGTTATAGAGGACCAGCGTCCAGCCGGCGAGATCGGTGCCGACCGGCGCCTGCACCTCGATGGCCTCGCCGACGTCATCGCCCGCGTTGTCGTAGTGGATCTCGCTGATGAACACACCGGACGCGGTGTGGTCGGCTACGGCCGGGCCGGCGAGAGCCAGCCCGCTGACGGTTACGGCGGCCACTGTCGCGGCGGCAAGGGTGGCGCGGATGCGGTTACGCACGGGCAGGCTCCTCGGCAGGAATTGTCGGTCGGTTGTTACTACCAGTCGGGACCGACATGCACCATGAACAGCAGGTGTTTGGGCAATGAATGCCGAAATGCCGGTGAGCCGCTTGGCACGCTGACGGGGCCGCAGCCCGCCCGGCCGGGATGTCCTGGTGACGCCGAACCGGGGGACGTCCCACCACAGAAACCGGTCACGAACGACAGGTTTCTGCCTCGTCGGGTTGTCGTTGATGACTACTTTCGTCGTGTCAATGGCTGCCGGCTTCCCTGCAGCCATGCTCAACCCGACACACCGGCTCAGGGACTCTCGTCGCCGTTCACCCGGCGTTTCCGACTGGGCTGCACCCGCATCGGCTCGCCGGGCATCTTCGGGTAGTCCGGGGGATAGGGCAGGTCGCCCAGGCCGTGGTCGCGCTCGTCACGGTCGGCCTGCTCCAGCAGCGGGTCCAGCGAGTACGCCGCGGCGTCGATGCCGGCGAGCAGATCGCCCCGCTCGGCGTACCGGACGGGCATCGTCGCCACCGTGAGGTCGTCGGGGTCCACGTCGGCGAGCTCGTCCCAGGTGACGGGGGCCGAGACCGTGGCTCGGGGCGTCCCCCGCACCGAGTACGCCGAGGCGATCGTGCGGTCCCGGGCTGCCTGGTTGAAGTCCACGAACACCCGCTGCCCGCGCTCCTCCTTCCACCAGCTCGTGGTCACCAGGTCCGGGCGGCGACGCTCGATCATCCGGGCGAACGCGATGGTGGCGCGGCGCACCTCGGTGAAGGTCCACCGCGGCTCGATCCGGACCGCCACGTGGATACCGCGACCTCCGGAAGTCTTCGGGTATCCCGTCCAGCCGAGGTCGGCCAGGATCGCACGGACCTCACCCGCCACGGTCACGGCGTCGATGAACGTCGTGCCCGGTTGCGGGTCCAGGTCCAGGCGCAGCTCGTCGGGATGGTCGACATCGTCCCGTCGTACCGGCCAGGGATGGAAGTCGAACGTCCCGAGGTTGGCCGCCCACGCCAGGTCCGCGACGTGGGTGGGGCACAGCTCGTACGCCGTGCGCCCGCTCGGGAACGTGATCTGCACGCTCTGCACCCAGTCCGGCGCGCCTTTGGCCATCCGCTTCTGGTAGAACGCCTCGCCGCCGACACCGTCGACGAATCGCTTGAGCGTGGTCGGGCGCTCCCACAGCGCCGCCAGCAGCGCGGGGCCGACCAGGACGTAGTAGTCCACGACGTCGCGCTTGGTCAGGCCGGCCTCGGGGAAGTAGACCTTGTCTGGATTCGAGACCCGGACCGCGCGCCCGCCGACGTCGATCTCGATGGCGGGCGCTGGCATACGCGCAGCGTACGTCGCGTCGATGATCATGGGGTTACGCCGGTCTGGACCGGCCAGACCCCATGATCATCGCCAAGGGGGTAAGAAGGCGGCATGGGTACCCAGAGCCGCGTGGTCGAGAACGTACCGAAGGGCATCTATGTCGCCGGCGAGTGGCGCGACGCCAGCGGTGGGGGCGGTTTCTGGGTGGAGGATCCCGGGACCGGCAAACGGCTGTGCCAGGTCGCCGACGGGCAGGCCGAGGACGCCGCGTCGGCGTTGGACGCGGCCGTCGACGCGCAGACGGAATGGGCGGCCACACCGCCGCGGGAACGCGGGGAGATCCTGCGCCGGGCCTGGCAGCTAATGACCGACCGCGTCGATGACCTGGCCATGCTCATGACGCTGGAGATGGGCAAGAGCCTGGCCGAGTCCCGGACCGAGGTGACGTACGCCGCTGAGTTCCTCCGCTGGTTCAGCGAGGAGGCGGTCCGGATCGAGGGCCGGTACGCCGAGGCTCCCGCCGGCGGCTCGCGGCTGCTGACCATGAAGCAGCCGGTCGGCCCCTGCCTGCTCATCACGCCGTGGAACTTCCCCCTGGCGATGGGCACCCGCAAGATCGGACCGGCCGTCGCGGCCGGTTGCACCATGGTGGTGAAGCCGGCCCAGCTGACACCGCTGTCGATGCTGCAGCTGGCCGAACTGCTGGCCGAGGCGGGCCTGCCGCCGGGCGTGCTCAACGTCGTACCGAGTTCGTCGGCGGGAAAGACGGTCGGGCCGCTGATGTCGGACCGGCGGCTGCGCAAGGTGTCGTTCACCGGCTCGACGCCGGTGGGCAAGTCGCTGATGGAGCAGGCCGCGCAGAATCTGCTGCGGGTGTCGATGGAGCTCGGCGGCAACGCGCCGTTCCTGGTCTTCGGCGACGCCGACCTCGACGCTGCAGTCGACGGGGCGGTGATCGCCAAGATGCGGAACAACGGCGAGTCGTGTGTGGCGGCGAACCGCTTCCACGTGGCGGAGGACGTGGCCGAAGAGTTCGCCGCCAAGCTCGCCGAGCAGCTCGGCGCGATGAAGGTCGGCCACGGTGCCGAGGAGGGCACGCAGGTCGGCCCGCTGATCGACGGCGACCAGCGGGACAAGGTCACCGAGCTCGTCGACGACGCGGTGGGCAAGGGGGCCACGGTCGCGACCGGCGGGTCGGCCGCCGCCGGCGACGGTTACTTCTTCACCCCGACGGTGCTGACCGAGGTGCCCGAGTCGGCCCGGATCCTCAGCGAGGAGGTATTCGGGCCGGTCGCGCCGGTCACCACGTTCGGCTCCGAGGAGCAGGCGCTGGCGCTGGCCAACGGCACCGAGTTCGGGCTGGTGGCCTACGTGTACACGCAGGACCTCCGGCGGGCGCTGCGGGTCGCCGAGGGGCTGCAGACCGGCATGGTCGGGCTCAACACCGGCATGGTCTCCAACGCGGCAGCGCCGTTCGGCGGCGTCAAGGCCTCCGGCTTTGGCCGTGAGGGCGGTGTGGAGGGGATCGCTGAGTACCTGTCCACGAAGTACGTCGCGGTGTCGATGGGCTAGCCCGCGGGGCAGCTGTCGTCGGCCGGGACCACGAGGTCGATCAGGTACGCGTCCACCGCCGCGGTGACACACGGCGTCTTCGGGTACGCCGTATGCCCCTCCCCCTCCCAGGTGAGCAGGAACCCGGAGTCCAGTTCCTCGGCCATCGCCTCGGCGCCGGTGTAGGGGGTGGCCGGGTCGTTCGTCGTGCCGATCACCATGATCGGGTCCGCGTCCTCGGCGTCCCGCTCGGGCAGCGGATACCGCGGGGCCAACCACCGGTCGCAACTCAGCACGTTGGCGGCGATCGGTGCACCGAAGAGCGGATAGCGTCCGCGCAGTTCTTCGATGAAGGCGCGGATCTCGGTGTCGGTGAAGGTCTCGGCGGTGTCGGCGCAGTTGACGCTCAGGTTGGCCTCCAGCAGGTTCGAGTAGCTCCCGTCCTCGCGTCGCCCGGTGTACCGATCCCCCAACTGCAGCAACCCGTTCCCGTTGCCCGCGGCCGCCGAACCGATCGCCTCGGCCAGGGCGGGCCAGGACTCCTGGCTGTACAGCGAGGAGATCACGCCGGTGAGGACGAGACCCACGGGCACCGTCCGGCCGTCCTCGCCGGTGGTGGGCAGGGGAGCATTGCGGGCGTCGTCCAGTACGTCGAGCACCGTCTCCTTCGGGTCGTCCCCCGCTGCGCACGGCGCGTTCGCGAGGCAGCCGGCCGCGAAGGCGTCGAAGGCGCTCTCGAACCCGCGCGCCTGCGCCTCCGCCGAGCCCCGCTCGCCCAGTGTCGGGTCCGTGGCAGCGTCGAGGACGAGCGCGCGCACGTTGTCGGGAAACAGCTCGGCGTACGTCGAACCGAGCGTCGTGCCGTAGGAGTAGCCCAGGTACGTCAGCTGCTCGTCTCCGAGCGACTCCCGCAGCTGGTCCATGTCGCGCGCGGTGTTCAGCGTGTTGAACAGGCCCAGCTCGTCGCCGTACCGGTCATGGCACATTCCAGCCATCGTCTCGGCGATCTCGACCAGGACGGCGAACTCCGCGTCGTTCCGGGCGTACGGCTCGGCGCTGAACACCTCGTCCTTGTAGTCGGCAGGAACGCAGTCGATGGGGCTGCTGAGGTTGACGCCGCGCGGGTCGAAACCCACCATGTCGAAGCTCCGCACGACGTCCAGCGGCAGCGTGTAGGCCAGGTTGAGCACCAGGTCCGCGCCCGAGCCGCCCGGCCCACCCGGGTTGACGAGCAGCGACCCCAACCGCTCCTGCTGCCCGGTCAGCCGGCCGCGGACGACGGCAAGTTCGAGCCGGTCACCGCCGGGATCCAGGTAGTCCAGCGGTACGGCGAGCGTCCCGCACTCCCACGTCAGCTGGCGCTCGACGTCCTCACCTACCAGGTCGATCACGTCCGCAGTGCAGTCGGTGAGGTCCAGCGCCGCCGCCTCGGGCAGTTCGCCGGGGTCCGGCTCGACCGGCGGCGACGGGCTGGGGCTGGGGCTGGGGGCGGAGCTTGCGGTCCGGCCGGCCGCCGTCGGCGTACCGGTGATCAGGGTCGAGCAGCCGCTGGCGGTCAGGACGACGCAGAGCGCGATCGTCGCCACGGGCCGGGATCGGGTCACGGCATGCGGCCCCTGAGCACGTCACCGACGTCGAAGCGCACCGGTACGTCCAGCTGGTCGTAGCTGCAGGACGCGGGGGTGCGGTCGGGCCGCCAGCGCGTGAAGTGCGAGGTGTGCCGAAAGCGGTTGCCCTCCAACTGGTCGTAGCGCACCTCGACGACGAGTTCGGGGCGCAGCGGCTGCCAGGACAGGTCCTTGCCGGCGTTCCAGCGGCTCACCGCTCCCGGCATCCGGTCGGGATTGTCGGTCTGTGGGGCGGCCCATTCCCGCCAGGGATGGCCCTCGAGCGCGTCGTTGCGGTACGGCGCCAGCTCCTTGAGCAGCTCCGTACGACGGGCCATCGTGAACGAGGCAGCGACGCCGACGTGCTGCAGGTGATCCCCGTCGTACAGGCCGAGCAGGAGCGAGCCCACGACGGGACCGCTCTTGTGCCAGCGGAAGCCGGCCACCACGCAGTCGGCGGTGCGCTCGTGCTTGACCTTCGTCATCAGCCGTACGTCGGGGCGGTAAGGCATGTTTCCCGGTTTGGCCACCACGCCGTCCAGGCCGGCGCCCTCGAAGGTCTGGAACCAGCGTTCGGCTTCGTCCGGGTCGGTGGTGATGGGCGTCAGGTGCACCGACCCCTCGGCGGTGCCCAGCATCGCCTCCAGTCGTGCCCGGCGCTGCTCGAACGGGGTGTCCAGCAACGACTCGGCACCCGCGGCGAGTAGGTCGAAGGCGATGAACGACGCCGGCGTCTCCTGCGCAAGCTTGTTGACGCGGGACGTCGCGGGATGGATGCGCTGCTGTAGCACCTCGAACTCCAGCCGTCCCTCCTGCCGGATCACGATCTCGCCGTCGAGGACGCACTTGTGGGGCAGGGTCTCCGCGAAGGCGGGCAGGAGTTCGGGGAAGTACCGCGTCAGGGAGCGTTCGTTGCGGCTGCCGAGCTCGATCTCGTCGCCGTCACGGAAGACGATGCAGCGAAACCCGTCCCATTTCGGTTCGTAAAGAAGTCCCGCCGCTCGGGGCACCGCTTTCGCCGCCTTCGCGAGCATCGGAGCCACCGGCGGCATGACGGGTAGCTGCATGCGGCAAGTGAAACAGACCGCACCGGCTGCGGTCAGCCCGCCGTCAACTGTGCAGCAGCTGATAGCGGAGGAAGAGGTAGCCGTCCTCCTCCAGCACGTGGTCCAGCACCATCTGGGCAGGCGCCGGCAGGCCCACGCCGGCCACGATCCGGTCGGCGCCGGGTCCGGTGAGCAGCGGGGCGAGGGTGAGGCACAGCTCGTCGACCACCCTCGCGCGCAGTGCTGTCGCGAACAGCTGGGGTCCCCCCTCGCAATGCACCCTGCTCAGCCCGCGGTCGCGCAAAGCAGCCGCAGCCGCGACGAGGTCCACAGCCGCGTCGCCGCAAACGAGAACGTCGGCGTGACGCGCCACCTCGGCCCGGCGCTCCGGCGGCGAGGCACCGCTGGTGATCACCACCGTCCGCGGCTCGTCGTCGGGGAACAGGCCACCCTCCGGGTCGAACGCCAGCCGCTCACTGACCAGCGCCAACGTCGGCGCGTCGGGCAGGCCGTGCCTCCTGCGGCGGTCCAGGCGGCGGCCGGTGGGCCGTGGCGCGGCGTACCCCTCCGCGCGTGCTGTGCCGGCGCCCACCACGATGACGTCGCTGAGGTCCCGCAGCAGCGCGAACACCCGCCGGTCGCCGGCGCTGCCCAGCCCCCCGGCCCGCCCGTCCACCGTCACCGCCCCGTCGGCGGAGCTGATGAAGCTCACCCGTACGTGCCAGGGCACGTCGGCCGCGACGGCGTACGACGCCTCGAGATCGACCCCCTCGGCCGCGATCGGCAGGAGGCTGCGCATCACGGCACCCGGAGCACGGCCGCCGACTCGGCGGGCATGACCATCTGACCATCCACAATGGACGATGCGGCGCCGGTGGCGAACAGCACCTCGCCGGGCGGCACGCTGACCGACTGCTCGCCGGCCGCCAGGTTGCATACCACCCGCAAGTCCCCGCGGTGCACGATGAGCCAGCGCGCCTGCTCGTCGTAGGAGACCTCCACCTGCGCGAAGGCCGGGTCGGTGAGCGCGGGCTCCGCCAGGCGCAGGGCGAGCAGCCGGCGGTAGATGTCCAGCAGCGAACGGTGGGGTTCGGCGTCGAGTTCGGCCCAGTCCAGCTTGGAGCGGAGAAACGTCTCGGGATCCTGCGGATCGGGGACGTCGGCGCTGTCCCAGCCGTGCCCGGCGAACTCCGCCTTGCGACCCTCAGCGGTTGCCACCCCGAGTTCCGGCTCGGGGTGGCTGGTGAAGAACTGCCACGGCGTACCGGCGCCCCACTCCTCGCCCATGAACAGCATCGGTGTGAACGGGCTGGTGAGCACGAGCGTCGCCCCGACGGCCAGCAGACCAGGGGACAGGGTTGCCGACAACCGGTCTCCCACCGCGCGGTTGCCGGTCTGGTCGTGGTTCTGCAGGTAGCCGAGCAACCGCCAGGCCGGCATCCGCTGGGTGTCGACGGGGCGGCCGTGGGGGCGGCGCCGGAAGCTGGACCAGGTGCCGTCGTGGAAGAAGCCGCGGGTCAGCACCTTGGCCAGAACCGCGACGCCGGCGCCGAAGTCGTAGTAGTAGCCCTGCCGCTCGCCGGTGAGCAGGCTGTGCAGCGCGTGGTGGAAGTCGTCGCTCCACTGCCCGGTGAGCCCATACCCGCCGGCCTCGCGCGGCGTGATCAGCCGAGGATCGTTGAGATCGGACTCGGCGATGAGGGTGAGCGGCCGGCGTACGTGGGCTTCCAGCGCCGCCACCTCGACCGCCAACTGCTCCAGCAGGTGCGTGGCCCGCTCGTCGACGAGGGCGTGTACGGCGTCCAGCCGCAGCCCGTCGACGTGGTAGTCCCGCAACCACATCAGGGCGTTGTCGACGATGTAGCGGCGGACCTCCTCCGAATCCGGGCCGGACAGATTGACCAACGCCCCCCACGTGTTCGCGCCGGCGGCAGCCAGGTAGCCGGCGAAGCGCGGGAGGTAGTTGCCGGAGGGGCCGAGGTGGTTGTAGACGACGTCCTGGAACACCGCCAGGCCGCGACCGTGGCAGGCGTCGACGAACCGCTTGTACCCGTCCGGGCCGCCGTACGCCTCGTGTACGGCGTACCAGAGCACGCCGTCGTACCCCCAGTTGTGCACCCCGTTGAACGCGTTGACCGGAAGCAGCTCGACGACGGAGACCCCGAGTTCGACCAGATGGTCCAGCCGCTCGATCGCGGCGTCGAAGGTGCCCTCAGGCGTGAACGTCCCGATGTGCAGCTCGTAGATCGCCGTGCCCGGCAACACCCGGCCGGTCCAGCCGGCGTCGCCCCACGCGTATGCGCCGTCGTCGTACAGCCGGGACAGCCCGTGTACGCCGTCGGGCTGGCGGCGCGATCGCGGGTCCGGCAGCGGCGCGCCGGCGTCATCCAGCAGGAACCCGTACTCCGATTCCACATCAGCCGGGACGTCGGCGTGCCACCAGCCGCCGTCGTCCAGGGTCATCGGATGGTCGGCTCCGTCGACCCGGACCGAGACCCGGTCCGGTCGCGGCGCCCAGACTGCGAAATGCATGGTGTCCTTTCCTGGCTGGCGTGCGGCCTCGGCCCCGACGGTGGCACAGTGCCTCTCCATGGCAGTCAATATGAGTGACGCGCTGCGTCTGCCGCCGGGTGCTGTCGACCTCGGCGCGCACGATCCCCGGTCCACACCGCACGCGCCCGGCGGCAAGAAGAAGAAGACCCGCGCCGCCATGTCCGAGCAGGCGCCCGCCCTGGCCGACCTGCAGGAGCGGCTGTACGCCGAAGGCGCCGGCGGCGGTGGTCGCAGCCTGCTGCTGGTCCTGCAGGGCATGGACACCGCCGGCAAGGGCGGCGTCATCAAACACGTGGTCGGCGCGCTCAACCCGCTGGGCTGCCAGATCGCTGCGTTCAAGAAGCCGACCGAGCAGGAGTTGCGCCACCACTTCCTGTGGCGGATCCGGCGCCGGCTGCCGGCGGCGGGGATGGTCACGGTCTTCGACCGGTCGCACTACGAGGACGTGCTGATCGCACGCGTCCGCCGGCTGGCGAAGCGGGAGACGATCGAGCGCCGGTACACCGAGATCAACCGGTTCGAGCAGCGCGTGGTCGCCGACGGGACGACGGTGGTCAAGTGCTTCCTGCACATCTCCGCCGAGCGCCAGAAGGAGCGGCTGCTGGCCCGGCTGGACGACCCGAGCAAGCACTGGAAGTTCAACCCCGGGGACGTCGACGAACGGCGGCGCTGGGCGGACTACCAGCTGGCCTACGAGATGGCACTGGAGCGGTGCAGTACCGAGCCGGCGCCGTGGTACGTCGTGCCCAGTGACCGCAAGTGGTACCGCAACTGGGCGATCAGCCAGCTGCTGCTGGAGACGCTGACCGGCCTGGACCCGCAGCTTCCACCGGTCGACTTCGATGTTGCGGAACAGCGACGGCGGCTCATCGAAAGCTAGGTGGTTCCGTCCGGCCGCCCCGAACGTCACACTGGCGCGATGGCGCCGTCCTATGTGGAGCTTCGGGTGCACGGGGTCAGCGGTACGCCGCCGGAGGACATGCTCGGCGTCCGGGAGACGGTGCAGGTCGGAGGCGATCCGTTCGGCCGCTTCTTCCGCCCGGCGGACACCCTGGGGCGGCCCGTCGATGACATCGACGGCCGGACCCTGGAGGGCTACCACTGGGGCCTGTTCACGTCGGGTTCCTGGAAGCAGGGCCTCTGGCTGCTGCTGATCCCGTTCGGTTTCGTGAACACGGCGATGTTCATGCTTCCCGACTCGACCGACCGACGAGCCGCCCGGATCGCACACATCGTGGCCTGCGGGGCACTGCGGCTGGCAGGCGTCGCGCTGACTGCCATCCTCGTGCTGGCGGCGGCACACCTTTCGGTCGACCTGCTCGCGTGGCAGTGGACCGGACTCGACCCGACCGGGCCGCTTTCCATCCGCAGTGCCGATCCGCGCGGCTACCTGCTGCTGGCCTTCGCGGTGTCCGGGGCGGTCCTCTTCCTGCTGTGGTCCTTCGGCCGCAAGACGGTTTCCGGTGTCGCTACCTCCCCGAGCGGCAACGAGTCGCGGGGTGCTCCGGAACTGACGGAACTGGCGAAGGACTCCTTCTACGCGGGCGATCCGGATGCGCCGTCGCTCCGGCTGCTGCACGTGGCGGCCGGTTCGTCGTTGCTCGGCGCGCTGGCCTTCTCGTTGCCGCGTGCGCTGTCGCCGGCACCGGTGCTCGACATCGGGTTCGCCGCCTGCCTGGTCCTGGTCGCGGTGACCACCGTCATCATCATCGCGCTCGGCGACCCGGGACGGCCGTCACAGTCCTGGCACAACGTGATCGCCCGCTGGGGTGCGGCCGCACTGGTGGCGACGTCCGTGCTCGCCTGGCTGCTCGGCGTACTGGCGATCCTGGTGGTGGTGGAGCCAGCTGCGGTGGCGTCGTACGTGGAGGCCAGGCAACTGCCCGGAGACGGGCAGATCCGGGGCCTCTACCCGGGGTTCTCCGCCATGGCGACCGGCATGCTCATCACCTCCGTAGTCGCAATCCTGGTGCTGCAGGGCGCGGCGGCGGCACTCGCGCTGACCACCCGCGACACGGGCGAAACGGCCCCACCGCCACCTTTCCAGCGGTTCGCCGGTGGGATGCTGGGAGCGCTGGTCGCGACCATCGGCGTATTCGTCGGGGTGGGCTTCGCCGCAGGTGCGGCGTACGCCTTGTTCCGGGTGCTGCGTCCGTCCGGCGATGTCAGCCTGTCCCTGCCGGTCCTGTACTACCGGATCGCCTACGCCTGGGGCCTGACCGCCTATCTGCTCGTCGGTGTCGCCCTGGTGGTCCTCCTTCGTCGGCTCGTGCAGCGGGCCGCCGACCGCAGCCTCGTCCGGGATTCCTACGACGCCGCCGGCGCACCTGATCCGCTGCCGGCGGAGAGCGTGCCGGTTGTTGCCGGTGCGCTCTCCAAGGCCCGGCTGAAGTACTCCCTGGAGTTCTTCGCCTACGTCTTCGCGGTGTTCGGGGCGATCCTGTCGCTGGCCGCGCTGACCGAGATCGCCCGCACCGAATGGGGGTGGACCTTCCTGCCGTCGCTGCGACTGCTCAGCGACCGGCAGGACTACCCCGGACCCGTGGACCCGGTCGGCGTCGGAACGTTGTTGCTGCTGGGATTGGCCGGCGGTCTCGTGCTGCTCGGCCGAGGTGCGATCCGGCAGCGCTCGGTCCGACGGGGCACGAGCATCCTGTGGGACATCGTGTCGTTCTGGCCGCATGCGGTGCACCCGCTGGTGCCGCCGCCGTACAGCCAGCGCGCCGTGGAGGACATCCGGGCGCGGATCGCCTGGCACCTCGACGTCGCCGGGACTCCGCGACTGGTGCTGGCCGGACACAGCCAGGGCAGCCTGCTGTGCCTGGCGGCGGTTCTCCGGCTCACCGACGATCAGCGACTGCGGATCGGACTCGTGACGCACGGGTCGCAGCTGCAGTACGCGTATCCGCGGGCGTTCCCCGGCTATGTCAACTTCCCGGTGCTGATCTGGACGTTCAGCGCCCTGCAGGGTCGGTGGCGCAGTCTGTTCCGCGACACCGATGCGATCGGCGGGCCGGTGCTCAGCTGGAACCGCACGGTCGAGACCAAGCCGGTACACAGCTGGTACTCCTGCCGGATCAGTCTTTGTCCCTTGTGTGACTCCGACGGTGCGGGCGCCGGCTGCCCTGACAGCGCGATCACGCATCTGCATGTGGTCGGCGCCCTCGACACCGTCGATCCCGGCAGCGGCGTACGCAGGTGCGGGCCGGAGTGGCGGCTGCTGGATCCGCCGATCGTCGACCCGATGCGCGCCCCCCGGGTCGGGCCGCGTACGCATGGGGAGCACCCGGCGGATCCGGCGTGGCCGGTGGCGATCGGCGAGGTGTTACCCAGCCACGAGCAGGGCGACCGGGTAGTCGTCAAGGACTTCGGTGACGAGCCGGGTTCCGCCGTCGTACCGGGCTCCGGTGAGCGCGTCCGACCAGTCTCCCGGCGGCAGTTCGACCACGGTCTGTCCCCACCCTTCAGCGGCGGCAAGACGCAGCGGTAGCCGGGTCGCGAGGGCGATGACACCGCCACGGTCGAAACCGACGAGGTGCGCGGCCGCCGGCCCGTCGGCGCGCACCGGCTGGTAGCCCGACAGCCGATGCGCGTTGCGGACTCGAAGCGCACGGGAGACGACGAGGAGCTTGGCTGCCCCGGTCTCGTCCAACGGCGGCAGCCAGCCGTCGTCCAGTCGCAGCAGCAGCGATCGTCGGTGATCGAAGTCGATCCAGCGCCGGTTGTCGGGGTCGACGAGCGAGTGGTCCCAGATCTCGGTGCCCTGATAGACGTCCGGCACGCCGGGCATCATCAGCTGTAGCAGTTTCATCCCGAGTGAGTTCGACCAGCCGAACTTCTTGATCCGGTCCACGACGAGTTGGACGCCCATCTCCGGGTTGTCGAATAGGGCATCGACCGCAGCGTGCATGCGGCGCTCGAAGTCCTCATCCGGGTCTGACCAGTTCGTGGAGACGCCGCCCTCGCGAGCCGCCTTGTGCGCGTACAGGTGCGCCCGGTCGCGGTCCAGCGGCCAGGCGCCCACGATGTTCTGCCACAGCATGTGCGCCAGCGGCCGGTCCGGCAGCGGCGCGAGGTCGTCCCAGCGCCGGACCACCCCGGCCCAGGCCTCGGGGATCTCAGCGAGCACGGCGAGCCGGCCCCGGACGTCCTCGCTGCGCTTGGTGTCGTGGGTAGACAACGTCGTCATGCCGTCGGGGGAGTGCTCCTGGCGCCGGCCGCAGGCCGCGTGGAACTCCGCGACGGTCAGGCCGAACCGGGTTGGGTCGCCGCCGACCTCGTTGAGGGCGACGAACCGGCTCCAGCGGTAGTACGCGGTGTCCTCGACGCCCTTGGCCATGACCATTCCGCTGGTCTGCTGGAACCGAACCGCCAACTCGCTGTCGGCCACCAGCAGCCGCTCGTGAAGGACCGCCAGCAGCTCGGCCAGGTCGGGCCGTGACGTGGCGGCATACCCCGCCGCATGCTGCAGATATTCGGCACCCTCCGGCAGGTACGAGCGGTAGACCGGGAAGCATGCCAGCAACTCCGCCAGCGAGTCTTCGGCGCCGCTGAGGTCCGGGACCAGGCGAGCCAGCCGGCGTACCTCCGACTGCAGGATGCCGTCGGCAACCGCCCGCTTGCACGAGCGGATCATCGCCTCGAAATCCACCGACGTCCCGGCCAACTCGGTGTCCAGCGCGGTCAGCGCCTCCTCACCGGCGGGGTCGATGAAGACGCCGCCTACCTCGTTCAGCGCGTCGTAGCCGGTCGTCCCCGCGACCGGCCACGATCCGGGCAGCGTCTCACCCGTCTCCAGGATCTTCTCCACGACCAGCCAGGTCCGCGGCGCGCTGTCGGCCAGCCGGTGCAGGTACCCGCCGGGATCGGCCAGACCGTCCGGGTGGTCGACCCGCAGGCCCTCGACCGAGCCGCGCTCGACCCAGCGTAGGACGAGCGCGTGCACAGCTTCGAAGATTTCGGGTCGCTCCACCCGGACCGCGGCCAGGTCGTTGATGGCGAAGAACCGGCGGTAGTTCAGGTCGGTGTCCGCCCGCCGCCAGTTGACCAACTCGAAGTGCTGCCGGTCGTGAACCTCTTGCGGCGTGCCGCCCTCGGTGTCGCTGTCGGCGGCCAGCGGGTAACGGTGGTCTGCGTAGCGCAGCTCGCCGAACTGCACCTGCAGGTGGTCGAGTGCGTCCGGGGAGTCCGCGAGCACCGGGATGCGCAGCCGCTGGTTGCCGAAGTCCCAGTCCACGTCCAGTGCGGGTGCGTGCTCGGCGTACCGGCCGTAGCGCAGGACGTCCCACCACCAGGGATTCACGTCGGGGACGCCGACGCCCATGTGGTTGGGGACGATGTCGAGGATCAGGCCGAGACCGTGGTCGCGCAGCGCCGAGTCGAAGGCGTCGAAGCCCTCGTCCCCGCCGCGTTCTGCATCGACGGAGGAGAAATCCACGGTGTCGTAGCCGTGGGTCGATCCGGGCGTGGCCGCGAGCAGCGGCGAGGAGTACGCATGGGAGACGCCCAGGTCGCGCAGGTAGTCCACGAGCGCCGCGGCCTGGTGCAGGGTGAAAGTCGAGCTGATCTGCAGGCGGTACGTCGACCGCGGTGTCGAGCCGCGCATGTGGAGTCAGGCCAGCTTCCGCAGCACCACGAGGGACCGGCCGGGCAAGGGCAGGGCATCCCCGGCGGCGTAGGCCTCCTCGTCGTCGGCGGTCAGGGACGTGTCCACGACGATCTGCCAGCTTCCGGCGTACTCCGTGGGCGGCAGGATGAACTTGATGGCTGCGTCGTGGCCGTTGAAACACATCAGGAACGAGTCGTCGGTGATCCGCTCCCCGCGCGTGTCGGTGCTGCTGATGCCCAGACCGTTGAGGAAGACGGCCACGGACTTGCCGAAACCCGAGCCCCAGTCCTCCTGGGTCATGACGTCCCCGATCGGCGTCAGCCACACGATGTCCGGCAGCAGTTCACCCTCGCCGCGGCGTACCGGCCGCCCGTCGAAGAAGCGCCGGCGCCGGAAGGTCGGATGTGCCCGCCGCAGCTCGACGAGGGACGCGGTGAACTCGATCAGCTCGTCGTCGACTGCCGACCAGTCGATCCAGGTGAGCTCGTTGTCCTGGCAGTAGGTGTTGTTGTTGCCGTTCTTGGTGCGGCCGAGCTCGTCGCCGTACAGCATCATCGGCACGCCCTGGGAGAGGAACAGGGTGGCCAGGAAGTTGCGCCGCTGCCGCGCTCGCAAAGCCAGGATGTCGTGATCGTCGGTCGGACCTTCGGCACCGCAGTTCCACGACCGGTTGTGGCTCTCCCCGTCGTTGTTGTCCTCGCCGTTGGCCTCGTTGTGCTTCTCGTTGTAGCTGACCAGGTCCGTGAGGGTGAACCCGTCGTGGGCCGTCACGAAGTTGATACTCGCGGCCGGCCGGCGGCCGGAGTGCTCGTACAGATCCGAGGAGCCGGTGAGCCGGGCGCTGAACTCACCGATCGTGCCGGGCTCGCCCCGCCAGAAATCCCGGACGGTGTCACGGTACTTGCCGTTCCATTCGGTCCAGAGCGGCGGAAAGTTGCCGACCTGGTAGCCGCCGTCGCCGATGTCCCATGGCTCGGCGATCAGCTTGACCTGGCTCACGATGGGGTCCTGGTGGACGAGGTCGAAGAACGCGGACAGCTTGTCGACGTCGTGCAACTCGCGGGCCAGCGTGGAGGCGAGGTCGAACCGGAATCCGTCGACGTGCATCTCGGTCACCCAGTACCGCAGCGAGTCCATGATCAGCTGCAGCGAGTGCGGGTGGCGGACGTTCAGCGAGTTCCCGGTGCCCGTGTAGTCCATGTAGTACCGCGGGTCGTCGTCCATCAGCCGGTAGTACGAGCTGTTGTCGATCCCGCGGAAGCTCAGCGTCGGACCGAGATGGTTGCCCTCCGCCGTGTGGTTGTAGACGACGTCGAGGATGACCTCGATACCCGCCTCGTGCAGCGTCCGGACCATCCCCTTGAACTCCGCCACCTGCTCACCGCGCTGGCCGGCCCCGCTGTAGGCGTTGTGCGGCGCGAAGAATCCGATCGTGTTGTAGCCCCAGTAGTTGGCCAGTCCCTTCTGCTCGAGGGTGTGATCCTGGACGAACTGGTGCACGGGCATCAGCTCGATCGCAGTCACCCCGAGCCGGCTGAGGTACTCGATCGCCGCGGGGTGCGCGATCGCGCCGTACGTGCCGCGCAGCTCCTCGGGAATGTCCGGATGCAGTTGGGTGAAGCCCTTGACGTGTGCTTCGTAGATGACCGTCTCGTGGTACGGCGTACGTGGATGACGGTCGCTGTGCCAGTCGAAGAAAGGATTGATGACCACCGAGCGCATCATGTGCGGAGCCGAGTCGTCGTCGTTGAAACTGCTGTCCTCGAAGCGGTAGTCGAACAACGCCTCGTCCCAGTCGATGGCGCCCTGGATCGCCTTGGCGTAGGGGTCGAGCAGCAGTTTGGCCGGGTTGCACCGCGCGCCATCCTCCGGTTTGTACGGCCCGTGGACCCGGAACCCGTACCGCTGGCCGGGGTTCACGCCGGGCAGGTAGGCATGCCAGACGAAGCCGTCCATCTCCGGCAGGTCCACCCGGGTTTCCTCGCCGGCGGAGTCGAACAGGCACACTTCCACCCGCTCGCCGATCTCGGTGAACAGGGCGAAGTTCGTGCCGGTTCCGTCGAAGGTGGCACCCAGGGGGTACGCCGTACCGGGCCAGACCTGCATCGACGTCCCTTCGCCAGCTGACTCGTCCCCGATCCTGCTGGCCGGGCGCCCCTAAACGTAGTCGAGCCGGTCACCTCTCCCGACCGGAGGTAGCACTGCCGGAAGAAAGTGTCAGACGGCAGCCTTATGGTCGATGCCGTGCGTACCGACACCGAACTCATCCCCACCCAGGGCCGCTTCGAGGTGGTCAGCGACTTCTCACCCTCCGGCGACCAGCCGGCCGCGATCGACCAGCTGCAACGCCGGATCGAAGCGGGAGACAAGAACGTCGTCCTGCTCGGTGCCACCGGAACCGGCAAGTCGGCGACGGCCGCGTGGCTGGTGGAGCGGCTGCAGCGACCGACGCTGATCATCGCGCCGAACAAGACGCTCGCCGCGCAGCTCGCCAACGAGTTCCGCGAGCTGCTGCCGAAGAACGCGGTGGAGTACTTCGTCTCCTACTACGACTACTACCAGCCAGAGGCGTACGTCCCGCAGACGGACACCTACATCGAGAAGGACTCCTCGGTCAACGACGAGGTGGAGCGGTTGCGGCACTCGGCCACCATGAGCCTGCTGACCCGGCGGGACGTCGTCGTCGTCGCGACCGTCTCCTGCATCTACGGGCTGGGGACGCCGGCGGAGTATCTCAACCGCAGCGTCCGGCTGAAGATCGGTCAGCAGGTGGACCGCGACTGGCTGCTGCGGCGCCTGGTGGACATCCAGTACACCCGCAACGACCTGTCCTTCACCCGCGGCACCTTCCGGGTCCGAGGCGACACCGTGGAGATCTTCCCGGCGTACGAGGAGTTGGCGTTCCGGCTGGAGATGTTCGGCGACGAGGTGGAACGGCTGTACTTCCTGCACCCGCTGACTGGGGAAGTGGTTCGCGAGGTGGAGGAGATCTTCATCTTCCCCGCCACGCACTACGTGGCCGGCCCCGAGCGGATGGAGCGCGCGATCGGCACGATCGAGGCCGAGCTCGAGGAACGGCTGGCCGAGCTCGACCGGCAGGGCAAGCTCCTAGAGGCGCAACGGCTTCGGATGCGTACGACGTACGACATCGAGATGATGCGGCAGGTCGGCTTCTGCTCCGGGATCGAGAACTACTCCCGGCACATCGACGGGCGAGCTCAGGGCTCGGCCGGCGCCTGCCTGCTCGACTACTTCCCCGAGGATTTCCTGCTGGTCATCGACGAGTCGCACGTCACGGTGCCGCAGATCGGCGGGATGTACGAGGGGGACATGAGCCGCAAGCGGACCCTGGTCGAGCACGGCTTCCGGTTGCCCTCCGCGCAGGACAACCGGCCGCTGAAGTTCGAGGAGTTCCTCGACCGGATCGGGGACGCCGTCTACATGTCCGCGACCCCGGGTCCGTACGAGCTGGGCCGGACCAAGGGCGAGTTCGTCGAGCAGGTGATCCGTCCGACCGGTCTGGTCGATCCCGAGGTCGTGGTGAAGCCGACGAAGGGTCAGATCGACGACCTCGTGCACGAGATCCGGGTGCGGGCGGAGCGGGACGAGCGAGTGCTCGTCACCACCCTCACCAAGAAGATGTCCGAGGACCTCACCGACTACCTGCTCGAGCTGGGCATCCGGGTGCGCTACCTGCACTCCGAGGTCGACACCCTGCGCCGCGTCGAGTTGCTGCGTGAGCTGCGCAAGGGCGACTTCGACGTACTGGTCGGGATCAACCTGCTCCGGGAGGGCCTGGACCTGCCCGAAGTTTCGCTCGTGTCGATCCTGGACGCCGACAAGGAGGGCTTCCTGCGCTCCGGGACGTCCCTGATCCAGACGATCGGGCGGGCGGCGCGCAACGTGTCCGGTCAGGTGCACATGTACGCCGACAAGATCACCCCGTCGATGGCCAAGGCGATCGACGAGACGAACCGGCGGCGGGCCAAGCAGGTGGCCCACAACGAGGCGGCCGGCGTCGACCCGCAGCCCTTGCGCAAGCAGATCAACGACATCCTCGACGACATCTACAACGACGTCGCGGACGCCGACCGGGCCGCCCAGCGGGTGCTCGGCGGCTCGGGCCGGCAGCAGTCGCGGGGGAAGTCGCCGGTGCCCGGGTTGTCCTCCCGGGTGACCAAGGCGGGGGCATCCGCGCTGGACGTGGCGGCGATGCCGCGGGCCGAGCTGGCCGATCTCATCCAGCAGCTGTCTGCTCAGATGCTCGCCGCTGCCCGGGAACTGCAGTTCGAACTCGCCGCCCGGCTCCGTGACGAGATCAACGAACTGAAGCGGGAGCTGCGCGGGATGGACGCCGCGACCCGCTAGTTCGACACTGGCCGATACATCGGGAGCGCTGCACTCTCGCCGAGAGCCGCCTCCAGCAGCGCCTGGGCGGACCAGCGCATGAGCCGCGCGGCCTCGGCTCGGGGCAGGGCGGCGATGTCGGTGAGCCACACCAGTGACTCGATGCCGGTGGCGGACCGGATCGCGACGGCGAGCCGATGCACGTCCACGTCGGGTCTGGTTGCCTGCAGCGGCGCCAACGCGTCCTCGATCCACCCGACCGCCCGCCCTGCGCGCAGCAGCGGCTGTTCTGCGTTCGGCTCCAACGACAGCCGCAATGACGCGCGCAACTGCGGTTCCCACTCCAGCGTCGTACGGATGAAGGTGTCCATGACCAGATGCAGTCGGGCGCGCGGGTCACCGGGCGCGTCCGCGGGCAGGAGAGATGACTGCCGGGTTTCCGGGTGAGCACCCAGCAGCAGGGCACGCTGGTTCGGGAAGTACCGGTAGGCCGTGGTCCTGGAGATGCCCGTCGCGGCGGCGACGTCCTCCACTGTGGGCGTGCCTCCCGCTGCAAGCAGTGTGCGGGTGGCTGCAACGAGCGCCTCGCGGGTGCGCGACTTCTGCTGACGGCGACCGCTGAGCTCATATGGTACTCGCATCCCATCATGATACTGACGTAACATGTCGCCACAGTGGCGATAGGCCACGTCCACCAACAAGGAGCGCTCATGACGCTGGATCCGACGGCAACGGACCCCGATCACTACACGGTCATCTTCGAGAACGACCGGGTCCGCGTGCTCGAGTACGCCGACAAGCCGGGTGAGGCCACCCACTGGCATTCTCATCCGGACAGCCTCATGTACACGCTCAGCTCCTTCCGCAGGCGGATCCTGGCCAACGGTCGGCACGTGGACGTGGAACTGCAGGCCGGGCAGGCCCGCTGGGTCGGCGCCCAGGAACATTCCGGTGAGAACACCGGTGACACGGACTCGCATTCGATCTTCGTCGAACTCAAGGAACCGGCTCCTGCGAGTTCCGGCCCGGCAGGGACACCGCTGGGGCCCGCCGAGCGCTGACCTGGATCTGCGGTCGGCCGGGCGCTGGTCGCTCAGCCCGGCTCGGCGACCAGCCTGCCGTCGGCGTAAACGCTGTGGATACGGGCGCTGAGTGTGTCGACATCCAGCGCATCCCGGTCGGCGGTGTCAGTATCCGTCTCGGTGCCCGTGTCCGTCACCGTGTCAGTCACAACGACGAGGTCAGCCCGCTTGCCCACCTCGATCGACCCGAGTTCGTCGCCGAGTCCCAGCAGCCTGGCGGCTGACAGCGACGTGGCGTGCAGCGCCTCCGCCGGGGTCATCCCGCACCCGACCATGAGCGCGAGCTCGCGCAGGTTGTCACCGTGCGCACCCACCCCGCTGTCGGTCCCCATCGCGACAGCGACTCCGGCCGCGATCGCCCGGCGTACCGACTCGGTGTGGACATCCACGACCATCCTGGCCTTGTCGATCATGTGTTGCGGCAGGCCCGCCCCGATGCCGGCGAGATCCAGCACCGCTCGGGGCGCAGCGAGGGTGGGAACCAGCCAGGTCCCGGCGGCGAGCATCATCTCGATCGCCTCGTCATCGAGGTAGATGCCGTGCTCGATGGACCGCACGCCGTTGCGGATGGCCACCTTGATGCCGTCGGTGGCCTGGGCGTGCGCCATCACGAACCGTCCGGCCGCCGTCGCCTCCTCGACCAGGACGGCGATCTCCTCGTCGCGGAAGTGCCCACTCCGCGGGTCGCTGCGCGGCGACAGCACGCCGCCACTGGTTGCCACCTTGATGACGTCCGCCCCGTTGCGGATCAGTTCACGGACCTTGCGCCGCATCTCCTCGGGGCCGTCGACGACGGTGCTCGGCCGTCCTGGGTGCTCCACGAGCAACGGAATAGAGGCTCCGCAGGGCATCCAGTCATCGCCGTGCCCGCCGGTCTGGCTGAGCATGCCCAGCGATATCTGCATGCGCGGGCCGGCGATGAGCC
>Ga0136640_10000116_pt1 | contig 27067 bp, 30 predicted proteins | sample AntDrymUQ8642106_2_FD_105498 | JGI IMG/M metagenome (GOLD analysis project Ga0136640, IMG submission 105498) | Polar desert sand microbial communities from Dry Valleys, Antarctica - metaG UQ864 (21.06) | ecosystem: Environmental > Terrestrial > Soil > Desert | place: Antarctica: Dry Valley...
CTCGCCCGCGATCGTGTACGTCTCGAAGCGCGCGCCGTTGTCGACGTCGACGACGTGCACCTGTTCGTGCTCGAGGATGTCGGCGGCCGCGAGCAGGTCGGGGTCGATCGTGATCGAGCCGACGTAGTGCAGGTCGCAGGCGGTCACCGTCGCCCGGTGGATCTTGGACTTGAGCATCGTTCGCTGCATGAGTGTTCAGGGACTCCCGGTCGCAGTGTCCGTGGCGCGGTCGGCGGCCACGGGGGCCGTCAGCAGCTCGTTGTCGATCAGGCGCACGTCCCCGACGCGAGCAGCGACGGCGACGAGCACGGGCTCGCCGTCGACGTGATCGACGGGGGCGAAGGTGTCGGGCTCGACGACCTCGACGTAGTCGGGTCGCACGCCGGCGGCGCCCAGCGCCGTGCGCGCGGCGGCCGCGATCGCGCCCGCGTCGCGCTCGCCGCCGGCGACGGCGCCGCGCGCCGCCTCGAGCGCCCGCGGCAGCGCGAGCGCGCGCTCGCGATCGCCGTCCGCCAGGCGCGCGTTGCGGCTCGAGAGCGCGAGGCCGTCGCGGTCGCGCACGGTCGCGCCGACCTCGATCCGCACCGGCATGTCGAGGTCGCGCACGAGCCGGCGGATCACCGCGAGCTGCTGCGCGTCCTTCTGGCCGAAGTACGCGACGTCCGGCTGGGCGATGTTCAGCAGCTTCGCCACGACCGTCGCGACCGCGGCGAAGTGCCCGGCGCCACGCGCCTCGCCCTCCAGCGAGGCGCTGACGTCGCCGACCGAGACCGACGTGGCGAAGCCCGGCGGATAGATCTCGCCCGCCGCCGGGGCGAACAGCAGATCGGCCCCGGCCTCGCGGGCAAGGTTCGCGTCGCGCGCCTCGTCGCGCGGGTATGAGCCCAGGTCGGCGGCCTCGTCGAACTGCGCCGGGTTGACGAACAGCGTCACGACGACGACGTCGCAGGCCGTGCGCGCCCGGCGGATGAGCGACAGGTGGCCGTCGTGCAGCGCGCCCATGGTCGGCACGAGGCCGATACGGGCGCCCTCGCGGCGCGGGGCGTGCAGCGCCGTGCGCAGGCCGGAGATCGTACGCAGCGTCCTCATGCCGCGGCCATCCGCTCTGCGGCGAGGCGCCGTGTCGCCTCGGCGAGCGTGTCGAAGAGTGCGAGATCCGCGGGCGCGCGCTCGGCCACGGCCTCGCGCTGGCGCTGCACCGTCGCCATGTCGCCGCGCGCGATCGGGCCGGTGAGGGCAGCGGTCGCACCGGCGGCCGCCCAGTTGTCGACGGTCGCGCGTACGAGCGCGACCAGTGGCTCGCGCTGCAGGCCCGCACTGGCGGCGAGGCGCTCGGCGAGCCCCTCGAGCGTGACGAGGAAGTTCGAGGCGACCGATGCGGCGGCGTGGTACGCGGCGCGATCCTCGTCGGCGACGCGGACGGGGCGCATCCCGAGCGCGCGCGCCAGCTCCTCGGCACAGCTCAGCGCGCGCGACGTCGCGCCCGCGACCGCTGCGGTCGCCCCGGCGAAGCTCGCGCCCCGCTCGGTGACGGTCATCAGCGGGTGCAGGGAGAAGGCCTCGTGACCGGCCAGCGCCGCAAGCGTGGTCGCAGCCGAGCAGTGGCCGACGAGCCGCCCCCGCAGGCCGTCCGGCAGCGAGGCCGCTGCAACCGCGATCTGCGCATCTGGGACGCACTGTGCCGGCGGCCGGCCTCGTCCGAGGGGGCCGTCGGCGTGCAGGCCGGCTGCGGCCAGCGCGCCCGCAAGCGCGGTTCCCATCCGCCCGGCGCCCACGACCGCGACGCGGCGGGGAAGCCTCGTCCCAGCGGGCAGCGTGGAGTCTGAGTCTGAGTCCATGTCGGTCCAGTCCTCGGGGAGGTACCGGTCGCGTTCGTGGGTCGCCGCCGCCCCACTGGCGCCGGCACGGTGCACGATAGCCGACGCCGGGTGGCGCAATACGATCGACTTGTGACCACGAGCGCGGAACGCCGCGAGGAGCTGAGGTCGGTCTACGTGCAGGCGCGCGCCTGCACCCGCTGCCCGCAGCTGGCGAGCACCCGCACCCAGGTCGTCTTCGGAGCGGGCAACGCCGATGCCGACCTCATGTTCGTCGGTGAGGCGCCGGGGGCCAAGGAGGACGAGCAGGGCATCCCGTTCGTCGGCGCGGCGGGCAAGCTGCTCGACGAGCTGCTCGCCGGGGTGGGGCTCGCGCGCGCGGACGTGTTTGTCGCCAACGTGCTCCAGTGCAGACCTCCCGGCAACCGCGATCCGCTGCCGGGCGAGATCGACGACTGCCAGGACTGGCTCATGAGAAAGGTCGACCTCATCCAGCCCCGCGTCATCTGCACGCTCGGAAACTTCGCGACGAAGCTCCTGCGCGGCGACCCGACCGGCATCTCGCGCCTGCACGGCCAAGCCGAGATCATCACGATCGGCAACCGAGCCGTGCGGCTGTACCCGCTCTATCACCCTGCAGCGGCGCTCTACACCCGCTCGCTGCTGGACACGCTGCGCGCCGACGTGGGGCGACTGCCGGCGCTGCTTCAGATGGACCCGCCCGCGCAGCCGGAGCTCGAGGTCGAGGTCGAGGTCGAGGCGATCGCGGAGCCCGAGGTCGCGTCCGAGCCGGAGCCGCACACACCGGACTGGGCGTCGCCCGGTGACGGGCAGTCGCCGGACCGCCAGCTCGGCCTGTTCTGAGCTCGTGACGGCGACCTCGCAGCGCACGCTGGCCGAGCAGAGCGAGAGAGCGGCGTACCGTCTGGGCGATGTCCACCACGATCGCCGTGCTCTTGGCGGGTGTGCTCTTCTTCGCCGCGCTGCGAAACCACTGCGCAGAAGGCTGCTGAAGCCGTGATGGATCGTTCGGTCGCCACCCGGGCGCGCGCTGCGGCCACGCAGGTCGTGCTCGTCACCGGCTCGAGGATGCCGGCCGCCGATCGGGAGTCCGGGCTGCTCGTCGCAGCTCTGGCGCGACGCGACGTGCACGCGGAGATCGCGCCCTGGGATGCGGCGATCGACTGGGCTCGGTTCGCGCTCGTGGTCCTGCGCACCCCTTGGGACTACGTCGAGCGCCACGAGCGCTTTCTCGCCTGGGTGCGGGCGACCGCGGACGTGACGACGCTCGTCAACCACGCCGATCTCATCGCGTGGAACCTGCACAAGAGCTACATGGTGCGGTTGGGACGCGCGGGGATCCCGGTCGTCCCGACGTCCCTCGTGCCGCGCGGTGCCGACATGGCATGTCAGAACACGGCTCGCAGCGCCTTCGGAGACGAGATCGTGATCAAGCCGGCGATTGCGGCAGGAGCGTCCGAAGCGATCCGCACGACCGCGTCCTCGGCGCAGGCGCGTGCGCATCTCACCGAGCTGCTGCTCAGCGGAGACGCCCTGGTTCAGCCCTATCTGGCGGCCGTCGCGGACGGCGAGGTCTCGCTCGTCAGCTTCGGCGGGGTTGTGAGCCACGCCGTGCGCAAGCTGCCGGCGCGCGGCGACTTCCGCGTGCAGGAGGAGCACGGCGGCAGCGTCGTGGCGCACGTCGCCTCCGATGCCGAGCGCGCGGTAGCCCAAGCGGTCCTGTCTGCGCTCCCGCGGCCGACCCTGTACGCGCGGATCGACCTCGTGACGACCCCCGACGGCCCGCTGCTGATGGAGGCCGAGCTGATCGAGCCCGAGCTCTTCCTGCCCTTCGCATCCGGCGCAGCCGACCGCTTCGCCGCGGTGCTCGCCGATCAGCTGCGGTCGTCCTCCACGTAGCAACGCGCCGTCGATGTGGCGCGAGGCGCCGGACTTCAGGACCCGACGATGGCTCCGCGCAGCGCCGGCAGCACGCGCTCGCCGTACGTGCGGATCGAGCCCAGCGGGTCGGCCCGGCCGATCAGCTGCAGGCAGATGACCGTCGCCCCGGCGCCCTCCATCTCACGGATGCGATCGACGTGCTCGCCGGGATCGGAGCCGATCAAGAAGCCCTCCTTGGCGAACTGCTCGTCGGTCATCTGCTCGTCGGCACGGCGCTGCATGTCGTGCTGGTCGGCGATGTCCTCGAGGTAGAGCTCGGGCAGCTGCGTCGGCTTCCAGTGACGCGCGCCGTCGATCGCGGCCTGCTCGTCGTCGGCCCAGGCGAAGCCGGCATGGAAGATGATCTCGCCCTCCTCGCGGCCGTGCTCCTGGCAGGAGTCGCGGTAGGCCTCGATGATCTCCGGCGCCTGCTCGGGATCGCCGAGCGTCCATAGGCCGTCGCCGTAGCGCCCGGCGAGCTGCGCGGACTGCGGGCCGAACGCGGAGACGTAGAGCTTCGGGCGCGTCTTCGCGCGCGTCCACAGCTTCGCCTCCTCGAGCTTGAACCAGCCGGCGTCCATCGTCACGGTCTCGCCCGCCCACAGCCGCGTGATCGCCTCGAGGCCCGTCTCCAGGCGCCGGCGCTGCTCCTCGTACGGCGGCCAGTCCATGCCGAGCGGGGTCTCGTTGACCGCCTCGCCCGAGCCGGCTCCGAGGAAGACGCGGCCGGGATAGAGCTCCTCCAGCGACATGAAGGCCTGGGCCACCACTCCCGGGTGGTAGTGATGGACGATCGGCGTGACGCTCGTTCCGATCGGCTTCGTCGTGACCTGGCCCAGCGCTCCGAGGTAGACCCACGCGTTCGCGGCCTGGCCGTCGGGAAACCACGGAGCGAAGTGGTCCGACGTGCCGAAGCCGTCGAATCCTGCGCGCTCGGCGGCCTTCGCCTGCTCGAGCATCTCCGTGGGCGTGAACTCCTCCGTGGAGGTTGCGAACCAGTACTGCATCGAGGCGCTCCTTTGCAGCGGGAGCCCCTGGGGCTACCCGCAACCCGCCCCGGCCAGTTGTCCTACGCCTTCGGCTCGAGCGCCAGCGCGGCGGAGTTGATGCAGTAGCGCTGGCCGCTCTCGCCCGGGCCGTCCGGGAAGACGTGGCCGAGATGGCCGCCGCAGCTCTTGCAGATGACCTCGGTGCGAGCCATCCCGAAGGTGCGATCGGTGCGCAGCTCGACGGCCTCGGCGACGGCCGGGTCGGTGAAGCTCGGCCAGCCGGTGCCGGAGTCGAACTTCGTGTCCGACGCAAAGAGCGCGGTGCCGCAGCCGGCACAGTTGTACATCCCGGGCGTCTTCTCGTTGACGTACTCGCCGGTGAACGCCCGCTCGGTGCCCGCCCTGCGCAGGACCTCGTACTGCTCGCGCGTCAGGGCGGCACGCCACTCGTCGTCGGTCTTCGTGATTGGGGTGTCGGTCTTCTCCATGACGTCAGGCTAGCCCCACCGGATTACGAGGATCTCAACGCTGCGCGGCTGCGCGCCATCGTGCGCGCGAACGCCGGTATCTGGGCGGCCTGAGCGATCGCGTCGAGCACCCGCTCGCCGTGCGAGAGGTCGGCCTGGACGTACTCGGCGAGCGCTCCCTCGCGGCCGAAGTAGCGCCAGGCGCGCGACGAGCCGATCGTCCGCAGCAGCGCGGCCGTGAGCGCCGGCGCCGCGAACGCGCCGTAGACGAACAGGATGCCGCCCGGCACGACGCGCCCCGGCCAGCGGCGCAGCATGTCCAGCGCAGCGCTGTAGCGGGCGGCGGGGCCGATGAACAGCACGTCGATTGAGCCGTCGACGCGCTTGATCTCCGCCGCGTCGACGACGAGCACCTCGACTCCCGCTCCCGCACCCGCCATCACGGCGGCGCGCGCCGCGGGACTGACCTCGCCGGTCATCACGATTCGCGCGGGCGAGTCGAGCACCCGCGCACAGGCCTGCAGGCGCTCGGATTGGGCTGCCGTCAGCACCTCGCGACCGTAGCGCAGCGAGCCTCGATGGGCTTCACCCGCAACAGTCACTACAGTCCGCAGCTGTGTCGCTCCTCAGCCGCCTCGCCGTCCTGTTCGCCGCTCTCGCGCTGTGCCTTCCCGGCATTGCGATCGCCCAGACCACGACGATTCCGCAGAGCGGCGCCGGCGTGTCCGATAACCCGCCCGCATCGCTCGACGGCGGCGAGCCCGGGCCTGCTGAGAGCGAGCCGTCGCCGCCGCCGAGCTCGACGGAGCCCGCCCCGAGCGCGCCTGTTGCGAGCGCGGCGCGGCCAGCCGCCGGGAACGAGCTTCCGAACACCGGCTCGGATCCGCGCCTGCTGTTTCTCGTCGGCGCGATGCTGATGCTCTTCGGCGTGGGGCTGCGGCTCCGTACCGCCGATGCCGAGCTCTACTAGTTTCTGGGCGGCCCACCAGCTCGGATCCGACGAATCTCGCGGCGTCTCGGCCCCGGGAGCCTTCGGCGGCGCGGATTGGCCGCTCTCCGAAGGGGCTACCCTGCGGATTCGCGGCCGATCCACGCTGACTCGACTCACGGAAACCGAGCCATCCACGACCTTCGCCGGATCCAAGCCGACACGTCCGCCGCCGCGCAGACCGAGGCTGTCGCGGCCGAGCTGGCACAGGGCCTGCGTCCCGGCGACATCGTGCTCGTCTCGGGCGATCTCGGCGCGGGCAAGACGACGTTCGTGCGCGGAGCATGCCGCGCGCTGGGCGTCGCAACGGCGGTGACGAGCCCGAGCTTTCAGATCGCGCACCGCTACGACGGGAGGGTGCCGATCTCGCACCTCGACCTCTACCGCCTCGGGGACCTCGCAAGCGAGGACCCGGCGCTGCTCGCGGACGAGCTCGCTGCCGACCGGGTGGCGTTCGTCGAGTGGCCCGAGGTCGGCACGCCCATCGGCCTGGATCCCGAGCGCGTCGTCGCGCGCGTGCGCCTGGAGCACCGTGGCGGCGACCGGCGCCACGTGGTCGTCGAGGAGTCCACGACGAGCGCTGAGCCGTGATCGTCCTCGGCTTCGACACCGCGACGGCGTCGACCGTGGTCGGCCTGCTCGACGACGGCGCCCCCGACGGTGCCGCCGAGCGCCGTCACGACCCGTCCCCCGGCGAGCGCCCGGGGCATGCGCAGCAGCTGCTCGCGCTCGCCCACGAGCTGCTGCAGGCGGCCGGGCTGACGTTCGCCGGCGTCGACCGGATCGCCGTCGGGCTCGGGCCCGGCGGCTTCACCGGCCTGCGGATCGGGGTCGCGACCGCGCGTGCGCTGGCGCAGTCAGCGGACGCCGAGATCGTCGGCGTGTCGACGCTGCAGGCGCTCGCGGCGGCAGCGCGGCCGGCCGCCGGGCAGGGCGTGCTCGCCGTCGTCGACGCCCGTCGCGGCGAGGTCTTCGCCGCAGGCTGGCGCGGCGGTGAGCAGGTGCTCGCCGCCGTCGCCGTGGCGCCGGCGGCAGCGGGTTCTGTGGCCGGCGGCGGCTGGCTGGCGGTCGGTGACGGCGCGCTACGATTTCGCCACGACCTGCAGGGCGCCGGATGCGAGGTCCCCGCAGACCGATCGCCACAGCACGGCGTCAGTGCGCGGATGATCTGCCGGCTGGGGCTGGAGGCCGGGCGAGGGACTCGGCGCGAGCTCGTCGTCCCGGACTACCTGCGCAAGCCCGACGCCGTGCCGAGCAAGCCGTGACCGACGATGCGCTCCACATCCGTCGCCTGACCTACGCGGATCTTCCGCAGATCCTCGTGATCGAGCGGCGCGCCTTTCCGACGCCCTGGTCGCTGGCGATGTTCGTGCTGGAGCTGTCGAAGTCGATGGACGTCTGCCTCGCCGCGACGCGCGGCAACGTGCTGGTCGGCTACCTCGTCTGCTCGCGCTACGACACCGTCTGGCACATCATGAACGTCGCGGTCGACCCCGCACACCGCCGCGTCGGCATCGCCACAGCGCTGCTCGCGGGGCTGATCGAGCGCCTCGCCGTCAACGCGCGCTACACGCTCGAGGTGCGCGAGTCCAACGCGGCGGCGATCGCGCTCTACGAGCGTCACGGCTTTCGCGCGGCGGGGCGCCGGCGGCGCTACTACCAGGACAACGGCGAGGACGCGGTCATCATGTGGCGCACGCCCTCGACGCTCGCGGGGCGCTTCGACGACGTGCCCAACTTCTCGCCGGCATGAGCCTGATCCTCGCCCTGGAGACCAGCTGCGACGACACCTGCGCGGCGGTCGTCACGGACGCCGGCGACGTGCGCTCGAACGTCATCTCCTCGCAGGGCATCCACGACGCCTACGGCGGCGTCGTGCCGGAGATCGCATCGCGCCATCACCTCGAGCTCGCCAACGCCGCGGTCGACGACGCGCTGCGCCGGGCCGGCGCGACGCTCGGCGACGTCGGCCTCGTCGCCGTGACCCAGGGACCCGGGCTCGTCGGCGCGCTGCTCGTCGGCGTCGCGACGGCGAAGGCGATCGCCGCCGCGCGCGGGCTGCCGCTGGCGGCGGTCGACCACCTGCAGGGGCACGTGGCCGCGAACTTCCTGCGCGCCGAGGACGGTGGCCCAACGATCATGGCGCCGCCGTTTCTGTGCCTGCTCGCCAGCGGCGGCCACACGCTGCTCGCGCGCGTGGAGGACCGCGCGTCCTTCGTCGTGCTCGGGCGCACGCTCGACGATGCCGCGGGGGAGGCGTTCGACAAGGGCGCGCGCCTGCTCGGCCTGCCGTTTCCCGGCGGGCCCGCGATCGAGCGCCTCGCGCGCGACGGCGACCCGCGGGCGTTCTCGTTTCCCATCGCTCGTAGGCTGGCCGGCCTGGACTTCTCGTTCGCCGGCGTCAAGACCGCGCTGCTGTACCGCGTGCGCGACCTGGGCGAGCAGCAGGCGCGCGCGCGTCGCGCGGACCTTGCGGCGAGCTATCAGCACGCGATCGTCGAGGCGCTGGCCGAGCGCTGCGAGCAGGCGCTGGAGCAGACGGGCATGGCGCGCCTCGCGATCGGCGGCGGCGTCGCCGCCAACGGCCCCCTGCGCGAGCGCCTGCAGACGCTCGGCGTCGCGCTCGGGATCCCGCCGCGCGAGCTGTGCACGGACAACGCGGCGATGATCGCATCGGCCGCGCGCTACGTGCAGGCGCAGCCGTTTCCGCGCTACCTCGGCCTGGACGCGTACGCGTCCGGCGAGCGCGCACTGGCGTAGCGGAGCGTCTCGTGACGAGCCGCTGATGGCGCGACTGGTCCTGCTCAGCCGTCCCGGCTGTCATCTGTGCGACGACGCGCGCGCCGTCATCGAGCGCGTCGGCGAGCCGTACGAGGAGATCGACATCACGGCCGACGACGCGCTGCACGCGACCTACCTTGAGCGCATACCGGTGGTCGCGCTGGATGGCGTCGAGCTGTTCGAGTTCTTCGTTTCGGAGCCCGCGCTGCGGGAGCATCTGGGTAGAGTGGGCCGCTCGATGACGCCCGGTGATCGCGGTCTCTCACAGCCCCCGGCGGCCGACGCAGCATCGTCGCCCGATGGCGCGCTCGTACTCGGCGAGCGGCTGTCGCTCGGCGTGGCCGCGCGGCTTTCGCGCTACCTGCAGGTGCTGACGCAGGCCAAGAAGATGGGCAAGGAGACGATCTCCTCGCGCGAGCTCAGCGATTACACGCACGTCAACTCGACGCAGATCCGGCGCGACTTCTCGGGTTTCGGAAAGTTCGGCAAGCGCGGCGTCGGCTACAACGTCGACGCGCTCGTATCGCAGATCCGCAAGATCCTGCGCACGTCCGGCCAGCACAAGATCGCCCTCTTCGGCGCCGGCCACCTCGGGCAGGCGATCGCCTCGTCGGACATCTTCGCCGACCACGGCTTCCGGCTCGTCGCGATCTTCGACACCGACAAGCGCAAGGTCGGCCAGCAGGTCGGCTCGACGACGGTGCGACACAACTCCGACCTGCGCTCGGTCGTCGAGGAGGAGGACATCGTCGTCGGCGTCCTGGCCGTGCCGACGGTCGCCGCGCAGGCGATCGCCGACGACCTCGTCGAAGCGGGCGTGAAGATCATCTTCAACTACGCCGAGGCGCTGCTGTCGGTTCCCCCGGACGTCACCGTGCACACGTCCTCGCCGGCGGTCGACCTGCTCTACGCGCTGTACTTCTACCTCACGTAGTCCGCCTCCGGCGCCCATCTCAAGGCTCATGCCCATCGACCTCAAGCGCACGGAGGAGTTCTTCGCAGCCTCCACGGACCTCACCGTGGGGCTGGAGGAGGAGTTCGCGCTGCTGGATCCGCAGAGCTTCGACCTCGTGCCGCGCTTCGAGGAGCTGCGCGACGCGGCCGCCGGCGACCCGGGCCTGCGCGAGGCGATCACCGGCGAGCTGATCTCGTCGGAGATCGAGATCGTCTCCGGCCGCGGCGAGGACATCCACGACGCGCTCGCCAGCCAGCGCGAGCGGCGCCGGCGGCTGTTCGGGCTGGCGGCCGAGCGCGGCGTGCTGCTCGGCTCGACCGGCACGCACCCGTGGGCCGACTACCGCGAGCAGCGCAACATCGACACCGATCACTACCGGCGCGTCGTCGACGGCCTCGGCTACGTCGCCCGGCGCAACAACACGTTCTCGCTGCACGTCCACGTCGGCGTGCGCGGCGCCGAACGCGCCGTGCTGGCCTGCGACCGCCTGCGACCGATCCTGCCGCTGCTGCTCGCCGTCAGCGCGAGCTCGCCGTTTCTCGACGGGCACGACACGCGCCTGCACTCCGTGCGCAGCCAGACCTTCACGAAGTCCTTCCCGCGCTGCGGGATCCCCGACGCCTACGGGAGCTGGAAGGCGTTCTCGCAGTACATCCAGCTGCTGATCGACACGCGCTCGATCGTCGAGTACACCCAGGTGTGGTGGTCGGTGCGCCCGCACGCCTCCTACGGCACGGTCGAGGTGCGGATCGCCGACGCGCAGATCACGGCGGCCGAGTCCGACGGCCTCGCCTCGCTGATCGTCGCGTGCGTCGGCCAGGCGCTGCGCGACATCGACGACGGCGTCCCGTTCGAGGATCCGCCGCCGCGGCTGATCGAGGAGAACCTCTGGCGCGCGATCCGCTGGGGGATGGACGGCGCGATGATCGACCTGCGCCGCGGTACCGAGGTCGCCACCCGCGAGGCGCTCGACGAGCTGTGGCGATGGAGCTCGCCCGCTCGGGAGGAGCTGCGAATCGACCAGACGCTCGACGGGCCCAACGGGGCCCAGCGCCAGCGCGCGGCGCTGCTCGGCGGCGCGGACCTGCGCGAGGTCTACGCTGACACGGTGCGCGAAACGACGACCACCTACGCCCAGGAGGTTCCCGCATGAGCTCAGAGCCCGGCGCCCCCCCGCCGCCCGACATCGATCCAGACGACCTCAGCGAGGAGGAGCTGCGCGTGGCCTACGAGGCCGAGCTCGCCCGCATCCGCGTCGACGACGTCCTGATCCAGACCGTCGTGTCGCTGCTGAACCTCGGCGCGCGCCGCGCCGGCCTCACCGGCGAGGCCGGCGGCGAGCCGCCCGACTGGCCGCAGGTGCGCATGGCGATCGAAGCCACGCGCGCGCTGCTGCCGCTGCTGGAGACCGCGCTGGGCCCGGACGCAAAGCAGGTGCGCGACGCGCTGTCTCAACTGCAACTCGCCTACGCGCGCTCGGGAGCGAAGCCGGACGGCCCGGCCGCTGCCGCGCCGCCGCCGGGCGTCGGCGACCCGCCGCCCGCGCCGCCGAAGCCCGGCGACCCCGACTCGGCGGTGTCCAGCGGACGCCTCTGGGTTCCGGGCCAGTAGCAGCCCTCGCAGGACGCCGCGTACGGACGCCCGCGCCACCGGCGCGGCGCCGCGCCGCGCTGCCGCCGCCCGACGGGTTACACTGCGCGCGCGTTTCTCGCGGTCGGGGGTGGCTGCCTGTCATCGGTTGGTACGGACGGCTCCCCTGGCGCAAAAAGACTTCTGGAGGCCGTTCCCTTGAGTGAATTCCTGGTGGACCATGGGGTCGTCGTCGCGCTGCTGTGCGCCGGCCTGGCAGTGCTCTACGGAGCGCTGACGAGTCGTGCGCTGCTCGCGCTATCGCCCGGCAACGAGCGCATGGTGGAGATCTCGAGGGCCGTGCAGGAAGGCGCCTCCGCGTATCTGCGCCGCCAGTACACGACGATCGGAATCGTCGGCCTGGTCCTCTTCGTCGTCCTGATCCCGTTGCAGGGGGTCGAGGTCGCCGTCGGATTCGCCCTCGGCGGCATCCTGTCGGCGGCTGCCGGCTTCATCGGCATGAACGTCTCCGTGCGCGCGAACTGCCGCGTCGCCGAGGCCGCGCGCGGCGGCATCCCGCCCGCGCTGAACGCCGCGTTCCGCGGCGGCGCGATCACCGGCATGCTCGTCGTCGGCCTCGCTCTGCTCGGGGTCGCCGGCTACTACGGGCTGCTGACGGCGTTCTTCGACACCTCGCAGAAGGAGGCCGTCGACGCGCTCATCGGCCTCGGCTTCGGCGGCTCGCTGATCTCCGTCTTCGCCCGCCTCGGCGGCGGCATCTTCACGAAGGGCGCCGACGTCGGCGCCGACCTCGTCGGCAAGGTCGAGGCCGGCATTCCCGAGGACGACCCGCGCAACCCGGCCGTGATCGCCGACAACGTCGGCGACAACGTGGGCGACTGCGCCGGCATGGCGGCCGACCTCTTCGAGACCTACGTCGTGACGGCCGTCGCCGTCATGCTGCTCGGCGTCCTGACGTTCGCCGACGCGAACCTCACGCAGGTCGCGCTGTACCCGCTCGTGCTCGGCGCGGTGGCGATCGTCGCCTCGATCATCGGCACCTTCGCCGTCAAGTCGGAGGCGGGCAAGGTCGAGCGCGCGCTCTACCAGGGGCTCGTCGTGTCCGGCCTGATCGCCGCGGCCGCCTTCTACCCGATCACCAAGTGGATGATGGACGGCCTGGCCACTCGCACCGCGGACCCCCAGGTCTTCGCCCCGTCGACCGGCGACCTCTACCTCTGCTCGCTGATCGGGCTCGCGGTCACCGCGCTGCTGTTCCTGATCACCGACTACTACACCTCGACGCGCTTCAAGCCCGTCAAGAAGACGGCCGAGGCGTCCGAGACCGGTCACGCGACCAACATCATCTCCGGCCTCTCGCAGGGCATGCAGGCCACGGCGCTGCCGGCGGTCGTCCTCGCGCTCGGCATCTACGGCGCATACGAGCTCGGCGGGATCTACGGGATCGGCGTCGCGGTCATGGCGCAGCTCGGCCTCTGCGGGCTGATCGTCGCGCTCGACGCCTTCGGGCCGATCACCGACAACGCCGGCGGCATCGCCGAGATGGCGGACATGCCCGAAGAGGTGCGCAACGTGACCGATCCGCTCGACGCGGTCGGCAACACCACCAAGGCGGTCACGAAGGGCTACGCGATCGGGTCGGCCGTGCTGGCCGCGCTCGTGCTGTTCGCGGCGTTCAAGATCGAGCTCAACGACGAGCTCGCGACCAACGGCGAGGAGCCGGTGCAGTTTCTGCTCGACGAGCCGCTCGTGCTGATCGGCCTGCTGATCGGCGGCATGATGGTCTACCTCTTCGCCGCGCTGTCGATGGAGGCCGTCGGCCGTGCCGGCGGCGCCGTCGTCGAGGAGGTTCGCCGCCAGTTCAAGGAGAAGCCGGGCATCATGGACGGCACCGACAAGCCCGACTACGCGACCTGCGTCGACATCGTCACGAAGACCGCCCAGCGCGAGATGATCATCCCGTCGCTGATCCCGATCGTCTTCACGCTGATCGTCGGCCTGCTGAGCGTCGAGGCGCTCGGTGGCCTGCTGATCGGCGTGATCGTCGTCGGCCTCTTCATGGCGGTCTCGATGACCGCGGGCGGCGGCGCCTGGGACAACGCGAAGAAGCTCATCGAGGAGGGCGCGTTCGGCGGCAAGGGCACGCTCGCCCACGAGGCGTCCATCACCGGCGACACGGTCGGCGATCCTTACAAGGACACCTCCGGCCCGGCGATCAACCCGATGATCAAGGTCGCGAACATCGTCGCGATCCTGATCATCCCGCTGATCGCGTAACGGTCCGCGCAGCGCTCAGACGCGGACGACTTCGACCCCCGCCATGTCGTCGAAGTCGGCGTCCTGGGTGTAGACCGGGATGGCCCGGGATACGGCGGTCGCCGCGATCAGCGCGTCGAGGATCCTCGGGCGCCTGCCGCGTCTACGGCTGTCGGCGACGATCTCGGAGAACGCGCGCGCCGCGGCATCGTCCACGGGCAGGGGCTCGAGCGCTTCGACCGCGCTGAGCGTCCTCATTCGCTGGGCTCGGATCGATGGATCCTCGGCGACCAGCACTCCGATCCGCAGTTCCGCCACGGTGATGACCGACACGCGGCCCCGATCGGGGAGTGATGCGAGCGGACGACCGCTCTCCCGGGCGATGAAGACCGACGTGTCGAGCAGCCCGCTCACAGCTCGTCGATCCTGGCACCGGCAACCGCGTCGAGGTCGCTCGCGAAGCCCGCATCGAGCGGGGCTTCGAGCACGACGCGCATGACCTCGCCGGGTGACAGGCCCAGCGGGCGCGCCGTCACGGGAACGAGGTCGGCGACCGGCCTGCCCCGCACCGTCACGCGGAGGCTGGCGCCTGCCTCGACCTCGCGCAGCACGGCGCTGACGTTGTTTCGAAGCTCGCGCTGAGGGATCTCTCGCATGTGCTCCGAGCGTAGCAGTTGATCCGTGCGCGGGCCCCAACGCCTCAGCGGATCTCGCGCAGGCGTCACACGTGGGCTCGACGAGCCCGGGTCAGCGGATGAAGACGATCGTCGCCGGATAGCGGCTGGGCCCGTCTTCGCCGAGCAGCTCGATCTCCTTGTTGCTCTGCCTGTACGTGCCGCGCGCGCCCGCGTAGGCCCCCGTGCCGCCGGTCACGGCGATGCTGGGCGCCCCGTTCATGAGCGTGCCGGCGAGCGTGATCGTGCCGTCGCGCAGCCGAATCGCACCGGCAACGAGCACGTTCGAGCCCTCCTGGAAGGTGTTGGCGAACATCGCGCGGCCGAGGCGCTTCTTGTTCTTCGCGTCGAAGACGGGATCGCTGTAGATGACCTGATCGCCGGTCGAGTCGCCCTCGGGCGCGACCTCGTCGCGCGCGTCGGCGAAGCGGTTGAACTCGACGACGAGCTTCAGCGTGCCGCGTGCCTTGGAGCCTGCGGCGGCGGAGCTCGCGGTCTGCCCGGAAGCAGTGATCGTGACAAGCGCGCCGGCGATCAGGAGGCTGACGACGCCGGCCAGCAGCGTCGCGGCGGTCCGGCGCCTTGCGCGGGTGTGATGGTGGTCGTTCATGGCGTTCTCCTGTCCTGTGTGTGTGTATGTGAGGTTCTCTACGGGATCCGGTCGAGCACGCGCAGCGTCGCCCACGGCTTGTAGTGGCGCGTGGAGTCCGGCGTGTCGCCCTTCGAGCGCACGAGCGCGACGGCCTCGCGCAGCGGGGAGGAGGCCGCTCGCGCCGCGGAGGTGCTCTCGCCGGCGGCCCCACGCGGAGGCGCGCCGGCGAGCGGCCGGGCGGTGGCCACGGCGGCGCTCGCAAGCGCGGCGAGCGTGACGGTGACCGCGATCTTCAGGGGGTTGTGATGCATGACGACGTCCCTCTCGGATGGATGGTGGGCTACTCGAAGCTGCCCTGGGAGACGCCGGCCTCGCCGGCGGCACCCACCAGCGGCAGGGCGACGGCGAAGGCGCTTGCCCCGAGGACATCGTTGCGGTGCTTGCGAGCGGCGCGCCGGTTGCCCCGCCGCAGGCTGCGCGACCACTGGCGCATCTCGGCGGCGATCGCCTTCATCACGAGAGTCGTCTCCAGCACGGTGCGTCGCACGCTTCGCGCCTGCCGGCTGCTGGGCCGCAGCGACCGCGCCGCGGTCCTGACCTGCCGGGAGAGCGCGTCCATGCGGCGTGACGCGCGGAGCACGTCGGCGGTGCGCTCGCGCTGCAGGCTGCCGGTGAGGGCCGATGCAAAGCCGCTGTAGGTGCGCAGCAGCAGCCCGACCGTGCGCGCGTCGGCGCTGGCGACCGACGCTGGCGCGGCCGCCGGCGGGGCCTGTGGCGCGGCGCTCGGAGGTCCGGCGGGCTGCCACGATGGGGCCAGGTCGGGGCCGGGGCCCGTGGTCAGGCGGGTCGGCCGTCCGCCGCCGGCCGCGACGTGATGCAGCGACATCACACCGCCGCGGAGGCTGGAGAACACGATCCTGGCGGAGTCCGGCGACCAGGCCGGATCGCCCGCATATGTGGTGCGCGGCGTCAGGCGTCGACGGCTGCTGCCGTCGGCGTTCATGACGACGATCACCGACGAGTCGTCGAAGCTCTGCATGAACGCGATGAAACGACCGTCGGGCGACCAGGCGGGGTCGCTGGCATCGATGCCCGGCCCGGTCAGGCCGCGCGCCGCGCTGCCATCCGTGCCGATGACGTAGATGCGGCTATCCGAGCTCGATGGCAGGTCGCTGTCGCCCGTCACGTCCTCGGCGTGGTCGAAGGCGATCGTGGCGCCGTCGGGGGAGAAGGCGGGGCTGCCGTTGACGCCCGCGGGGACGGGCAGCCGGCGCGGCCCGCTGCCGTCGGCGTTGACGATCCAGATCTCGTCCATGCCGGCGACCGTGCGCATGAATGCGATCGTCGCGCCGTCAGGCGACCACGCGGGGCTCGTGTCGTAGCGCAGCTGGCGCGGCCAGTCGTTGGTCGTCAACCGCGCGGGCGAGCTGCCGTCCGCGTTCATGACGCACAGCTCGAAGTTGCCGCAGGTGTAGGCGATCCGCCGGCCGTCGGGCGAGTACGCCGGCGAGCCCTCGTAGGCGGCGCCGGGCGTCCGCGTCAGCGCCCGCGGGTTGTCGCCGTCGGCGTCGACGGCGTAGACGCGCGCGACGCCGTCGCGAAAGCTCGTGAACGCGACGCTGGGGGCCTGCGCCGAGGCTGCGGCGGGGGAGAGCGTGACCATGCCCGCGACGACGCCGAGCATCGCCAGCAGCGCGGACGTCGCCGCTCTCGACGCCGTGCGACCGAAATCACGATGCGGCGAAGGGGCGGACGGCGGATCGACGCTGATCGGCTGGGCAGTGGGCATGTGGGCTTCATTCCTCGGTGGTCGTGGTCGATGACGTACGGCGCCGTCGTGTCTTGTGCTGTGACCACGGGTGAGACAGCGCGAGATGACGGACGTTCTACGAGCTGGCGCGTCAGCGCCATCGCCGGTCAGCCCCGGCTGGGCCCAGCGGCCGCGCCTCGCTCCCGCGATGGCGCGGGTCTCGGCGGCGGGCGGGTCAGGAGGACGGCGGCGCAGGCACGAGGCCCAGGCGGTGCGCCGCGGCCGCCGCCTGCCCGCGATGGAGACGCGGAGCTTGCCGAGGATGTGCGAGACGTGCACGCTGGCGGTCTTGTCGCTGATGTACAGCTGCGCGGCGATCTCGCGGTTGGTGTGGCCGGCGGCCACGAGCGCCAGGACCTCGAGCTCGCGCGGGCGGAGGCCGGCGCCGTCGTCGTCGTCGTCGTCTTCGGTGGCGTCGCCGCCGGTCACCGCCAACCGCACGCGCGCGCGCCGGGCGAGCGCCTCGATGCCGGCGACGAGCGGCATGGCCCCGAGAGCGGACTCGACGGGGAAGGCCTCGCGCAGCGCAGCCGTCGCCGCACGCTTGTCGGCGACGCCGAGGCGGGCTCCCGCCTCCCGCCAGCGAGCGTAGGCCAGCTGGTAGGGCTGATGGACGCGGTCCCGGCCCTGCGCGGCCTGCGCCCATGCCGCCGGCTCGTCAAGACCTTCGGCGCGCGACCATTCCGCCTCGCAGACACCCCTGAGCACCGCGCCCCGCGGCGACAACGCCACGCCCCGCCGCGCCAGCCGAGTTGCGCGACGGCGCCGTGGAGCGACTCGAGCTCAGCCTGTCGCCCCACGAAGCGAGGGCTTGAGACGCGGCCGGCCACGTCACCAGTATGCCCCGCGCGTCGAGCACCTCGCGGCGCGAACGACGATCGGGTCACGGCCCCGACGAACTACAGTCCGTCCGATGACCACGCAGCCCGACTCGCCCACGAGCTTCCTCGAGCAGCATCTGTCCGGCGGCGTCTGGCGCGCCGATCGCTTCTTCTCCTCGGTGACCTTCAAGGTCCGTCACCTCGGCATGCGCGACTATCGCGCGGGCTTCGCCGAGATCGACGCCACGCTCGACGTCGCGGCGGGCACGCTCGTGGCGACTGTGCCGGTGGCGAGCCTGGACCTCAACAATCCCGTGATCCGCGAGCGGATGCTGTCCGCCGAGTTCCTCGAAGCCGCTCGCTTCCCCGACGTGCGCTGGGTCGTGTCGGACTTCCGCGGCGACGAGACCCGGGCGATCGTCGTGCCCGGCGAGCTGACGATCCACGGCCACACGCATGCCGTCGAGGCCACCGGCCGCATCGGCCTTCCCGGCCCGGGGCTGCTGAGCCCCGAGAACCGCGTCGGCATCGAGCTGTCGACGGTCATCGACCGGCGCGACTTCGGCCTGGACTGGCAGGAGCCGCTGCCGACCGGCGGCGACACGCTCGGCTACGACGTCACGCTCGAGGCGGTCCTGGAGTTCGTCGAGGACGAGTAGCGAGCCGCGATAGCCGAGCTGCCGCTGACTCGGGAACTCCAGAGCGCTGCTGCCAGGCAGCGCACGAACCACTCGCCAATCGCGTGGCGAAGTGCTTTACTCGCGACTGGAGTCGGCGACGGAGCCCTTGCCTCCTGGGGGGATTCTGAGGTGCGCTGCGCGTGGTTCCGGCATGGTGTCCGGTGACGGACACATCCATCTCACTTTCCCACGATGCGGAGTCGCTTATGCTCGTCGCTCGCCGTCCCCTTCGCCGGCACGTCGCGCTCACCGCCTGCCTCGCATCCACCCTCGCCATGGCGCTGGGTGCGACAGCCGTCGCACAGGCCCCGCCGGGGGTCATCGTCGACGAATGTACGGAGAGCGCTTTCCGTACCGCCGTCGCAGCCGCTGCGCCCGGCACGACGATCACCTTCGGCTGCGACGGGACGATCACGCTCACCGCCGCGGGCGGCGAGACGCCGATCACGATAGACAAGAGCCTCATCCTCGATGGGACCGGCCGCGAGGTGGCCATCAGCGGGGGCGACGCGGTGTCCCTGTTCTTCGCGACCAACCGCGCGACGTTCACGCTGCGCAACCTGACGCTCAGGGACGGCACGGGAGTCGACTTCGGCGGCGGCCAGTCCAACGGCGGTGCCGTCTACAACACGGCGACGCTGATCGCCGAGAACGTCGACTTCGTGAGCAACTCGGCGCTGGGCTCCGGCGGGGCGATCCTGTCGTTCGGCAGTGGGGCATCCCTGTCGGTGACCAACAGCTCGTTCTCGGGCAACGAGGGCAACTGCGGCTTCTTCTGCACGACCGGCTTCTCCGCCTCGGACGGCGCGGGTGGCGCGATCGGCGTCGCCTCCAGGGGTGCCACGACGATCACGAACAGCGTTTTCACCGCCAACAAGATGAGCGGTCGGGGCTCGGGCGGCGCGATCGGAGCGATTCACAACTTCAACGCGAACACGGACGGCCCGGTCACCATCATCGACAGCACCTTCAAGGACAACGTCGTGGTCGCCCTCAGCCAAGGCAACGGTCGACGGGTGGGCGGCGGCGCGGTGAGCGCCTCCAACCACGACCTGACGATCACCGGCAGCACATTCGAGGGCAATACGGTCTCGTCCAGCGGACCCCAGGTCGCCGGCGGCGCCGTGCTGATCCACGGCGAGGCCATCGAGGGCGACCTCCCGCTCAAGCAGGCCTCGATCTCCGCCAGCACCTTCACCGCCAACGCCGCCTCGGGGATCTCCTCGGGAGGCGCCATCGATATCGTCCGCGTTCTCACCTCCGTGACGGACAGCACGTTCTCGGACAACACCGCTTCGCGAGGGGGCGCCATCTCCGTGTCCGGCGCTCCGCTGGACATCGCCGGATCGCTGATCCAGCGCAACACCGCCACCGGCGCTTCCGGCGACCCGATCGCCGGGGGTGTCGACTCGTTCGGGGGGACCGTCTCCTTCACGGGCACGGATGTCTTCGACAACGTGGGCGGCAACTGCGGTCTGCGCGCTGCCGGGGAGAGCGCCGGGGATATCGTCGACAGGGGGGCAACGCCGAGCGACCGGGCACGACCTGCGGGTTCAACGGACAGCCGCGCGTCGAGGAGCTGAACACATCGATCAACCAGGGACCCGTGTTCCCCTTCGATACCAGCGACGTCGTTTTCGGATACGACTCCAGTCGCCCGGGTGCGACGTTCGAGTGTCGGGTGACCCCTGCGGGCGCGGAGCCGGGGATCTTCGAGCCATGCCCGGCCGGCGGCTTTCGACGCGAGTACGCCCCGGGCGACTACACCTTCGAGGTGCGCGCGGTCGACGGCGCCGAGATCGACCCGACGCCGGACTCCGCCCCCTTCAGCATCGTGAGGCGCGAGGTCATCGTGCCCACGAAGGTCAGGATCACCCTCCTCAAGGCGGACGGCGTCGACGTCCTCGCGCGGTTCTCCTCCAACCGCAACGACGCGGACGACCGGTTCCAATGCCGGCTCGTCCGCAAGGGGGAGGAGCAGCCGACCTCCGATTTCTCCTGCGAGCCCGGTCAGGTCTACACCATCCCCGACCCCGGTCCGGGCAGGTACGAATTCAACGTCCTCTCCATCTCGGGCTCGGGCGACGTGGATGTGATCAGGAAGCTCATCCACGTCAGGGCTCCAAGACCGCCTCGGGTCAAGATCGACAGCGTCAAGGTCGTGGGCGATTCGGTGGTCGGGCGGTTCTCGGAGAGGTCGGCCCCGGAGGGCACGGTGCACACGTGTTCGCTGTCACCCAGGGGCGGCGAGCCGGTCTCGCAGGTCGACTGTCAGCCGGGGCAGGAGGTGCGCTTCGAGGGCGTGGAGCCAGGCCCGTACAGATTCGCAATCTCCGTGTCGGGGGATTCGGTGCAGCTCGCCAGGAAGGATTTCTTGGTCAGGTAGCCCCAAGCGTTGACGCGCGAATCGTGCGCCTGCGCGGAGGGCGACAATGTTGCCGACCGGCGGCGACACGCTCGGCTACGACGTCACGCTCGAGGCGGTCCTGGAGTTCGTCGAGAACGAGTAGGGCCGGGACCGTTTCCTCCTAGCGGTAGCCGGTCCTGCGCAGGAACCTCAGCAGGCGCGTCTCAAAGCCGGGTGTCGTGAGCCCGCGCCTACGGGCGCGCGCGAGCTCGACCTTGCCGACCGATCCCCGGCCCAGCAGGTACTGATCGCCGACGTAGGCGGCGATCGCGCCCTGGATCTCGAACAGCCCGCGCACGGCCTTGGCTCGGCGGATCTTCCTCAGCAGCCGGGCCGCGTCGGCGCGAATGACCGCCGGGAACCTGCGGGTGACGTCGGTCAGCGTCGACGTGCCGCTGCCCGCGTTGCGCTCATAGCGGAGGATCTTCGGCGGGAAGGCCGATGCGGCGTACGAGGAGAAGGCGAACGCGAAGACGTCGTCGCGGCCCGACAGCTCCAGCCGGCCGTCGCCGTCAAGGTCCTCGACCTCGTAGCCGGCGTTGCCCCAGTACTGGCTGCGCGCGCGCCGGTAGGAGTTGCTCTGCGGCCGGTAGGTGAAGAAGCGCGTGGTGACGCAGCAGTGCGCGCCGCCGCTGTAGACGTCGAACAGCACCTCCGGCTCGCCGTCGGCGTCGAGGTCGTCGACGTGCAGGATCGTGAACGCCTCGCCCGGGGCGTCCGTGAAGAGCACGCAGGACTTGCAGGCATCGGCGACCGAGACGTCGGTGACGACCACCCCGGCGCGTGACACCTCCAGGCGCGGCCTGCTGACAGCGAACTCGCCGCTCTGCCAGCTCAGCGTGGCGCTGACGGTCCCGCTGGACTTGGTGACCGAGCCCGCGGGCGTCCGGGCGCCAGCGGTCGGGGCGATGGCGCATAGCCCCATCAGGAGGGTGGCCGACAACATGGTCAGGCGTCTGCGGTTCATGCTGGCACCGTACCGCGGGGGACCCGTCGTCGCCGGGTCAAGGGAACTTCTGCGCCCGGCGTAGACTCCCGCCGCGGATGGCTGAACGCCGGCTCCACGGACTGCAGCGCGTGCTCGGGGTCAACGCGCTCTTCTCGACCGCGTACGGCAACGTCGGCTCGTCGATCTACTACGCCCTCGGCCTCGTCGCGGCGCTCGCCGCCGGCCTGACGCCGCTGGTCTTCGTGATCACGGGTGCGCTTTTCTACTGCACCGCGACGACCTACGCCGAGGCGACCGCGATGTACCCGGAGGCCGGCGGGTCGTCGCTGTTCGCGCGGCGCGCGTTCAACGAGCTGTGGTCGTTCTTCACCGCCTGGGCGCAGATGCTCAACTACATCATCACGATCGCGATCTCGGCGTTCTTCGCGGCCCATTACGCCGCGCGCTTCGCTTGGGACGGCTTCGCTGAGTCGCCGGGCGACATCGCCTGTGCGGTCGCGATCGTCATGCTGCTCGCGCTCGTCAACGTGCGCGGCGTCAAGGACGCGGTCAGCGTCAACCTCGTGCTGGCCGTCGTCGACTTCCTCAGCCAGCTGACGATCGTCGGCCTCGGCGTCGCGCTGGTCTTCAACCCCGGCATCCTCGTCGACAACCTGTCGTTTTTCGGCGAGACGCCGACGCTGACGGACTTCCTGCTCGCGATCCCGATCGGGACGGTCGCCTACACCGGCATCGAGACGATCTCGAACATGGCCGGCGAGGCGCGCGACCCGGACAAGTCGATCCCGGGAGCGATCAAGCGCGTGATGATCGCCGTCTTCGCGATCTACTTCACGCTGCCGCTGATCGCGCTGTCGGCGTTGCCCGTCGAGTGCGTCGAGGGCGAGTGCCGCACGCTGCTCGGCGTCGGTCCGGACCAGGGCGGCTTCGCGAACGACCCGATCATCGGCGTCGTCACCGGGATGAACCTCGGTGTGTTCCAGGGCGCCGTAGAGGTCTATGTCGGCGTGCTCGCCGTGACGATCCTGATCGCCGCGACGAACGCCGGCGTGCTCGGCGTCTCGCGGCTGACCTACTCGATGGGGATCTACCGCCAGCTGCCCGACACGATGCGCCGCCTCCACGCGCGCTACCGCACCCCGTACGTCGGGATCCTCGTCTTCTCGGCTGTCGCCTGCCTCGCGCTGCTGCCCGGCCAGGCGGACTTCCTCGGCAAGATCTACGCGTTCGGCGCGATGCTGTCGTTCTCGATGGCCCACCTGTCGCTCATCTGCCTGCGCGTGAGCGCGCCCGACCAGCGCCGCCCATATCGCAGCCCGGGGCGCCTGCGCGTGCGCGGCCGTGAGCTGCCGCCGCTGGCGATCGTCGGCCTCATCGGGACGGTGCTGTCGTTCATCGTCGTCAGCGTGCTCGACCTCAAGGTCGGCGGCGCCGGGGTCGCGTGGATGGCGCTCGGCATGGGCGGCTACATCCTCTATCGCCGCAGGCAGGGCCTGGACCTCGTCTCGACGCATCAGGTCCTGCTGCCACAGCCCGTCACGCAGAACGAGGCGGAGTACGAGTCCGTGCTGGTTGCGCTCGACGCGAAGAACTACTCGCCGACGACGATCGCGACGGCCGCCAAGCTCGCCGGACGCAAGCGCCGCGGCATCCACGTGCTGGTGCTGATCGTCGTGCCGCAGATGTCGCCGATCGACGCCGATCTGCCCGAGGAGGAGCTCGCGGCGAAGGCGGTCATCGAGCAGGCGCGCCTGCAGGGCGGGCGCCGCGTCAGCGGCCACGTCGAGCGCGTGCGCCCCGGCCAGAGCGGCCGCTTGATCGTCGATGAGGCGCGCGAGATGCGCGCCCACGCGCTCGTCATGCCGCTGCCGCCGCGGACCGGGACGACGCTCTTCGGCAAGACCGTCGAGACGGTCCTCGCCGAGCGGCCGTGCCGCGTCATCATCGAGTCCGAGCCGTCGGATGTCTGACCGCCTGCGCAGCGCGCACCGCCTGTCGACGCTCGTGCTGTCGGCCGCGATGATGCTGATCGGAATCGCGCTGGTCGTCGTGACGCTCGCAAACGGCGGCGGCCCGCTCGCCCGCGGGGTCATCTTCGGCGTCCTCTTCGCGCTCGCCGGCGCGGGGCGGTTGTACTTCACCTGGCGGCGCGTGTAGGCACCCGTGTTCGGACGCCGCCTCGGCTCATCGACGCTGTTCGCGATCGTCTGGACGTCGCTGGCGAGCGCGCTGTACTTCACGCTTGGCATCGTCGCCGAGAACGCGGCCGGGCTGACACCGCTCGTCTTCCTCGGTGCGGGCGTCTTCTTCGTGCTGACCGCGATGACCTACGTCGAGGGAGCCGCGCTGCACCCGGAGGGGGCGGGCTCGACGGTCTTCGCGCGCTACGCGTTCAACGAGCTGTGGAGCTTCGTCGCCGGCTGGGCGGTGCTGCTGGACTTCCTGATCCTGATCGCCGTGACCACGTTCGCGGCGACGAACTACGTGGCCGCGCTGTGGTCGCCGCTGGGAGACGGGGCGACCGAGCTCGCGCTGGCGCTGGCGATCATCGCCGTGATCGCGCTGAACAACGTTCGCGCGTTCGGCGGCGGGGACTGGCGCGAGCGCGTGACCCCGCTGGTGCTGGGCGACATCGCCCTGCAGCTGCTCGTGATCGTCGTCGGGGTGCTGCTCGTCGTCGACGTCTCCGCGCTGACGCAGACCATCGATCTCGGCACGACGCCGCGCTGGGAGGATCTGCTCTTCGCGCTGACCGTCAGCACCGTCGCCTTCACGAGCCTCGAAGCCGCCGCCGGGCTGGCGGGCGAGCTGCGCGTCGACGGCCGCGGCCTGAAGCGGCTGCTTGTGAGCGCGGCGGCCTCCGTGATCGTGATCTACGTCGGCATCTCGCTCGTCGCCGTCGCGGCCCTGCCGATCACGCCCGGGGCCGGCCCCCTGACGGGCGATGCGCTCGACGCCCCGGTGATCGCGATCGTCGAGACCTTCCGGCCGCAGTGGCTGTCGCAGGTGTTCGTGTACGTGACGGCCGGCCTGGCGACGCTGACACTCGTCGTCGGGGCACACGCAGCGATGCTCGGGCTGTCGCGGCTGGCCTATTCGCTGGCGACCAACAGGCAGATCCCCAGCGCCGTCGGCCGCCTGCATCCGCGCTTCGGCACGCCGTACCTCGTCATCATCCTGGCCGCGGTCCTCGCCGGCGCGCTCGTCGTGCCGCGCGACCTCGACTTCCTCGTCGGCATCTACGCGTTCGGCGCGATGCTCGCGTTCCTGATCGCGCACGTGTCGATCTGCGTGCTGCGCTACCGCGAGGCCACCGGCCCGCGCCCCTATCGCATCCCGCTTTCGGTTCGCGTGGGCGCAGGCGACCTGCCGCTGCCGGCGGTGCTCGGGGCCTTGATGGCAGCGGGCGGCCTCGCGAGCCTGCTCGCGTTCCACGCGGGCGCCCGGATCGTGGGGATCGCCTGGATGGCGGCCGGAGTCGCGCTGTACTGCACCTACCGCCGCCGCGCCGGGCTGCCGCTGCTGCGGCGCGTCGTCGTCTCCGAGAAGGCGCTGCGATCGGAGCCGGTGCGCGCCGAGTACGGCTCGATCCTCGTTGCGATCCTCGGCACCCCGCTGGACGACGACATCGTTCAGACGGCGGGACGGCTGGCTGCGGCCGGAGATCGCGACGACCCCACCGCCAAGGGCGCCACCATCGAGGCGGTGTGGGTCTTCGAGGTGCCGCTGTCGCTGCCGCTGGACGCGCGCCTGCCCGACGCCCAGCTCAAGCGCGCCCGCACGGCGCTGGCGCGCGCCAAGGCGGTGGGCGAGGAGTACGAGGGCGTCATGGTCGCGACCGCGACGGTCCGCGCGCGCCGCGCCGGCACGGCGATCGTCGCCGAGGCGACGCGCCGCGGCGTCGAGCTGATCGTGCTCGCGGCCGAGGAGCCGTCTCGCATCCGCGGTGGCGCGCGATTCGGGGGCATCGGCGGCCCGCTGGACAACTTCGTCGGCGACGCGACGAAGTACGTCGTGCGCAAGGCTCCCTGCCGCGTGCTGCTGACCGCTCCGGCGAGCCTCGACGAGGCCGGCGAGCGGCCGCCCGCGCCGAGCTAGTCGGTGCTCTGAAAACCACTAGCATCCGGCGCATGATGGTTCTCGTCGTCGGGGCCGGGCGCGTCGGCGCGGCCGTCGCCAAGTCAGCGCTCTCCGCCGGGCACACGGTGTCCGTGCTCGACGCGGACCCGCTCTCCCACGAGCGCCTCGACGCCGGACAGCCGACGTCGTGGGAGGACGCCGGCGGGCGCTTCACGGTCGGTCACGCGATCGAGATCGACGCGCTGCTGGCGGCGGGCATCGAGGAGGCCGACATCTTCATCGCGGCGACGCGCGGCGACAACACGAATATCCTCGTCGCGCAGATCGCCCAGCGGCGCTACAGCGTCGACCATGTCATCGCCCGCGTCCTCGACCCGGCACGCTCTGACTGGTACGCCGAGCAGGGCCTGCACACGATCTGCGCGGTCAAGCTCGGCATCGCGATGTTCGAGAAGGCGATCTTCGAGATCGCGCCGGCCTGATGTACGTCATCGTCGTCGGCGGGGGGAAGGTCGGGCTCAACCTCGCGCGCGAGCTGATCCGCACCGGCCAGGAGGTCACGCTGATCGAGCAGGACCGGCGCACCTACCTGCGCATCGAGCAGGAGCTCGAGCACGCCGTCCAGTACGGCGACGGCACCGAGCTGTGGGTGCTCGAGCGCGCGGGCATCCAGCGCTCCGACCTCGTGGTGGCCGTCACCGGCGACGACGAGGACAACATCCTGATCTGCCAGGTCGCCAAGGAGAAGTACCTCTGCGAGCGGATCATCGCCCGCTGCAACAACCCGCGCAACCTGCAGCACTTCAAGCTCCTGGGCATCCAGCCCGCCGTGTCCGCCACGGACCTGATCCTCAACCTGATCGAGCACGAGGTGCCCGGCCACGGGCTCGTCCACCTGCTCGACCTGCCCGACGAGCAGCTCGAGATCATCGAGGTCGAGGTCACCGCCGGGGCACCCGCCGCCGGGCGCCCGGTGGCCGAGCTCGAGCTGCCCGAGGGCAGCCTCGTCATCTCGGTGCTGCCGCCCGGTCAGGCCGGGTTCGTGCCCAAGCCCGACACCGTCATCGAGGCCGGCAGCGAGGTGCTCGTCGTGCTCGACCCGGGCCTGGAGCCGGAGATCATGGCTCAGTTCGCGCCCGACTGACGCGGGTGCGTTGGTACTGCCGGGCAAGGACTCGAACCTTGAATTCCAGGGCCAGAACCTGGCGAGTTGCCATTACTCCACCCGGCACAGCGGATCGGCGAGTATAGCTTCGCCGCCATCGCAGAC
>Ga0136640_10000117_pt1 | contig 27064 bp, 28 predicted proteins | sample AntDrymUQ8642106_2_FD_105498 | JGI IMG/M metagenome (GOLD analysis project Ga0136640, IMG submission 105498) | Polar desert sand microbial communities from Dry Valleys, Antarctica - metaG UQ864 (21.06) | ecosystem: Environmental > Terrestrial > Soil > Desert | place: Antarctica: Dry Valley...
ACGCCGCAGGAGGCGCCTCCGGCTGACCGCGCGCCGGCGGCGCGAGCCCGCGGGTAGGGTCCGCGCGATGACCGCCCGCGAGCTCGACCGCAGCCTCGAGAAGATGCGCGCCGCCGGCGTCCCGGACGCCGGCGTCGCGACGTTCGCGCAGTACCTGCGGCGCCTGCGCAACGGCGACGCGGGCTGCCTCGCCGAGTCGGAGATCGAGCCGGTCGCCGAGCTGCCCGACGCGGCGGAGCTGCCAGAGGACGAGCAGGGCGCGCGTGCGGCGCTCGAGCGCACCGTCGTCGTCAAGCTCAACGGCGGCCTCGGGACGAGCATGGGGATGAGCGGGCCGAAGTCGCTGCTGGAGGTCAAGGATGGCCTGACGTTCCTCGACATCGTCGTGCGCCAGATCCTCGACCTGCGAGCGAGGACGGGCGCGTCCCTGCCGCTCGTGCTGATGAACAGCTTCGCGACGCGCGAGCCGTCGCTGGAGGCGCTCGGTGCCCATCCGGGACTGGCGGTCGACGGCGTTCCCGCCGACTTCGTGCAGAGCAGGGTGCCCAAGCTCGAGGCCGACGGCCTCGGCCCGGTCGCCTGGCCGGCCGACCCCGCGCTGGAGTGGGCGCCGCCGGGACACGGCGACCTGTACCCGTCGCTGCTGAGCTCGGGCATGCTCGACGCGCTGCTGGGCGCGGGCTACGAGCACGCCTTCCTCGCCAACGTCGACAACCTCGGCGCCGTCATGGACGGGCGCATCCTCGCCTGGTTCGCGCGTGAGCGGATGCCGTTGTTGATGGAGGTGGCCGACCGCACGGCCGCCGATCGCAAGGGCGGCCACCTCGCGCAGCGCCCCGGCGGCGGCCTCGTGCTGCGCGAGGTCGCGCAGACCCCGGAGGAGGATCTCGACGCCTTTCAGGACATCGCCCGCCACCGCTTCTTCAACACGAACACGCTGTGGATCGACCTGCGCGCGCTGGCGTCCGTGCTCGACGAGCGCGACGGCGTGCTGGGCCTGCCGATGATCGTCAACCGCAAGACCGTCGATCCCGCGGACCCGGACTCGACGCCGGTGCTGCAGCTCGAGACCGCGATGGGCGCCGCGATCGACGTCTTCGACGGCGCGCGCGCGATCCGCGTCGGCCGCGAGCGCTTTGCGCCGGTCAAGACCTGCAACGACCTGCTGGCACTGCGCTCCGACGCCTACGAGCTGCACGGCGACGGACGCATCGTGCTCGCGGCGGGGCGGTCGAGCGCCCCGCTCGTCGACCTCGACAGCGATCACTTCAAGCTCGTGCGCGACTTCGACGCGCGTTTCGCGGCGGGCGCGCCGTCGCTCGTGGACTGCGAGCGCCTGACGGTGCGCGGTGACGTCGCCTTTGGGTCGGACGTCGTCGTCCGCGGCAGCGTGACGGTCGAGCACGAGGGCGCGGGGCAGCGCCTGGTGACAGACGGGACCGTGCTCGAGGGCTGAGCCCCGCGCGCGCCGCGAGCGTGGGAGCGGTTATGCGGCCCGTCTGCGACCCGACCCGGCCCTCCGGCCGATCAGGCATCCTGCAAGGGGTGCAGCCCAGATCGCCTCGCCTATTCGCCCTTGCCGCGGTGGTGGCCATCGCCACCGTGCTCGCGGCCTGCGGCGGATCGGGCGACGGGGATGGCCCGGCGGGCGACGCCGCGCCCGCGAAGGGCACGGGCACCGCTGCCGGCGCGGCTGCGAGCACGCCGCGCTCCGGTGCCACCGGCGCCCGCGCCCTCGCCGCGGCGCCTGCCGCGCTGCGCGTCAACGCCGCGGATGCCAACACGATCCGCGGCACGGGCGAGGCGGGCCTGAGCGCCCGTCTGGCGAAGCTGCGCGGTCACCCGGTGGTCGTCAACCAATGGGCGTCGTGGTGCGGTCCGTGCCGCGCGGAGTTCCCGCTGTTCGCCGACGCGGTCGTCGAGCACGGCGACCGGGTCGCGTTTCTCGGGATCGACTTCACCGACGAACGCGACGCCGCTGAGCGCCTGCTGCGCGAGAGCCCGCCAGGCTTCGCGAGCGTCTTCGACCCCGAGGGCGACGCCGCACGCTCGCTCGGCACGCAACAGTTCATGCCCACGACGTACTTCGTCTCGGCCGCGGGGAAGGTCGTCCACGCGAAGTTCGGCGGCTACCCGCACGCGCAGGCCCTCCAGGACGACATCCGCCGTCACGCGCTGGGCTCGCGGTGACCGACCCGGCCTCGGGCGTCGGGATCCTCGCCGCGCTCGCCGCCGGCTTCCTGTCGTTTCTGAGCCCGTGCGTGCTGCCGCTCGTGCCCGGCTACCTGTCGGCCGTGACGGGCGTGATGCCGCAGGATCTCGAGCGCGCGCCGCTGCGCCGCGTGCTGGGGCCGAGCCTGCTGTTCGTCGCGAGCTTCTCGGCGATCTTCATCGTGCTCGGCCTCGGGGCCACCGCGCTGGGCTCGACGCTCAACGAGCATCGCCGGACGCTCGAGCTCGTCGCGGGGATCGTGATCATCGTGCTCGGGCTGTTCTTCCTCGCCACGCCGTTCGCCGCCCGCCTCAACCGCGAGTGGCGGGTGGACGCGCTGATGCAGCGCGCGGGGCGCGGCGGCCCGGTCGTCGCCGGCGCGGCGTTCGCGATCGCCTGGACCCCGTGCGTGGGGCCGACGCTGGGGGCGATCCTCAGCGCCGCGGCGCTGTCGGAGTCCACGGGGCAGGGCGCCTACCTGCTCGCGTGGTACTCGGCCGGGCTGGCGATCCCGTTTCTGCTGACGACGGTCGCCTTCAACCGCATGACGAAGCTCTTCGCCTTCGTCAAGCGCCACTACGCCGTGATCATCGCAGCGGGCGGCGCGATCCTCGTCGTCATGGGCGCACTGATCGTCAGCGGCGAGCTCACGCAGCTGAACATCGAGGCCCAGAAGCTGCTCAACAGCCTAGGCCTGGACTTCCTCTACGGCATCTGAGTCGTAGCGCTCGGCGCGCTGCTCCGTGCGCTCGCTCTCGCCGAGCGCGCGCACGAACAGGAACGTCAGCGCGATGCCCATGACGATCGACTGCTCCGTCGCCATGATCAGGCCGCCGATCGCCTGATCGGTGCCGGGCGACAATCCCCAGTAGCCCGGCTGGCGCTCGTAGAAGTCGTAGATCACGTCGGGCGCGAACGCGAGGCCGACGCCGAGCAGGCCCACGAGCACCTTCGTCGAGACCATGTAGACGACCGGACCCATGCCGCCGAGGCGCTTGCGCGAGCGGATCGGCGACAGCAGGTGCCACCAGTACAGGCCGCCCGCGATCGCGAACGTCACGTGCTCGAGGACGTGAACGGCCGGCAGCTCGAGCGCCGCGTCGTAGAGCGCCGGCACGTGCCAGACCCACATCGTCACGACGTACAGGCCGATCGCGAAGACCGGGTGCGCCAGCGGTCCGGCCGCGCGCTCGAGGCGCACGAGCCGGCGCGTCGCCGGGCGCAGGATGACCTTCGTCAGGCCGAGCAGGACGAGGATCGGCACGAGGTCGATGAGCAGCAGGTGCTGGGTCATGTGCATGAAGAACAACTGCTCGGCGAGCCGGTCGACCGGCGAGACGAGCGCGAGCAGGACGAGCGCCATGCCGGCGAGAAAGCACACGAGGCGCCCGATCGAGGCGCCGGCTTCGCGCCAGCGGCGCACGTAGACGACGGTCAGCAACACCACGACCGCGATCGCCCCGGGCACGAACGTCCAAGAGGCATCGGGCGAGGCGGCTGAGAGGGGGTCGACGATGCGCGCGATTGTCGCAATCCGCGTGCCCGCTGTCACAGCTCAGCGGCCAGGATCGACGAATGCTCGCCGATGAGCTGCTCGCGCTCGTGATCCCGCCGCGCTGCGCCGCATGTCGCGCGCCGCTCGCCGGCGCGGCGGACGTGCTGTGCGCCGACTGCCTGCGCGCGCTGCCCTGGCTGACCGCGCCCTGCTGCGAGCGCTGCGCCCTGCCGCTGCCCTGCGGCCGGCGCTGCCCGGCGACCGGCGCGCCCTTCGACGCGGCCTGGAGCGCCGTCTCCTACGACGGTGTCGCGCGCGAGGCCATGCGCGCGCTGAAGTTCTCCGGGGCGCGCCCGCTGGCGGACGTCATGGCCGCCCAGATCGCCGCGGCGGCGCCGCCGGGCCTGCTGTGCGGCGCGCTCGTCGCCGTTCCCGCCCACCCGGCCCGGCGCCGCGCGCGCGGCTTCGATCCCGCCGAGCTCATCGCGCGGGCGCTCGCGCGCCGCAGCGGCATGGCGCTCGAGCGGACGCTGCGGCGCGCCACCACGACCGAGCGCCAGCTCGGCGCCTCGCGAGCGCTACGGCGGGCGCCCGGCCGGCTGCACGTCAGCGCTCGCGGCACGGCCCCCCGCGACGCCGTGCTCGTCGACGACGTGCACACGACCGGAGCGACGTTCGCGGCCTGCGCACGGGCGCTGCGCGGCGCCGGCGCCGAGCGGATCGTGGCGCTCAGCTGGGCACGCACACCCGACGATCGCACTAGGCGATCGTCGGGTTGAGAACGACCACCCGCAGGCGTACCATCAAAAGCTCGCACGTCCGTTCGACAGAGAGGACCCCGAGATGCAGATCGAGGTCAAGGGCCGCAACGTCCCCGTCAACGACGAGCTACGCGAGCTCGTGGAGCGCAAGTTCCGCAAGGTCGCGGCCCAGGTCTCCGACCTGGCGCGCATGGAGGTCGAGTTGCGCGAGGAGCGCAACCCCGCCATACCCGAGTCGCAGATCGCCTCGGTGACCCTCTATCTCAAGGGCGTCACGCTGCACGCCGAGGGCGCCTCGCGCGAGCAGCAGCACTCGATCAAGCTGTGCTCGCTGGAGCTCGCGCGGCAGGTCAAGCGCCACCGCGACAAGCAGCGCCGCCGCCGCGAGGCGCGCACCACGCCGCCCCAGCCGGCCTTGTAGCAAACCGGGTCCGACGCGGCGGGCGGGGCCCGCCGCGTTGGTACCCTCACGGTCATGGCGATCCTCGACCGTGCCCTGCGCTTGGGCGAAGCCAAGCAGTTCAAGCAGTTCGAGAAGCGCGTCGCCCGCATCAACGACTTCGAGCCCGAGCTCGAGCTCGAGACGCTCGACGAGCTGCGCGCTCGCATCGACGGCCTGCGCGAGCAGGCGCGCAACGGCGCGAAGCTCGACGATCTGCTGCCCGAGACCTTCGCGATCGTGCGCGAGGCCGGCAAGCGCGAGATGGGCATGCGCCATTTCGACGTGCAGCTGATCGGCGCGATGGTCCTGCACTCCGGCGCGATCGCGGAGATGCGCACCGGCGAGGGCAAGACGCTGACGGCGACGCTGCCCGTCGTGCTGAACTCGCTGCCCGGCACGGGCGTGCACCTCGTCACCGTCAACGACTACCTCGCCCGCCGCGACGCCGACTGGATGTCGCCGATCTATCGCGCGCTCGGCCTGAACGTCGGCGTCCTGCAGAACATGCAGAACTACGAGGACAAGCACGTCGCCTACGGCGCCGACATCACGTACGGCACGAACTCGGAGTTCGGCTTCGACTACCTGCGCGACAACATGGCGACCTCGCTCGAGGAGAAGGTCCAGCGCGGCCATCGCTATGCGATCGTCGACGAGGTCGACAACATCCTCATCGACGAGGCGCGCACGCCGCTGATCATCTCCGGACAGCCCGAGGCGGCGGCGGACATGTACGGGCAGTTCGCCAAGCTCGCCAAGAAGATGGTTCCGGGCAAGAAGCCCGACAACATGGACCCGCGCATGAAGAAGGACTTCGAGGCCGATTACGACTTCGAGTTCGAGGAGAAGCACAAGACGGTCTCGGTGACCGAGCAGGGCGTCGCCAAGGCGGAGAAGTTCCTCGGCATCTCACACCTCTATCGCGCCGAGAACGGGCCGCTGGTCAACCACCTGCAGCAGTCGCTGAAGGCCGAGTCGCTCTACAAGCGCGACGTCGACTACGCCGTCATCGACGGCGAGGTGAAGATCATCGACGAGTTCACCGGGCGCATCCTCGAAGGCCGGCGCTGGTCGGAGGGCCTGCATCAGGCGGTCGAGGCGAAGGAGGGCGTGCACGTCCAGGAGGAGAGCCAGACGCTCGCCACGATCACGTTGCAGAACTACTTCCGCCTCTACGAGAAGCTCGCGGGCATGACCGGCACGGCGCTCACCGAGGCGACCGAGTTCATGAAGATCTACAAGCTGTCGGTCGTGCAGATCCCGACGAACCGCAACATGGTGCGCGCGGACCGCAACGATCAGGTCTACAAGACCAAGGACGGCAAGTGGGACGCCGTCAGCCGCGAGATCATCGAGCGCCACTCCATCGGCCAGCCCGTCCTCGTCGGCACGGTCTCCGTCGAGGTCTCCGAGCTGCTGTCCGGCGAGCTGAAGAAGCACGGCGTCACCCACACCGTGCTCAACGCCAAGCCCGAGTTCGCCGAGCGCGAGGGCGAGATCGTCGCCGAGGCGGGGCAGTCCGGCGCCGTCACGATCGCGACGAACATGGCCGGCCGCGGCGTCGACATCAAGCTCGGCGGCAACCCCGAGCACCTGACGCAGCTCGAGCTCTCCAAGCTCGGCCTGAAGCCCGGCGACCCCGACTACGACGAGCGCTACGCCGACGTGCTGCCCTCGATCGAGCGGCGGGTCGCCGAGGATCGCGAGCGGGTGCTCGAAGCGGGCGGCCTGTACATCGTCGGCACCGAGCGCCACGAGTCGCGCCGCATCGACAATCAGCTGCGCGGCCGTTCAGGGCGCCAGGGCGACCCCGGCGAGTCGCGCTTCTTCCTCTCCGCCGAGGACGACCTCGTGCGCCTGTTCGCCGGCGACCGCATCTACAAGATCCTCGACCGTCTCGGCACCGTCGACGACGAGGGCCGCGAGGAGCCGATCGAGGCGGGGATGCTCTCCAAGCAGATCGAGAAGGCTCAGAAGAAGGTCGAGGAGCAGAACTTCCTGCAGCGCAAGCGCGTGCTCGAGTACGACGACGTCATGAACGAGCAGCGCCGGATCATCTACAAGTATCGCGACGAGATCCTCGAGGGCAAGGACATGGGCGTCTCCGCCCGCGAGGAGATCGGCAACGTCGTCGAGCGCATCGTCGCCGAGTTCACGCCGAGCGACTTCATCGAGGACTGGGACGTCGACGGGCTCTTCACCGCGCTGGAGGACATCTTTCCCGTCGAGCTCGCGGCCGCGGATCTCGCCAGCGAGCACACCGATCGCGAAGTGCTCGTGCGCCGGCTGCACGCCGACGCGGTCAAATTCTACGACGCGCGCGAGGCCGAGCTCGGCGAGGAGCTCATGCGCGCTGTGGAGCGCTTCGTGCTGCTGCAGTTCATCGACCAGCGCTGGCGTGAGCACCTCTACGACATGGACTACCTGCGCGAGGGCATCCACCTGCGCGGATTTGCGCAGATCGAGCCGATCGTGGCGTACAAGAACGAGGCTTTCACGCTGTTCGAGGACCTGATGGCCACGATCTGGTCGGACTTCACGCGCATGATCTACAACCTCGAGGTCGAGGCGGAGGAGGCCGAGGCTCCCGAGCAGCGCTACGAGCCGTCCGGCACGTCCACTCGCCCGGGGCGCGTCTCATACTCCGGCGGCGGGCAGGAGCAGCCGAGCGCGCTCGCCCTCGCCGCCGCGGGCGGGGCGGTCGAGGAGCCCGAGGACTACGAGGAGCCGGAGCCGGTGCGCCAGCGCGTCCTGAGCGAGGATCAGCAGGTCGGTCGCAACGATCCCTGCTGGTGCGGCTCGGGCAAGAAGTTCAAGAAGTGCCACGGGGCATAGCCGCGCGCCGAGCTGCCCCGCGCGCGACGACGACCGCCAACGCGACGAAGAGCGCGTCCTGCGGCACGACCCACAGCGTCAGCGGCTGGCCGAGGTAGCGCCCGAAGCAGCCGCAGCTCTCGAGCTCGAGTCCGCGGGCGAGCCCTTGGAGGGCGAGCAGCGACCACAACAGCGCAGCCGCGAGGCCGAGCTGCGTCGCCAGCCGCCGCAGCGGCGGCGACACCGGCGCGAGCAGGCCGCCGGCGGCCGCCAGCTCGAGCGCGATCAGCAGGATCGCCAGCGCGGTGCCCGGGGAGCCCGCGACGTCGTACTCCTCGACGATGCCGGCGAAGTCGCCAAAGGAGGCGAGCTGGCCGAGCGCCATCAGCGCCAGCAGGACGCCGAGGTAGATGCGGGCGAGCTTCACTCAGACCCAGTGTTGCATCCGGTGAGAGCGCGCCCGTGCTGCGCGCCCCGAGGTGCTCGACGATTGGTCGACTGCAGGCGCATGTCGCTCATGCCCGGGGCCGGGCGGGCCGATAGCGTAAGAGCAACTTCTCGTGCTCAAAGGAGCCACAATGTCCGCAGTCCGTGCGCCCCGCCGTGCAGTGCTCGACCGTTGCCGTCTTCCGGGGGCGAGCGCAGCGCTCGGCGCGGCCTGCTCGATCCTCGCGATCGCGGGCCCGGCGACGGCGGTCGCAGCGGACTGCGCGCCTCCCGGCCAGCAGCGCTCGGCGAGCATCGCGCGGGCCGACAAGGCCGACGGGACATCGGAGGTCACCGAGTCGCTGCCCGGCGGCGCCTACCGCGTCACGCGCTGCGCCGGCGACGGACGCCTGCTCGTCAGCCAGACCGTGTCGCCGATCCGCGACCCCGACGGCGGCGTCGTGCTCGTGCCGACCGAGCGCGAGGAGCCCGGCGTCAGCCTCGCGGCGCTCTATGGCGACCCCGAGGAGCCCAGCTGGGCGCGCGCCTTCCGCGCCGATCGGGCGGCATTGCTCGCCGCCGTCATCCCACCGACCGTGCCGCTGCCCGCTCCGCCGGTGCCCGCAGGCCCCGTGGCGCCCGGTCTGAGCGAGGCCGGCGAGCCCGGGGCGACCGGCAAGCCCGATCCGCGCCCGCAGGAGAAGCCCGCGCGCTCGGATCAGGCGTTCGGCGGACAGCTCGCCCGCGCGGCCGTCTCGGGGGATGCCTGCACGAACTCGCAGTACGCGCCGTTCGGCGGCCGCTGGGTCGGACGTGCCTACGACTACGTGGTCAACCGCAGCCGCTTCAGCTACAACGACACGTCGGTCGCTTCGATCGTCAGCGGCCACCGCAACTGGGACACGACCTACAACGGCTGCGGCCTCAACGACATCACGAACCTCAACTCGCGCCACGTCGGCTCGACGGCCCTGACGATCCACAGCTACCCCGATGGCGCCTCGGTCGTGGACAAGGGCAACCTCGCGAGCGTCGGCTGCGCCGGCGCGCTTGCCTGCACGTGGCTGTTCTCCAGCGGCGGCGCCTCCTCGGAGACCGACCAGCGCTACAACGAGAGCATCTCGTTCTCGAACGTCGGTGCCGCGGGCGCATACGACTACCAGGCCATCGCGACGCATGAGAGCGGTCACGGCATCGGGCTGGACCACGCGAACTCGAGCAACGCGTTGACGATGTACTACGCGATCGGCTCGGGCACGACCCATCCGCGCTCGCTCGCCAAGGGCGACGTGCTGGGCCTGCGCGCGCGCTACCCCTAGACGCCGGCAGGCTCCACCAGGGCGAAGCCCCGCGGCGAATTCTTCGCCGCGGGTCCATATCGAGGCCTCGGCGAGCCGCCGTACGGTGCCCCCTGGACCTACGCATCCGAAACGCGGGCGTGGTCCTTCAACCAGGGGGTAAACATGAACCGTCGCATTCTCGGCTCGGGCCGGGCCGGGCGCCGCTGCCTCGCGCTCACGGGCGCCGCGCTGGCGCTGGCCGTCGCGGGCTGCGGCAGCGAGGACAGCAGCGCGCCGGCGGCCGGCGCGACTGACCCGATCACGAGCGCAAGCCCCGGGACAACGATTCCCGTCGGGATCCTGCACTCCCTCTCGAGCTTCATGGCGATCAGCGAGGTGTCCGTGAAGGATGCCGAGCTGCTCGCGATCGACGAGATCAACAAGGCCGGCGGCGTGCTCGGCAAGCAGATCAAGCCCGTCATCGAGGACGGCGCCTCGGACTGGCCGACGTTCGCCGAGAAGGCGCAGAAGCTGATCTCCAAGGACAAGGTCGCCGCGACATTCGGCGGCTGGACGTCGGCGAGCCGCAAGGCGATGCTGCCCGTCTTCGAGCGCAACAAGTCGCTGCTGTACTACCCGGTCCAGTACGAGGGCCTCGAGTCGTCGCCCTACATCTTCTACACCGGCGCGACGACCAACCAGCAGATCATCCCCGGACTCGAGTACCTCAAGGAGGAGCTGAAGGTCAAGCGGCTCTTCCTCGTCGGCTCGGACTACGTCTTCCCGCGCACGGCCAACAAGGAGATCAAGGCCTGGGCGAAGGCCAACGGCATGGAGATCGTCGGCGAGGAGTACTCGCCGCTGGGCAACACCGACTACGCGACGACGATCAACAAGGTCAAGGAGGCCGATCCCGACGCCGTCTTCCAGACGATCAACGGCGACTCGAACGTCGCGTTCTGGAAGCAGTTCACGGACGCCGGGCTGAATGCCGAGAAGCTGCCCGTCATCTCCGTCTCGACGGCCGAGGACGAGGTTCGCGGCGTGGGCATCAAGAACATCGTCGGCCAGTACGTGGCGTGGAACTACTACCAGACGACCAAGGGCGCGGCGAACGAGAAGTTCGTCAAGGCCTTCAAGGCTCGCTACGGCAAGGACCGCGTGACCGACGACCCGATCGAGGCCGGCTACGTCGGGGTCTACCTGTGGGCCATGGCGGTCGAGAAGGCCGGCACCACCGACGTCGAGAAGGTCAAGGCGGCGTCCAAGGGCCTCGAGTTCGACGCACCCGAGGGCAAGGTCACGATCGATGACTCCAACCAGCACATCTTCAAGACCGCGCGCATCGGCAAGCTGCGGCCCGACGGGCTGATCGACGAGGTCGGCGGGTCCGGCAAGCCGATCAAGCCCGATCCGTACCTCAAGACCTACTCCTGGGCGAAGGACCTCTAGGCGGACACGGCGAAGCGGCGGGACGGCGCGATGCAAGTCATTCTCAATCAGCTCTTCGTCGGGCTGAGCATCGCGTCGATCCTGCTGCTCGTCGCGCTCGGGCTGACGTTCACGTTCGGCCAGATGAACGTGATCAACATGGCGCACGGCGAGTTCATCATGGCCGGCGCGTACACCACCTATTTGCTGCAGACGGCGCTCGGGACCGGGCTGATCACGCTGTCGTTCGGTCTCGCGCTGCCGGTCGCGTTCCTGGTCGCCGGGACGCTGGGGCTGATCCTCGAGTTCCTCGTCATCCGACGGCTGTACGGCAGGCCGCTCGACACGCTGCTGGTCACGTGGGGCGTCGGGCTCATGCTCCAGCAGCTCGCACGTGACCTGTTCGGCGCGCAGAACGTCAGCGTCGACGCGCCGACGTTCCTGGACGGTGGCCTGGGCGTCGCCGGCGTCACGTTGTCCTATCCGCGCCTGTTCATCATCGCCGTGGTCGTGCTCGTCGTGATCGCGATCGCGAGCTACATGCAGCGCACGCCGGCCGGAAGGCGGATGCGCGCGGTCATGCAGAACCGTCCGCTGGCATCGGTCAGCGGCGTGCGCACGACGCGCGTCGACCGTACGACGTTCTTCATCGGATCCGGCCTGGCGGGCCTCGCGGGCGTCGGCATCACGCTGCTCGGGCCGGTCGGTCCCACGCTCGGCCTGGCGTACATCATCGACGCGTTCCTCGTCGTCATCGTCGGCGGGCTGGGCCAGCTGCGCGGCGCGATCCTCGCGGCGCTCGCGCTCGGGATGGCGAACTCCTTCATCGAGTACAACACGACGTCGAGCGTTGCGAAGGCGGGGGTCTTCCTGCTGATCGTGCTGTTCCTGCAATGGCGCCCGCAGGGGCTCGTCGTCCAGCAGCGCCGCGGCCTGGCTTCATGAGCGCCGTCGCCAAGCTGCTGCCGGCCGGCGCGCCCAGGCCATCGGCGTTCGTCGTGCGATTCCTGCTGATGGCCGCCGCCCTGCTGCTGCTCGCACCGGCGGTGCTGTCGGACTTTCGCCTGTCGCTGCTGGCCAAGTTCCTGTGCTTCGCGATCATCGCCATCGGCATCGGCCTGGCATGGGGTCAGGGCGGGATGCTCGTTCTCGGCCAGGGCCTCTTCTTCGGGCTCGGCGGCTATTGCATGGGCATGCACCTGAAGATCGTCGACGCCGGCGCCGGCCAGCTGCCGGACATCCTGACCTACAGCGGCAAGTACGACTCGCTGCCGGCGTTGTGGACGCCCTTCAGCTCGGCATGGTTCGCGATCCCGATGGCGATCCTGCTGCCGATGGCGATCGCCGCGCTGCTGGGCGCCGCCGTCTTTCGCCAGCGCATCCGCGGCGCGTACTTCGCGATCCTCAGCCAGGCGCTGGCGGGCGCGTTCGTCATCGTGATCGTCGGCAACAACGCGCTGACAGGCGGCACCAACGGCCTGACGAACTTCCAGAGTTTCTTCGGGCTCAGCGTGTCTGACCCCGCCGATCAGAAGATCCTCTACTTCGTCGTCGTGATCGTGCTGCTGCTCGTCTTCCTGGCGACGCGCGAGCTCGTGCTCGGACGCTACGGACGGGTGCTGATCGCGGTGCGCGACGACGAGGATCGCGTGCGCTTCCTCGGCTATGACCCGACGCGCATCAAGCTCGTCGCCTATGTCCTGGCGGCCGGCATGGCCGGCCTGGCGGGAGCCCTGTTCGTGCCGGTCGTCGGCATCATCTCGCCTGCGCTGCTGGGAATCGTTCCGTCGATCGAGATGGTGATCTGGGTCGCGCTGGGTGGCCGCTCCGTGCTCGCCTGGGCGGCGGCCGGCGCGGTCATCGTCAACTCGGCGCGGTCGAGCATCTCCGAGCAGTTTCCGTCGACCTGGCTCTACCTGCAGGGGCTGCTGTTCGTGGTCGTGATCCTGTTTCTCCCGCACGGGATCGCGGGTGCGGTCGGGCACCTGCGCAGGCTCGCCTCGCGGGTGCCGCTGCCCGGCGGGCGGCGCGTCGCTGCGGCGGCGGCGCCCGCGCCCTCGCACCTGCCGCCGCGCAGCAACGAGGTCGTATGAGCACCGAGCTGCTGCAGATCCGGAGCCTGGTCGTCGCGTTCGATGCCTTCCACGCCATCGACGGCCTCGACCTCTCCCTCCGCGAGCACGAGGTGCGGTTCGTCATCGGGCCCAACGGCGCCGGCAAGACGACGCTGATCGACTCGATCACGAACCTCGTGCGCCCGACGAGCGGCTCGATCGTGTTCGCCGGCGAGGAGCTCGTCGGTCACAGCGAGCATGCGATCGTGCACGCCGGCATCGGTCGCACGTTTCAGAAGCCGTCGGTCTTCGACGAGCTCACGGTGCTGGAGAACGTCGACATCGCCGCTGCCTTCAGACTGCCGTTTCGCTCGCTGCTGCGCCGGCGCAGGGGGATCACCGCGGAGGTCGCCAGGGCGCTGGACTCCGTGAACCTCGCCGAGCAGCGCGACGACCCCGCCGGCTCGCTGTCGCACGGCCAGAAGCAATGGCTGGAGGTCGCGATGGTGCTCGTGCAGCGGCCGCGGCTGCTGCTGCTCGACGAGCCCGTCGCCGGCATGACCCAGCGCGAGCGGCTGCACACCGGCGAGCTCATCACGCAGATCGCGCAGGAGGGCACGACCGTGCTCGTCGTCGAGCACGACATGGACTTCGTTCGCCGCTTCGCGCACAAGGTGACGGTCATGCACGAGGGCCGGATCCTGACGGAGGGGACCGTTGCCGAGGTGCAACGCAACGAGACCGTCCGCGAGGTCTACCTGGGGCGCCCGCGCGACGCGCGCGGCGCGGCCGAGGTGCCGGCATGACGCTCGCCGACCCGCCGCTCGCGCCCGGTGATCCCGGCGCGACCGTCGACCCGCCGCCGATCCTGAGCGTCTCAGAGCTCGAGGTCGCCTACGGCCCGACGCAGGTGATCTTCGGCGTCTCGCTGGACGTGCCCGAGGGCGGGCTGTGCTGTCTGATGGGCCGCAACGGCGTCGGCAAGAGCACGCTGCTGCAGACGATCGTCGGGCTGCAGCCCGCGAAGGCGGGCACGATCACGCTCGGCTGGAAGGAGATCACCAAGCGCGCGCCCTACGACCGCGTCAAGGCCGGGATCGCCTACGTCCCGCAGGGCCGCGAGGCCTTCCCCTACCTGACCGTGGCCGAGAACCTGCGAGTCGTCTCGGAAGCGTCGGCGAGGGGAGGGCCCGAGGCCGTCGAGGAGGCGCTCGAGCGATTTCCGCGGCTGCGAAAGATCCTCGACCGCCCGGCGGGCTTTCTCAGCGGCGGCGAGGCGCAGCAGCTGGCGATCGCGCGCGCGCTCGTGACGCGGCCGAAGCTGTTGCTGCTCGACGAGCCGACGGAGGGCATCCAGCCGTCGATCATCCTCGAGATCGAGGACGCGATCGCCGACCTGAAGGCCGCCGGGATGTCGATCCTGCTCGTCGAGCAGTACGTCGACTTCGCGATGCGCCTCGCCGACACGTACGCGGTCATGGACGTCGGGCGGATCGTCGCCGGCGGTCTGACCGAGACGTTCGAGCGCGAGCGCATGCAGCAGCTCATGTCGGTCTGAGCGGCGTGCTCAGCGGCGGCGGCGCACGCGCTGCGCGAGCCGTGTCTTGGCATCGAAGGCGTAGGCCACCGTCCGCGACGGGGGCGCACCCCCGGCGGCGGGCTGACCGGCCTGCGCCACCGCGTCGAGGCGATCGACGGCGCGCTGAGCGTCACCAGTCCCGCGGGCGGCCCGACGACGATCCGTGCGGAGCTGCCGTGCGCGTCGTGATCGTCGAGGACAACGCGCTGCTGCGCGAGGGCATCGTCGCGCTGCTGAGAGAGCGCTCGATCGACGTCGTCGCCCAGGCCGAGGACGCGCCGGGGCTGCTGCGGATCGTCGCCGGCCACAAGCCCGACGTCGCGATCGTCGACGTGCGGCTGCCGCCGACCTTCACCGACGACGGCGTGCGGGCGGCGATCGAGGCGCGCGCGCCATCCGGGCCTGGGCGTCCTGATCCTGTCGCAGTACGTCGAGCCGGTCTACACGTCGGAGCTGCTGGCGTCGGGCACGGGCGGCGTCGGCTACCTGCTCAAGGAGCGCGTGGGGGAGGTGCGGGCGTTCGTCGAGGCGATCGAGCGCGTCGCCGGCGGTGGCACCGCGCTGGACCGCGAGGTCGTCGCCGAGCTCATGCGCACGCGCACCACGAGGCCGGCGAGGCGGGCGGGCTGGGCAGCCTCACGCCCTGCGAGCGCGAGGTGCTCGCGCTGATGGCCGAGGGCCGCACGAACAACGCGATCGCACGCGAGCTCGTCGTGACGTCGGGCGCCGTCGAGAAGCACGTGTCGAGCATCTTCGGAAAGCTCAGCCTGCCGGCGTCCAACGACGACCACCGCCGCGTGCTCGCCGTGCTCGCGTTCCTGCGCGCGGGGAGCTGAGGGCCTTCGGGCGCTTTGCGCATGCATGTCATGCGCAGGTCGCCGTGACTCAGAGCGCTCGCACCATCGCCGCATGGCGGTCGCGCCGCCAGCCGTCGGGACGCGAGCCGATGACGTTCATCCCGTCGACGATCCAGCGCACAGCCGTTCAGCCTCCGGCCTGCCGGCGCTCGCGCACGAGCCCCGTGATCGCGAGCGCCGTCGCGGGGCGCAGGTCCGAGAACGTCCAGCGGCGCCGGCCGTAGCGCGGTTGCACGCGCAGCTGCGCCCGTGAGCGGCGCAGCCGCATCGGCCCCTGCTCGGCATGCTGCACGTCGCGGTAGCGCAGAAAGCGCACGCGATTGGAGACCGCGTCGTCGAGCACCCACAGCAGCCGGCGATCGGTCACGGCAAGCAGCGTGCTGGGGCTGGCCCAGGTCGCCGCCGGGGTCACGAGATCGATGCGCTCGCCGTCTTCGAGGGCACTCAGCAGCTCCGGTCCGAGCGCGCGCCGGATCGCGGCGGGCAGCCATGCGCCATGTCGCGCGCGACCAGCCTGCCGGGTCGTGATCGCCGACCCGACGACCGACGCTCCACGGTCGCGCTGGGATGCGCGCAGTAGCTCGTAGGCGACGTTCAGCTCGGTCATCCTCGCAAGCCCCTCGACCCCCATCACGTCGGGGTGCCACTGCTTGGCGAGGCGCTTGTAGGCCGCCGTCGCCTCGTCGATCGTGGCTTCGGCGCCGAGGCCGAGGACGGCGTGCGGATCCATGGCCTGCATTCTGGCGAGCGCGAGCTCGTATGCTCACGGCCATGGCCGCAACGTCCTCATCGGAGAGCACCCCGCAGCGCCTCGCGGCGATCCGTGCGCAGATGTCCCTGCTCGCGGACTATCTTTGACCCCGCTTCGCTGGCCGAGCGCCTGAGCGTTCTCGAAGAGCAGATGTCCGTGCCCGGCTTCTGGGACGACCAGGACGGCGCGGCGAAGGTCAGCTCCGCCCACGCGCGCGCCGCCAGGCGCCTGGAGGACTTTCGCAGCCTGCAGGCCGAGGTCGAGGACCTCGACAGCCTCGCCGAGATGGCGCAGGAGGACGGCGAGATCGCCGCCGAGCTCGAGGAGCAGCTTGCGCCGATCGAGGCGCGGCTGCAGACGCTCGAGGAGCAGCGCCTGTTCTCCGGTCGCTACGACAACGGCGACGCGCTCGTCACCGTCAACGCGGGGGCAGGCGGCACGGACGCCCAGGACTGGGCCGAGATGGTGCTGCGCATGCAGATGAAGTGGGCCGAGAAGCGGGGCTTCAAGGTCGAACTGCTGGAGGTCAGCCCGGGGGAGGAGGCCGGCATCAAGTCCGCGACGTTCCGCGCCGACGGCGAGAACGCCTATGGGCTGTACGGCGCCGAGAAGGGCGTGCACCGGCTCGTGCGCCTGTCGCCGTTCGACTCGGCCAACCGCCGCCAGACGTCGTTCGCCGGCGTCGAGGTCGCGCCGGTCGTCGAAGATGCCGCCGAGGTCGTCATCGACTCAGACGACCTGCAGGTCGACACCTACCGCGCCTCGGGGGCGGGCGGACAGCACGTCAACAAGACCGACTCCGCGGTGCGCATCACGCATCGTCCCAGCGGGATCGTCGTGCAGTGTCAGAACGAGCGCTCGCAGACGCAGAACCGCGAGACCGCGATGAAGATGCTGCGATCCAAGCTCGTCGCGCTCGAGGAGCAGCGCCGCCAGGAGGAGATCGCCAAGGAGAAGGGCGAGGCGCAGGACGTGAACTTCGGCTCGCAGATCCGCTCCTACGTCCTGCACCCGTACACGATGGTCAAGGACCACCGCACCGACCACGAGGTCGGCGACGCGAGCCGCGTGCTCGACGGCGACCTCGATGGCTTCGTGCGCGCCTACCTGCTGCGCGTCGCCGCCGGCGCTTGACCGCTTCGGACCGGGTAGAGCAGGCGCCATGAGCTACACCGTGGTCAACCTCAAGGACGTCGAGGACATGGCGCCGAAGTTCGGGCTGTCCCCGAACATCGAGGCGCGCTTCGCGAAGAAGTCGCTCGAGCTCGAGAACCAGGGGGTGAGCTACTTTCGCATCGCGCCCGGCTTCCGCCAGCCGTTCGGCCACCGCCACGGCCCGCAGGAGGAGGTCTATGTCGTCGTCAGCGGCAGTGTGCGGATGAAGCTCGAGGACGAGATCGTCGAGCTCCGCTCGTGGGACGCGATCCGCGTGCCCGGGTCCGTCACGCGCTGCTACGAGGGCGGTCCCAACGGCGCTGAGCTGATCGTCGTCGGCGCGCCACTGGAGGAGGCATCCGACGCGGAGCTGCTCAAGGACTGGTGGCAGCAGGATTGACGCCGCGCAGCGCGGCGAGGCGGGTCACGAGCTCCTGCAGCGAGCGCGCGACGAACCCGCCGGACAGCGCGACGAAGGCCTCGACCTGCAGGTTGACGGCCATGCCCGGCTCGCCGCTTTCGCGCAGGTCGCTGCGCACGCCGAGGCAGGGCAGGCCGAGGGCGGCCGCATAGCCGACCTCCGCGGCGGTCCCGGCGTCGACCTCCTGGCCGTCGAGCTGGGCGATCAGCATCCCCGCCCCGCGGATCGCGCCGGCGTTGCGCGCTCCGACCTCGAGCCCGAACGCGTGCTCGCGGCCGGCAGCGCGCGCGGCGTCGAACTCCTGCGGCAGCGACAGCGTCCACGGATCGACCGGCTCGACGTGCTCGCGCAGCGCGGGCAGGTAGCGCTCGGCGTAGTACACGCGTCCCGCTTCGGAGAAGCCGAGCGGGCTGGCGAGGTACGCCCGCGGGCGCGCGCCGCCGGCGAACAGCGCGGACAGGGGCTGCGATGCCATGTGCGCATCGTTACTGATCCGGGCGCACACGCGTGCCGCAGTCAGAGACACACCGCCGCACTGCGACGATGACGACGCACATCCCCATGCTCGCCTTCTACCGACGAACCGGAGCCGACCTGCCCTTCGCGGATCCGCGCGGCTATCACGGGGTTGCGATGGAGGGCTACTTCTGGCGCTTGACGCACGTGGCGTCGGGCACGGTGCTGATCGTGCTCGCGGGCGTCAACCGCGATCGACAGGGCGCAACGTGGGGGACCGTCGGCATGGCCGGTCATCCCGGCGGCTTCTCAAGGTCGGCGGCGGTCGCCGAGGCCTCGGGCGAGCGCCACGGCATCGGGGTCTGGGCGGGCGAGAACGGCCGCACGAGCCTGCGCGCGGACGCCGAGTCCCTGCACGTCGATCTCGGCGCGGATGCGCGCCTGGACGTGCGCTTCGACGACGCGGTGCACTGGCCGCGCGGCGCGTTCGGCGGCATCGGGCCGGCGCAGGCGATCCCGGCGCTGAGCCAGTACTGGCACCCGCACCTGCTCGGCGGGCGCGTCAGCGGCAGCGCGACGATCGACGGCCGCGAGATCGATCTCGACGGCGCGACGGTCTACGGCGAGAAGAACTGGGGTCGCGGCGGCTTTCCGCCGGCGTGGTGGTGGGGGCAGGCGCACGGCTTCGCTCGCGACGACGTCTGCGTCGCGTTCGCCGGCGGCCGCGCCGGCATCGGCCGCGCGCAGGTGCTGTCGACGTCGCTGGTCGTGCGCGTCGGCGACGAGGTCGTGCGGGCGGTACGCCCGCTGCACCCGATGCGCGTCGACGTCGGCCCGCGCGGCTGGCGCTTTCACGCCCGCACGGCCCGTCATACGATCGAGCTCGAGGGCCGGGCGAACGGCACCCCGCCGCATGCGCTGCCGATCCCGCTCGCCGCCGAGCGCCGCAACATCGAGGGCGCGGCCGCGCAGTACCTCGCCTCGGAGGTGCGGCTGCACGTGCGCCGCGGGCGGCGGACCCTGTTCAGCGGCGCGAGCGCGTTGGCAGGCCTCGAGCGCGGCAGCTCGTAGCGACGCCGCCTGCCGGCCTGTACGGTGAGGCGATGAAGCGCAAGCTCATCCTCGGGCTGGCACTCGCCGCCGTCGTGGGCGCCGCGGGCGGCCTGCACCGGATGATCAAGCCCGTCCCGAGCTGACCGCCGAGGCTACGGCGCGTAGCGCACGTGCACGTGGTTCTCGTGCGCGGTGCACAGATGCCGCGCGCGCCCGCGGGCGACAAGGCCGATGTCGCAGCCGACGAACATCACCTGCGGGCGCGAGCGGGCGATCAGCGCGACGAGCTCGCGGGCCCCGCGGCGGTCGACCAGGGACGGGCGAGAGGCCTCGCGCTCCGCTCCATCGGCCCGCGGATAGTAGATGTCGACGTCCAAGCCGTTCTGATGGGTGGCGTGCCCGATGCCGCCGAAGCGCGCGGTGAACGGCCCGCCACGCGGCCGCGACAGGTCGCCGACGAGCAGCCGCGCCTGCAACGGGTGACGGTCGTGCCAGCGGCCTGCGATCCACGTGACGCGCTCGACGAGCCGGCTGGTTCCCCAGCGCCGCGCCAGCCGGTTGGGCGTGCGCGACAGCGGAAAGTCCCAGGTGCGAAAGCCGGTGCCCTGGGAGGGCAGCTGGTGCCCGCACGACAGGCGGCCGTTGCCGGGCGAGCCCAGCGCGCGCGAGAAGCACCCGCGCGACCAGCGCTTCGGCGCGGCCACTGCCCGCGCGTCGCTCGCCGCCAGCCAGCCGAGGCGACCGTCAGCGCCGACGCGCTGCCAGACGCCGGTGGCGGTCCGGGCGGTGGCCATGACCCGCAGGCGCTCGCCGTGAAAGGCGTAGGCGCGCGCGGGCGCGTCGCTGCGCGGCTGGGCTCGCAGGACGACGCGGTCACGGGCGGGGTTGACCCATGCCGCCTGCCCGGCCGCAGATTCGGCGACGCCGGCGCCTGCTAGGACCAGCGTGCTCAGCAGCGATGCGAGGAGGCTGGGCATCGGCCGCAGAGTCGCCGCCTCAGGCCACTAGGCGACGTAGACCGGCGTCTGCATCTTCACTTGCTCGTACAGGTCGATCACGTCGCTCGGAGCCATACGGATACAGCCGTGCGAGGCGGCGGATCCCAGCGACCCGGAGCTCGAGGTGCCGTGGAAGCCGACCGAGCCGTTGAACCCGATCCAGCGCGCGACGAGCGGGTTGCGGGGGTCGCCGCCCGGGATCGTCTGGCCGGCCAGCGAGCCGGCCCATGAGGAGTTCGGCACGCTCCAGACCGGGTTGACCTGCTTGGTCTGCACGACGAACTGGCCGGTCGGCGTCGGGTACTCCGCGGAGCCGACGGCGACGGTGTATGCCTTCACGAGCTTGCCGTGGCGAAACAGGCGCGCGCGGCGCTCGGAGCGCGAGACGGTGACGGCGACCGGGTTGACATCGAAGATCTCGTCCGCGGTGACCTTGGCCTTGACCTTGGCGGTCTTGGCGCGGACCGTGCGGTCGTCGCTGCGGCTCGTCAGCCGCCGGGTCAGGCGGGCGACGAGCGCCTCGCGGGCGGCCAGCCGGCGGCCGGCCTTCGCCGACGTGACGCTCACGTTGGTGAGCGAGAGCTTCAGCGCGGCATCGACGGGCTTGCGTACCTGCTTGCGCTCGATGCGCTCGACGAAGGCGCGGATCGCGGGGCGGTCGGCGGTGACCGGGACGGCGATGTCCGTCGAGACCTTCCCGCCGCTGAGCTTGCGCCAGCCACGCGACAGGAACGATCCCTCGCGTCCAGCGGCGTAGGCACGCTGCACGGCGGGAGCGGGATCCACGCGGACGTCGGCCTGCTCGGCCGTCATCGTGTAGCGGGCCTTGCGCAGCTGCACGTGCACCGGCCGCCCGGTCAGCGCGCCGATCCGGCTGCGCGCCTGCGCGAGCGCCTGCTCGCGCGTCAGGCCGCCGACGTCGACGCTCGCCACGCGCGCGCCCGCCGGCAGCTTGCCGTTGGCCTGGCCGTCGGCCCAGGCGAGCACGCCCACGCCAACGGCGGCGAATGTCACGAGTACGGCGGCTGCGATGATGGCGATGCGCGTCAAGGCGAAGCTTTCGGTTCGATGGCACGGAAAGACCGGGCGCGGGCTCCCGGTACCCGGGCCTCAGGTTAGCCATACGCAGCGGTGCAGTCGCCGGATGTAATGCGGAATTAATGTCTTACGGCGCCATGCCGCTCGTTGCGGCCTCCGCCCTCGCCACCGCGAGGGCCAGCGGCTCGGCCCCGATCAGCCGTTCCCACGGGCCCACGACGAGCCACAGCGCCCGTAGGCGCACGTTCGCGACGCGGTCCGTCGGCGCGACGCGTGCCTCGCTGATGAGCGTGTTGCGCCCGTCGGCGCCCTGTTCGACCCAGTGCGCGAACAGCACGCGCACGCTGCGCGGCTCGTGAAACGCGCGGTAGGCGTCGGGCCCGTCGATCGCCGGGTAGTCGCGCGCCAGCGTCCAGATCCGCCCGCAGAGTCCCGAGATCGACCAGTGCTCGCCCTCGCACAGGACCATGAACGGGTCGTGCGAGAGCAGGCCGGCGAAGCTCTGGTCGGTCGGCACGCCGGGGATCCGCCAGCGCACGAGCCTTCCGATCGTGCGCGTCTGGTCGAGGCGCACCTCGCGCGCGGCTGCCCACAGGACGTCGACGCCGGCCTCGGCCACGCGCCGGTGGCGCGTGCGGATCTCAGGGTCCGGAAGCCATGCGTCGAGATCGTCGCTGGTCACGGGCACGCGCAGATCTTCGCGCGTATCCTGCGCCGCCCGTGACGCCTGACGCACAGCCGCTCCTACAGCTCGTGCTCCGCGCGCTCGCGGAGGACGTCGGCGAGCGCGACGTCACGAGCGAGGCGACGGTCCCGGCCGGCACGCGCGCCGTCGCGACGATCACGCAGAAGGGCGCCGGCGTCGTCTTCGGCCTCGAGGCCGCGGAGGCGGCCTTCCGGGCGCTGGATGCCGAGGTGCAGCTCGAGCGCCTGGGACCCGAGGGCGCCTGGCGCGAGCCGCCGGCGGCGGTGCTGCGCGCGACCGGCGACGCTCGCGCGCTGCTCGCCGCCGAGCGCACGGCGCTGAACTTCCTGCAGCGTCTCTCCGGGGTGGCGACGCTGACGGCGCGCTGCGTGCGCGCGGTCGACGGCACGGGGGCGACGATCCTCGACACGCGCAAGACGACGCCGGGACTGCGCGCGCTGGAGAAGGCCGCCGTGCTCGCGGGCGGGGGCGCCAACCACCGCGCCGGCCTGTACGACATGGTGCTGATCAAGGAGAACCACATCGCGCTGGCCGGCGGGGTGCGCGCCGCGATCCGCGCGGCCCGCGCCGCGTTCGCGGATCTCCCATTGGAGGTCGAGTGCGCCACGCAGGCGCAGGTCGATGAGGCGCTCGCGGCCGGTGCGACGCGGATCATGCTCGACAACATGGGCCCCGAGCAGCTGCGCGCGGTCGTCGCGCACGTCGCCGGGCGCGCGCAGCTGGAGGCCAGCGGCGCCATCGTCTACGACACGCTCAGGGCCCACGCACAGACGGGCGTAGACTTCATCTCGATCGGGGCGCTGACGCATTCCGCCCCCGCCCTGGACCTGTCCCTCATCCTGGAGCCGCTGCCATGAACCTCCCCATGGCCCCTTCCGCCCCCGCCCCGCTGCAGCTCTACGACGTCGCCGAGCTGCAGGCCGAGGTGCGCGCGCTGGCACGTGAGCGCGACGCCGTCATCCTCGCCCACAACTACCAGCTGCCCGAGATCCAGGACGTCGCCCACTACGTCGGCGACTCGCTCGGGCTCTCCCAGCAGGCGGCTCGTGCCGACGCCGCGACGATCGCGTTCTGCGGCGTGCACTTCATGGCCGAGACCGCGTCGGTGCTGTGCCCGGACAAGACCGTCCTGATCCCCGACCTCGACGCCGGCTGCTCGCTCGCCGACGCCATCACCCCCGATCAGCTGCGTGAATGGCAGGCCGCGCACCCGGGTGCGGTCACGGTCATGTACGTCAACACGACGGCCGAGATCAAGGCGCTGACCGACTACTGCGTGACGTCCGCCAACGCGGTCGCGGTCGTCGAGCACATCCTGCGCGAGCAAGGGGACGACACGCCGATCCTCTTCGGTCCGGACATGTTCCTCGGCGCGTACGTCGAGCGGCGCATCGGCCGGGCGCTGCACGTCTGGGACGGCGAGTGCCACGTCCACGCCGGCATCCGCCCGCGCGACATCGAGCAGGTGCGCGCGGCGCATCCGGGCGCCGACTTCCTGATCCACCCCGAGTGCGGCTGCTCGACCTCGGTCATGGAGTACGCCGCATCCGGCGACATCGACGGCGACGGCGTGCACATGCTCTCCACCGGCGGGATGCTGCGCTACGCGCAGAGCGCGGAGGCGGGCGGGACCGCGATCGTCGCAACCGAGGTCGGCATGCTGCATCCGCTGCGCGAGGCCGCGCCCGACACCGAGTTCATCGCCGCCAACGAACGCGCCGCGTGCACGTACATGAAGATGATCACGCTGGCGAAGCTGCGCGACGGCCTGCGCGACGGCGTGCACGAGGTGAAGGTGCCCGAGGACGTCGCCGAGCGCGCACGCGTGCCGATCGAGCGGATGGTCGCGATCTCGTGAGGGTCCGGTTCGCCGCGGCGCTCGCCGCGGCCGCCCTCCTCGCGGGCTGCGGCGGCGAGGACGAACCGCGGGAGTCCAAGGCCGACTTCATCGCGGCCGGCGACAAGATCTGCCTCGAGCGCGACACGCGCAGCGCCAAGCTCGAGACCGCGGTCGGCGACGACCGCGACGTCGGGCGCCTGACCGGCGAGCTCGCCGCCATCTACGCCGATTCGATCGCCAGGCTGCAGGCGCTCGAGTTGCCGCGGGGAGCCGCTCGCAGCGGCGCCGACAGGTACATCCGGTCGGTTGCGGCGATGCGCCTGCCCGTGCAGCGGATGAAGGCAGCCTCCGACGATCTCGCCGCCGCGGCCGTCACGCAGCGCGCGGACACGGTCAGGACGATCGCCAAGCAGCTGCAGATCAACGTCAACGCGGTCTTCTCGATCGGCGAGCTCGCCGACCAGAACGCGCGCGCCTACGGCTTCAAGAACTGCGGCCAGCAGCAGGGCGGCCCTCCGGTGTCCTGAGTCGGCGCCGCCGGGGGCGTCGTGATGGCTGCAGCTCGCCTGCCTGATCGCGGGCCCGGCCTCCGGCCATCGAAAGGCCGGGGCGCGAGCGCGAGCGTCCGGCGAGCCCGGGCGAGCCTAGAAAGCGAGCGTGCGGCCCGGCTCGCCGGCCCGCTCGCTCGTGTACGCGACGCCGTCGACCTTCAGCCCCGCCGCATCGAGCAGCGTGACGACGCCGCCGCCGTTGGGCAGCGTGACCTGCGGCGAGAGCTGCACCCGCAGCGTCTCGCCGGCCGCGATCTCACCATCGAGCGCCATCATGTGCTTGTCGCGGTCGGCGAGCGTCCAGCCCTCGAGATCGATCGCGGCGGCGGTCGTGTTCAGCAGCGTGACGAACTCCGTCTCCGGCGACTGCAGCGCGTTGACGAGGGCGGCGACGATGCGCACCGTGCCGTCGGGCTCGGCGATCGCGGCGCCCGGCGCACCGGCTATCTGGTGTCCGGTGGCGTCGTCGGTGTGCCAGATCTGTGATTGGAACTTCAGGAACACCGCCACCCACTGCTGCCGCTCGCCGGGGAACTGCAGCAACAGCGCTCCGTCCTGCCAGACGCCGTCATCGCCCTTGAAGCGGCCGCTGTTGGCCTGATTCATGTGGATGTCGTGGACCCCGTTGCCGGGCTCGAAGCCGAAGATCTTGTCCGCCTTGCCATTCTCGGGCCCCCAGCGCTCGCCGAACGCGAAGACCGTGGCCTGCTCGTCGGCCTGCGCCCGGCGAACGTAGTGGGCGAGCTTCTCGTTGAGGTCGTTGTCGGGCCCGGGCACGTCGAAGGGCAGCCTGCGCAGCCCTTCGCGGTCGAAGAGGTTGCCGCGAATGAAGTCCAGCGCGGCGCCGCCGGCCTTGGACTCGAGCTCGTTCCAGCCCTCCGGCAACGACGCGACCTCGACGAGGACCGGGTGGCTGTAGTCGGAGTCGATGAGGTACTCGAGCTCGGATGGCTGCTGCTGGGACTCGACGTTGATCGCGATCCGGTAGTGCGTCGTGCCGGCGACGACATGCAGCTGGAAGTGGGCGTTCACACCGGAGGCGAGCCGGTGGTCGATCACGCTGCCGCGCAGCACGCCGTAGTTCTTCAGGGGCATGCGCCGACGCTAGCTCTGGGTGGCGCCCAGGTCTATGCCGTTGCGCACAGTCTCCGCGACCCGCGGCAGGCGCTCGATCTTGCGCTCGAGCTCGGGCGGCGTGTAGCAATGCACGTCCGCCGGCGCGCCCATCTCACCGACGTCCCACAGGTTGGCGGCCTGGTAGACGCGCTCGAGCCAGGGCACGCCCTCGAAGGCCTCGGAGACGAGCACGACGATGTACTCCGAGCCGCGCTCGCGCTGCGCACGCGCGCCGCGGGTGTCGGCCACGCGCGCGCCGCCGAGCAGTGCGCGGTCCAGCCGCCAGCGGTCGCCGACCCGGCCGAGGTACTGCTCGAGCTCTCTGTGGTTCAACTCGGTTGATCCGGGTTCAGGTCAGTTGAAGTCACCGGCGCTGTGCGGGCCGACGCAGGCCACCGCCAGCGTATCGGCCACGTCACGCGCCACCGCGGTGACCTCCGCGAGCGTGACGGCGTCGAGCGCGGCGATCGCGCCGTCGGGGTCGATCGGCTCGCCGAAGACGATCGACTGCGCGGCGGCGTAGCGGGCGACGGCGTTGGTGTTCTCGAATGCGAGGACGCGCCGGCCGGCGGCGTACGCCCGGGCGCGCTCGACCTCGGCGACGGTCGGCCCGTCGTCGCGCAGCTCGGCGACGATCGCGCGCATCCGCCTGTAGGCCTCGATGCACTTCGTCGAGTCCAGCCCGGCGCCGAGCTGCAACAGCGGCACGTCCGCGTGCGAATGCGAGACGCCGTAGACGGAGTAGGCGAGACCGCGCTGCTCACGGATCTCGTCGAACAGCCGCGAGCTCATCGAGCCCCCGAGCAGCGTCGCGTAGATCGTCATCGCCGCTCGCTGCGCCGGGCTCGTCACGTCGATCTGCGGCCGGTAGGACATGCGCAGGTGCGACTGGTTGGTGTCGCGCTCCTCGACGAGCACCTCGGGCGCGAACGCCGGCGCGGCCTCGAAGGGCTCGGGCTTCGGGAGCGTCGGAAAGCGCTCGAAGAGCTCGTCGACGGCTCCGTTCGAGGGCACGTGGTCGAGGTTGCCGACGATGAACGCTCCGCCGTGCGCGCCCGACCAGCGGCGGTCGCGAAACGCGATGATCGCGTCGCGCGTGAATGTGCGCAGGTGCTCCTCGGGGCCCAGCACCGGGCGCCCGAGCGGGTGGTCGCCGAACGCCGCCTGGTCGATGAGGTGCCCGGCCACCGACGACGGCTCGTCCTTGTAGCGCTGGATCTCCTGGATGACGACGCCGCGCTCCTTGTCGAGCTCGTCGGCGTCGAGGTGCGGGCGCCCGGCGAAGTCGGTCAGCAGGTCGATCGCCTCCACCGCCGCCTCCGCGCGGACGGTGAGGTGGAAGGCCACGAGGTCGTGCGACGTGTAGGCGTTCAGCGAGCCGCCGAGGCGCTCTGCGGTGTCGTTGACGTCGCGGTAGTGGGGGTACTTCTCGCCGCCCTTGAAGACGAGGTGCTCGAGGAAGTGCGACATCCCGTTCTCCTCCGGACGCTCGCTGCGAGCGCCCGCGTCGAAGGCCGCGAGGATCGTGACCGCGCGTGTGCCGTCGAGGCCGACGCGGTGCAGGGGCAGGCCGTTTGCCAGCGTGGATGAGGCGATCGTGGGCATGCTCTGAACGGTAGCGATCGCGA
>Ga0136640_10000118_pt1 | contig 27034 bp, 23 predicted proteins | sample AntDrymUQ8642106_2_FD_105498 | JGI IMG/M metagenome (GOLD analysis project Ga0136640, IMG submission 105498) | Polar desert sand microbial communities from Dry Valleys, Antarctica - metaG UQ864 (21.06) | ecosystem: Environmental > Terrestrial > Soil > Desert | place: Antarctica: Dry Valley...
AGTGCAACTTCACCCGCGAGAAGCTCGCAGACCTCCTCGCACGCCTCGACGGCCACGCACACGAATCCGCGCTGGCGCTCGCCGCCTGACTACGACCGAACTTCCGGCGGGGAGCACATAGCGGGACTTTTCGTTCCGATGTTCCCCAAACACCCACTCGCAGCCTCCGTCCGAGCAAGCCTGCGAACCTCGACATCAGGGTGGTGCGCTGACCCCTTGAGGCCACCATGTACATCGGACGGGTCGGCGACCGGCAAGGAACTATTGGGTCTCCTCGCTTTGATGGTGAGTTGAAGGGGTCCGGGGCGCCAGCCCCGGCTTGACCGAGTCTTCAGCGGGCCGCGCGGGCGGGTCAGGCCTCGCGGTAGTTACCGTGGTCTCTACGTCAGTGACGAGTCGGCGATGCAGCTCGGCAGCGCCGACCCCGCACTCGAGCTCGAGCAGCGCTTCGATTAGATGTGCGATCGCCTCGGCCTCGACGATCTCGAGCGCGCTGTGCTCGCGCCCTGCGTCGTACCCGAGGCACACTCCGATGGTGGTCGGATGCTCGGCTATCTGCATGACGACCTGTCGCGTTGCAGCGCCAGTCCGCGCCTCATCGCACGACTGCTGGGGGTGGCGCTGAGAGTGCCGAGGTACTCGGGTGCTTTGACGAGTGCGCCCGCCTACGAACGGCTGGCGCCATCAGGGTCCACAGCAGCGGCCCGCTCGGGGACCGCGCGGTGACGGTCGGCGCAGCTGTGGCTGCTCGCGTGTTGGGCTCCAACGTCGCCGATCTGAGCTGCGGCGGCCGGCTACGCCGCGTCGAGCGCTCGCCGCTGCCGGTGGGCCGCCCGGACACGATCGAGCGCATCAGGACGTTGCTCGATCATCCCGGCGAGCTACCGCTCGTGCTGGCGGGGCCCGATGCCCTCGAGCTGCTCATGGCGGCAAGCGGGCGTCCGGCCGCGATCCTCGACGCTCGCGCCGCAGCGCTGCCAGACTGCCGCGACGATCTTGCGCTGGCGGTCGCGCTCGAGTCCCGCGAGTGACGTCGCAGTCGCGCCGTCCATCGTGGCCGCGCAGCGCGTCGCGGCAAGCCGGCGGGCTCAGGCCGCAGCGGTCTCCGCGCGTTCGCGCAGCGTGACCGCCTCCGGGTGGGAGCACAGCGCGTGCCGCCCCGGACAGCTTTCGCACAGCTCGCGGTGCGGCTCGGCCGTGACGGGGTATTCGCCGGCGAGCATGCCGCCGGCAAGCCGCAGCAGCTCCTCCTCCAGGACGTCGGCGTCGGCAGCCTCGAAGCGCGCCGCGACCGGCTCCTGTGGGCGCTCGAGGAACGCGTGGGCGACGTCGACGCGCACCGCGCCATCACGCAGCGCAGCCAGTGCATAGACGCGGCGCTGCACGTCGTAGCGCTGCTCGACGAGTTGCGCGAGGTCGGTGTCGGAGTCCAACCCATCGGTCTTGTAGTCGACCACGAGGCGCGCGCCGCCGCGCTCGGTCGCGACGACGTCGACGACGCCGTGCAGCAGCGTGTTCCCGAGCGCGACCGCGAAGGCGTGCTCGCGCTCGACGCTGCGGGCACGAGCCAGCCTGGCTGCCAGCGGCGACTGCGCAAAGGCGTCGTTAAGGCGTTCGACGTCGGCGGTCTCGGCCTCGGTGAGCGCAATGCCCCAGGCCGCCGCGACGGCGGCGACGCGCCCGGCAGCTGGGCCCGGGTGCTCGAGCAGCGCATGGACGAGCGAGCCGCGGGTGCGCGGGTCGAGCGTCGGCGCGAAGCCGGCCGCGGCGACCCGTATCACCGGCTCCTCGCGCAGGCGCAGCACCTTCGTGAGGTAGAAGCGGTAGCCGCAGCTCTTCCACGCGGCGAGCGAGGAGTACGACAGCGTGCGAACGGCGGGCGCCGGGGTGGGCTCCGGCGGTGCGGGTGGATGCGCCGGCTGTGGCGGGGCGACCGGCAGGCGCGCGCCGGCCGGAGCGAGCGACGCCGCGCGCAGCACGGTGCCGGCCGTGTCGGGGCGGTTCAGCGAGCAACGCAAGGTCGCGGTGCTCGCACCGTCGCTCCAGGAGATGTCGCGCACGGGCTCTTCGGAGGTAGGCAGGCGCCCGAGGTCTCCGTCGAGCAGCGCCGGCACGAGCCACGTCAGCGGGGCCGCACCCGGCCCCTCCCTCGGCCATGGCTGCAGCGCTCCGCCGCCGCTGAGGATCAGCCGCTCGCATGCGCGCGTCAGCGCGACGTACAGCACGCGCTCCTCCTCGCGGGCCGCGCGCTGACGCGCGCGGTCGAGCAGGGACTCGAAGGCGAGCGCCTTCTCGCTGGTCCCGTCGAGGCCGACGAGCCGCAGCCCGATCTCGTCGCCGTCGACGAGCAGGTCCTCGTCGTCGCCGGGCCGGCGACGACCGAGGTCGGCGACGCAGACCGTCTCGAACTCCAGGCCCTTGGCGGCGTGGATCGTCATCAGCCGCACCGCCTTGACGTCGCCGAGCTCGACCGGCGCGTCGGTCTCGCGCGCCTCGGCCTCGAGCTCGGCGGTCGCCAGGTCCGCGAGCCCGCGGACGTCGCGACCGTGATCGCGCTCGTAGGCCGCCGCCAGGCGCTGCAGCTTGTGGACGTTGGCGAGGCGGCGCGCGCCGCCCGACAGCGACAGCACGTGCAGGTCGTAGCCCGTCGCCTCGACAACGCGTCGCAGCAGCTCGTCGAGGCCCAGGCGTGGGGCGAGCGCGCGCTCCGCGGCGAAGCGCGCGGCGAACGCCTGCAGGCGCCGAAGGTCAAGCTTTTCCAGGCACCGCGCGAGCTCGCCGTCGGCGGCGGCCGCGCCACTCGCGCAGGCGCGCTCGATCGCCTGCCAGGCGTGGCCGCGGCCCGCCGCGGCGACGTGCGCGAGCGCATCGGAGCTCAGGCCGACGAGCGGCGAGGCCAGCACGCCGTAGAGCGCCGTCTCGTCGCGCGGGTTGGCGAGCGCGGCGAGCCATGCGCAGAGGTCGCGAACGACCTGGCGGCCCCAGTAGCCGCGCCCGCCGACCGACAGCGTCAGCAGCCCCTGATCCTCGAGCGCGCGCTCGTAGATCGGCAGGTCGCCGAGCGCGCGCAGCAGCACGACGATCTCCTCGGGCTTCGCGTCGCCGGCGTCGACGAGGTCGCGCAGGCGCTGGGCGAGCAGCCGCGCCTCGGCGTGGCGCCAGGCCGCGCCCTGGGGCAGGTCGCCGAGGTCGATCGCGTCCTCGCCCTCGCCGTCCCAGCCGGCCTGGTCGGTGAGCAGCAGCTCGACGAGCGGCGCAGGCGCGTCAACGTGCTCGCGGCCTTCGCGCAGCGCGACGAAGTCCGGTCCCAGGCGCGGTGCGAAGGCGGCGTTGATCGTCTCGAGGATCTGACCGCGGCTGCGGAAGTTCGTCGCCAGCGTCGCGACGCGGCCGGCGATCGCGAGCGTCGCGCGGCGCGCGCGGAAGACGTCGACGTCGGCATGGCGAAAGCCGTAGATCGACTGCTGCTCGTCGCCGACGACGAACAGGTCGTCGCGGTCGAGCGCGCGAAACAGCGCGAGCTGTCGCGGGTTGCAATCCTGGAACTCGTCGACCATGACGCGGTCGAAGCGCTCGGCGTAGGAGCGCCGCAGCGCGGGCTCGGCCGCCAGCAGGTCGCGCGCGAGCAGCTCGAGGTCGTCGAAGTCCAGGCCCGCGCGGTCGCGCTTGACGTCGGCATAGGCCGTCGCATAGCGCCCGAGCAGGTCGTCGAGCACGACCACCGCGGCGGCCGAGGCACGATCGCGGCAGGCCCGCGTGTAGGCCTCCAGCGCGCGCAGGTAGCTCAGGCAGGTCTCGGTCTTCAGCGCGTTGGCCGCGCCGCCGAAGCTCAGTCCGCCGAGGCTCTGGGCGGACGCCGGGCCCGGCTGCGCGCGCAACAGCTCGACGCAGCGCTGCACCTTCGCGAGCGCCTCGCCGACGCGCTTGCCGGCGCCCGCGCCGGCAAGCTCCGCCGCGGCCGTCGACGCGGCGGCCGCGAGCGGTGCAAGCAGCGCCTGCGGGTCGGCGACCGCAGGCGCCCGCGGCAGCACGGGACGCTTCTGACCGCCGCTGCGCAGCTCGTCGTGGACGCGCGCGATCATCCTGCGCAGGCGATCGGTGTCGTAGGCGGCGACGAGGTCCAGCGCCGCGGCGCCGTGCTCGCCGTCGAGGATCTCCCCCAGGGCGCGGTCCCACGCCTGGTCACGCAGCGTGCGCGCGGCCGCCTCGTCGAGCACCGTGAACAAGGGATCCAGGCCCGCGGCGATCGCATGCGCGCGCAGCACCCGCGCGCAGAAGCCGTGGATCGTCGACACCCAGGCCGTCTCGGTCTCGCGCGCCTCGTCGCGGTGGCCGAGCTCGACGAAGCGCTCGCGCACGCGCGCTCGCAGCTCGCCCGCGGCGCGCTCGGTGAACGTGATCGCGAGGATCCGCGGCGGCCGCACGCCGTCCTCGAGCACGGAGCGCACGAAGCGCTCGACGAGCACCGAGGTCTTGCCGCTGCCGGCGTTGGCCTCCAGCAGCAGCGAGCCGTCGCGCGCGCGGATCGCGGCGGACTGCTCGGCGGTGAACGGGCGCCCGCCCGGTCCGACGAGGACGCTCATGCCGCGGCGCAGCGGCAGATCGTGGGATACGCGCAGCCCGAGCCGTTGTAGCCACAGCTGTGCGGTCGCGGCTGCAGCGCTCCGCTGCGCAGCTCGCCGACCGCGCCCAGCACATCCTGCACGACGCCGCCGACGATCGCGTCGAAGTCCTCACGCGGGTGGCGGTCGGTGGCGACGACGTCCAGGTCGGGATCGGCGCCGGCGAGCATGAGCCCGCGCGGGCGCTGGTCCTTGCCGCCGAGCGGCTGGTAGAGGCCGCCGATCGGATCGAGGCCGAGCACCTCGCGGGCGGCGAGGATGTAGAGCGCGATCTGATACTTGCGCTCCCTGCGCCAGCACGCCGACTCCTTGACGTTGCGGCCCTTGTAGTCGTAGACGATCGCCTCGCCGCCGGGCCCCGTGTCGATGCGGTCGATGCGCCCGCCGATCCGCACGCCGCCGGCCAGCTCGAGCGCCGGATGCCCGTCGCCGGCGCCGCCGAAGACGACCTCGAGCGCCGCCGGCTCGAGCTCGGAACCGTCGTCTGCGGCGTGCTCGAGGTAGCGCAGCAGGTCGGCGCGCAGACGGTGCACGAGCGCGCGCTGGCGGCTGGGGTCACGCGACATCTGAAGCCGCGGGCGGCGGCGCAGGTCGTCGAGCGCGGCGATCGCAAGCTCGCGCGCCAGCGGCAGGGCGGCGCGGTCCAGGCGCGCGCTGTGCGCCTGCTCGCGCAGCCCCGCGACGGTCCGCTCGAGCACGGCGTGGGCGAGCTGGCCGCGCAGCATGAGCTCCGGGTCCGGCGTCAGGCCCTCGGGATCGAGGCGGCGCTCGACGAACCACTTCACCGGACAGCCGGCCCACAGCTCGATCGCCGACGCCGACCACGTCGCGCGCTCGCGCAGTCCGCCGAGCAGCGCCTCGTCGGCGAGCGCCGCGATCGGCGCCTCGCCGTGGCGCGGGCCGTCAGCGGCCGCCGCGCGCAGGCGCGCGCGCTGCGTCGGCGCCGCCCCGGCCGGCCAGCCGACCTCTCCGAGCGTGCGCATCCGCCGCCGCTGCCAGAGGCCCGGCCCGAAGAGGTCGCGCACGTCGGACACGAAGAACGACGCCACCGCCGGCTCGCCGTCGTCGCCGGACTCGTGCCAGCACAGGTACAGGCGCTCCTGCGGTCGCGAGACCGTCGCGTAGAAGAGATAGCGCTCGGCGCCGAGGTCGTCGCGGCGGCGCAGGACCAGCCCGGAGGCCGCGGCGATCTCGCCGCGCTCGGCGTCGCCGAAGAACGGCTCGGCCCCGGGCACCGCCGGAAACGTCCCCTCCTGCAGCCCGCAGAGCAGCAGCGCGCGCACGCGGCGCGCACGCAGCGCCAGCGGCTGCGTGACGGTCACGCAGCCGGGCGCGGGCCGGCCGGGGCTGCGGACCTCGAGCTCCTCCAGCAGCGCGGCGAGCTGCGCCGGGCTCGGCGCGAGCGAGCGGTCGGCGGCGACGATCGCCGCGATCTCATCCAGCGCACGGCGCCCGGCGACGAGCACGTCGGCGTCCTGTGCGGCGGGCCCGGTCAGCACCTCGGCCGCGCGCCGCCGCGGCGCCGCGAAGAGCGCCGCCAGCTCGTCGCCGAGGCTCGCCAGCAGCTCGCCGGCGCCGCGGCCGTGCGCCTCGCGCACGCGGTCGATCGCATCCAGCGCCCAGTGCTCGGCCTCCCACAGCGAGCGCACCGCCGCCGCGCTGCGCGCTCCCTCCTGGCGAGCCCGCGCCTCGAGCGCGTCGGCGAGCTCCGGCCGGCGCAGCAGGCCCGGCGTGCGCAGCCACGCGAGCAGGTCGTCGGCGCCCCCGTTCAGCAGCGCGCAGCGCAGCAGCGCCACGAGGCCGCGCCCGAGCGCGGTATGGCCGAAGGCCGTGTGGCGGTCGATCGCGATCGGCACCCCGAGCGCGCCGAAGACCTCGACCAGCAGCGGCGTGACCGGCCCTGGGTCGCGCAGCACGACGGCGATCTCGCCCGCCTCGTAGCCGTCTTCGCCGATCAGGCGCGCGACCTCCGCCGCGACGAGCTCGAGCTCCGCGCGCTCGCCGCCGCCCTGCAGCAGCGTCACCGCGTCGCCCGGATCGACGGGCAGCGGATCGAAGAGCCGCTCGGCCGCCGGCGACTCGAAGAGCCGGCGCTCCAGGTGATGCAGGGCGTCGCGCGCCGCGGGCGCGTAGTGCTCGGCGCGGGCTTGCAGCGCGCGATGCTCGACGCCGTCGTGGCGCAGCTCCTCGAACGTCGTCGCGCGGCCCGAGAACGCCAGCCGCCCAGGCTCGTAGGCGAGCGACAGCACGACGTGCGCGGCGCTCGCCGCAAGCGTCTGCACGGCGTCGCGCTGCAGCGCCGAGAGGTCGTCGAAGCCGTAGAAGAAGACCGGCGTCTGACCCCAGGCGGCGGGGTCCTCGCGCAGGGCGTCCAGCGCTGCGGCTGCGAAGAGCGGCTCGTCGAGCCGGCCGAGGCGTGCGAGCAGGCGCCGGTAGGCGGCATAGAGGCCGGCGACCTCCTCGCCGTAGGCGCTGCGGCCGGCGTCCTGCGCGGCCCAGGCGCGCAGCGCCTGCGTCAGGCGTTGCGGGGTGACCCGCGCCTCCTCGAGCTCGTCGACGAGGCGCAGCAGCGCGCGGGCGAAGCCGCCGGTCGCCGACGAGGCCGCGAGCGCGTGCAGCGACGTCGCCGCGACGGCGCCCGCCGCGACGCGCTCGCGAGCCAGCGCGCGCAGTGGCCGCCCGCGCACGCCGCCGCGAGCCGCCGCCTCCCCGACGAGCCAGTCGAAGCGCACGACCCGCGCGCCAAAGACGATCCCGCCGGCCGCGAGCTCGCCGCGATAGCGCTCGACGTCGGCGAGCGTCGGCACGACGAGGATCGGCTCCTCGCCGCGCCCCAGCGCGGCGCGGTAGCCGTCGAGCACGACGCGCGCCTTCTCGGCGTTGGCGGGACCGGTGACGAGCTTCAGGGGCACGCCAGCATGGTGGCGGGTGCACCCGACGTCATCGTTCGCGTCCGAACCGCCCGCGGTGCCTCCGGCCCGGCCTCAGGGCACCGCGGGAGGCGGCAGCGGAACCGGCCCCGGCCGCGGCGGACCGGTCTGCGCAGGCGCCGGGAAGGGTGCGAACGCGAGCGGCGCGAGGGTGTCCAGGCGGCTCGTCCCGAAGCCCTCGAAGGACAGCGTATGCAGCCGCTCGCCGATCACCAGCGAGCGCCCGATCGGCGGCGCGAAGCCCTCGAGGTCCGGCGCTGCGGGATGCGCGACGCGCCCCGCTTCGGCAAGGCTCGCCGCCCCGACGCGGAAGCCGACCACGCCCTGGAAGGTCTGCCGTCCGTCGGAGCGTCCGTAGGAGGACAGCGGGATCACCGCGAGGCCCGTCGGCTTCCAGAAGAGGAAGGCGTGGGGGTCGAACTCGGCCTGCGACGACGAGCCGAGGCCCAGCGACGCCTGCGCGCGGCGCTGCGGCCTGCGCAGGTCCGAGACGTCGAACAGCGACAGCTGCGTGCCGAGCGTGCGGCCCTGCGCGCTGGCATCCTGGCCGACGCCGAGCAGCAGGTCGTCGGAGACCGGGTGCAGGTAGGCCGAGTAGCCGAGGATCTTCAGCTCGCCGAGCACCTTGGGGTTGGCCTTGTCGGAGAGGTCGAGCGTGTACAGCGGGTCGACCTGGCGGAACGTCACGACGAAGCCCTTGTCGCCGACGAAGCGCACGGCGTAGATCCGCTCGCCCCGGCCGAGCCCGTCGACGCGCCCGAGCGGCGCGAGCCCCGTCGCGCCGAGCACCGTGACGAAGCTCTCGCTGTCTCGCGTCTGCGTGCCCTCGAACCACTGCGGCTCCTCCGTCGAGGCGACACGCAGTGCGCCGTCGTGCTCTGACAGCGAGTACTGGTTGAGCACGTAGCCCGTGACCGCGCCCGATGCCGCGTACGAGGTCTGACCCTGCTGCGACGCGTCGAAGCGGTGGATCTCCGTGCGCATCGACTGCGGCAGCGCGCTCCCGCTCTCGAGCGCGCGGACGTAGCGCTGGCTGGCGACGTAGAGGCTCGTCGGCGAGCCGTAGACGGTCTGCGCGCCGGCCATGATCGCGTCGCGGTCGACGTCGAACAGACCCTTGTCGAGATCGATGCTCAGGACCGTCAGCAGGTCCAGGCCCGAGAACTGGCGCGGGTGGCGGACCGATCCGCAGCCCACGACCGAGCGGCGGATCGTGCGGTTGGTGACCCTGCTGCGCAGCGTCGTGCGCGGGACGAAGCTGCGCACCGCGGTCCGCGAGATCGCACGCGGCGCGACGGGGACGGGCGAGGAGGCCACGACGACGCGCGCCGTGGCGCCGGTCAGCCGGGCGTCGACGAGCGAGCCGTCGAGCTGCATCGTGCGCCGCACGGCCATCGCCCGGGGGTTGCTCACGTCGACCTCGGTCAGGACGACGGTCGTGCCTACAAACGCAACCTCCGAGCTCGCCGGGCCGCCGGAGGACGTGGTCATGACGAGCACGCGGTCGCCGCGGATCAGCAGCTGGTGACCGAAGCCGTCGAGCTCGAGCGTCCCGACCAGTACGGGCGCGTCACCGCTTGCGTCCAGCGCATGCAGCCGGCCGTTGGCGATCGCGAACACGCGCCGGCCGTCCGTCTTGACGATATCCGGCTCGTCGACGCCGGCCTCCTGCACGTTCGTCGACGAGAACGACGGCGCAGCCCTCCCCGGGGACCCCGCGGCCGCGGGGGGTGGCGCCGGAACGCCGGCCTGCCCCGGCGTGCTCGACGCCGCGTCCTCCCGCGCCACCGGACTCGGCGCGGCGAGGACCTGCGTCTCGAAGGCGCCGGCGCGGGTCGGAACGCCGGTGCGTCCGCCGGTGCGCCGCGCGTTGCGCCGCGCGTAGCTCAGCAGCGCCGGGCACGAGCTGAACGCCGGCAGCGCGGAGGGCCGGCTCTTGCGCGCCGTCGAGGCGGGCGCGGGCGCCGGCAGCAGGAGCACCGCCGCGAGCACCGTCACGAGCACGGCGAGGCGCGGCCGCACCCCGCCGTCTGAGGCTGTGTCGGTCCTGCGCGCCGTCGCGGTCATCGGTTCCTCCATCGTGAGCTCATGAAGACACTACGGCCGGCGCGCCAACCTGTCACGCGCCGCCTGCTCAGACATCACAACGCGGCGCCCTTGCGAATGTTGCAGGTTGCGCACAGAACCTGCAGGTTCTCGACCGTGCCGGCGCCGCCGAGGCTGAATGGGATGACGTGGTCGTATTGGATGTCGAAGTCCGAGCCGCACTCGACGCAGCGCCCGCCGTCGCGCTCGAAGACCGCGCGGCGGATCTCGGGTGCGATCCGCTCGCGCCGCGGCGCAGCCCGGGCGTCGTCGCGCGCGAGCGTCGCGCGGGCGCGCTGCAGCCTGCGCTGCCCCTGGCGCTCGCGCTCGCGGACCAGCGCCAGCACGTCGTCTTCGTCCAGCCCGTGCTCCTCGGAGTAGAAGCGCCCCTCGAACATCCAGGTGCAGCGCCGACCGTCGCGCGCGATCGCCACCGGCCGCTCGCGCTGCGCCGCGAGCACGGCCCGCACCCGTCGCGTCGACCAGCTCGGCTCGTGGACCGTCCTCCCGTGCTGCAGGCGCCAGCGTCGGCCCAGCAGCGTTCGCCGTTGGGCGACGAGGGCGCCGTTGCGGATCTCGCGCAGCATGCACGTCTCCTACCGGCGCCGCCGGACGCGATGCACGCGTCCGTGCGCCGTCGGGTCCCGGCAGCGCCCTCAGGCCGGGGGGATGATCCCGGCCCGGGCGGCCTCGCGGAGGACCCTGCGCGCGTCGGCGAAGGCCGAGAACCTCGACCCCAGCAGCACGACCCCGATCCGCCGCGAGCCGCGCTGCACGATCGCGACGAGACAATGGCCGGCGCGATTGGTGAAGCCGGTCTTCAGGCCGATCACGCCCGGGTAGCGCTGGCGCAGGAGGCGGTTGGTCGAGCGCAGCGTGACCTTCTTGCCGGCGCCCGTCCAGACGCGGGCGAAGGTCCGGCGCACGATCCGGCGCAGCCGCGGCTCGGCCATCGCGCGCACGGCGAGCGCCGCGATGTCGGCCGGGCACGAGCGGTTGCCCGGGTCGAGGCCGTGCGGATCGACGAAGCGCGTGCACGTCAGCCCGAGCAGCTGCGCGCGGCGGTTCATGAGCTGTACCCACGCGCGCTCGGAGCCCGCGCCGCCGATCGCGAGCGCCACCGCGGCGTCGTTGCCCGAGGCGATCATCAGCCCCTGCAGCAGCACCTCGGCACGTACCCGGCGCCCAGCGCGCAGCCCGCCCATGTGCGTGCCGCGGATCTGGTCGGGCGCCGCGGTCAGCGCGACGAGGCTGCGCCTGCCGAAGCGCTCGATCGCCAGCAGGCCGGTCATGAGCTTCGTGAGGCTCGCGATCGAGCGCACGCGGGTGGCGCCGCGGCGCCACAGGACGCGGCCGTCCTCGAGGTCGAAGGCGAGGCCCGCGGCGGGCGCCGGCTGCAGGCGCAGCGCGGGCAGCAGCGCCGGCTGCGCGAGATCTACACGCGCCGCGCCCGGCGGTTCGGGCAGCGGGCCCACCTCGGTCTGCACCGGCGGGCGCTCGATCGCCGGCGTCGTCAGGCGATCGACACCGCTGCGCGCAACCGCGCCTCGCGACGCGTCGTCGCCGGCGGCGACGACGAGGTAGCCGAACACGATCGCCGTGACGAACAGGAGCGCGAGGGCCGCCGCGAGGACTCCCGGGAAGCGCCTCCTGCGGTGCCGGCCGCCCTGCGTCAGCACCGCGCCCCTCTACGCCGCGGCTTCGGCCGCCTGCTTGGCGGCGGCGGAGACGGGCGCGGCCGGCTCGCCGGCCTCGGCGGCCGGATCGACCTTCGCACCCTCACGCGCCCACGGCTCGTCGAACTCCACCCGCCACTTGCCCTCCTCGCTCTGCGCCAGCGCCAGCCGGGCGCGGAACGAGCGCCCGCTGCGGCCCTTGAACCCCGTGACGGCCTTTGCGGTGCGGCCCGTCGCGATCAGCTCCTTCGCGACCGCCATCGGCAGCGTCTTTCCGGCCTTGGCCTTCCAGATGACGAAGCCGCAGCCCGGGTCCTCGCGCGCCCAGCACGAGAAGCCCTTGCGGTTCTCGACGATGTCGTGTCCGCAGACCGGGCAGGGACCGAGGTTCGCGCGCGGGATGCGGACGTCCTTGAGCTTGGCGTCGAGGTCGGCCACGGTGGATTGCGCGAAGCCCTCGATGTCGGACATGAAGCGCGAGCGCGGCTCCTCCCCGCGCTCGATCTTCGCCAGCCGCGCCTCCCAGTCGCCGGTCAGCGACGGCGAGGTCAGCGGGTGATCGCCGAGCAGGCGGATGACGTTCAGGCCCTTCTCGGTCGCGACCAGCGCTCGCGCGTCGCGCTCGACGTAGCCGACGTCGATCAGGCGCTCGATGATCGACGCCCGCGTCGCCGGCGTGCCGATGCCCGACTCCTTCATCGCCTCGCGCATCTCGTCGTCGTCGACAAGCCGGCCGGCGGTCTCCATCGCGCCGAGCAACGACGCGTCGGAGTAGCGCCGCGGCGGCTTGGTCTCCTTCTCCTCCGCCGTGACCTCGCGTGTCTGCACGTGCTCGCCCTGCCCGAGCTTGGGCAGCTGCTGGTCGCGCCCCTCGTCGTCCTCGGCGGCGCTGCCCTCGCCCTCCACCTTCGATGATGACACCGCCAGCTCGCCGTAGACGCCGCGCCAGCCGGGCACGAGCAGCACCTTGCCGCGGGTGCGGAAGACGTGGCCTGCGACCGTCGTCTCGACCTTCGTGTTCTCGAAGACGGCCTCGGGATGGAAGACCGCGAGAAAGCGCCGCGCGACGAGGTCGTAGATGCGGCGGTCGTCGTCGGACAGCTTGTCGAGGCCGTGCGTCGAGTTCGTCGGGATGATCGCGTGGTGGTCGCCGACCTTGTCGTCGGCGACGACGCGTGCCAGCGGCAGCATGTCCAGGCCCTGCACGTAGGCGGCGGCGGTCTGGTACTCGCGGCCCGCCGCGCCGACGTGGCCTGCGATCGGCTTGAGCTCGGCAATCATGTCGCTCGTCAGGTAGCGCGAGCTCGTGCGCGGATAGGTCAGCACCTTGTGCTCCTCGTAGCAGCGCTGCGCCGCGCCGAGCGTGCGCCGGGCCGTGAAGCCGAAGCGGCTGTTGGCCTCGCGCTGCAGCGACGTCAGGTCGTAGAGCAGCGGCGCGCGCTCCCTGCGCTCCTTGGTCTCGAGCAGCGTGATCTCGCCGGCCTGGTCGGCCACCGCCGCGACGACCGCGTCGGCCGCCTGCGCGCTGGGCAGGCGCGGCTTCGCGCCGTCGTGGTAGCGGCCCTCGTAGATCCGATCGCCGGTCGCGGCGAAGATCGCGCCGACCAGCCAGTAGGGCTCGGGCGTGAAGGCGCGGATCTCCTCCTCGCGGCGGGTGATGATCGCCAGCGTCGGCGTCTGCACGCGGCCCAGCGAGACCGCGCCGTCGAACGACGAGCGCAGGCGGATCGTCGCGGCACGCGTGGCGTTCATGCCGACGATCCAGTCCGATTCCGAGCGCGAGCGGGCGGCCGCCTCCAGCAGCGCGAACTCCGCCGCCGGGCGCAGCTCGCCGAACGCGCGCTCCATCGCGGACTTCGTCATCGACGACAGCCACAGACGCTGAACTGGCTTCTTGGATTTCGCCTTCTCAAACAGGTACGCGAAGATCAGCTCGCCCTCGCGGCCCGCGTCGCAGGCGTTGACGACGCCGTCGACGTCCTCGCGGCCGAGCTGCCTGGTGACGACCGCCATCTGCTTCTTGGAGCGCTCGTCGCGCACGACGAGCTTGAACTTCGCGGGCACGATCGGCAGGTCCGCCATGCGCCACTTCTTGAACTTCGCGTCGTACTCGTCGGGCTCGGCGAGCTGGACGAGGTGGCCGACCGCCCAGGTCAGGACGTGCTCGGGACCCTCGAGAAAGCCCTCCTGCTTGGCGAAGGGGCCGGGCAGAACGCGAGCGAGGTCGCGGCCGACGGACGGCTTCTCGGCGATGACGAGTGTCTTGGGCATCGGGACGGCAGGGTAGCGCCATCGCCCCCAGCCGCCGCGCTGCGGTCGGGAACCTGCGCGCGACGCTCAGCTCACGCAGGGCCCGCTGTCGATCGGACCATCCGCGCTCGCCAGCACCCGCCGCACGACCTCGTTGGGCACCGCGTAGCCGCCCCGCGCTCCGCCGCCGACCGACTCGGCGAAGACCGTTCCCGAGACGCGTCCGGCGACGTCCACGATCGGGCCGCCCGAGTTGCCCGGCTGCACGCTGCCGCGAAACGCCGTGATGTTGCGCCGCACCGGGCCGCGGCCGTAGGCGTCCTGGGAGATCACGACCCGCGTCTGGCCGATCCGCGCCGGCCGGATCTGAAACGGGCCGCTGAGCGGGTAGCCCGCGACCGCCCCCGGCTCGGTGACCTTGACCTCGCGGGCGAAGCGCAGCGGCGTCGCGCCGATGCTCGGCACGCGCAGGACCGCGACGTCGTTGCGCACGTCGAAGGCGACCAGCGTGGCCGCCAGGCGCGTGCCGTCGCCGCGCAACTGCACGACGGTCTCCTCCTGCCCGGCGACGACGTGCGCGTTCGTCACGACGAGGCCGTCCGCGGCGACCCAGCCGGACCCCGACACGCCGCGGCCGCAGGCGTTGGAGAGCACCTTCACGACCGAGGCGCCCGCCCGCTGCACGTCCGGGTCGCGCGCGGCCTGCGACTGCGGCGCCCTGACGTCGACCTCCGGCCCGTCGACGCGCGGAAACGGATCGAAGCGCGCGAGCGCCTTGAGCAGTGTGTCGGCCGGCAGCACCTCGTTGAGGCGGTCGATGATCGTCGAGCGCTGCACGTTGCGGCGCAGGTCGCCGGTTCCCGGCGTCTGCACGACGATCACGCCGATCACCCACGCGAAGCCGAGCGCGAGCGCGACAGCCAGCGCCCCGCCGAGCAGCCCGTCGAGCACGCCCAACGGGGATCTGCGCAGCCCCGCGCGCATGCCCCCCGCGATCCGTTCGGCGCCGGCGGAGAGGATCGTGCCGGCGATGATCGCGCCGAGGAGGCCGAACAGCGGTGCGTAGGGCGACCTGTTGCCTTCCTCGAGCAGCTGCGGGCCGAAGCGCGTGCCGAGCCATGCCCCGGCCACGAAGCCGGCCAGCGACAGCACCCCGATGACGAATCCGCGCGCGAAGCCGACGAGCCCGAAGACCACCGCGAAGCCGACGATGACGATGTCGACGGCGCTCATCGCACGGATGATGCACGGATGCCGCGCGGCGGGTAGCCATAGTTCACTGTCATGGCCGTCGCTTCGCCACGTCTTCGCCGGTCCCTTGCTGCGCCGCGCACGATCGTGCTCGCGGCGATCGTGGCGATCGTCGCGCTGGTCGCACTCTTGTTTCTGCTCACACGTGGGCCCCCGGTCGAGGAGCAGCGCGCGCAGCGCTTCATGGCGCAGTGGGCGCGGGCCGACTACGCGGCGATGCATGCCGAGCTCACCGCCGCAGCGCGCCGCGCGCGGCCACTGGTCGCGTTCGAGGCCGACCTCCGCCGCGCGGCCGCGACCGCGACCGCGACCCAGCTGAGCCATGGGCCGGTCGGCGATCTGCGCGACGGCGTGGTGAACGTCCCCACGACGGTGACGACGCGGGCCTTCGGCGCCGTGCGCGCGACCCTGCGGCTGCCATTCGCGGGCGAGGGCGACGATGCCCGCATCGACTGGTCGCCGTATCTCAGCTTTCCGGGCGTCAGGCGCGGCGAGCGCCTCGCACGCACGACGCGACTGGCGCCGCGCGCGGCGATCCTCGCGCGTGACGACACGCCACTGGCGCAGGGCGACGATCGCAGCTCCCCCCTGGGCCCGGCGACCGCGGCGATCGCCGGCGACCTCGAAGCGCCGCAGCCCGAGCGCGTCGAGCGCCTGCGCGCGCTCGGCATCCCCGATGACGCCCCGGTGGGCTCGAGCGGGCTCGAGCGCGTCTTCGACGAGCAGCTCGCCGGTCGCCCCGGCGGCACCCTGCGGGCAGGCAGGCGCGTGCTGGCACGCAGCTCGCCCGCGGCCGCCCCGGCCGTGCGCACGACGATCGACCCGGAGGTGCAGCAGGCGGCGACGGAGGCGCTCGGCGCGCAGTTCGGTGGGGTCGCGGTGCTGCGCCCGACGACGGGGGAGATCCTCGCTCTCGCGGGAGTAGCGTTCTCCGGTCTGCAGCCGCCCGGCTCGACGTTCAAGATGATCACGCTCGCGGGAGCGCTTGAGGCTCGTATCGTCGGGCCGCGCTCGGAGTATCCGGTGCAGACCGCCGCGACGCTCGAGGGCGTCGAGCTCGAGAACGCCAACGGCGAGAGCTGCGGCGGCTCGCTGCGCCTGTCCTTCGCGCACTCGTGCAACTCCGTCTTCGCGCCGATGGGGGCGCGCCTGGGCTCCGAGCGCCTTGTCGCGGCGGCGGAGGCGTTCGGCTTCAACCAGGACCTCGGCATTCCGGGCGCCGCCACGAGCACGATCCCGCCCGCGGACGAGATCGGCGACGCGCTCGCCGTCGGCTCGACGGCGATCGGCCAGGGCAAGGTGCAGGCCACAGCGCTGCAGATGGGGTGGGTCGCGGCGACGATCGCACAGGGCGGCGTGCGCACCGAGCTGACCCTGCGGGCCGGCCGCATGCCGGTGAGCAAGCGCGTGCTGCGCCCCGCGACGGCGCAGCTGGTCGGCCGCTACATGGAGGCGGTCGTCGAGGTCGGCACGGGCAAGGCGGCGGCGATCACCAACGTGCGGGTGGCGGGCAAGACGGGCACGGCCGAGCTGCGCGACACGACGCCAGCCCCGTGCACGCCGTCGCCCGCGACGCCGGAGTGCCCGCCGGTCATCCCCAACGACCCGACCGACACCGATGCGTGGTTCGCCGCCTACGCGCCGGCCGCCAAGCCGCGGATCGCGGTCGGGGTGGTGCTCGTCGAGAACGGCGCCGGCGGCGACACGGCGGCGCCGGTCGCACGGCAGGCGCTCGTGGCCGGCCTGAAGGCGACGCGCTGACCGCGCCGTGCTACACGTCGAGGTCGACGATGCCCGTCTGCTGGGGCGCCTTGCGTCCTTCGATCTTCAGTTCGAGCGGACGGTTGTTGAGCGCCGTCAGCGTGAGCTTGAACAGCAGCAGCGCGCCGCGCGACGGCGAGTCGTAGCCGGGCGAGTCGATCACCGGGACGACCTCGCCGGCAGGGATCGTCTCGTTGGCGCGGTAGGCGAAGGTGTTGGTCTGCTCGAGCTCCAGCGGCTCGAACTCCTGCTCCTGCGTATCGGTGATCGTGATGTCCGACGCCGGCAGCAGGTCCTCGTCGGTCACGTTCTGCACGCGCATCAGGACGGCGAACCAGACCTCGTTGGGTTCCAGTTCGCGCTCGCCCTCCGGGACGCCAGCCAGAAACGCCTTGTCCTGGACGTCGTTGGGCTCGAGCTGGCGCGAGACCTGCACCTGGTACTTCAGGTCGCTGACGTCGAGGTAGATGCCCTCGGTCTCGGCGATCCGCACGGGTCCGGTCGACTGGTGCTTGCCGCAGGCCGACAGCACGCCCGCGAGAAGCAGGGCGGCGAGCAGGGCACAGAGGCGGCGCGGGCGTGTCACGGGCGGCGCGAAATCTACAGCCTGAAGCCGGAGGCGGGCTGGCGCGCCCCACCGGAGACCGACGTGCGCGCGCCGCGACCTTCGCCCGACTCGAGGATCGAGCGCAGCCGGTCCAGCGCGCGCCGGTGGCAGCGCGTCGTCGAACTCGAGACCCGCAGCAGCTTCTCCATCTTGCGGTCGGCGTACGTCGCGGGCGTCGCCTCGGTCGTGAACTGCACCGCCGTGCGCCCCTCGCCGTCGGCTTCGAGCTGCCACTCCGAGCGCGTGCGGATGCGGTTGAAGCGACCCGCGCGGCCGGTGGCCAGGATCCGCTGCGGCGGGTGCAGCTCGACGAGCGTGATGTCGCCGTAGGAGAAGCGATCGAAGCGCGACTTCGTCCGGAACCGCCCCCCGGCGCCGACCCCGTAGGAGTCCTCGCGCGTCAGATGCCAGTCCATGAGGCAGTGATCGGTGAACTCCGCGTGGTTGGCGACGTCCGCGAGGTACTCGAAGACCTCCTCGCGGGGGCGTGCGATCGTCGTCTTCAGCGTGACGGGCTCCATCCGTCCGGCAATCTACCCGGCCGGCCCCCTGCGCGCCGGGGCGCGCTACAGCCGGTGGACGCGGACGGCGTGGCCATACTCGCTGTTGCGTACGCGCTCGCTGTCGGTGGGCTCCTCGCGGCGCAGCGGCCGGCACAGCTCGCAGACCGCGACGGCGGTGCCGTAGCGATACAGCGTCTCGCCGATCAGCGGCGTGCGTCCGCAGTCCGCGCAGCGTGGCGTCTCGTCCGCCAGGACGCCGACGCTCTTGCGCAGCAGCGCGCGTTCGAGATCCTGCTCGCCGATCGTCTGGGCCGCGCGCATGGCGCCTGCTTCCACGTGCGAGTGGGGTCTCCTGCACCACCTTTCGCTGTGGTTAAGGACACGTTTATCTCCAGGCGCACCATGGGTACAGGCCGATCCGCGCCACATCCGGCATGCGGTCTGGGCACTTGACTCGCTTGTTATATTCCGCACAAGCCGTGGAGAGGCCGGCGGATCCCTGCAACGATGGTGAAGGGAGTCGGATGGAGTCGCTCACGACGGGAACGATCGCCGGCACCGGCTCGTTTCGCTGCGAGATCTGTGGGTACGTCATCACGATGACGTCCGGCGACGTGCTCCCCGCCTGCCCCGGCTGCGAGGGGGCGAGCTTCACGCGCGCATCGCTCTTCAGCACGTCGACGCGCTTCACGCGCGTCGAGCCCGACGAGCCCGCAACCGACAGCCTCGCGCTCATCGAGGCAGCCCGCGAAGCGCTCGAGGAGCCGGGTCGCTACCTCGTCTTCCAGGACTCCGGCAAGGTCCGCACGGTCCCCATGCCGGGCACCTCGATGCGCATCGGTCGCAGCCTGTCGGCGGAGCTGCGCTTCGAGGATCCGACCGTGTCGCGCCGCCACGCGGTCCTGCTCGTCGAGGACGACGGGGTCCGACTGCTCGACGACCGCAGCCTCAACGGCGTCTTCGTCAACGGCGTTCGCGTCGTCTCGCAGACACTCACGGACGGGGACGAGGTCGTCATCGGCCGCTACCGGCTGCGCTTCGTCGATCGCACGGTGACGGCCGCGTCACCCGCCGCCGGCAGCCTGCAGGGGGAGTAGCATCCGCGCCCCTTGGGCGCCACGATCGCAGTCCTCTCGCAGAAGGGCGGCACCGGCAAGACGACCTCGGTCCGGACCCTCGTCGACATCCTGCGCCGTCTGGGGCTCGAGGTGCTGGCGGTCGATCTCGATCCGCAGGGCAACCTGTCGGACTACTTCGACGTCGATCCCGAGGCCTCGCCGACGATCGGCGACGTGCTCGCCGGTCGCGTCGCGATCGTCGACGCGGTCCACGACGGGATCGTCCCGGCCAACCTGTCGCTCGCCGAGGCGGAGATCGTGCTCGTCGGCAAGATGGGCCGCGAGCTGACGCTCAAGCGCGCGCTCGCCCCCGTCAAGGACGGCTACGACCTGATCCTGCTCGACTGCCCGCCGTCGCTCGGCCTGCTGACCGTCAACGCCCTCGTCGCCGCCGACCACGCGCTGCTGACGACGGAGGCGCAGTACTTCGCGATGCAGGGCGTCGAGCAGGCGCTCGAGGTCATCGAGCTCGCCCGTGACGGCCTCAACCCGCAGCTCGGCTGGCTCGGCGTCGTCTTCAACATCGCCGACATGCGCACGCGCCACAGCCGCGAGGCGTACGCGACGCTGCGCGAGCACATCGGCGAGAAGCTGTTCACGACGACCGTGCGCCAGTCGATCGCCTACGCCGAGTCGGCCGAGCTCGCCGTCTCGATCCTCGACCACCGCCCCGACCTCGCCGCCGACTACCTCGCGCTTGCCGACGAGCTGCTGGCACGCCTGAAGCTGCCCGAGCTGCGCGTGCGCCTGAAGCAGCTGACCGAGACGATCGCCGGCGGAATGGCGCGCTGACGATGCACCGGATCGCCCACCCCAGGCAGATGCGCGCGCGCCCGCTCGTCATCGTGGCCGTCGCGGTCGTCCTGCTCGGCGCCGGCGCCGGCGCGCTGCTGACCGGCGGCGATGAACGCACGAGTCGACCCGGGGTGCCGCCACCCGTGCGCGAGGACTCGCAGGTCCCGCGCGAGCGGCCGGCGCCCGCCCGCCCGCACGGCGCGCGCCTGCTGCGCCGCACGCAGCTGCGCCGGCGCCCCGGCGGACCCGTCGTCAAGGCGCTCGGCCGGCGCACGGAGTACGGCTCCCCGCGCGTGCTTGCCGTCGTCGCCCGCCGCGGACGCTGGCTGGGGGTGCTCACCGAGCACGTGCGCAACTCGCGCGCCGCCTGGATCCCCGCCGCCAACGTCGAGCTGCTGCACGAGCCCTACCGCCTGGACGTCGACCTCTCGCGACGCCTGCTGACGGTGCGCCGCGAGGGGCGGGTCGTGCGCCGCATGCGCGTCGCGACGGGCCGGCCCGGGAGCGCCACGCCCACGGGCCGCTTTGCCGTCACCGACTCTCTGCGCATCGGCAAGGGCTCGGCCGCATACGGCTGCTGCGCGCTGGCGCTCACCGGCCGCCAGCCCAACGTCCCACAGGGCTGGACCGGCGGCGACCGCATCGCGATCCACGGCACCAGCAACGAGGCGACGATCGGCACCCCGGCCAGCGGTGGCTGCCTGCGCGCGCGCGACGCCGACATGCGCTGGCTGATGCGTCGCATCACGCTTGGTGCATCCGTTCGCGTCAGGGAGTAGGGCACGTCAGGAGTCGCGCACCTCCGCGCCCCGGATCTCGAACGGAGCCCGCAGGACCGCGGCCCAGCCGTGGGCCTCGCGTCGCAGCGCGCCGACGACGGCGTCCGTGCTGTCGGTGTGCGTCCAGAACAGCACCGTCGGGCCGGCGCCCGAGATGCTCGCCCCGATCGCTCCGAGCTCAGCGGCGCGCTCCAGCAGCGCCATCGATGCCGGGTACAGATGCGCGCGGTAGGGCTGGTGCAGGCGATCCTCCAGGCCGCGGGCGACGAGGCCGAGGTCGCCGCGCGCCAGGCCCAGCATCAGCAGCGCGCCATGGGCGACGTTCGCCGTCGCGTCGGCGATCGGAACCGTTGCGGGCAGCGCGCGGCGTGCGACGGAGGTGCGCACCGCCGCGTGCGGCACGACGACCACGGCCTCCAGGCCGGCCGGCGGGTCGAAGCGCGCCGCCTGCCCGCCGGTCACGATCACGACCCCGCCGAGCAGGGCGGCGGCGGCGTTGTCGGGATGGCCTTCGAGCTGCGTCGCATCGGCGAGCAGGTCGCCGTCGTGTCCGAGCAGGTCCGCGGCCGCGGCCAGGCCGGCGACGTACGCCGCGGCGCTCGATCCCAGGCCGCCCGAGAGCGGGATCGTCGAGCGGATGCGAAAGCGGAAGTCGTCCGGCGGGTGCAGCTTCGCGAAGCCGCGCACGCAGAGGTTGCGCCGGTCGCGCGCGATGTCGAGCTTCGTCTCGACGCCGAAGTGTCCCGTCTCGCGCACCTCGAGCTCGACGTGCAGCGCGAGCGCCGCGGCGAACGCATCGAAGCCCGGACCGAGGTTCGCCGAGGAGGCGGGTACCCGTACGAGCCGGCGTTCGGCCATCAGGCGGGGCCGCCCAGCACGGCCTCTTCGACCGCGGTGAGGCGCGGCTCGCAGGCGATCACCCCGCCCGCCTGGTCGAGCGCGGTCCCCGGGTCCTTCAGCCCGTGACCCGTGAGCACGCACGCGACCCGGCGCGCGCCGTCGGCGCCGTAGCGCAGCAGGCCGGCCACGGAGGCCGCGCTCGCGGGCTCGCAGAAGACGCCCTCGCGCGCGGCGAGCAGCCGGTAGGCACTCAGGATCTCGGCGTCGGAGACGGCGCGCACGAGCCCGCGTGAGGCGGTCATCGCCTCCATCGCCTCCTCCCAGCGCGCGGGATTGCCGATCCGGATCGCGCTGGCGACCGTCTCGGGCTGGGCGACCTTCCTGCCGAGCACGAGCGGCGCCGCGCCCTCGGCCTGGAAGCCGAACAGGCGTGGTGCGATGCCGAGCTCGCCGAAGCCCTTCCAGTAGGCCGTGATGTTGCCCGCGTTGCCGACCGGTATGCACAGCGCGTCGAGCTCGTCGAGCACCTCCATGATCTCGAACGCGCCGGTCTTCTGGCCTTCGAGGCGGAAGTGGTTGACCGAGTTGACAAGCGCGATCGGGTGGCGGTCGGTCAGCGCGCGCACGAGCGTCAGCGCCTGGTCGAAGTTGCCGCGCAGCGCGATCACGCGCGCGCCGTGCATCAGGGCCTGCGCGAGCTTGCCCTGGGCGATCTTGCCCTCCGGCACGATCACCGCGCATGTCAGCCCGGCGCGGGCGGCATAGGCCGCGGCGCTCGCGGCGGTGTTGCCGGTCGAAGCGCAGATGACCGCCTTCGCGCCCTCGCGCACGGCTGCGCTGACGGCGCAGGTCATGCCGCGATCCTTGAACGAGCCGGTCGGGTTGAGGCCCTCGAGCTTCAGCCAGACCTCGGAGTCGACCAGCTCGGAGATGTGCGGCGCGTGCACCAGCGGCGTCGTGCCCTCGCCGAGCGAGACGACGGGATCGCCGTCGGCGAAGGGCAGGCGCTCGCGGTAGCGCTCCATCAGGCCGGACACGAGCGGCACCCTACTGCCGAGCGGCGCTCACTCGACCGCCGCCGCACGGCTCGAGGCGTCATCGCACCTCAGGCCTCAGCGCCCGCTCGATGCCTCCTGCGCATCGCCGATGGCGTCGAGCGCGAGCTCGAAGAACGAGCCCAGCTGCGTCGGCGCCGAGATTCGCTGCGGCTCGCCGACCTCCGTGACACGGAGCAGCCAGACGACCGTTGCGCCGGAGCGCCCGCCGAGCTTCGCGCGCTCGGCCTTCGGGATGGCGAACTTCAGGGTGAACCCCGCCCGGCGGTAGAAGACCTTGTCCTTGCTCGCGATCCAGGATGCCCCCACCTGCCGCCGGCCGAGACGAGCGTGAGGCCGTAGTCGCGGGCCCCCATCTCGAGCTAGGAGAAGTGCTCTTCGATCACGCGGATCGCGCGCGGCGGTGAGCGCAGGAAGTCCAGCACCGCGATGCGCTCCACCGCGGCGAAGAAGCGCGACTCGAGCAGCGGGTGGACGACCATCACGAGGCGCGCGCGCTCGCCGAGCCCCTTCTGCACGACGGACTTGATCGACGCGCCCGCGTCGCCGAGGATGCTCGCGACCTCCGCCAGCACGCCCGGCCGGTCCTCGACCTCCATGTGCAGGTAGAAGGCGGAATGCACGTCGTCGACGATCTTCAGCGCCTGCGTCGTCTCGGGCGTCGACGCGGGCGGGATCATCGCGCTGACGACGTCTCCGAGCACGGCGCTCGCCGTCTGCGGCCCGCCCGCTCCCGGCCCGGACATCGTGATCTCGGTGATCGCCTCGGATTCCACAGTGATGGCGTTGAACGGGCCGTGCACGCTGGCGAGCGGATGGCCCTCGTACAGGAACGCCGGGTGCACGCGGACGGCGAGCGAGCCGTCGATGCGCTCGGCGGTGCCGATCAGCTTCAGGCCGAGGCCGAGCTCCTGGGCGTACTCCATGTCGTCGGCGGTGATCTGCTCGATGCCCTCGTAGGTGACCTGGTCGATGTGCACCGGCGTGTCGAACGCCAGGCGGGCGAGGATCGCCATCTTCGCGGCGGCGTCGCGGCCGTTGACGTCCTCGCTCGGATCGGCCTCGGCGTAGCCGAGGCGCTGGGCGTCGGCCAGGGCGTCGCCGTACGAGCAGCCCGTGCGGGCCATCTCGGAGAGGATGTAGTTCGTCGTGCCGTTGACGATCCCGTGGATGCGGTCGACGTGCGCCGCGGCGAGCGACTCCTGCAGCACGCGGATCACCGGCACCACCCCGGCAACGGAGGCCTCGAAGCGCAGCTGCACGCCGTGCTCGCGCGCCGCCGCCCACAGCTCCTCGCCGTGATGGCTGAGCAGCTGCTTGTTGGCGGTCACGACGTGACGGCCGGCGCGCATCGCGCGCAGCACGTAGTCGCGCGCCGGATCCAGCCCGCCGATCAGCTCGACCACGAGGTCGCAGCCGTCGAGGATCTCGGCGAAGTCGCCGCGGCTGCGGGTCAGCACGCCGCTGATCTGCGGCCGCAGGCCCGTGATCGCCTCGATCTGGCCGGCGCGCTCGGCCAGCAACGGCTCGAACGCGCCGCCGACGGTGCCGTGGCCGAGCAGGCCGATGCGAAACGGCTGCGCGCTCATCGTCGTACGTCGCGCGCGGTGAGATCGTCATAGGTCTCCCGCCGCACGACCAGGCGCGCGTCGCCGTTTGAGACGATGACGACCGGCGGACGCGGCACGCCGTTGTAGTTGTTGGCCATCGCGTAACCGTAGGCGCCGGTCGCGGGCGTGACGATGACGTCGCCGACGTGCGGGTCGGCGAGCTCGACGTCGCGCACGAGGACGTCGCCCGACTCGCAGTGCTTGCCGGTCAGCCGCGATGGGGTGCCGCCGCCGAAGCGGTCGGCGACCTGCGCCTCGTAGACGGCGCCGTAGAGCATCGGGCGCAGGTTGTCGGACATCCCGCCGTCGACGGCGACCCACGTCGAGACGTTGCGCTTGACGCTCTGCACGGTGTAGAGCGTCACCGTCGAGTTCGCCACGAGCGCGCGGCCGGGCTCGTCGAGCAGGCGCTTGCCGGGCCCCAGGACGCGGCTTGCGGTGTCGACCTTGGCCGCCACGTAGTCGCTGATGCGCGGCGGCTCCTGTTCGGAGGTGTAGGCCACTCCGAGGCCGCCGCCGAGGTTGTAGGTGGCGAAGTCGCCGAGCGTGGCGATCGCCTCGATCGCACGGCGAAACGGATCGAGCTCGAGGATCTGCGAGCCAATGTGGATGTGCAGGCCGGCGAGGTCCAGGCGGCCCGTGGCGCGAGCTACGCGCGCGATGGCGGCGGGGGCGTCGGCCATCGAGAAGCCGAACTTCGAGTCGGCCTGGCCCGTGGAGATCTTGTCGTTCGTCTCGGCGCGCACGTCCGGCGTGACGCGCAGCAGCACCGGCTGCGGCGGGCCGTCGCCGACGACCGCCTCGAGGCGCTCGATCTCGTCGGCGTTGTCGATCACGATGTGCCCGACGCCTGCCGCGCGCGCCTCGCGCAGCTCGTCGACTGACTTCGCGTTGCCGTGCATGTAGATGCGCGCGGGATCGAAGCCGGCGCGCAGCGCGAGCGCGAGCTCGCCGCCCGAGGCGACGTCGCAGGCGATCCCCTCCTGGGCGAGCACGCGCAGGACCGCGGTGCAGGGAAAGGCCTTGGACGCGAACAGCACGTCGAAGTTCTTCGTGCGCGCCCGAAACGCCTCGACGAACGTCTGCGCACGTGCGCGCAGGTCGTCCTCGGCGACGATGTACGCCGGCGTGCCGAACTCGCGCGCCAGCTCGATCGCGTCGCAGCCGCCCAGCTGCAACCGCCCGTCCTCGTCGATGCGGCTGGCGAGCGGGTAGGCCTGCGAGAGCTGGGTGCGGGTCGGCAGCACGGGCGGGAGAGTATGCGGTCCGATCACGGGCCAGCGCCGCGCCGCCGGCGTGCGGCCGGGTCGATCGGGCGCAACGGTGAAGCTTCGGCTCACCGGGCGACGGCGCCGCTCACCCGCCAGCTCAAGCAGGTGTGTCCAGTGCGTCCGGGGGAAGCACGAAGCGCGAAGGCGCCTTCGATCGGCCTCCACCGGTCAGCTCGTGCCTGCGCCCGTGCAGGCCGCTCGGAGCGGATGTCTCGACGGTGGCCTCGGGTACTCCACCGTGTGCCACGACCCACGCGATCACGTCCTCGCTGCCGGTCCCCTGGGCGATGATCGCGGCGCGCTCGATGACGGTTCCCCCAGAGGGATGAGGTCGAGCCAGGCGAGCCACGAGAACCCGTATCTCGTCGTCTTCCATGCCCACACCGTAACGGTCACGAGCCTGCGGGCGTTGCTCGCCATGCCCCGGGCGGCCGTGCGCGGCACGTGTGCGCGTCATGCGACCCCGTGATCACCACGCAAGCGCAGGCCGACGCCCTGAAGTGGGCGCCCTGGCCGACTGCTGCATCCGGCGACCGCGGGGAGCTAAGGTCAGAGCCCATGCTGCTTGTCGCGCTCGCGATCGTCCTGGCACCGCTCGCCTGGCTTGTGATCAAGCGCATGCAACACGTCGATCCGGCGGCACGTGGTACGGGCTTGCGGTGGGTGATCGCGTGCCTCGGCGCTGCGCTGGCGATACGCGTCGGCTTGGCGGCACCGGTCCTGCTGCGCGTCGCGCTCTGCCTGCTCGCGATCGCTGCGCTCGCGATCTGGCTGCGCCGGCGCGGCCATGGGGGCGACGGGCCGGGCGACGACGGCCGCGACTCGCCGGTTGACCCCGGTCCCGCACCGCGTACCGGCCGCCGCGCTGCTCCGCCTCCCGAGCGCCTGGACCCGGAGGCCTTCGACCAGGCGCGCGCCGACTGGGAGCACGCGCTGAAGCGGCACGCGCCCGACTGACGGGGCTCCAGCGGACTGTTCGCGAACTGTAAGCCTGCGCTTAGCGCGGATTGATTCAACAAGCCGAGAATGCTCCTAGGTTCTCCCGGGTCGGTGGTACCTCCTCCCCCCATCGACCGGCCCGCCTGACCCCGGCGCAGAAGCCGGAGCCGAGAGCAGGGAACCCACCAATCGCGCCCCGGACCATCGACGCGAGGGTGACCGCAGGGGCGGTGGGGCGGCGCATCGCCGCCTCGCCGCCCGGGCGCCCGCGGCGGCAGCGCAGGCGACGTGATGTCAGCTCGCAGTCACCGCAATTCGCCGCGTTCGCCTCCACCCCCGCTCGTCTGAGGCCCGACGATCATCCGGCGCAGATCTCTGTCCGACGAAGGGGAGATCATTCCAACATGCGCACGAGTTCGATCAGGCCCGCCGACATCGTCCACTGCAACAAGCGCGGGCTGTTTCACGCCAGGGTGCTCGAGCTTGGCCCTGACGGCTCGATCCTCGTCAAACCGATTGAGCGCAACATCTCCTACCGCCACGTCGCGGCGTCCGAGATCACCGAGCACTGGGCCCGCAGCACCTCGACACGCCGCGCGGCTCGCCCAGCGAAGACACAGCCCACGCTCGAGCTTCCACTCGCGCTCTGACGCATCCGTCTCGCGCGCGCATCCGTCTCGCGCGCCGACTGTCGCGGGTCGAGCCGTCGTAGTTATGACTGGCCTCGGATTGCCGCGCACAGCCGCCGGCTGAGCTGCGGCTCGTCGGAGGAATCGTGGTGGGTTGCGCTTCAGCTTCCCTGCCATCGCCGGTCCTGAGCAACAGTGCGTCGCGACCGCACCCGCCACGGCCTTCCCCGTGATCAGAGGGCGTCGAGGCCAGCCCGGAAGATGCCCTCGATGACGCCGGCAGCCTCCTCGTCGGAGGCGCCGACGGCCGTGA
>Ga0136640_10000119_pt1 | contig 26838 bp, 24 predicted proteins | sample AntDrymUQ8642106_2_FD_105498 | JGI IMG/M metagenome (GOLD analysis project Ga0136640, IMG submission 105498) | Polar desert sand microbial communities from Dry Valleys, Antarctica - metaG UQ864 (21.06) | ecosystem: Environmental > Terrestrial > Soil > Desert | place: Antarctica: Dry Valley...
GCCTCCATCGTCACCGCCGCCGAGCGCCTGGTCATCCCGCTGCTGGCCGCATTCCGCGCCGCCCACCCCCAGGCGGCGGTCGCGGTCCAGGTCGGCAACCGCGCTGCGGTGTGGGAGGCGCTGCGCGACCTCGACGCCGATCTCGTCGTCGCCGGGCGACCGCCAACGTCCACCGCGGCGACCGTTCTCGGCCGGGCCACCAACACCCTGGCCGTCGTCGGTGGGCCGGAGATGGCGGGCCGCTCGCGCCGCGACACCACCGTCCTCCTCGCCACCACGACCTGGCTGCTGCGGGAGGAGGGCTCGGGGACGCGCGACGCGACCGAGGAGCTGTTGGCCCGGCTCGGCCTCGACCCGCCGAGGATGATCCTCGGGTCGAACGGTGCCGTCACCGAGGCGGTCGTGGCCGGCTTCGGGATCGGACTCCTGCCGCTCGGCGCGCTGGAGACTCGACTCGCTCCCGGCGCCCTCGCCCGCATCGACTGCCCCGGCACCCCCATCGAGCGCCCCTGGCACCTGGTCGCGTCGTCGGAGGTCGCGTTGTCGCCCACCGCCACGCTCGCCGCCCGATCACTGCTGGCCGAGCCGGATGGCTTCGCCCCCACCCCTGAGGGACGTCGCGTCCTTCGACCCTGATGCGGTGGACCGCTCTCCGTGCTCCGAGGATCAACTCGGTGAGGGGAGCGGGTCACACACCCCCCAACGGTCACCAGGTGCGGGTGCGGGTGGGCGTGATGCGCACCGTTGTCGGGTAGTCGGCCTTGACCTGCTCCGGCGTGCTGTTCAGGGCCGAGACGATGGCCGCCCCGTACTTCGTCAGGTAGGCGGTTTCGACGGCGGCCGGCAGGCCGTCGACGATCTCGGCGGTGCCTTCCGCCGTCACGATGTCGCCGCCGTGGCCGTCGTCGCCTAGGTGCAGCGCCACCTTGGGGTTGGCCCGGACGTTGGTCACCTTGCCCGCCCGGGCCTCGCTCCGCAGCCAGAAGGCCGAGCCGTCCCACAGGAACCAGACCGGCGAGGACTGGGGCTGCCCGTCGGCCCCAGCGGTGGTCAGCCAGGCGATGGGCTCGGTGCCGAGGCGCTCGGCGGGTCGGCCAGTGCTGAGGACGTCGCTCATGGGCGTCAGCCTGCCGCACGGCGGGGGACGACGCACGCCATCCTGACACGAGCAGGATCTGAGCGGATGCTTGGCCGCGCTGGCGCCAGGGTGGTGTCCTAGCCCGTGGCCTCGTGGTCGGCACGCTCAGAGCAGCTGATGGACGTGGTAGTTGACGAGGCCGGGCTCGAGCCATCCGATGCCGACGGCTTGGATCCCGTTGAGCCAGTCGTAGGGGCCGGATTCGACGGTGAACTGGGGCGCGGTCCGGAAGTAGAGGTCGCTCTCACTCAGCGACTCCCCGGCGAGCAACCGGGTCATCGAGTCACCCAGGAATACGAGCCGGCCCAGGTAGCGCACGGCGACGAGCGGTCCGTCGTCGACCTGGATGGTCAGGCGGACGTCGACGTGTCCGATGCCGGCGGCGTCGATCACGAGCCAGTCTCCGCCTCCTGCCAGCACCCGGCCGGCGAGGTGCTCACCGCGCACCGTGCCGTCCTCGACGATGACGGTCGCGAGCAGGCCGGAGGGCGTCGAGGCCTGTTGGGGGCCGCTCACCGCGACGGACATGTCGAAGAGGTGTTGGGACTCGATCACGAGACGAGCTCAGGGGCTGGGAGGAGGGCATTGAGGACGGTGAGGTCGACGTCGAGCTGCGCCGTCATGGTCGCCAGGTCGAACGAGAAGTCCTCGCGCGAGATCCTGCCGTCGCGGATGCGGAACACGCATGTGAAGGGCACGGCGAAGCGGCGACCTGTTGCGCTGATGGGGCCCAGATCCCCCTTCATCGTGGCCCGCACCGTTCCCCAGCACGACACAGCGTCACTGGAGGCGATCTCGCCGTCGATGGCGACGTCGTAGTCGGGGAAGATCTCGAAGAACTGGCGAAGCTGGAGTCGCGTGTCATCGACGCCGTGTGCCGTGGTCCGGAACGGGACGGTGTGCACGGTGAAGTCGGGCGTGCATTCGGCGAGCGCAGCATCGACGTCAGCGCGGCCCTTCGCCTCCGCGTACCGACGCACAGTGGCGCTCGCCACGGCGGCCGGATCTGTGTGTCCCACGGCTGCCCGCAGGTCGGCGATGTCGACGCCAGCCTGCTGCGCGAACGTGGCCAGGTCGAAGGCGACCCGTTCGTGCTCGATCAGACCGTCTCGGAAGCCGTAGGTCGCGGTCATGGGAACGCACACCGCCGCACCGGTGGGAACAAGCCCGGCCAGCGGACCGGTGACCGTCCCTGTGAAGCTGCCTGCCTGCATGGCGCCGCTCTCCCCGATGAGCTCGCGCTCGACGGTGAAGGCCAGATCGGGCATCGCCGCATAGGAGGCTCCGTACTGGGCGGCGATCTGCTCGCGCCCCTCGAAGCGAATGCCGAACGCCAGGTGCTCGTACCAACCGTCTTCCACGTAGCACGCGGCAGCAGCATCGGCATCGTGCGCCGCTTCGGCGTCGAGGTGCTTTCGTAGGGTCTTGACCAAGGTCTCGTTCACGGGCTCAGCTCCAGTTGCGTGTCGGAGGTATGGAACATACATACTCCATGTACGGAAGTTCCATGATGCAGGTACGGAAACTGCGCGTCAAGTACCGTGCAGTTCCGCATGGCCACGCAAACCGAGCGTCGCTCCGCAACCACGAAGGCGCTCCGCCGGGCCGCCCGCAAGCTGTTCGGTCGGCGGGGGTTCGACAGCGTCTCGATCGACGATGTCGCCGATGCCGCCGGTGTCACCCGGGGGGCGCTGTACCACTACTACGCCAGCAAGGAGCAGCTCTTCGAGGCGGTATTCGAGGAGGTCGAGCTGGCGCTCGTCGAACGCGTCCTGCGAGCCACGCTCGCGGAAACTGACCCCCTCGAGCAGCTGCGAGCCGGATGCGAGGAGTTCATCGACGCCACCGCGGACCGCCAGATCAGTCGCATCGCGCTCATCGATGCGCCCCTCGTGCTGGGCTGGGCACGGTACCGGGAGGTTGACGAGCGGAACTTCCTCACGCTGGTGCGCCAAGCGGTCGATGCCATTCGAGGAACCAAGCAGCCGCACGAGAACGCGATGCTGTCTCGAGCTCTGTTCGGGGCACTCTGCGAGCTAGCGCTTCGCGCCGCGACCAATCCGGATGAGAGGGATGCGGCCAAGCGAGCGGCGCGCATCCTCGCTGATGCCGCCGCCACCGGCGCTTGATGTCGTGCTCACCGGAGTTCGCGACGATCCGGCGCGCGACCCTGTCTCCTGACGCCCTCGGTCGGGATCTGCTGGCTCCGAACCGCCCTGGCCCGCATCGACTGCCCCGGCACCCCATCGAGCGCCCCTGGCCCTCAGAAGCGGTCTGCCGTCTCCGCCGCCTCGGCCCTCAGCAGGTCCTCCAAGTCGGCGACGGCACAGGTCGCGACGGCTCGCTGGATGCTCGACGAAGCGGCGCGCGAGCGGGCCGCGTCGCCCTCGGCCGAGGCGAAGTGGAGCACGGTCACGCCCAGCGGCTCGTCGGCCCGACAGGCGACGCTGTGGAGCCCGAGGCCGCCGATCGCGGCCAGGCATGCGTCGAGAGGACGGGCCACCGCTGCCGCATGCACCCACAACCGTCCCGTGGACACTCGCATCACCCCACTGGGCAGGACTCGGTCTCCGGCCGGGACGAGCATGTCGATGGCGATCTCGCCGTAACCGGTGAACCACGCGAAGCGGTCCGGGCGACCGGCGACCCACGCCGCATGATCTTCGGCCACGGTGTTCCGGAACGCGCTCGGCGAGAGATGCCGGCGCCCCGAGCCTGGGAGCGGTGCGCCCACCGAAGCGATCTCGCGCTCCCCAGCGCGGATGTGAAGCCGGACCCCGGGCACGGCGTGCGCCAACGCCGCGCTGCAGCGCAGCGCCACCATGCTCGCCTCTGTGATCACCCCGCCTCGTCCGGCGTCGTCGTCCGCCTGGCACCCTGGGCGAGCCGGGCCGGAAGCGCCGCTGGGAACCGATCGCCGGTGCTGGGACATGAGACCTCGCTCTAGGGCGGTAGGGATGGCCATTGCCGTGTGTTAGGCAACCCTAATACGCTGAGTTGGACAACTCAAGGGGCGCACGCCGGATCGCTCGCAGCGGTCAAGAGGCGCGTCTAAGAGGCTGAGCGAGCGACCCGGTCGGCGGGCAGGCGCAGGGTGATGCTGGTGCCCCGGCCCGGCGCCGAGCGCACCACGAGGGTGGCCCCGAGCAGGCTGGCACGCTCGTGCATCCCAGCCAGGCCGAAGCTGGTGGGCCCACCGGCACCGGCCGGGTCGAAGCCGACGCCGTCGTCGGCGATCGTGAACACGACGGTGTCGCCCTCGTGGCGGAGGCTGACGTCGACGTGTGAGGCCCCGGCGTGCTTGACGACGTTCTGCAGCGTCTCCTGGGCGATGCGGAACACGGCCGTCTCGACGTGGGGGGCCAGGTCGTGCTCGTCGAGGTCGACAGAGGCCCTTACCTCGCCCAGGTTGGCCGCCACCGAGGTGATCGCAGCACGGAGGCCGAGGTCGTCGAGCAGGGCGGGCCGCAGGCCCGTGATTGCCCTGCGGGAGTCCTCCAGCGCCTCGGAGAGCAGCTCGGTCGTCGCGGTCAGCTCCTCGGTGACAGCGGGGTCCGAGCTGAGCGCCATCGCCGCCCGCAGGTGGTACCAGGCGCTGACCAACCGCTGGCTTATGCCGTCGTGGATCTCGCCGGCGATGCGCCGACGATCGAGCTCCTGCAGCTCGATCGTGCGGGCCGCGAAGGCCTCGAGCTCGGCTTCACGTCGCCTCAGCCGGTCCTGGAGCACCGCCCCCTCCACCACCGCCGCCATCACGCTGGCCACCTCCTCCAGGCGACCGACGGTGTCGGCGCCGAGGAGCCCGGGATCGTGGGCGTGGACGTCGACCACACCGACCACCGACGCCCCGGGTCGCAGCATCGGCACCGAGACCAGCGAGCCGTGGTCCCCGCTTCCCGAGTCGGGGAGGGCGCGGCACCGGGGATCGGACCCCTTGTCCTCCACGACCGCGGGCCGGCCGTGCTGGGCCACCCACCCGGCGATGCCCTCGCCCAGCGGAACTCGGACCGTCCCGGTCAGGGCGTCGACGGGATCGGGGGCGGCACCCACGAGGACCAGCTCCGACGTGTCGTGGTCGACGATGTGGACGACGCAGGCATCGGCGGCGGTGTAGCTGACGACGCGGCGGGCCACCCCTCCCAGCAGCGAACGCAGGTCGCGTTCGGTGCCGGCGATGGAGATGATCTCGTGCAGCAGCGTCGTCCACGCCGTCTGCTCGTTCACCGGAACGTGCCCTCCCTCAGGGCGTGGGCCACGGCCTGGGATCGGTCCGCGACCCCCAGCTTGCGGTAGATCGACCCGACGTGGGTCTTGATCGTCTCCTCGCCGAGGACGAGCTCAGCGGCGATGGCCCGGTTGGTGTGGCCGTTGACCATCAGCTCGAGCACCTGGCTCTCGCGGTGGGTCAACCCGAGGGCGGCGCCGGGCCAGAACTCCCCGCGCTGGAGCCGAGCAGCGGTCAGGGCGACCCGTCCGGCCAAACCGGGGTCCACGACGATGTCGCCGTCGAGGACCCGTCGCAGCTGGGCGATCAGCTCCTCGGCCAGCACCTGCTTGGTCAGATAGCCCGCGGCGCCGGCCCGGAGGGCCTCGAAGAGGTACTGCTCGTCGTCGTAGACGGTCAGCAGCACCACCTTGGTGCTGGGGGCCACGCGTAGCAGCTCCGCGCACAGCTCGAGACCGCTCGTGGCCTTCATCCGGACGTCGACCATGGCCACATCGGGGGCCAGACCGACCACCAGCCTGCTCGCCTCGGCCGGATCGGTGGTGGTGGCCACCACCTCGACCTCGGCGGCGTGGGGCCGGAGCATGGCTCGCAAGCCGTCGAGCACCATCTGGTGGTCGTCGACGAGCAGGATGCGGATGGGAGCCGTCGCGCCACCCGCGCCGCCGTCGGTCTCGTCGACCATCCGGGCACCCTACGAGGCCTCCGTCGCTCGGTCCGCCCGCCCTCGGGCCGAACTTGTGCGAGTTCTGGCCACCGCGGTGGAAAACTCGCCCAAAGCGCGGAGCAGCGTCTCCCACCGGCGCTCCCCCTGCGGGGGGAAGCAGCCGACGAGCGGCCCTTCCTACGGTTGCCCCATGAGCCCCAAGACGGTGTCGATGCGCCGCATCGCCGCTGATGATCGCGCCCAACGCCCAGTGATGCTGGCCATCGCCGGCGACAGCGCAGCGGGCAAGACCACCCTGACCGGGGGCCTCGTCGAGGCCCTGAAGGACGGCGCGGGGAGCTCGATGTGCGTCGACGACTACCACCGCTATGACCGCGAGGAGCGCAAGGAGCTGCCCTTCACCCCCCTCGATCCGGAGTGCAACTACGTGGGCATCATGGAGCAGCACCTTCAGCTGCTCGCCCTGGGCGAGCCGATCCTGAAGCCGATCTACAACCACGCCGAGGGCACGCTCGACCGGCCGGTGCTGTTCGAGCCGACCGAGAACGTGATCGTCGAGGGGCTGCTGCCCCTTCACAGCCGCTTGTCGCGGGCCTGCTTCGACGTGTCGGTCTACCTCGACCCCCTCGAGGAGATCCGGCGACGCTGGAAGGTGAAGCGCGACACCCGAGATCGGGGCTACACCGAGGAGCAGGTCCTCGCCGACCTCGACAAGCGCGAGGCCGACTCCGAGGCCTTCATCCGGCCCCAGCGGCAGTGGGCTGACATCGTGGTCCAGTTCGCCCCCATCCCCGAGCGAGGGGAGAGCGACTCCGATCCGCTGTCGGCCACGATCCTGCTTCGACCCACCGCGCCCCACCCTGATCTCACCACCCTTCTCGGCGACGAGGACCGAGGCGCGGTGCACCTGAAGCTCATTCGCGACGAGGACGGCAAGCCGGTCGACGCCCTGCACGTCCACGCCTACGCCCCCCGCGACGCCACCCGCAGGTTCGAGGAGGCGATCTGGAGGACGCTCGGTGTCGACGCCGAACTCCCGGACTCGCTCGGGGCGGTGGGCGACGGCGACCGCAGCGAGCCGCTGGCGGTGGTCCAGCTCATCCTGCTCTACCACCTGGTGATGGCCGGACGTCGCGGCGACGCACCGGCCGAGACCCCGTGAGGTAGGTGTCGTGGTCCGGGTCGCGGTGAACGGCTTCGGCCGGATCGGTCGCAGCGTCGTGCGCGCCGCGGTGGGCCGACCGGGCCTGGTCGAGGTGGTGGCCGTCAACGACACCAACGATCCCGACATGCTCGCCTACCTGCTTCAGCACGACACCGTGCAGGGACCGATCTCGATGCCGGTCAGCGTCGAGCCGGGGGAGCTGTTGATCGGGTCGGATCGGTTGTCGCTGACCGGGGCGCGCGACCCGGCCGAGCTGCCCTGGGCCGACCTCGGCATCGACGTGGTGGTGGAGTCCACCGGGAGCTTCACGATGGCCGACGAGGCCGCCGCCCACCTGGAGGCCGGCGCTGGGCGGGTGGTCATCTCCGCCCCGGCGACCGGTGCCGACCTCACGGTCTGCATGGGGGTCAACCACGACCGCTTCGACCCCGCCCGCCACCGGGTCGTGTCCAACGCCTCGTGCACCACGAACTGCCTGGCGGCGATGGTGTCGGTGCTCCACGACCGCTTCGAGGTGCTCGACGGGTTCATGAGCACGGTGCACGCCTACACGAACGACCAGAACCTGGTCGACCTCCCCCATCGGGGCCACACGCGCGACCTGCGCCGGGGCCGGGCCGCGGCGCAGAACATCGTGCCGTCGTCGACCGGCGCAGCCCGGGCGATCGGCGAGGTCATGCCCGAGCTCGCCGGCCGCCTCGACGGCATTGCGTTCCGAGTCCCGGTTCCGTGCGGGTCGGTGACCGACCTGGTCGCCACGCTCGGCCAGCCGGTCACCACCGCGGAGGTCAACCAGGCCTTCGCCGCCGCCGCGGCCGAGACGCGCTTCGAGGGGATCCTCGGTGTCACCGACGTGCCGATCGTCAGCTCCGACATCGTCGGCCAGGCCTACTCGTGCCTCTTCTCGTGCTGCGACACCATGGCCAACGGCGCCCGGGTCAAGGTGTTGGGTTGGTACGACAACGAGTGGGGCTATGGAAACCGCCTGCTCGAGCTGGCCGCCCTCATGGGAGGAACACAACCGACGCGCCTCCCCGCAAAGGCCCCCCTGTAGGAGGAGACGGGTCCCGGTCAGCTCGGGACGAGGGTGCGGAGGCGCTCGACGGTGTCGGGGCGGTCGAGACGGCGGAGGGTGGAGGCGTGAGCCTGGCGGGCCACCGGAGCTCGCTTGTTGGGGTCGAGGGCGTTGCCGGCCATGACCGCCGCGTCGGCCGCGGTGGGCTGGAGGGCGATGACAGGGGTGCCGCGACGACGGATGCGGCGGGCTTCGGCGTCGAGGCGGGCTCGGGCCCACCGTCGTGGTGGCTGGTCCGGTGCCAGGCGCAGCCCCCGTCCCGCGATGGACATGGGTGAGACCACGATGACGAGGTCGAGGCCCAGCCCGGCGAGGACGTCGGCGTTGGTGGGGGAGTGGGCGCCGCCGTCGATGTAGGCCTCGCCGTCGACCTCCACGGGCCGGAAGTACGCCGGGATGGCACACGACGCCGCCACCGCGGCCGACAGCGTCGGACGAGCATCGCGCCCGAAGACGATGCGGCGTCCATCGCGCTGGCGCACCGCGCACACCCAGAGCGGGTCCTCGGGCCAGCGTCCACCGGTCACCCCCTCGACCCCACCGGAGATCATGTCGGTGCCGATGGCCCCGTCGGGCAGGAGCCCGGCGAGGACCGCCGTAGGCCGAGCGGCGAAGGGTCGGGTGACGGCCCGTCCGAGGGTGGCGGCGACCTCCGACGGCGGGCGCCGGCGCCGGGCGATGTCGTCGTCGGGTCGGGACGGCGCGTAGCGGAGGGAAGCCAGCAGCCGCGTCCCGGCCGGCGACATCGGCTTGCCGAGCGCCTGGGCCAGGGCGTCCGCGGTCGACAGGCCGGCTCGCAGCCCGGTCCCGGCGATCGAGCCGGCGGAGGTGCCCACCACCACCGTGGCCCGGCGGGGGTCCCACCCGGTGCGCTCTTCGAGGGCGGCCAGCACGCCGGCGTGGAACGCGCCGCCCACCGTTCCCCCGGCTCCCAGCACCAGACCTATGCCGCCACCGCTGTGCTCGTCGGGGAAGTCGGCCACCGAGCCAGGCTAGGGGTGGCCCCCGCCGGTCAGCGGCCCGGGCGCGGAGGGCTCGGGCCTGCCTTGCCGAGTCGACAGCAGCGAGACGAACCGGGCCGGCGGGCAGACGCTCAGCTCCACGTCGAGGTCGGCGGCCCGGTTGGAGAAGAGCTCGATGAGCCCTGGGGCGGCGTACTCACCTCGGGCCTCGGTGACGGTCTGCGCCGATCAGCTCGGAGGAGTGGCGCCGATGGTTGCCCGCAACCCGCTGATCAAGAGCTCGACCCCGCACTCGTACTCGGCCCCGTGATGGCAGAACGACAGCGGCTCGGCCGCCTCGGCCACCGCGGGGAAGTCACTGTCGGTCAGCTCCGCTCGCCGCGCCGCCACACCCGTGGCGGACAGACCGCTGAAGGTCGGAGAGGCGCCCAGCTCGCGGAGGATGCAGCCGGTCTGGAAGGCGACGAAGGCCCGCAGCGCATGGACGGCGGTGGCCGTGTCGAGGCCGGCGCGGCGCAGCGTCGCCAGCGCGGTGTCGGTCGGACGCAGGGCGTCCGGCGAGGCGAGCTGGCGGGTCAGGAGGAGCTGGAACGCGCCCGGATGGGCCAACGCGGCGGACCGGAAGGCTCGGGTGTGGGCTCGGATCTGATCTTCCCAGGAGCCGGTGGCCGCGGGATCGAGCTCGAGGGCCGCGACGACGTGCTCGCAGATCCCGTCGAGGAGGGCAGCCTTGCTCGGCACGTGGTTGTAGATCGTCATGGTGCCTACACCGAGCTCGGCGGCCAGGCGCCGGATGCTCAGGGACTCGACGCCGTGCTCGTCGACGAAGCGCGTGGCCGCCTCTACCACCCGCTCGGCACTGAGGGGCGCGTCGGCCGGCGAGGAGGCGGCTGCGGTCATTGGCGCACACGGGTCACGCTGTCATGCTCGCAGGAGCGACGAGGTGTCGACCGATCGGGCGTTGACCACGTACGGCGTACGTGATGTGATGGCCGCAACGACCCGTACCGTCCGGAGAGGGATCGATGCCGAACTCGGATACCAACACCACCGAACAGCGCACTGGTCGCGAGGCGGTCGTAGCAGAGCACATGGATTCCGAGAACCGCCTCGACTTCGATGCCACCATCGCCACCTTCGACCACCCCCGCTACGAGCTGGTCGGGACCGGTCAGGTCTTCGACGGCGAGGAAGAGGTCCGCGGCTACTTCGCTGCGTCCCGGGCGGCGTTCCCCGATCAACACAACGAGATCCACTCGATGCGCCACGCCGACGACGCCGTAGTGGTCGAGTTCGACCTCATCGGAACGCACCTCGGGGACTTCGCTGGCTTCGCCCCGACCGGTCGGGAGTTCCGTTGCCGGATGGCGGCCATCTTCGAGCTCAGCGGCGATCGCATCGTGTGCGAAAGGGTCTACTTCGACTCAGCGACGATCCTGCGTCAGCTCGGGCTGGTCGGTGCCCCATCACCAGGCAGCGAGAAGCCAACGTGACCGGGTCCAAGGGAGATGCGTCGTGATCGTGTTCGTCCACGGAGTGCCGGAGACCGCCGCCATCTGGCGCAAGGTCCGTGACGCCATCGACCATGAGTCCGTCGCCCTCTCGATGCCTGGGTTCGGCTGTCCTGTCCCGGAGGGCTTCGGCGGATCCATGGACGACTACGCCTCCTGGCTCAGCAGCGCGCTCGACGAGATCGAGGGACCGATCGACCTCGTCGGCCATGACTGGGGCGGCGGGCTCACGTATCGGATCGCGACCACCGACCAGGGCCGTCTCCGCTCGTGGGCGGCTGACGTGGGCAACATCGCCCATCCCGACTACGAGTGGCACGACATCGGCAAGCTCTGGCAGACGCCGGGCGAGGGCGAGGCCTTCGTCGAGAGCCAGAACGCGATGGAACCCGAAGAGCGGGCGGGCCTGTTCGAGGCCTTCGGCGTCGGTCACGACGACGCCCTGGAGATGGCGACGAGCTCCGACGCCACCATGGGCGCCTGCATCCTCTCCCTCTACCGGTCGGCCCTTCCCAACCCCCACGACCAATGGGGTCCGTGGACACCGACCGTGGCCCCGGGTTTGGTGATGCACGCGACCGAGGATCTCCTCGGAGACGAGCAGCTGGCCGGGGAGGTGGCGCAGCAGCTCGGGGCCCGCTTCGATCGCATCGAGGGATCCGGCCACTTCTGGCCTTACCAGGCTCCAGCCGAGGGAGCTGCGGTCCTCGAGCGCTTCTGGGCCGACCTGCCCTGACCGGCCTCGCAGACGCCGGCAGCTAGGAAGACGGGCGGGCCGGGCGGGCCCGGTGGCCCTGGCTCTCGGTGAAGAACTGGGCCGCGGCGAGCTGGATCGCCATCGACCAAGACGGGTAGGCGTGGGTCGTCTGAGCCAGGCGCCCGGTGAACATGCCGGTGCTCATGGCCAGCGCGGCCTCGTGGATCAGCTCGCCGGCCGTGGGACCGACGATCGAGGCGCCGAGCAGCCGTCCGCCGCCAGTCCAGCCCAGCCCCTTGCGGGGACCGGCGATGAGCTTGACGTACCCCTCGGTGCGACCGGCGGCCACAGCCCGGTCGAGGTGGGTGAACGGCAGCTCCGCCACGCGGCCGCCCTGGTCGGCTGCCTCCGCTTCGGTCAGGCCGATCTGGGCCACCTCCGGGTCGGTGAAGGTGACCAGGGCGATCGTCGTCTCGTCGAAACGGCTCGGCCGACGCCAGCGGGAGCGGCTCAGCGCGTTCGCGACGGCGACGATGGCCATGCGGCCCGCGGCGTGGGTGAGCTGGTCCCGGCCAGCCACGTCACCCGCAGCCCACACGCCCTCCACCGATGCGGCCATCGTGTCGTCGGTGACGACGGCGCCCCGGTCGTCGACCTCGACGCCGATGTCCTCCAGACCCAGCCCGGCGCCCGCGGGACGGCGCCCCACGGCGACGAGTAGCTCTGCGGCCTCGATGGTGCCTCCCGGGCGCAGCACCAGCCGACGACCGCCCGGTACCCGCTCGACCCGGGTGACGGTGGCGCCGCAACGCACGTCGACCCCGCCGGATGTCAGGGCGGCGGCCACGACGGCCGAGACCTGCCGCTCATAGCCCGTGAGAACCCGATCCTCAGCCTCTACCAGGGTTACGGGGACCCCGAGACGGGAGAAGGCCTGGGCCAGCTCACAGCCGATCGGGCCCCCGCCGAGGATCGCGAGCGACCTCGGGCGGTCGGTGAGGTCGAACACCGTGTCGCTGGTCAGGTAGCCCACATCGGCCAGGCCGGGGATCGGCGGGACGAGCGGCGTGGCCCCCGTCGCGACCACGATGTGGTCGGCGTCGATGCGGGTGCGATCGACCTCGACGGCGCCGGGCCCCACGACGCGGGCCCGACCGTGGCGGACCTCGACGCCCTCGCGGGCCAGGGCGTCGTCGTCCTCGGTGGCGGCGACCGTCGCGACGGCCCCACGCACTCGGCTCATGGCGGCCGACCACCCCTGACCGCCGGCCGCGGCGGCGAGCAGGGTCTTGGACGGGACGCAGCCGGTGAAGGTGCAGTCCCCCCCGATCGGACCGTCCTGCACCAGCAGGGTCCGGGCCCCCCGACGCACCGACTCGCGAGCGGCGGTCAGGCCGCCTGCGCCCCCGCCGATCACCACCAGGTCGAAGCGATCACCAGCCATGGTTCGGAGAACCTACGGGGCGACGGGCGCCCGGCCGAGGCGGGCTGGAGGTGGCGGAGGGGTGGACCGCCGGGCGTCGGCCCTATGGTCGTCGGCCATGGTTCCGACGTCCGACGACACCGTTACCGAGCTCGAAGCGCGCTCGGGCCCCGACGACCCGATCACCGAGCACCTGGACGTGCTGATCGTGGGGGCCGGCCTCTCCGGCATCGCTGCCGCCCACCACATGCAGGACTCGTGTCCGTGGGCGAGCTACGCGATCTTCGAGGCCCGGGACGCGATCGGCGGCACCTGGGACCTGTTCCGCTTCCCGGGTGTGCGCTCGGACTCCGACATGTTCACCCTCGGGTACTCCTTCCGGCCGTGGAGCCGACCGGAGTCGATCGCCGACGGCGCGTCGATCTTGAGCTACATCCACGACACTGCGGCCGAGGCCGGCATCGATCGCCGCATCCGCTTCCAGCACCGTGTCGTCACCGCCGACTGGTCGTCGGACGACGCCTGCTGGCACGTCACCGCTGAGCGCACCGACACCGGCGAGATGGTCGTACTCACCTGCGGTTTCCTGTTCTCCTGCAGTGGCTACTACCGCTACGACCGTGGCTACTTGCCGGACTTCACCGGGATGGACCGGTTCGGTGGCGCGGTCGTGCACCCGCAGGCCTGGCCGCCTGACCTCGACCACGCCGGCCAGCGAGTGGTGATCATCGGCAGCGGCGCCACCGCCGTCACCCTCGTGCCGGCGATGGCGGAGACGGCCGCCCACGTGACGATGCTGCAGCGCTCGCCCTCTTACATCCTCTCCCTGCCAGGTACGAACCCGATCACGAGGCTGGTGCGCAAGGTCGTGCCCGAGCAACGCCGAGGCGGTGTGCTGCGATGGACGAACGCCCTCTCGTCGCAGGGCTTCTACCAGCTCAGCCAGCGCCGTCCGGCGTTCGTGAAGCGGATGCTGCTCAAGGGTCTGGTGCGCCAGCTCCCGGCCGGCTACGACATCGACACCCACTTCACCCCCACCTATGGCCCGTGGGACCAGCGCCTCTGCCTCGTTCCCGACGGCGACCTGTTCCGAGCGATCAAGAGGGGTGACGCCTCGGTCGTGACCGACCGCATCGACACCTTCACCGAGACCGGCCTGCGACTGGAGTCCGGCACCGAGCTCGAGGCCGACATCATCGTCACCGCGACTGGGCTCGACCTGCTGTTCCTCGGCGGCATCGACCTGATGGTCGACGGTGAGCCCGTCGACCTGCCGAACACCCTCGTGTACAAGGGGATGATGCTCGAGGGCGTGCCCAACCTGGCCGTGGCCGTCGGCTACACCAACGCCAGCTGGACGCTGAGGTGCGAGCTGACCTGCGACTACGTCTGCCGACTACTCGACCACCTGCACACCACCGGGCAGCGCCAGTGCACCCCGGTGAACGACGACGCGGCCATCTCACCCGAACCGCTCCTCGGGCTGTCGTCGGGGTACATCCAGCGGGCGGTCCACACCTTCCCCAAGCAAGGCACCCGCTTCCCGTGGCAGGCCCACCAGAGCTACTGGCGCGACTACCGGGCCATGAAACGGCGGGCGGTCACCGACGAGGGCATGGTCTTCTCCAACCCCTCGTCCCGGGAGGCCACGCCCGCCGCCGTGTGACTGCGGGTGGACGGGCGGGTGCCAGTCCTCACGCCTCCGTTGCCGGCGAACTTGGCACCGCAGCACGCGCACCGGCGGACCTACGGTGCCGAGAACGACCGGGAGATGGCGGTGTCGGCTGGCTCGCCAGACGGCGGTCGGGCCCGGCGGCGAGCGGCGAAGGCGAGGAGGAGGAGCTCCGCGTCCTGCAGCAGCACCCACCAACGCAGCGGCTGGGCGAGGTGGACGCCGAAGCAGCCACAGTTCTCGAGCACGAGGCCACGCGCGAACGCGACCACGCCGAGGGCGCTCCACAGCACAGCGACGGCGAGGGCGACGGCGCCGCCGAGGCGCCGCCCCTCGATCGAGCGGCTCAGGAGCCCGAGGCCGCCGACCAGCTCGCCGGCCACGAGCAGCACGGCGAGCGGCCAGGCGACGGCTCGCCCTCCCACCTCGTAGGCGACGAGGGCATCGACGAAGCCGGCCGGGTCGCTGGCCTGCGTCGCCGCCATCACCAGCAGCAGCGGCCCGAGGATCCAGGCGGCCAAGCCGCGGCCCGCGGCTCGGGCTGGAGTCCGTCCACCCCGTCCAGGTCGCACTCGGGTGAGCACCGCGCTCACGGTACTGCGGTGGTGACGTCGTTCGCCGTGCGTCAGTCGGCGTCGGCCGCCACGAGCGCGGTCACCACGCCATAGGCCAGGTGGGGCACGATGTCGCTGGCCCAGTCGGCCCCTGACCACTCCTTCACGTCGGTTACGCCGAGACCCACCATGGGCCCGTTCGAACCGGCCAGCACGACCCCAGTGACGAGGGGCGTGGCGGCCCACCACGGCGGCCGGAACCCGAGGCCGCGCACCAGTCCGTAGAGCGCACCTACGCCGACACCCGTGACGATTCCCGAGAGCGCACCCAGTGCGGAGGTGCGATTCTCCTTGTCGTCGCCGGAGCCCGGCACGTCGACGTCGGCCAGATCAGCGATCCGCTCGACGGTCGCCTTCGGCGTCTCGCTCTCGGGCCGGGCCTGCCACGTCATGTCGAGGTAGGTGACGGCGTTGAGGGCGGTGGTGCCGGCGGCACCAGCGGCCGCTCCCCGCAGGATCGATCGGATCAGCATGGGTGGCGTGCTTCCCGTGGTGTCCACGTCAGATCCCGAGGGCCTCGGAGGCCATCTGCGTGCCCTGGATGCGCGAGGTGATCTTCTGGAACGCCACGTCGCGGGCGAAGTCGGGTGAGCCATGCTTCGGCTTCACATCGATGCTGAACGGCGAGAAGCCGCAGTCGTCGGTGGCGCCGAGCTGCTCCTTGGGGATGTAGTTGGCCGCCGTGACGAGCGCGTCGCGGACCTCCTCGGGGGTCTCGACGCGGGGGTCGAGCGGGTTGATGACCCCGATGAAGGCCACCTGCTTGACGCCGTTGGCGTCACTGCGCAGGTTGTCACCGATGAGCTTGTAGACGCGCTCCTTGTCGTCCTCGCTGGCCAGCTGGATGAGGAAGTAGCCGGCGTTCATGTCGAACATGGTGGTCAGCAGCTCGGCGTAGTCGACCTCCTTGCTGTGCACCGAGTCGCAGTCGCCGCCAGGGCAGGTGTGGATGCCGATGTTGGCCCGCTCCTCGGGGGTGAAGCGGTCGATGACCCGGTTGTTTAGGTCGATGAACTCCTGGAGGAGGTTCCGTCCCGTCCACGGATTGCGCGAGTCCTTCTTGTTGGCCAGCCGGCCCTCGGTGAAGTCGATCGAGACCCGGGTGGCGCCGGCATCGAAAGCCTGGCGGATGTCCTTCTCGGCTTCGTCGCACAGGTCGGAGTTGAACTGCTCGCGGGAGTACCCGTCGATCTCACCGTCGAGGGGGTACAGCAGCCAGAGCATCGACGGGGCGATGACGGCCTGCTTCATCGGCTTGGTCGCCAGGGGCAGGGACTTCTCGAGGTAGTCCGAGGCGAAGGTCTTGTACCGGAACGGGCCGCCGGTGAGGCGAGGGAGCTGACGGTGGTGGCCGTCGTCGAAGATGGCGAAGTACTGGCCGTCGCCGGCCAGGTTGTCAGCCAGCCCGGTGCCGGCCAGCGTGTCGGTGATGGGGTAGGTGGCGAAGCTCGACGCCCGCTGCTCGCCGTCGGAGACGATGGGCGACCCGGTGGCCTCCATGCGCTCGATCGAGTCCTTGCAGGCGGCCTCCTGCTCGGCGAGCAGATCGTCGTGGGTGGCGGTGCCGGCGTCGTAGGCAGCGATCGTCTCCTGCAGCTTCATCGGCCTGGGCAGGGAGCCAACCGGCTCGGTCGGGATGCTCATGGTGGTCTCCTCCGGGCATTCGCCCGGTCGCGTCGGTGGGCGCGGTGCGACGTGCGTCACGACTGCGGCACCTTAGGGGCCGGCGGGCCTGGCGCGCAGGCGGCGCATGCCGCCGCGGATCAGCGAGCCCGCACCACCCATGTCGCCGAGCCGAGCCAGATGCCGTCGTCGGAGCGGTGGCCCTCCAGCACGGTGCGCAGGGCCACCCGCAGCCGGTCCAGGAGGTGGCGGTCGGGCTCGAACATGAGGTACCCGGTGGGAAGGAGCCGCAGGTAGAACTCGATGGCCTCGTCGACGTCGCCCCGGCCGATCAGCAGGTCTCGGTCGACGGGCTCGATGGTCACGTCGACGAGCCCGGCGTGGCTGAGCACCTCGGAGATGTGCTCGGGACGGGACAGGGAGAACGGCCCGGGCGCGTCGAGGTCGGGCGCCGGGGGAAGGGGGACGATCGAGGCCGCTGCGTCGCGGGGCTCAGTGGTCCAGGCGTTCTCGGTCAGAGCGCGCCAGCACACGAACCCGAGGCGGCCACCGCGGCTCAGACCACGGCGAAGGTTCGTGAACGCAGCCTCCGGCTCGTCGAAGAACATGGTGCCCAGACGGGAGAAGATCACGTCGTAGGCGTGAGGCTCGTAAGGGTGGGTGGCGGCATCGCCCTCGACGAACTCGACGTTGGTGGCGCCCGCTTCCTTCGCAGCCCCGCGGGCCACGGCGAGCATGGCGCCCGACGGATCGATGCCGGTGACCTGACCGTTCGGGCCCACGGCGGCGGCGAGGGCCAGGGTGGTGGAGCCACACCCGCAGCCCACGTCGAGCACACGCTCGCCGGGCGCCAGAGCGAGGCGAGCCATCACCGATCGGCCGAGCGGCTCGAGCATGGCGTCGAGCGCCGGCTGGAAGGCGATCCACGGCTCGGCGTGCACCCGGAACGTGCTGCGGCTCGGCGTGCTCTCGGTCACGCCGACCGAACGTACCTGCTGGCGCCGCGATCGCGGTTCGGTTCCGGACCCCCGCCGAACCCGGCGCGGAAGTGCGCGCTGGGCGCGCACTTCCGTGCCGAGAACGCTGAGAACTCGGCGGCGGTGGTCAGGGCAGGACGATGGTCCGGCGGCCGAGCAGGAAGACACGGCCCTCGGCTTGGGCCTTGACCGCCCGGGCCAGGACGACGCGCTCCAGGTCGCGCCCCACCACCCGCATCTCCTCGGGGCTGTGGGCGTGGGACACCCGGGCCGTGTCCTGGTCGAGGATGGGCCCCTCGTCGAGCTCGGCGGTCACGTAGTGGGCGGTGGCCCCGATGACCTTCACCCCCGGTCCCACGCCTGGTGGTAGGGCCGGGCCCCCTTGAACCCGGGGAGGAACGAGTGGTGGATGTTGATGATCCGCCCGGCCAACCTGCGGCACACGTCGTCGGAGAGGACCTGCATGTAGCGCGCCAGCACCACGAGCTCGATGCGGTGCTCGTCGACGAGGTCGAGGAGTCGCGCCTCGGCTGCGGCCCGATCGTCGCGGGTGACAGCGAGGTGCTCGAAGGGCACCCCGCTGCGCTCGGCCAGAGGTCCGAGGTCGGGGTGGTTCGACACCACGAGGGGGATGTCGATGGGCAGCTCCCCGGCGCGCCAGCGATAGAGCAGGTCGACCAGGCAGTGGTCGTAGGTCGACACCAGCACGAGGGTGCGCATGGGGCGGTCTGGGCGGCGGACGGCGAGGTCGGCGCCCAGGTCCTCAGCGCGGATCCGCAGCGAGTCCTCGACCTCGGTCGGCTCCTCGATCGGCGCGTCGAACTGCGTCCGCATGCAGAAGGTGGCTGTGGCCTCGTCGCCGAACTGGGCGCTCTCGACGATGTTGGCTCCCACCTCCAGCAGGCCCTGGGAGATCGAGGCCACGATCCCCGGGCGGTCGGGGCAGGTGAGCGTCAGCACGTGGGTGGCCACCGCCGCTCACCCTGCCACGCTGACCCACAACCGCGAACCCGGCACGATCGTGCGCGGTGAGCGCGCTCTTCCGTGCCGAGAACGATCAACGGCTCCAGAACCTGGTACGCAGGGCCACGGGACGGAGGATCCTGCATGCATGATGATCGAGCACTGGTCGAGGCCCGGCTGGCCCGGGTGCTGACCGAGAAGATCCGACCCCTCGTGCGTGGCTCCCGCCAGCCGCTCGCGGTCGAGGCGTGGGAGGTCCCGGACGAGCCTGTCCCTGTCGCCGACGCTCTGGCCGCCGCCTACGAGCCCTTCGCCATCGGGTCGCTGTTCGGCCGGCCGTGGGGCACCACCTGGTTCCACATGACTGGACGGGTGCCCGCCGACTGGGTGGGGGAGAGGGTGGAGGCCTCGATCGACCTGTCGTTCACCAACGCGCCCGGCTTCCAGGCCGAGGCCACGGTGTGGGGCCCGGTCGACGGCGGCTCCGCCTACGCCCCCCAGCGAGGCCTGCATCCGCTGAACCACCACCTCGACGTCGCCGACCCGGCCATCGGCGGCGAGCGGATCGACCTGCTCGTCGAGGCGGCGTCGAACCCGGACCTCACCGCCCACCGGCCCTCGCCCAACTCCGACGTGCTGACCGCCGGCAGTGACCCGTTGTACGCCCTGCGCCGGGCCGAGCTGGTGGTGGTCAACGTCGACGTCTACGACCTGCGCGAGGACATCCGGGCGCTCAGCGGCCTGATGCAGCAGCTGCCCCTCGACGGCCCCCGGCGCCACGAGATCCTCCGCGCCCTGGAGCGGATGCTCGACGTGCTCGTCCTCGACGACGTGCCCGGCAGCGCGGGTGCCGCCCGTGACCAGTTGGCCGAGGTCCTGGCTCGCCCGGCGTCAGCCAGCGCCCACCGGATCAGCGCCATCGCCCACGCCCACATCGACTCCGCCTGGTTGTGGCCGATCCGCGAGACCAGGCGCAAGTGCGCCCGCACCTTCTCCGGTGTCCTCGCTCTCATGGACCGCTACCCCGAGCTGCGGTTCGCGTGCTCCTCCGCTGCGCAGTACCAGTGGGTCCTCGACGAGCACCCGGCGTTGTTCGAGGGCATCCGCAAGCGGGTGGCCGACGGGCGCTGGATGCCAGTCGGCGGGATGTGGGTCGAGCCCGACGTCAACCTGGCCAGCGGCGAGAGCCTCATCCGCCAGATCACCTACGGCCAGCGCTTCTTCGAGGAGCACTTCGGCGTGCGCTCGACCGAGGTGTGGATCCCCGATGTGTTCGGCTACAGCGCTGCTCTCCCGCAGATCATGCGCCTCGGCGGCCTGCGCCGTTTCCTGACCCAGAAGATGTCCTGGAACAAGACCAACCCCTTCCCCCACCACACGTTCTGGTGGGAGGGCATCGACGGCTCGTCGGTGTTCACCCACTTCCCTCCCATCGACAGTTACAACGCGCTCGTCCACCCGACCCAGCACGCCCACGCGGAACGGACCTTCACCGAGAAGGGACGGGCCACCCGTTCGTTGATGCCGTTCGGCTTCGGCGACGGGGGCGGCGGTCCGTCACGGACCATGCTCGAGCAGCTCCGCCGCCTGCGCGACATAGAGGGTGGGCCGCGCCTGGAGATCGAGTCGCCCGAGCAGTTCTTCGACGGAGCCGAGGCCGAGTACCCCGACGCCCCCCGCTGGGTCGGCGAGCTCTACTTCGAGACCCACCGCGGCACCTACACCAGCCAGGCCAAGACAAAGCTCGGCAATCGACGGTGCGAGCTGCTGCTGCGCGAGGCCGAGCTGTGGTGCGTCGCTGCGCTCGGCACGACCGAATCGGCCGGCTACCCGAAGGTGAAGCTCGACGGGATCTGGACCGACGTGCTGCTCCACCAGTTCCACGACATTCTCCCCGGCTCGTCCATCGCATGGGTCCATCGCCAGGCTGAGGAGACCTACGCCCGTCTTCAGGCCGAGCTGGAGGAGATCATCGTCGGAGCCCTCGCGCATCTGACCGGTGGTGGCATGTCGGTGGCGAACGCCGCCCCGCACGACCGCAGCGAGGTGCTCCTCGTCGGATCCGACGGGGGCGGGGCTCTGCCCGCCGACACGCGAGACCTGGTGACGCAGTCCCTGGCCGACGGATCGATCGCCGTCCCGATCAGCGTTCCCGCGCTCTCGGTGCTGCCCTTCGCAGACTCCCTGGCGACGACCGACCCACGTCCGGTCCGGGTCATCGACTCCGACGGGGCCACGGTGATCGACAACGGCACGCTGCGGGTGGAGATCGACGGTGACGGGCTGTTGGCGTCGGTCGTCGTGGCCGGTCGGGAGATCGTCGTACCGGGCCAGCGCGCCAACCTGCTGCAGCTCCACCCCGACTTCCCAGCCGAGTACGACGCCTGGGACCTCGACGCCAGCTATCGCCGCCAGGTGACGAACCTCACCGCCGCGTCGTCGGTCGAGGTGGTCGACACCGGGCCGCTGGTCGCCCGGGTGCGAGTCGATCGGTCGTTCCGGTCCTCCCAGGTCACCCAGACCTACGAGCTGCGGGCGGGCGCGCGGCGCCTCGACGTGCACACCGTGATCGACTGGCACGAGCGCGACCACGTCCTCAAGGCCGCCTTCCCCCTCGATCTGCAGACGGATCACCTCACCCGTGAGATCCAGCTCGGCCACGTCCGGTCAGCCATCCACACCAACACGAGCTGGGACGCAGCCCGCTTCGAGGTGTGCGCCCACCGCTGGGTCGACGCCAGCGAGCCCGGCTTCGGGGTGGCCCTGCTCAACGACGCCAAGTACGGCCACGACGCCACCCGGACCCGCAGCGCGGACGACCGGCCGACCACGACCATGCGCCTCACGTTGCTGAAGGGAGCCCAGTACCCAGACCCCAACGCGGATGAGGGACGCCACGACTTCGCCTACGCCCTGATGCCCCACGCTGGCGACCTGCGCGACGCGGGGGTCATCGAGGAGGGCTACCGGCTCAACATGCCGCTGCGGATCGTCGGCACCGGTTCCTCGCCGCCGGGGGCACCGAAGCCGCCCGCCGTGCGGAGCGGCCACGCCGGGGTGATCGTCGAGACGGTCAAGCCTGCGGACGACGACTCCGGCGACCTCGTGGTCCGCCTCTACGAGGCCTGGGGCGCCCGGTCACCGCTCCGCGTCCAGCTGGCGACGGCGCCGAGCTCGGTCACCGTCGTCGACCTCCTCGAGGAGGAGAGCGACTCGATCCCCACCGTCGCCCTCACCCTCGACGGCGCCACCGTCACCGGCGAGCTCCGCCCGTTCCAGATCGTGACCCTCCGCATCCGCGCCTGACCTGTCGCCCATCGTCACGTCCCCGCCGCCCTGGTCCATCATGGGTTGGTGCATCGCAGCTCGGGGATGTTGGCTGTGGGACTCTTGGCCGCCGCGGTCGTCGGCTGGGTGCCCCCGACAGCGGGGGCCGACACGCCCTGCGAGCCGGGTCCTGTGCCGTACGTGGGGGCCAAGGGGGCGGACCTGCGGCCGGAGGTCCGGACGAGCCGGGACGCCGAACCGGTTGATTACGTGCAGTGGAGCGGCACCGTGCCCGGGTTCGACGGCATGCCGTTCTCGGTGGACGTGGCGGTCCCCTGCGGCGTCGAGGGTCCGATGCCGACCGTCGCGATGGCCCACGGCTTCACCGATGACAAGACAGTCTGGGAGGAGACGGGCAAGACCGACACGGTCGTCTCCGAGGCCCGGCGCGGCAGCAACACCCGCTGGAACGACATCTGGTTCGCGTCCCGCGGCTATGCCGTGCTCACCTACACCGCCAGGGGCTGGCGCGACTCGTGCGGCCCCGACACCCCTGGCGCCACCGCCGATGCACCCGCGCCCCAGTGCGAGGGTTTCGAGTCGTGGATCCACCTCGACGACAAGCGCTGGGAGGTCCGCGACGTCCAGTGGCTGACCGCAGGTCTGGTCGAGAGCGGCGTGGCCGACCCGGGCCGCCTCGCCATCACCGGGGGCTCCTACGGCGGCGGTCCAGCGTCGATGGCCGCGATGCTCGCCGACCAGACGATGTGTGGAGCCACCGCAGTGCCCCCGGAGCTCGGAGCGGATCCCTGCGCCGGCCTTGGGAACGGCGAACTGGTGCCGTGGACCACTCCGGACGGCCAGACGCCGCTGACGTGGGCTGCGGCCCTTCCGCTCTACACCTTCGCCGACCTCATCGAGGTGATCGCGCCCAACGGGCGCTGGTCCGACGGCTGGTCCGAGGCGCCCCGTCCGGGAAGCCCCGCGGAGCCGTTCGGTGTGCCCCTCGAGAGCACGGTCTCGGGGCTCGTCCTCGTCGGCAACCTCACGGGCCGGTTCGCCAAACCCGGCGGGCCCCTCGACCACGACATCACCACCACCTCGAGCCGCCTCCTCGCGGGCAACCCGTTCCCGCCAGACGAGCGGATCGTCTCGGAGGGCGTGAGGACCTACCGCGCCTTCAAGTCCCCGGTCACCACCGAACCTCAGGGACGGGTCCCCGTGTTCTGGGTGCAGGGCTTCACCGACGCGTTGTTCAACGGCAGCCAGGCTCTCACCATGCTCAACCACGTTCGTGAGGCCGATCCCGACTACCCGATCAAGGTCTTCCTCGGCGACATCGGCCACGACTACGCGGCCGAGCGCATCGACGAGTGGGATCTGGTCAAGGCGCAGATGAACGACTTCGTCGACCACTTCCTCCGTCCCGACCGCACCCCCGAACCCCCTACCTACGACGTGGCAGCCACCGTGACCCGGTGCCTCGACGGCGACGCGCCGCTTCGCTCGGTGTCGGCGCCAAAGTGGCACGAGCTCCACCCGCGCCACATCACGTTCTCCAGCTCGGCCGTGGGCCGCACCTCCACCACCGACATCGGCCCCGCCGGACGCGCCACCGATCCCATCTCGACCGCCACCCTCCCGGGCCCCGAGAGCTACAAGGGCTGTCGGATCATCGAACCGTCGGAGCCCGACCCGACGACGGCGACCTACGAGTTCGGTGTGGACCGGGACCTGGTGCTGATGGGCGGGCCGGTCATCGACCTGAGCCTCGACATCACCGGCCCTGAGGTCCCGGTCACCGTCCGACTGTGGGATGTTGCCCCGGACCGCAGCCGCCAGGGCCTCGTCACCCGTGGGACCTACCGGATGGACGAGCCGGTGGGTCGACGGCGCAGCGTGCGCTTCCAGCTCGCGCCGCAGGGCTATCGGTTCGAGGCCGGGCACACCCTGAAGGTCGAGGTGACGGCGAACGACGCTCCCTACACCCAGGCAAGCTCCATCGACGCCGACGTCACCGTCCGTCGCATGACGCTGACGGTCCCGCTCTTCGGCCGTCCGTCCGCTGACCGGGCCGCTGACGGGGCCGACGCCAGTGCCCGGGCCACGCCTGCGCAACGTGGGAACGGGCCTCCTCCTCCTCCTCCTCCTCCTCCTCCTCCATGGTTCGCGATCGGGGGACTGGCTGTGCTGGCCGGCTTGGTGGCGATCGGTGTGGTGCTGCGAGCCCGTCGAAGCCGGGCGACGTGAGCGACGGGGTGGCACCGGGTCCCGCACCGTGACGATCCGGCCGGTGCTGCACCGTGCCTCCTAAGGTTTCGAGGTGCCGATCCGGGTGGTGCTCGCCGAGGACAACGCCCTGTTGCGTGAGGGCATCGCCGGGCTGCTCGAGAGGGCCGACGACCTCGAGCTGGTCGGCACCGCGTCGGACCGTCCCGAGCTGGAGGCACTGGTGGCAACCGTGTCGCCCGACGTCGTCGTCACCGACATCCGAATGCCACCCACCGGGACCGACGAGGGCATCCAGATCGCCAACAAGCTGCGCGCCGACCAACCCGATGTGGGCGTCGTCGTACTGAGCCAGCATGCGGATCCGCCCTACGCCCTGGCCCTGCTCGAGGGCGGCTCCGAGGGTCGGGCCTACCTGCTCAAGGAGCGGGTGAGCGAGGTCGACGAGCTGCTCGCCGCCATCCGCGAGGTCGCCGCCGGGGGCTCGGTGATCGACTCCAAGGTGGTGGAGGCGCTCGTGACGACGAGGCGGCCCCGGGCCTCCGACGTCGACCGGCTCACGCCGCGGGAGAAGGAGATCCTGGGCGAGATGGCTCAGGGGAAGAGCAACGCCGCGATCGCCGCCGCGCTGGTCTTGTCGACCCGGGCGGTGGAGAAGCACACCAACTCGATCTTCTCCAAGCTCGGCCTGTCGGGCGAGCTCGACGTGAACCGGCGGGTGAAGGCGGTCCTGCTCTACCTGGCCACGGCGTGAGCGGGGAAGGTAGCCACACCCCGTGAACACCTGGCCGCACCCTGGGAACCATCACGGTGCCTGACGAGGATGACATCGAGATGGTTGTCGCAGCCGACGAGGTGTCCGTGCTGATCGTGGACGATCAGCTGCCGTTTCGCCTGGCGGCGCGTGCGGTCCTGCGCCGCACCGAGGGCTTCGAGCTCGTCGGCGAGGCGGCCGACGGCGACGAAGCGGTGACCTTGGCGGGCGAGCTGCGTCCCAGCCTGGTGCTCATGGACATCAACATGCCGACCATGAACGGCATCGAGGCCACCCGCCGGATCGTCGAGGCTCACCCCGACACCACGGTGTTCCTCTGCTCGACCTACCAGCGATCCGACCTGCCGGAGGAAGCCGAGTCCTCGGGCTTCACGGCCTACGTCAACAAGGAGGAGCTGGGCCCCGAGCTGCTCCGCCGCCTCTGGGACGAGGGCCCCGGCAGCGCCTGATCCCGACAGGCAGCGTCCCTCTCAGCGGGATCGAGCGACGATCATGCTGCGGTGCGAAGGGTGACGGCGGGACTCGTGCGAGAAGCGGCGCGGGCCGGGTGCTCCCCGACGGCGACGGCCAGCATGACGATGGCCCCGGCGACGACGCCGACCAGCGGGAGCGGCACCACAGCCGTGGGAGCCACGCCGATCTGGCCGGCGAAGGCGACCCACGACAGACGTCCGGCGATGACGCCGAGAGGGACACCGATCACGAGCGCCAGACCGGCAAGGCAGCCCGTCTGCCAGCGGACGGAGCGTCGCAGTGCGCGCTGGTCGAAACCGAGGGTGGCGAGGATCGCCAGCTGCCGTCGACGGCGGCGGACCGAGGTGCTGAGCGTGAAGGCGAGGGCGACGACGGCGGCCAGCCCCAGGGTCGCCGCCAGGCCCAGCGCAGTGGCCTTGGCTGGATCGACCTCGACCAGCTCGGCCGGCTTGAGCGCCTCGAACACCTGGACGAGCTCGCCCGACGGCCCGCCGACCAGTGCTGTGCTGAGCGCGTCGCGCGCGTCCCGAGCGGCGGCGGAGTGGTCGACGCCCGGCTCGAAGTCGACGAACGCCACCGCCGCGAAGGCCGCCCCGTTGCGGGCCACGAGCCCGTCGGGAGTCAGGACCGCCCCCTGGGCCATGCTCGGGTGCGACACCCCGGCCAGGCCGATGGCGGGGAGGGCGACGATCCCGACCACGCGTGCGCCCCTGGACCCGTCCTCGACGTCATCGCCGACCCCGACATCGAGCTCCCGTGCGGTGTTGGTGCCGACCGCGACCTCGTCCTCCGAGGTGGGCAGACGTCCCTCGAGGACGGTCACCGCCGTCCGACCCGTCGCTGCTTCGACGCCCATGGCGCTGACGTTGCGACCGCCCAGCCGGATCGGCGCGTAGGTCGCCACTGCGACGGAGCGGACATCGGGTTGGTCGCGGAGCGCCTGGTGGGCGTCCTCGGAGATGGCGAAGTAGCCGGCCCCGGCGACCAGGGCGCGGTCGGCGGCCCACCCGTAGCGCTCCGGAGTGCGAAGGAGGCCGTCGATGCTGGCGCCGAAGGTCAGGGTGGCGACCACGGCCATCACCGATGCCGTGCACGCGGCGAGCGTGGGACGGACCGCCGCGCCTGACCGGGCTGCGCCGACGCCGAGCGCCTCCCGGGCCCCAACCGCACCTGCGGGGCTCAGGCCCAGCGACGCGATGGCGGATCCCAGGAGAGACGGTCGGGCGTGCTGCTGAGCGGCCCCTTGGCGGCGGACGTTGAGGATCGCTCCGCCGAGCGCGACCAGCGCGATCACCGCAGCCAGCAGCGCCCCTCCTCCCAGGACGATCGTGGCGTCGAGATCGATGCCCGGGTCGGGTTCGACCTCCCTGACCGGTCCCAC
>Ga0136640_10000120_pt1 | contig 26826 bp, 26 predicted proteins | sample AntDrymUQ8642106_2_FD_105498 | JGI IMG/M metagenome (GOLD analysis project Ga0136640, IMG submission 105498) | Polar desert sand microbial communities from Dry Valleys, Antarctica - metaG UQ864 (21.06) | ecosystem: Environmental > Terrestrial > Soil > Desert | place: Antarctica: Dry Valley...
ATCAGCCAGACTAAGACGCTTCTATTGTGGAGCCTCGGCTGTTGGAGGCATTATGAAAAATCAAATCTTGGCCACCCTGCTCCTGACAACCATCGCGTTGCCCGCCGCGGTTGTCTACGCCTCTGACCACATCGACGCCCCCACCATCGCACAGGATCGCGGTTCGGATCTTACGGACACCTTTGCCTTTGTCGATCCGAACGATCGCTCGCAAGTTGTTCTCATCATGGGGACGCAAGGATTTATTGTATCGGGCGAACATTTCGGAATGCCGATCTTCGACCATAACATCCGTTACCGGTTCGAAATCGAAAACACCGGTGATGCCAAACCAGACGAGTTTATCGATGTATATTATTCGCCTGGTCTTGGCCGCGAAATGCCACAAAATGTGAAGGTGGACCTTCCAAATAGAAACGGTTTCGACGCGCGAACCACCATCTCCACGCACGATTACCGGGCCCCTGCATTCGTGATCACGACCGACCCAAAGAGCGGAGCGCAATTCTTTGGCGGAAATGCCGACGACCCCTTCTTCCTTGATGACACGGGCGCAAACCGCTTGGTCGGTTCGATCATCAAGGGTCGCCCTAACAAGGCCCTACTGTCGGAACGCGGCCGCGACACCTACGCCGGATTCAACACCTTGATTACGGCGGTGCGTGTGCCGGCGGCCATGCTCAAGGGACGTGGAAACGTGATCGGCATCAACGCGGTCACGCAGCGTCGACGCAACCAGGAGATCAAGAGCGACGGATCGGTGGAGGGCAGCGGAGAGTGGATTACCGTGGATCGCGACGGAACGCCGCTGGTCAATAATGGACTGATCCCCGCCCCGCGCAAGAATGAATATAATGGCGCCTCCACGCAAGACGACGCCAGAGGCAGATTCAAGGCGGACATTGTCAAGTCTCTGCGGATGGCGGGCACCGATGCCCGTCACATTGCCATGCTCGGCAAGGCTGCGGTGGATAATGGCGACATCCTGCGGCTCGATCTCACCGTGCCGAACCGCGGTCCCCAGGGAGGGACGAATCGCGATGGAGGGTTCGGCAAGATGGGAGGCCGGCGCCTCGTCGACGACGTCGTCGATATGACGTTTACGATGATCAACAATGGGCGGCCGCTCGGTGACCGCGTCAACGGCAATGAATTGAAGTTCGGTAATCGGTTCCCGTTCGTCGCTCCTCCACACCAGCCGTTCCCGCCCGGCAACAACCCCGAAGATCGCACCCGCCAATAGCGTTCGGTCGCTCCCGCGCCGGCGCCCTCCGGCGCGGGATTATGGGGCGTGGAGCATCCAGGTTCATTCCAACCGACTGGAATTCGCCATCACCATCAATCTCACGCCTACCTTGGCGTTGCTCCTCAGCTTCCTGACGATACCCTCTGCAGGCGTCGCTTTTGCACCCGCGCCCGGCCCAATCGCGGCGCAACCGGCCTCGGCGACAGACCAGCTCGTTCGGTTCTTCGAGAACCGAGTGCGCAGCGACCCGGAAGACTATTCTGCCCTTAATAGGCTTGCCGGCCTTTATTTGCACCGGGCGCGCGAGAGGGACGACGATAGTGATCTCAAGCGCGCAGAGGGCACGGCTCGGGCGTCCTTGGCGGTCATCCCTGCTGAAACCAACCCGGGTGCGATTTACGCGCTTCTCCAATATGAGCAGGCGGTCCACAATTTCGCCGCGGCCCGCGACCACGCCAAACTCCTGATCGAACTCGATCCCGGAAAGAGCGATCCGTTCTTGATGCTCTGCGATGCGTTGCTCGAACTCGGCGATTACGCGGCGGCCGAAGAAGCGGTCGGCCATGCCGAACGTGCATCCGGCAACCCTGCGCAACCGCTGCTCCGGCGTGCCCGACTGGCGGTGCTCCGAGGTAATCTTCCCGCCGCGAGAGGTCACTTCGCGATGGCGCTAGCCTTGATCCGCAGCGCAAGCGCGCCATCGCCGGAAGCCGTCGCCTGGTGCCAGTGGCAGCTGGGCGAAACCTTTTTTGCGGAAGGCAATTATGTCGCGGCCGAGCGTTATTACCGCGATGCTCTGGCCAGCAACCCACTGGATCGAGCCACGCTGGCGGCTCTGGCGCGAGCACGCGCGGCGCAGGGCGACCTTGCGGCCGCCATTTCCGGCTATGAAACCGTCGTTGCGACGGCGCCCCACCCCGAATTCACAGGCCGTCTGGGCGATTTGTACATGCTGGCCGGTCGCCCCCGGGATGCCGCAGCGCAATATGCCCTTGTCGAAAAGGCCCGGGCCGTCGCGCATGACAATCGCACACTGGCGGTTTTTTACGCGGATCACGATCTGAATGCGCAAGAGGCGTACCAGCGTGCCTCCAAAGAGTATGCGGCGCGAAAGGACATCTATACAGCGGACGCTTTGGCCTGGACTGCTTATAAAAGCGGCAAGCTGCCCGAGGCGCGGAAGGCAATGGCCCAAGCGCTGCGGCTTGGCACGCGCGATGCGCGGCTCTTCTATCATGCGGGGCGGATCGCCAACGCTGCGGGCGAAAAGGCTCAAGCGCACGCGTATCTCCAGCGCGCGCTTACGCTCAACCCGCATTTTGATCCGCTACAAGCGCCGCTGGCGCGACAAGCGCTAGCCGGCGCCGGTGCGGACCGGGCCGCACCTTAACCCGTGACCGAAGCAATCACGTATTCCAGCGCAAGAAGAGATCAGGGCAGCGCCGCCATGCTGAATTCGTTTCGAAGCCATTGGCGTGATTATCTCTTGGAAGCAGCGGGTTTGATGACCTTTATGCTTGGCGCGGGTGCGTTTACGACATTGTTTCTTTATCCAGGCTCGGCCATCAGCCAGGCGTTGCCTTCGGACTTTGCCCGGCACGCCGGCATCGGCATTGCGATGGGACTGGTGACGTTCGCAATCGTCGCGTCGATCGGCCAGAAGTCCGGCGCGCACATCAATCCCGCCGTCACCTGGTCGTTCTACCGATTGGGCAAGATCGGCGGTTGGGATGCAATCTTCTACACGCTTTTCCAATTCATAGGCGCGATCCTCGCTCCTGTGTTGCTGCTGGCCGCGATAGGCGTTCCGTTCACCCACGAAAAAGTGAAGTTTGCAGCCTCCATGCCGGGCCCAGACGGCGCCGGGATCGCGTTCGCGGCCGAGTTCGTTATTTCGTTCATTCTCATGCTGACGATGTTGATCGCGCTCAATTCGAAGAGCCTCGCCAAGTTTGTCCCGGCGATCGTGGGATTGCTGATCGCGGTCTACATCACTTTCGAAAGCCCCTTTTCGGGAATGAGCATGAATCCGGCGCGCAGCTTCGGCTCAGCCCTGACCGCCGACATGTGGAACGGCCTCTGGATCTATTTCATCGCGCCGGTGCTGGCGATGCCGCTGGCGGCCGAGAGCTACCGACTGCTTCTGCAGAGCGGCGAGAAATGGATCGCCGCGGACTACAAGCCCGGCCCCGATTTTCCGGTCGCCAGATGACCGACAATCCCAACGATCAGGAGCCGGCAATGGCCAAGGAATTCAGGCCCAAGGCCGCGGAAATTCACGGACAAAAACTGCCCTTCCCGGCCAAACAGTCCGACATGAAACAACAACCCGACAGCGACCTCAGCAACTACCTCCCTGCGGCCAAGCTCGAAGGCAAGGTTGCCCTCGTTACAGGCGCGGACTCGGGGATCGGCCGCGCTGTCGCGATCGCCTTCGCGATGGAGGGCGCGAAGGTCGCCATCCTCTACAACGAGAATGACGGGGATGCGGAGACTACCAGGGCGGCGATCGAGGGCAAGGGCGGCGAGTGCCTGTTGCTGCGCCGCGACATACGCGAAACCGCCGACTGCCAGGCCGCCGTCGACGAGACCGTCGCGCGCTTCGCCAAGCTCGACATCCTCGTCAATAACGCCGCCTTCCAGATGGCGCAGAAGCGCTTCGAAGATCTTACCGAGGAACAGTTTCGCCGTACGCTCGAAACCAACATCCTCGGCTGTTTCCGCATGGTCAAGGCAGCGCTGCCGCACCTCGAACGGGGTAGCGCGATCGTCAACACCGGCAGTATCATCGGCCTCGTCGGTCACCCGATTCTGGTCGACTACACTGCGTCCAAGGCCGCCATCCACGCCTTCACCAAGAGCCTCGCCATCCAGTTCGGACCGCGCGGAATCCGGGTCAACGCGGTCCTTCCCGGCCCGGTCTGGACCCCCGCCATCCCCGGAACCATGCCGATCGAGGAGGTAGAGAATTTCGGGCACGAAGTCGCGTTGGGACGTCCCGGGCAGCCGGAGGAACTGGCTCCGATCTTTGTTTACCTCGCCTCGTCCGACGGCAGCTTCACCACCGGAAGCCTCATCGAGGTTACCGGTGGCAAGCTCGGCTGATGGACGCCGCGGCCTACCCCTTGGGGACGGTGCTTAAGCTGATCGATTCCGATCTCGTGACGCCGCCCACCCGCCGCGCGCTTAAAGCTCGACTGCAACTGCCGCAGGTTGAAGCTCCGCGTTTTTTCGATGATCAAGCCTACGCAATGCTCGGCGCCGTTTGCGCACGGCTCATTCCGCAGCGCGAACGCCGAGCGGCGGTCGACCTCCCCGGCCTGCTCGACGCGCGCCTCGCCGACGGCGACGGTGACGGCTGGCGCTACGCGACGATGCCGCGGGGCGCGGTGATGCACGAATATGGACTGATGGGTCTCGAGCAGACCGCGGAAGCGACGTTCGGGTCCAGTTTCGTGCGGCTTTCGGGCGACGCACAGGATGCGGTGCTTCGAGCGGTGCAATCGGGCGGCGCCGTCGGTGCGGTCTGGAGCCTGATGGAGCCTGCCCGCTATTTCGAAGAGCTGCTCGCCCAGCTGGTCGACATCTATTACGCGCAGCCGCTGGCGCTCGAATCTATCGGCTATGCGGGAATGGCCGATGCGCGCGGCTGGCAGGCGATTGGCCTCGACCAACGCGATGCCCACGAACCCGCCCCGCTTGCGGCGCTCGAGGGCGCGGCGTGACACATGCCCTCCACCCCGCGCCCGCGATGCGGCACTATCCGCCTGGCGAAACGGTCGATGCCGTGGTGATCGGAACCGGGGCAGGCGGAGCGCCCCTCTTGGCGCGGCTCGCGGCGGCTGGCCTCAGCGTGGTCGCGCTAGAGGCGGGTCGCCATTGGTCGCCTGAACGCGATTTCGCGACCGACGAGACCGAGCAGAACAAGCTCTACTGGACCGACGAGCGCCTGTCGGGAGGCGAGGACCCGCTCGCCTTCGGCAAGAACAACTCCGGAATCGGCGTCGGCGGATCGACGCTTCACTACACCGCCTACACGCCGCGCGCGCAGCCCGACGATTTTCGCCTGTGCTCCGATTTCGGTGTCGGCGCCGACTGGCCGATCGGTTATGCCGAGCTCGCGCCCTATTATGACGAGCTCGAGCTTTTCCTCGGCGTCTCGGGTCCCTCGCCCTACCCATGGGGGCCGGCTCGCGGCGCTTATCCGCTTCCCCCGCTTTCGCTGAACGCGCCCGCTCAGCTCATGGCGCGCGGTTGTGAAAGCCTTGGGATTCGCACGTCGCCCGCGGCCAACGCCGCCCTCGCCGCACCCTATTACCAGGAGGGTTTTGGCTGGCGCCCGGCCTGCACCAACCGCGGCTTCTGCCAGGCCGGCTGCAGCACCGGCGCCAAGGCGAGCATGGACGTGACCTTCATTCCCTTGGGAATCGGCGCCGGCGCGGAAATACGCCCCGAATGCTTCGTCACCAGCTTCGAACGCGACACTGCCGGCACGATCGTCGGCGTTGTATATGTCGAAAACGGCGCCGAGCAACGCCAGCGCTGCCGCCACGTCTTCCTGTGCGCGGGTGCAGTGGAAACTCCCCGGCTGCTGCTCATCAACGATCTCGCCAATGCAAGCGGCCAGGTCGGGTGCAACTTCATGGCGCATACCGGGCTCCAGCTGTGGGGACAGTTCGAAGAAATGGTGCGTCCCAACAAAGGCATCCCCGGCGGTTTAATTTCCGAAGACACCCACCGCCCCGCCGATGCCGACTTTGCCGGCGGATACCTGCTGCAAAGCATCGGCGTGATGCCGCTCACCTATGCCGGCCAGGTCGCCCGCGGGCTCGGCCTGTGGGGCGAGGCGCTGCACGCGCACATGGCGGGCTACAATCACACCGCCGGGATCAACATCCTCGGCGATTGCCTGCCCGCCAACGACAACGAACTCGTGCTGTCCGACGAGCTCGACGCGCGCGGGCTCCCCAAGCCGCTGATCCGTTTCACCAATGGCGACAACGAGCACCGCATGACCGCGCACGCCGAGCGCATCATGCGCCGGATCTGGGACGCCGCGGGCGCCGGGGAAGTGTGGGCCTTCCCGCGCAATGCCCACACCATCGGCACTTGCCGCATGGGCGCCGACCCGAGCAAAGCCGTGGTCGACGCCGACTGCCGCGCCTTCGACGTGCCCAACCTCAGCATCTGCGACAATTCGGTTTTCCCGAGCGCGCTCGCCGCTAATCCGGCGCTGACGATCATGGCGCTGTCGCTGCGCACCGCGGACCGATTTCTTCAAACTCGCGGCAAAGCGGAGTCCGCACTTTGACCAAAGGCTTCCTGAGCATCGTCCATAAAACGAAAGGCGTGGGGGGGTACGCCGGCGACGAGCATGGCGGCGGGGCGGGCCACGACGGTAGCGGCATGCCAACGGGCAAACCCGGCAATTTCATGTTCGCGACCGGCATTGAATGCTCCAATCCCACCATCGGCAACGGCAGCATCCGCCGCGATCAGCTCGACGAATGCGGGCATTACGAGCGTTGGAGCGAAGATTTCGCGCTCACCCGCGATCTTGGCCTCAGGGTGCTTCGCTACGGCCTTCCTATTCACCGCGTCTTCCTCGGCGTCGACAAATATGACTGGGAGTTTGCCGATTTGGCGATGGGAGAGATGCGGCGGCAGGAGATCACGCCTATCCTCGATCTTCTGCACTTTGGCTTGCCCGACTGGATCGGGAACTTCCAGAACCCCGAGCTTCCGGTCCTGTTCGCGGGTTATTGCGGCGCGGTAGCTTCGCGCTATCCCTGGGTGCGCTATTACACGCCGGTCAACGAAATCTACGTGACCGCCAAGGCCAGCGCGCAAGACGGAATCTGGAACGAAGAGCTGAAGTCGGATCGCGGGTTTGTCACCGCGCTCAAGCATTGCGTCGCCGCGAGTATCCTGGGCACCCAGTCGATCGCCGAACGGAGACCCGACTGCGTGATCGTGCAAAGCGAGAGCGCCGAGTTCGTCCACGAAGCCAGGGCCGCCCGATCGAGGGAGGTGACGCTAATGAACAAGCAGCGCTTCATCTCGCTCGACCTACTCTACGCACACCCCCCCGACGCCGACGTCTGTCACTATCTTCAGGACAACGGACTGACGCGCGCGGAGTATGACTGGTTCATGGCCGGCGAGCCGCCCGGCTACCAGATCATGGGCAACGATTATTACGGCCGAAACGAGCACATCTTGAAGCCCGACGGAAGCATGTGTCCGGCCGAAGACGTGATGGGCTGGTACCAGATCACCAAAGAATATTATCGCCGGTACAACAAACCGGTGATGCACACTGAAACCAATGTGTTCGACGCCGACGCTGCGCCGTCCTGGCTTTGGAAACAGTGGATCAACGTGCTGCGGATGCGCGGCGACGGGGTGCCGGTGCTTGGCTTTACCTGGTACAGCCTCATTGACCAGATCGACTGGGACACCGCGCTCGCCGAAAAAAACGGCACCGTAAACGCCTGCGGTCTCTACGACCTCGATCGCAAGCCACGCCCCGTCGCCGAGGCCTATCGTCAACTTCTCGACGAGTTCGGCCAGATCACCATCGTGCCGCATGGCGAGATGTTCGAGGTTACCGACGAGCCCGCGCGGCTCAAGGTCGAGGTATGAACGCCGAGAGCTTCGGCCTGAAGTGCCCGGCGCTCGTCTTCCTCCACCATTTCGGGGGATCGTCGGGAACGTGGGACGGGGTGATCGCCAGGCTCGGTGCCAGCTTCGAGGCGATTGCATTTGACCTGCCCGGCTTCGGGGCCGAGGCCGCGGCGCGCGGACCCTTCACCGTCCACGCCTACGCCGATTTCGTCGCAGCCCGCGTGCGTTCGCTTGGCCTTCACAGCTACATGCTGATCGGACATTCGATGGGCGGCAAGATCGCCTTGGCGCTGGCCGCGCGGCGGCCCACGAAACTCGACGCGCTGATCCTGCTCGCGCCCTCGCCGCCCACTCCCGAACCCATCGAAGAAGCGATGCGGTCCGCGCTGATCGCGGGTTGGGGCCAGTATAACGCCGCTTCGCAGATCCTCGGCCGCATTACCGCCGCTCCGCTGCCCCTGGAGCTGCGCGAGCGCGCCATCGCCGACATGATGGCTTGCGGCAAATGCGCTTGGGACGCGTGGCTCGAGGAGGGCAGCCGGGAGAATATTTCGGCTTCGCTGGGCCGCATCGAAGTGCCCGTGACGATCTTGTCCGGGGACCGGGACGATGCGCTTCCGACTGCGCTCATCGAACGCGAGGTCGCCGGCCGGCTCGCTCGGGTACGGCTGCTCCGAGTCGATGGCGCGGGGCATCTGCTGCCGCTCGAAGCCCCCGATGCCGTGGTCGCCGCGATCCGCCAGGTCGCCGGAGAGGCGAGTCAACTTCGATCGACGGCGAAGCACGATCGGCGTCCCGAATTTCGAAATTCCGCAACCCGGTAAAGGAGAAAGATCATGGCAAGCGAACAACGGCATCGCGCACCGAACCCCACTTGGGAGTGCGGCCACGGATCGGGCTTGCCGAGGCAGGCCGCTGGGCCGCCAACTATGCGCTCGCGGCCCTCTTCCTCCTCTTCGGGGGCTCGAAGTTCGCGCCGATGGCGGGGGGGCGCTCGCCCCGCTTATCATGAACAGCCCACTCGTCTCGTGGTGGCATGCGCTGTTCGGCGTCCAGGGGACGGCGCAGGTGCTAGGGGGCTTCGAAATACTCACCGAACTGCTGATCGCGGCGCGCCATCGACCCGCGCCTTTCGGCGGTCGGCGGAGCGATGGCGGTCGCGACCTTCCTCGTGACACTGAGCTTTTTGCTCTCGACGCCGGGCGTCTCCGCCGGAGCCGACCCCTTGCCGCTCTCCATGCTTGGCCAGTTCTTGCTCAAGGATCTGGTGCTGCTGGCCGTCGCTTTGTGGATATTCGGCGCTTCGCGGGCCGAGACGAACGATCGCCGAGGCCGCGGCGGCGCGGATGCCTGCTGATTTCGGCTCGGCCCCGCGGCGAGCCGACCCCGTCGCCGGTGCTCTGGCAGGTTTTGCCGCCGGCCTCGCTGCAGCCTTTGCCGTCAAGCATTTCGAAGCGCTGTGGAAGTCGCTTGCGCCGCGCGAACCCGGCGACGCGCGCGACCCGCCCAACGTCGAGGCCGCTTCGGCCGTGGTTTGCGCCGCCGGCGGCCGGCGGCTTGCGGATCGCGCCAAGGATACGGGCGGGACGGTCGTCCATTATGCGATGGGGGCGGCACTGGGGGTCGTTTACGGGGTGGCGGCCGAATATTGGCCACGGATCAGGACCGGACACGGGACCGCTTTCGGATTGGTCTCCGCTCTCGCGCTCGAAGATGCTCTTGTGCCAGCCGCGGGGCTCTCCGAGCCCCCGTGGCGGTCTTCGATCGGCGCACACGCCCGCGGCCTCGCGGCGCATCTCGTCTTCGGAGCCGTCGCCGAGGGCGCGCGGTCGCGGCTGAGAGCGCTGGCTTTAGCCGGGCTCAGGCAAATTCCAGCTCGGCGGCGACGGTTTCCTCGATCCAGCCGCCCCCCAGCACCCGGTCGCCGTCATAAATGACCGCGGCCTGCCCGGGAGAAACGCCGAATTCGGGTGAGAGGAAGTATAAGCTGTCGCCGTCGAAGCGGATCGCCGCGGGGCGGCTCATCGACCGCACCTTGGCCGTTAGCCCGCCGCGCTGCGCCTCGCCAAGCCAGTTGAGACCGCTTAGGCGCGCTGCGCTGACCGCAAGTGCTCGCTTGGGACCTACGACGACGCGGCGCGCCGCCGGAACGAGTCGAATCACGTAGAGCGGCTCGCGCTGCCCCCCGATCTCAATCCCGCGGCGCTGTCCGACCGTGAAATGGATCAGGCCGCGATGCGTGCCGAGCACCCGCCCCGCGAGGTCGACGATCTCGCCTTGCGCGGCGGCCTCGGGCCTGACTTTCCGCACTATAGCGGCATAGTCGCCGTCGGGGACGAAGCAGATGTCCTGGCTGTCGGGCTTGCCCGCCACTTCGAGCGCGAGTTCGCGCGCGACTTCGCGCACCGCGGTCTTGGGGAACCCACCCAATGGAAAACGCAGATAGCTGAGCTGATCGCGCGTCGTCGCGAACAGGAAATAGCTCTGGTCGCGCGCCGGGTCGGCGGCGCGGTGGAGTTCGGGGCCGTGCGGCCCCGGCACCCTTCGCACATAATGGCCGGTCGCGAGGCAATCGGCGCCGAGATCGCGCGCCAAGCTCAACAGGTCGGTGAACTTCACCCCCTGGTTGCACGCGATGCACGGCACCGGGGTGCGCCCGCGCGCATATTCGTCGGCGAATCGGTCAATCACGCTGTCCTTGAAGCGGCTCGCATAGTCGAACACATAATGCGCGATCCCCAGCCGTTCGGCGACACGCCGCGCGTCGTGAATGTCGCGGCCCGCGCAGCACGCCTTGGCGCGGCCGGTCACAGCGCCATGGTCGTAGAGCTGGAGTGTGACGCCGATCACTTCGGCACCGCTGCGGGCGGCGAGCGCCGCGACCACCGAGGAATCCACCCCTCCCGACATGGCGACGACGATGCGCGCGTCCCCGGCAGGGCGATCGAGCTGGAAATCGGGGGTCATGGCGCGTCCATACGCCGCCCATGCCCCCGTCGCCAGCAGGGCGCCGCCGCGAGGAGTAAAGAGATGGTTGCGAGCGTCTTTACCTAAGCTTCAGCCGGGACCGCTATTGCGGCTGGCCATGGATATGAACTTGTCCTTCCTCGATGCCGTTCCGGCGCGCCCCAGGCGGCTTGATTACCGCGCCCTTGTGGCGGCGGTGGCCGATGCGCACGGTGGTTCAGATCGTCCGGCGGCGCCGTGCGCGCACGCGTCGCAGCTCGAAAATGCTCCCGCCAACCTGCGGCTTGCCGCCGTGCTCTTGGGCCGCGACGACTGGAGACAGGCCGCGCGGGTGCTCGGCGGAGGCTTCGTTCCTTCGGGCGGGTGTAAACCATTATGACCGCGCGCTTAACTATCGCGTTTCAGGCTTCCTTCAACGAAGCACGGCTAAACGATCCGCGGAAACCGAACGCCCGCAGCGTCGCCGGCCGGTCTTGAGGGCAAGAATGATCGAGAACCAAACTATCCGTCCTGCTCAAGTTATCGGACCGCTCGGCGAGCCGCTTACGCTAGCCAGCCTGCCGGCGCCCGAGACGACGCGCTGGGTCGTTCGGCGCAAAGCCGAGGTCGTGGCCGCAGTCAATGGCGGGCTGCTGTCGGTCGACGAAGTGTGCAGCCGCTACCGCCTCAGCGTCGAGGAATTCGCGTCGTGGCAGCGTGCGGTCGACCGTTCCGGGATGCCGGGCCTGCGCGTCACGCGCATCCAGCATTACAAGACGCTTTACGAGCGCCAGCAAAACTACTGACCGGATCGTCGCGCGCGTACCGTTGCGAGGCGATAGCCTTTCCGCCGCCCCTTCCGTCAGGGCGGCGGAAAGGCTTTTTCTTTGCCTGTGGCCGATTGCTGCGGGTGGCGGTCTAGCGGGTCGCGGAAATAAGTCTTTTGATACTGTCCCGAAACGGTGTTAGCCTTGCCTGGCTTGGCCGTTCACAGCGTATGCGGCGAACGAGGGCAGGAACTTGAGCGGGCGCTCACGCGTCTAGATATCGGATCGTCGTGCCGGGCCACCGGCTCGTCGGCACGATCAAAAGGAGGGAAAGCAAATGAACCTTATCATCGCATTGATCATCGGCGGCATCATCGGCTGGCTTGCCAGCATCGTGATGCGCACCGATGCGCAGCAGGGGATTATCCTCAACGTCATCGTCGGAATCATCGGTTCGTTGCTCGGCAGCTTCCTGCTCGGCCGCTTCTTCGGCGGCGGCGACATCCTCAACTCGCCGCTCAACATCGGCACGTTGATCAGCGCATTGATCGGCGCGATCATCCTATTGGCGATCGTCAACCTGTTCCGTCGCGGCAGCGTTCGCTAACGCGCCGCTTCGTTTCAAAAGAAAGGCCGCCCGCAACAAAGGTTGGGGCGGCTTTTTTTATTTCAGCTCGAAGCTGACCTGCACCTGGACCTGCAAGGATTGCTCGCCCGGAACGATTTTGGTCGATGCGTCCTGCGCCATCTCCGCCCGCGCGTACATCGGCGGCGGTGCGGGGCTGTAGCCTCCGCTCTCGCTGATCGTCAGGATGCGCACCACCCTCAGGCCCGCCGCCCGCGCGTACAGTTCGGCGCGCGCCCGCGCCGTCGCGATCGCCTTGACCCGCGCTTCGTCGAGCGCGGCTTCGGGCTTGTCGATCTCCAGGCTCGGGCCGTTGATCTGGTTGGCTCCCTCGCGCACGAGCGCATCCAAAATCGCCCCCGATTCCGCGATATTGCGGAATCGGATCGTCACTTGGTTGGACGCCTGATAGCCGGTGAGCACCGGCGGCTGGTTTTCGACGTAGCGATAACTGGCATTGAGATTGACCGCGTTCGTCTGGATGTCGCGATCCGCGATCCCGGCGCGCTTTAACGCGGCGACGACGCGGTTCATTCGCGCCGAATTCCCGCTTAGCGCCCCGACCGCGGTCGGCGCTTGCGTGATGACTCCCGCGCTGATGCGCGCGATATCGGGAACACGCGTCACTTCGCCGGTCGCGGAAATGTCGAGCCGCGTTCCTTCGATGATTTGCACCGCGGGCGCCTGCGCCATGACCGGCGAAGCTGTGGCCGCGACAAGCAAAGCGACAAGGCGGATATTCAATGGACTTCTCCCGATCGACGTCATTTGCGGCCGATTACCAGACGGTAGATGAACAGGATGATGAAAGCGCCGACGGTCGCCGCGATCCAGCCCGCGGCTTCGCCACCACCATACCATCCGAGCGAGCGGCCGATGAAACCCGACAGAAGCGCGCCCGCGATCCCGAGCAGGATGGTGATGATGCATCCGCCCGGGTCCTTGCCCGGCATGAGCAGCTTGGCGAGGCCCCCGGCGACGGCGCCGAGCACGATCCAGCCGATAATGTCCGTCATTTTCGTTTCTTCTCCGTACCGTTAAACAGGCCGGCGCCTATCGTCGCCCGATGTCGCGTCGATGACAAGCCGCAAAGGGATGCGCGCGTTCGCGAAATACGCTATTGAGACGGGTGAGTTATTAAGCTAACACAGCCCTGGACAGGCAGCACCGGTTTCTCAATGCCGGTCGTCGCGGGGCAAGGAAGAAAAAGTTGATGAACGTGCAGATGCCGCTCGGCGGCACGCAGAGAGGTGGCGTCACGACGTTCACCGACGAGGAAATCACGATACGGCGCAAGCGGCAGCGGTTGACGGTCGGCGCAGTCCTCGCCGCGCTCCTCGTGCTGGCTGCAGCTTGGTATTTGATGACGCGCGGCGACGGGCCGCAAGATGCCAAGGCGGCTGATGCCAAGTCCGGCGGACCTGGCGGCGAAAAGGGCGGGCGCGGCGGTTCGGCGCCTCCTCCCGTCACCGTCATCGTTCCCGGGCGCAGCCAAGTCGCAAGCATCGTCAACGCCAGCGGCAGCCTCGCCGCGCGCCGCGACATGCAGGTCGGCGTCGCAGGCGAGGGCGGGCTGGTTGCCCGGGTCCTCGTCGACGCCGGCGCCTGGGTCCGCCAGGGACAGGTGTTGGCGACCATCGAACGCTCGGTCCAGGCGCAACAGGCCAACCAGATTACCGCGCAAATTGCCGCCGCGCGCGCCGATGCTTCGCTCGCGCAGTCGGAGCTCGACCGAAGCCAGGCGCTGGTCGCGCGCGGGTTCGTTTCGAAAGCCGACATCGACCGCAAAAGCGCAGCCCGCGACTCCGCCCACGCCCGGGTCCGGGTGGTAGAGGCGCAGCTCGCCGAAACCCGTGCACGCATCGGAAGGCTCGACATTCGCGCACCCGCAGCCGGCCTTATCCTCGATCGCAATGTCGAGGTCGGCCAAGTGGTCAGCGCGGGTTCGCCCGCCTTGTTCCGCATGGCCCGCGGCGGCGAGATGGAGCTCCAGGCGCAGATGGCGCAAGCCGATCTCGCACGCATGCGCGTCGGGCTTCCGGCGCTCGTCACTCCCGTCGGGTCGAGCGAAACCGTGCGGGGGTCGATCTGGCAGATTTCGCCCGTAATCGATCCGCAAAGCCGCCAGGGCGAAGTCCGCATCGCCGTCCCTTACACCCGCGCCATGCGTCCCGGCGGCTTCGCCGAGGCCCGCATCACCAGCGGCGCAGTGACCGCTCCGCTGGTCCCGCAATCCGCGGTGCAGAGCGACGTCAAGGGCAACTACGTCTACATCGTCGGCCGCAACAACGAGGTTGAACGCCGCGACATCAAGGTCGGCAGCGTCAGCAACGAAGGCGTTTCGATCATCGGCGGGCTTACCGGCCAAGAGCAGGTCGTGCTATCCGCCGCCGCCTTCCTGAATCCCGGGCAGAAAATCTCGCCCCGCCGGGCGGCGGCGCGAAGCTAAGGCAATCGAACGATGAACTTCCGCAACATCTCGTCTTGGGCGATCCGCAACCCGGTCTTCCCGCTCGTGCTGTTCGTTGCGCTCCTCATCGTCGGCGTAATGAGCTTCTTGCGCATGGACGTGAATGACAGCCCGGACATCGACTTTCCGGGCGTCAGCGTCTCGATCGTCCAGCCGGGCGCCGTGCCGACCGAAATGGAGACTCAGGTCACCCAGCGCGTGGAATCGGCGATCCGCGGCGTCAACGGAGTCGAGGAAATTCACTCCTCGGTTCGGGAGGGCAATTCCAGCACCTTCGCCCAATTCGTGATTGGCACTCCGACCGACCGCGCGGTCAACGACGTGCGCGACGCGGTCTCGCAAATCCGCGGCGATTTGCCCGAAGGCATATTGGAGCCGCAGGTCAGTCGCGAGGATTTCGGAAGCGAGCTTGCGATCTTCTCAGCCCAGACCAGCGACATGACGCTCGAGCAACTGAGCTGGTACATAGACAACACCGTCGCGCGCCGCCTGCTAAGCCAGGCCGGAGTCTCCAGCGTCGACCGCTACGGCGGGGTCAACCGCGAAATTCGCGTCATCCTCGATCCCGCCGCCATGCAGGCGGTCGGGATCACCGCCTCGCAGGTCAACCAGCAGCTTCGCGTCAGCAACCTCAACTCGGCGGGCGGACGCGCGGAGATCGCCGGCTCCGAACAGGCCGTGCGCGTCCTCGGCAATGCCGCCGACGCTACCCAATTGTCGCAACTGACGATCGGCATCCCCGGCGGTCGCACCGTCCGGCTCGAAGACATAGCGACGGTGGTTGACGGCAACTCCGAGCAGCGCAGCATCAGCAAATTGAACGGGCGCCAGATCGTCAGCTTCGGCGTCACCCGCGCTAAGGGCGCGTCGGATGTTACCGTCTACGAGCTCATCACGGCCGAGCTCGACGAGATCGAGAAGGATTCGGGCAGCCGCATCAATTTCGAGGAGACCTACAGCGAGGTCGAATCGACCCTGTTGCAATATCGTTCCTCGATCGAGGCGCTGTGGTTAGGCGCGCTACTCGCGGTCCTCGTCGTGTTCCTGTTCTTGCGCGATTGGCGCGCGACCTTGATTTCGGCGGTTGCCATTCCCTTGTCGGCAATCCCGACATTCTGGTTTCTCGATCTGATGGGCTTCACGCTCAACTTCCTGAGCCTGCTTGCTTTGAGCCTTGTCGCGGGTGTCCTGGTCGACGACGCCATCGTCGAGATCGAGAATATCGTGCGCCACATGCGGATGGGCAAATCCGCCTATCAGGCGGCGATCGACGCCGCCGACGAGATCGGCCTCGCGGTCCTCGCCACCACCATGGCGATCGTCGCGGTGTTCCTTCCCGTCGCGCTGATGCCGGGCATTTCAGGCCAGTTCTTCAAGAATTTCGGCTTTACCGTCGTCATCGCGGTGCTGCTCAGCCTCGCCGTCGCGCGCCTCATCACTCCGCTGATGGCCGCCTACCTGCTCAAATCGCACGGCCCGGCGCCGCACGCCGACAATGCCATGATGCGCTGGTATCTGGGGGCGCTCAAATTCACGCTTCGCCGCCGATGGGTGCCAATGGTCGGCGGCGTCCTTTCGCTTGTGCTGACGGGGTTTCTGTTTGCCCAGCTGCCGATGACCTTTATGCCGGTGCAGGATCGCGACTTCAGCCAGGTGCGCATGTTCCTGCCGCCGGGATCGACTCGTCAGCAGGCAGAGCGGGTTGCGAGCCAGGCCGCCGCCATCGTCGCCACCGCGCCGGAAACCGAGCGCGTGATCGAGCGCATCAACGTCGGCAGTGCCAGCCTCAACATCACCTGGAAAGACGACCGCAAGCGTTCCAGCACCGAGATCGAGCGAAGCCTTGCGCCGCGCATGACGGAGATCGCCGACGCGCGCGTCAACTTCCAGTCGCAGTCGGGCGGCGGCCCTGACGGCGGCGGCGGCGGCGGCCGTGACATCACGCTCAACCTCGGCAGCGCCGACCCGGTCGCGCTTGCCGCGACCGCCAACCTGATCGCCGATCAGATGCAGACCCTCCCCGAATTGCGCGCGCCGCGTGTCTCGGGCGACCTCGTCCGTCCCGAAATCACCATCAAGCCGCGCCTCGATCTTGCCGCCGATCTCGGCGTCACGACTGCAGCGCTCGGCCAGACCATCCGTCTCGCGACGATCGGCGACATCGATCAGAATAGCGCCAAATTCTCGCTGAGCGACCGCCAGGTGCCGATCCGCGTTGCCTTGTCGGAGAATAGCCGGCGTGATCTTGCGACGCTCGAGAACCTTCCGGTCCCGACCACCAGCGGCGGTTCGGTGCCGTTGAAGGCGGTCGCCGAGATCGGTTTCGGCGCGGGCCCGATCACGGTTCAGCGAACTAACCAGGTGCGCCGCATAGCGATCGGGGCCGACTTGGCCCCTGGGCTGGTCTCGGGAGATGTCTGGCCGAAGATCCGTGCTTTGCCTGCGATGAAGAATCTGCCGCAAGGAATTACCGAGCTCGAACTTGGCGACAGCAAGTGGCAGAAAGAGCTCATCATGTACTTCATAATCGCCGTTATTTCGGGGATTTTCCTCGTCTTTGCAGTGCTCGTCCTGCTCTACAAGCGCGTGTTGGTTCCGTTCGTGAACATGGGCTCGCTCCTGCTCGCGCCACTGGGGGCCGCAGTGGCGCTCTATATTGCCGGCAAACCCGTCTCCCTGCCGGTTCTAATCGGCCTCCTCATGCTGCTCGGAATTGTCGCCAAAAACTCGATCCTGCTGGTAGATTTCGCGATCGAAGAGATGGACCGGGGCGTCGACAAGGATACGGCCATCATCGAAGCCGGCCACAAGCGCGCCCAGCCGATCGTCATGACCACGGTGGCGATGGTCGGCGGAATGATACCGGTTGCCCTGTCGCTGACCGGCGACGGCAGCTTTCGTGTGCCGATGGGAATCACCGTCATCGGCGGACTGATTTTTTCGACCGCGCTCACCCTGCTCATCGTACCGGCCAGCTTCAGCATCGCGATCGATATCGAGAAGTGGATCGGCCGCAAGCTCGGCCGCTTTATCAACGAAGGCGAGACAGCGACCACGCCTCAGATGATTCCCCAACCCGCCGAGTGACCGCGTTCCAGCGGCTGGGGCTCGACCGCTTCAACCCAGCCCAGCCGGGCGTCGCGGGAATGAAGGCCGCCGCAACCGGAATGCTGGTGGCGATGGCGGCGCTCTTCATCGTCGCGCGCCTGCTGGAATCGCGTTCCCCCGTCTGGGGTTTCGTCAAAGCCTTCGCCGAAGCCGCAATGGTCGGCGGGCTTGCCGATTGGTTCGCGGTCACCGCGCTGTTCCGCCATCCGCTCGGAATTCCCATCCCGCACACCGCGATCATCCCCACCAACAAGGACCGTATCGGCGACAGCCTGGCGAGCTTCCTCAAGGATAATTTTCTCACCGCCTCGGTGGTCGCGCGCCGCATGCGCAAGATCGACGTCGCCAGCGCCGCGGGGCGCTTTTTGGAGAAACCGCCAACGCAGGGCCGCTTGCGCCAGGGCGCTGCGCGGCTCGTCGCCGACATCATCGAATCGCTCGACGACGAACGGCTCGGCGGAATGGTCAAGACCGCGGTCTCGACACGCCTCAAGTCGTTCGAAGTCGCCCCCGTGCTCGGCGCGGCGCTGTCGGGCGCGATCGACGAGCATCGCCACGTGCCGATGCTCGAGAATGTCATCCGCTGGGCCGAGCGCACGCTCGAGGTCAACGAACATCTCATCCGCGACATGGTCCATCAGCGCACCGGCTGGGTGATGCGCTTCACCGGCCTCGACGCCAAGCTCGCCGACTCGATCGTCAACGGGCTTAAGAAGCTTATCACCGACATGTCCGCCGACGCCGGCCATCCGCTGCGACTCAAGGCCGAGGAAGCTCTCGCTAGCCTCGCATTCAATCTGAAATTCGATCCCAACACGCGGGCGAAGGTTGAGGAGATGAAGGCCGAAATCATCGCCAACCGCGCGGTTTCGGAGTGGATGGACCGGCTCTGGACTGGTTTCCGCGCGTCGATCCTTACCGCCGCACGCGATCCCGACGCCGCCCTGTCGGGCAAGTTCGGTGAGGCGCTGCGCGAGCTCGGCGTGACCTTGCAACGCGATGAGAGGCTGAACAACGTCATCAATCAATTTGCCCGTCGCGCCACCGTCGGCGCGGTCGCGAGCTACGGCAGCGGGATCGTCAAACTCGTCTCCGATACGATCCGCGGCTGGGACGCGGGAACCGTCACCGACCGGCTCGAAGGCGCGGTCGGCCGCGATCTCCAATATATCCGCATCAACGGCACCCTCGTCGGCGGCCTGGTCGGCCTCGTCATCCACGCCGTCGATCTGATATGACGCCGATCGAGGCTCCGCGGCTGATATTACGCCCACCCGAGCTTGCCGATTACGACGATTTCCACGCCCTGACCGTTCCCGATGCCATGCGCCGCTTTCTGGGGCCCGATCCACCGTCCCGCGAGGCAAGCTTTCGCCGTTTCACCGGCACCGCGGGCGGCTGGTCGCTCGTAGGCTATTCGAGCTTCATGGTCTTCGATCGCGCGAGCGGAACGCTGGCCGGAAGTTGCGGCCTCTTCCACCTGCCGCGCGAGCTCGGACCGGATTTCGACGGCCATCCCGAAGCAGGCTGGGTCATCGCCGAACCGTTCTGGGGCCGGGGGTACGCCGTTGAGGCGATGGCGGCCGCGTTGGCCTGGTTTGAAAGCACCCATGGGCTCCGCCGGACGGTCTGCATGATCTCGCCGGGAAACGATGCATCGGAACGGGTCGCCGACCGCCTCGGCTATCGGTTGTTGCGCGCAGCCAATTACAAGGCTGAGCAGGTGCAGCTTTACGCGCGCAGCTAACCGTCGCCCCGCCGCTCGATTTGCGCGCCGACCGCGCTCAGCTTTTCCTCGAGCCGCTCATACCCCCTGTCGAGATGGTAGACACGGCCGACTACCGTCTCGCCCTTGGCCGCAAGCCCGGCGAGAACCAGGCTCATCGATGCGCGAAGATCGGTCGCCATGACTTGCGCGCCGACCAGCTCGCCGACCCCGCGCACGATCGCCGAGCGCCCGCGCACCTCGATGTCCGCGCCCATCCGTGCGAGCTCGGGGACGTGCATGTAGCGGTTCTCGAAAATGGTCTCGGTGAGCAGGCTGGTGCCTTCGGCGAGCGCGACCATCGCCATGAACTGCGCCTGCATGTCTGTCGGGAAGGCGGGATGCGGTGCGGTCGAAAGCGACAGTGGCTTGATCTTGCCGTAGGCCGATACTTTGATGCTGTCGTCCCGCTCGGTCACCTCGACCCCGGCATCGCGAAGCGCCTGCAGGATCGCGGGCATCTCGGCGGCCTTGGCCCCAACCAGATCGACCTCGCCGCCGGTGATCGCGGCGGCGCAGGCGTAGCTTCCCGCCTCAATGCGATCGGGCATGACATCGTAGCGCGCGCCGTGCAGCCGGCCGCGACCCTCAACGACGAGGTGATCGGTGCCAATGCCGTCGATCGATGCGCCCATCGCGACAAGCAGCTTTGCCAAATCGACGATCTCGGGCTCTCGCGCGGCATTGACGATGTCGGTGCGTCCCTTGGCCAGCACCGCCGCCATCAGCGCGTTCTCGGTCGCCCCAACCGACACGGTGGCAAAACTGATCTGCCCGCCTTTCAGCCCGCCGTCCGGGGCCCGCGCTTTGACATAGCCCGCCGCCAGCTCGATCTCGGCGCCGAGCGCTTCCAAGGCCTTCAAATGCAGGTCGATCGGGCGCGTCCCGATCGCGCAGCCGCCGGGCAAGCTGACCGTCGCTTCGCCCGCGCGCGCGAGCAGCGGCCCCAGGACGAGGATCGAAGCGCGCATCTTGCGAACGATATCGTAAGGCGCGACCGTCGAGCTGATCCGCGCCGCCGACAGCGTCATGCGGCGCCCGAACTCATTACCGCGCGCGCCCGCCACGCTGGTTGTCACGCCGAGCTGGTTAAGCAGATGCCCGAAGGTATCGACGTCCGCGAGCCGCGGCAAATTGCCGAGGATCAGCTCCTCGTCGGTAAGTAGCGCGCACGGCAGCAGCGTTAATGCCGCGTTCTTGGCGCCCGAGATTGGGATGCGCCCGGAAAGGCGCTTGCCGCCTTCGATGAAGATCGTATCCATTGCGGCGGTTTAGGGCTTGGAGGGGATGGTGCAAGCGCCAGCCCAAGCGTCACCCTGAACTTGTTTCAGGGTCCATCTTCGCGCCCTCTCATGTTGCGACATGCATGCTGAAACAAGTTCAGCACGACGGCAGTGACTGGCTAAGCCTTTTCCAGCGTGCATTGCAGCGGGTGCTGATTCTCCCGCGCGAAGTCAGTGACCTGCCCGACCTTGGTTTCGGCCACCTCGTAGGTGAACACGCCGCAAATCCCGACGCCCTTCTGATGCACCTGGAGCATGACCCGGGTGGCGTCCTCGATTCCCATCCGGAAGAAGCGCTGCAGGCACAGCACGACGAATTCCATCGGCGTGTAATCGTCGTTGAGCATCAGCACCTTGTAAGGCACTGGCTTCTTGGTCCGCGTGCGCGTGCGGGTCGCGACCCCGACCCCGTTGCCGGGGTCGTCGCGGTCGTGATCGCCGCTTCGCTTGTCGCCTGCGTGGAAAATCATCGCTCCGAAATATGGCACGTCTCTCCACCCGGCAAGGGCCAGACGCGAGAAAGAGCGGCCGCTCCAACGAGCAGCCGCTCCTCCTCTTTGCTACCTCGGTCGAAGTACGGCTTCGACCGAAACGGCTTACGCTGCGAGCGTCTTGGCGCGCTCGGCGGCGACCGCGAAGCGGTTCGAAACCGGCGCCATCGCCTCGCCCATCAGCTTGACCATCGCCTCGCTCATGCGCGCGCCTTCGGAGAACATGGTCTCCATCGACGACTTGGCGAACTCGCCCTGCAGGCGAAGCAGCTCTACCGGCGACTTGGCTTCGGCGAAGCCCTTCATCGCTTCCGACGCGCCTTCGAAGCCCTTGCGGCCGAGTTCGGCGACATCCTGGCCGATCGTGTTCGCGTTTTGCGCGGCGATACGGGTCGATTCGACGATCGCTTCGACATTGCCCTTGGCAAGCTCGGCGGCTTCCTGGGCGGCGCGCGAAGTGCGCTCCATCATTCCCTTACCATCGAACATCGCCTTCACCCGGTCGGTGGCTGCGGTCATGTCCATCGCGGGCATAAAGTCGTTCTTAGTCATTTCGATTGCTTCCTTTTGAATGGTGCGCGCGGTGTCGGCCACGCGGTTGATCTGGAGCTTCGCGGCGGCCGCCGGAGCGGGCTTGCGAACCGTCTCGCGGGCCGGCGCCGCGCGCTTGGCGGCGGCCGCGGTCCGGGTCTTGGCGGCCGCGCGAGGAGTTGCTTTCGGCTTGGTCTTAATAACCATGAAAAGGCCTTTCTGCGTTAATGCTGCGATGCAACATAACGGCCATATGTAGGGATTTCAAGCAGATTGTTGCAGTGCAGCAAAAACATCGGCGAGCGGGAAAAACGGTCTAGCCATGGGTTTTCAACAGCGGACGGCGGTGCCCTCGGCCCAGCCTTTGCTTACCTTTGGACCGCTTACCGCCCCTTCACATAGCGTCCGGGCGCGTCCTCGATCGCCTTCATCTTGCCCCAGCCCGGAATCCGTGCGCCCTTGGCCGGCACCTTCTTACCCGATTGCGGCGCCAGCCAGCCGATCCAGTCCGGCCACCAGCTCCCCTTGTGCTCGACCGCGCCTTCGATGAACGCGTCGAGCGTCGCGGGCTTGTCCTCGTTGATCCAGTATCCGTATTTGCCCGCCGAAGGATGGTTCACCACTCCGGCAATATGCCCCGACCCCGCGAGCACGAAGCGCACCGGGCCCTTGAAGTGGTGGGTGATCTTGAACACGCTTTGCGGCGGCGCGATATGGTCTTCGCGGCCGGCCTGGACGTAGGTCACGGTCTTGACGGTGCCGAGGTCGATCGGGGTGCCGTCGACGCTCACCCCGCCGGCCTCGGCGAGCTTGTTGCCGCGGTAGAAGGTCTCGAGATAATCGCCGTGCCACGCGGCGGGAAGATTGGTTGTGTCGCCGTTCCAGTGGAGCAGGTCGAACGGGGCGTAATCCTGGCCGAGGAGGTAATTGTTGACCACGTAGCTCCAGATCAGGTCGCGCCCGCGCAGCAGGTTGAAGGTCGAGGCCATGTAGCGCCCGTCGAGCACGCCGCTGTCCTTCGATAGCGAGGCGATCCCCGCCATCGCTTCGTCGCCGAGGAACAGCTTGAGGTCGCCCGCTTCCGAGAAATCGACCTGCGCGGTGAAAAAGGTCGCGGTCCTGACCTTGGCCGCCTGCTTCTTCGCTTCGAGCAGGGCCAGCGTCGCCGCCAATGTCGTTCCCGCCACGCAATAGCCGATCGCGTGCACCGCCTTGACCGCGAGCAGGTCGCGCACCGTATCGATCGCGTCCAGTTGCCCGCGCACGACATAATCGTCGAAGCTCGTGTCGCGGATGCTTTCGTCGGCCGACTTCCACGACACCATGAACACGCTGAGGCCCTGATCGACCGCCCATTTGACGAAGCTTTTTTCGGGCGTGAGATCGAGGATGTAGAAGCGGTTGATCCACGGCGGGAAGATGATCAGCGGGGTTTCGAACACCGATTTGGTCGACGGCGCGTAATGGATCAGCTGGTAAAGCGGGGTCTCCTTGACGACCTTGCCCGGGGTGGCGGCAAGGTTGCGGCCAACCTCGAACGCGCTCCCGTCGCTGTGGGTCAGCTGCCCGCTGCCGATGTCCTTGAGCATATGCTCTAGGCCCTTGAGCAAATTCTGGCCACCGCTCTCGATCGTCGCTTTCAGCACCTGGGGATTGGTCAGCGCGAAATTGGACGGGCTCATCGCATCGACGAATGCCCGCGCCGCGAATTTGAGCTTTTCATGGGCCGCCTCGTCGAGCCCCTTGGTCTTCTCGACTCCGCTCAGCAAGCGATCGGAAATGGCGAGGTAGCTCTGGCGTATCGTGTCGAACACAGGCTCGCGCCATTCGGGGGCCTTGAAACGCTTGTCCTTGTCGGCCGCTTCGGCAAGCGTCGCGTTGCCCGGAAGCGCCGCGGTCATCCAGCTTTGCCAGGCGCCTAGCCCCTGGGTCCAGAAGTCCGCGCCCGCCTTCATCAGCCCCGCCGGGTCCGCGGGTTCCTTCGCAGAGCCGTCGGCCCAGAATTTCATCATCATCTGCTGCGCGCGCCCCATCACCTCGGTCCAGTGCTGGAGCGTCTCGAGATTTGGTGCGCCCGGTTCTGGCTTCATAGCGTACGCAGCATCCTTCAGCATCGAGTCCGTCCTTTCGCGACTCACCATAGGGCCGAACGCCTATTAAATCGATGTGCTGGCCGGCGCCGCTCAGTCCCGGTCGAGAAGCTTCGTCACACCCTTGATCAGCACCGGGAGCACGGTGAAGAAATTTACCGCGGCCAGCGGCTGGCAGAAAGCGCCCTGCTTTGCGCACACGCTTTCAGACTCCTTGATCGCTGCCATCTGTCCGCCCCCGTTGCCGCCGTACTTGGACGCATCGTCATCGTCCGTCGGGTCATAAAGCGGGAGGGCGTACGGGTCTCCCCGGCGGCCGCACACGACGATAGCGTCGTCGTCGCCCTCGTCCCGGCAGGATTGCACCGCGGAGATCCTGGCGCGGGCGGCGGCGATGGCCTGCTCGGCGGTGAGCGGCGTTGGCGCCGCGGCATCGGCGGCGAATGCGAGCATCGCGGCGGCTATTCTCGACATCGCCGTGACCCTCGCCTATCGCCCCCCTTCGCTAATCCAACAGGAAGATCATGGTCCGCGCAAGCCAAACCCTCGACCGCGTCCTCGTCCTCGAAATGGTGCGCGTCACCGAAGCCGCGGCGATCGCCGCATCGAGCCTGATCGGCCGCGGCGACGAAAAAGCCGCCGATCATGCAGCGGTCGAGGCGATGCGCGCCGCGCTCAACCAGCTCCCGCTCGACGGCACCGTGGTCATCGGCGAGGGCGAACGCGACGAAGCCCCGATGCTCTACATCGGCGAAAAGGTCGGATCGGCACAAGGCACCGGCCCGCGCATCGACATCGCGCTCGATCCGCTCGAGGGAACCACCATCACTGCCAAGGCAGGGCCCAACGCGCTCGCGGTGCTCGCCATCGCCGAGGAAGGCGGGCTCCTCAACGCCCCCGACGTTTATATGGACAAGCTCGCGATCGGTCCCGGCTATCCCGAGGGCACCATCGATCTTCGTCGAAGCGCGAGCGACAATATCCGCACGCTCGCCGCCGCCAAGGGCGTCGAGCCGTCGGCGATCATCACCTGCGTGCTCGATCGCCCGCGCCACGAAGCGCTGATCGCCGAACTGCGCGATCTCGGCTGCGGGGTCATGCTTGTCCCCGACGGCGATGTTGCCGGCGTGATCGCGGTCACAGACCCTGATACGACGATCGACATCTATCTGGGGTGGGGCGGGGCTCCCGAAGGCGTGCTCGCCTGCGCCGCGCTGCGCTGCGTCGGCGGCCAGTTCCAGGGGCGGCTCATGTTCCGCAACGACGACGAACGCGCGCGCGCCGCAAAATGGGGGATCGAGGACCTCGACCGAATCTACGCGCTCGAGGATCTGGCAAGGGGGGACGTCATTTTCGCCGCGACCGGAGTGACCGACGGATCGCTTCTCGAAGGCGTCAAGCGCCGCCGCGGCGGCTGCGTCAGCACCGAAAGCGTCGTCATGCGCGCCAGCTCGGGCACCGTGCGTTGGGTCAAATGCGAGCACAACAAGCGCGGCGGGGACTGCTGACAATTGCGATAGGGGGGAGCAAGGTTCGCTTACCGGCTTGAACCCGCCGACAAGGCCATGTTCGCCGCGGCCGCTTTGCTCTTCGCTTCCGCGCCCGCTGCCGTCCTCGCGCAGGCGAGCCCAACCGCCGCGGCGCCCGGCGATTATGCCAAGTCGCTCAACGGCTATCAGCTCCCCATCGCCATGGAGATGCGGCGCGGCCGCTGGCTGAAAAGCTACGAGCGCCCGGCCCCGCTGGTTCCCAACCGCGCGGCGGCCTGGCCGGTCCCCTTGCGCGACCATGACCACGTCTTTCCGAAGGGCCACCGCATCATGGTCCCAGTCCAGTCAAGCTGGTTCCCTGCCATCGACCGCAACCCGCAGACTTTCGTGCCCAACATTTACGCCGCCAGGGCGGGTGATTTCCGGAAGGCAACCCAGCGCGTCTATTCGACCCCGGCGATGGCCTCACGCATCCTGCTTCCGGTGGTTCGCTAGACCTCCTAGGGGTGGGCGCGTGGCCCTCCCCCTTCCCTACGTCTGCGACGTTTCGAACTCGATCCTCGGCCAGCCCTGGCGCTGGCGCGGCACCGCGGCGACGGGCGATTTCGAACAGGACGATCTCGTCGCCCAGCTCCTCCTCGCCCGCGGCGTAGCCCGCGACGCCCTCGACCTTCATCGCTTGCCGACGATCCGCGCCTTCATGCCCGATCCGTCGATATTCCAGGACATGGACAAGGCCGCCGCACGCCTCGCCGACGCGGTCAAGGCGCGCGAGCCAGTAACCGTGTTCGGCGATTACGACGTCGACGGCGCGACCGCGGCGGCGCTTCTCATCCGCTTGCTCCGCGGCCTCGGCCGCGATCCCGAGCATTACATCCCGGACCGGCTTCTGGAAGGCTACGGCCCATCGCCGGCCGCGCTGATCAAGCTGGCAGAAGGCGGCGCCAGCCTCATCGTCACGGTCGATTGCGGCGCCCAGGCGTTCGAAGCGCTCGACGCCGCGCGCGATGCCGGGGTCGATGTCATCGTCGTCGATCATCATCAGTGCGGGAGCGCGCTTCCCTTCGCCCACGCGGTGGTCAATCCGAACCGCCTCGACGAAGGCGGCGAAGCCGCCCGCCACGGTCATCTCGCCGCGGTCGGGGTCGCCTTCCTGCTCGGCGCGGCGGTCCTTCGCGTCCTCCGCGCGCGCGGCTTCTTCGAAGACCGCGAGGAACCGCGGCTGATCGACCTGCTCGATCTGGTCGCGCTCGGCACCGTTGCCGACGTCGCGCAGCTTCGCGGCCTCAATCGCGCCTTCGTCACCCAGGGGCTCAAGGTGATGGACGGACGCCGCAACATCGGACTCGCCGCGTTGCTCGATTCCGCCCGGCTCAAGGGCGCGCCG
>Ga0136640_10000121_pt1 | contig 26794 bp, 23 predicted proteins | sample AntDrymUQ8642106_2_FD_105498 | JGI IMG/M metagenome (GOLD analysis project Ga0136640, IMG submission 105498) | Polar desert sand microbial communities from Dry Valleys, Antarctica - metaG UQ864 (21.06) | ecosystem: Environmental > Terrestrial > Soil > Desert | place: Antarctica: Dry Valley...
ACGTCTGCGGGCCGCCGCCGATGGTCGAGGCGGCCATCATGGTGCTCAGCGGGCTGGCGGCATCCGACAAGCACATCTACTACGACAAGTTCACCACCACCGGTGAACCTGAATGACCGCACGACGAGCGAAAGCGAGGCGGACCTGACATGACCACCGAAGAGGCCACCGACAAGCAACCCACTCCCGAGGAGATCGTCGAAGAGCGCAGCGTACCCAAGCCGAGATTCACCGACGCCGAAGCCGGCGCGAAGGTGTTTCCGGATTCCACCGCGCGCAGTCACAACTACTTCACGCCGAAGAAGCGCAAGGCGTCACACTACGAGGACGTCACCGTCGAGGTGCAGCCCGACCCGAGGCACTACCTCAGCCAGGGTTGGCTGTACGGATTCTCCGACGGTCGCGGTGGCTATCCGTTGGAGTGGACCGCCTTGAAGGCGTGGGGTGTCGACCAGCCGGAGCCGGAGCGCTATCCGGGGTCCGGCGGCAAGGGCTACGACTGGCCGGCGCACGGCTGGCACGAGTTCCGTGACCCGAACGAGGAGTGGGAGCTCACGATCTACCGCTACAACGCCAACGTGGTGCGGCAAATGACCCAGAACGTCGAGGCCGCTCGCCAGGCCAAGGCCTTCGAGCAGTGGAACCCGAACTGGGTGCGTTTCGTCGAGCAGCACGTGGGCGCCTGGATGCACGTCGAGCACGGGCTTGGGCTCTACCTGTTCGCCAACGCCCAGCGCCGGGCCCCCACGAACATGCACAACAACGCGATCTCGGTGAACAGCATGCACAAGCTCCGGTTCGCCCAGGACCTGGCGCTGTACAACCTCACCCTGAGCGAGGAGATCGAAGGCTTCGACGGCGCTGCACACGTCGAGACCTGGAACGAGGATGCGGCCTGGCAGGGCGTCCGAAAGGTTGCCGAGCAGCTGACCGGGATCGACGACTGGTGCGAAGCGATCTTCGCAGCCAACATCGTGTTCGAGCCCCTCGTCGGCGAGCTGTTCCGGAGCAACCTGGTACAGCAGGCATCGCCCGGTAACGGCGACTTCGTCACGCCAACGGTGGTCGGCGCCGGCGAGCTCGACTACGCCACCCGGGACCTGCGCTACACCAAGGCCATGTTCGACCTGTTGGTCAACGACAAGGAGTTCGCCGACCACAACACGGAGATCATCGACCAGTGGGTCTCCACGTGGGTCCCCCGGTGCATTACCGCCGCCCGAGAGCTGCAGCCGCTGTGGTCGCAGCCAGATTCCAAGCCGCCGCGCTTCGAGGACGGCCTGGACCGTGCCAAGAGCCGCTTCAGCGGCCTATTGTCCGAGTTGAACCTGCAGGAGCCGAAGGAGCTGACCCAGTGAGCGGCTACGAGTCGACAGAGCAGTCCTACGCGACGACCGAGAGCTCGTACAAGTCCGACAACACCTCGTCGAACAAGTGCGGTTTCACGCTGATGAACAACCAGGTCGGCGTCGTGGTGGCAGAGGTGATGGGCGCCAATGACGGTGTCCAGGTGACACACCTGCCATCGATGATCCGGGTGGACGCCGAAGACAAGTGTGAGGTCGTCTACGACGACATCTCCGAGGCGCTCGGCGAGCAGGAAGGCTTCTTCGACGCTGCCGAGTTCGAGGAGAACATGTCGACGCACTACGGCCGGATGGTCCACGAAGACGACCGGACGATCATGTTCGCCAACCCCGAGGACGCCGCCGAGTACATCGGCTTCGACCTCAAATCGCTGCAGAAGTCGTAACAGCGAGCACGCCCGGTCACCCAGCTGAACCCGCAACTTCGAGCTGATCCCCAACGAGGAGGACACGTGTACGAGAAGGATGGACAGAAGTACTTCGTCGTCGACAGCCACATGCACTACTGGGACGCGAGCCCGGAGAACTGGGTCGCCGGGCACGAGCAGTACGCCAAGGGCTGGATTGAGTGCTTCCACGCCTATCAGAGTCTGGGGCCGCCGGAGACGCACTGGTCGATCGAGCACTTCCAGAAGGCTTCCGAGGACGACCTCATGAAGGACGTCTTCACCGACGGTTACGTCGACGTGGCCGTCTTCCAGCCGACGTACCTGAAGGAGTGGTACACCGACGGGTTCAACACCACCGAGCGCAACGGCGCCCTGGCCGAGAAACACCCCGGCAAGTTTGTCGTCAACACCCGGTGGGATCCGCGCGAGGGCGCCGCGGGGCTGGAGCAGCTCGAGGCGGACGTGGAGCGCTGGGGCTCGACCGGAGCCAAGCTTTACACCGCAGAGTGGAAGGATGAGTCCCGCGGCTGGACGTTGAAAGACCCCGAGGCCTACGAGTTCTTGGCCAAGAGCCAGCAGTTGGGGATCAAGAACATCCACGTGCACAAGGGCCCGACGATCTGGCCGCTGGACAAGGACGCGTTCGACGTCTCCGACGTCGACCACGCCGCGACCGACTTCCCCGAGCTGAACTTCATCGTCGAGCACGTCGGCCTGCCGCGCATCGAGGACTTCTGCTTCATGGCGACCCAGGAGCCCAACGTCTACGCCGGCCTGTCGGTCGTGATCGGCGGACTCATGCACGCCCGGCCGAAATTCTTCGCCAAGGTGATGGGCGAGCTGTTGTTCTGGGTCGGCGAGGACAAGATGACCTTCGGCAGCGACTACAGCATCTGGGAGCCCAAGTGGCAGGTCGAAGGCCTTGTCGACTGGAACTATCCCGGTGAGGAGTTCTCCGACTACCCCGAGGTGACCACCGACACCAAGAAGAAGATCCTCGGGCTGAACGCAGCCAGGCTGTACGACATCGAGGTGCCTGCCGAGCTCCAGATCGGTGCCGGCGCTCCGGCAGCCCAAGATGACGCGGCGCTGGTCGAGGACAGCGTCGGAGCGTCGGTGTGACGGATGCCGCCCAGGTGCTCGCCGCCCTCGATGCGGTGCGCGACCCCGAGCTCGACGAGCCAGTCACCTCGCTCGGGTTCGTGGCGTCGTCCACCGTGTCGGCGGACGGCGTCGCCAGCGTGCACCTGCGTTTGCCGACGTACTTCTGTGCGCCGAACTTCGCTTTCTTGATGGTCGCCGACGCCTACGACGCGGTGAGCAAGCTCGACGGCGTACGTCGCACCGAGGTCGTGTTGGACGACCACTTCGCCTCTGACGCGATCAACGAGGGGGTGGCGGCCAGGTCGGGCTTTGCGGAGTCCTTCGACGGCTATGCCACCGGAGAGCTCGACGAGCTGCGGGCCGACTTCGTACGGAAGGCGGTGCTCGCCGGGACCGACCGGGTGTGCCGCCCGCTGCTGGCGGCGGGCAAGTCAGCCGAGGACCTGGCCGAGCTCACCCTCGGTGATGCACCACCGTCGCCGGACCGCGAACGACTGCGGTCGCGGCGGGCCGAGCTCGGGCTGCCGAGTGGCGACGATTCACCGCTGCTGGTGGACACGCGGTCGGGCGCCGCGGTCGGCGTCGACGCGCTTCCGCTGCATCTGCGACGGGCCCGGCTGACCCGCGTCGGGGTCGAAGCCAATACGGGAGTCTGCCGCGGCCAGCTCAAGGCACGCTACGCAACCATCGGCCAAGGCCAACACGAGGAGGACATATGAGGGCTGTCCGGCTGCACGGATACCACCAGGACCCGGTCGTCGAGGAGGTGCCTGAGCCGACGGTCAGCGGCCCGCTCGACGTGGTCGTCAAGATCGGCGGTGCCGGGGTCTGCCGCACCGACCTGCACATCATCGAAGGCCAGTGGGATGCGGCCATGGGCCCGGCGCTGCCGTACACGATCGGCCATGAGAACGCCGGCTGGGTGCATGAGGTCGGCTCGGCGGTGACCAATGTCGCGGTTGGCGACACGGTGATCCTGCACCCCACCCCCACCTGCGGTCTGTGCCGTGCCTGCCGAGCCGGACAGGACATGCACTGCAGCGAGAGCTCGTTCCCCGGGCTGAGCCACGACGGTGGGATGGCCGAGTATCTGCTGACTTCAGCCCGGGCTTGCATCAAGCTCGACTCGTCCACCAAACCCGAAGATGTCGCAGCGCTGGCCGATGCCGGCATCACGGCTTATCACGCGGTACGCAAGGCCGCGCCGCTGCTGTATCCGGGCACGACCTGTGTCGTCGTCGGAGCCGGCGGGCTCGGACACATCGGGGTCCAATGCCTCAGCGCGCTGACCGCCACCCGGATCGTGGTGGTGGACCGCAACCCCGACGCGCTCAAGCTCGCCGAACAGCTCGGTGCCGACGAGACCGTGGTCGCCGACGGGGCACACGTCGACGCGGTGAAGGACCTCACCGGCGGAGAGGGTGCAGAAGTCGTCCTCGACTTCGTTGCGGAGCAGGGCGCCGAGAACGAGGGCTTCACGATGACCCGGCCTGCTGGTTCGTACTACGTCATCGGCTACGGCGGCGAGCTAAGGATCCCCACCCTTGACGTGATCTCCACCGAGCGCAACATCGTCGGCAACATCGTCGGCACCTACAACGAGCTGGCCGAGTTGATGGTCCTCGCCCAGGCGGGCAAGGTCACGCTGCACACCAAGACCTATCCGTTGGACTCGGCGGTGGAGGCTCTACACGATCTCGACGCCGGCAACGTCCGTGGCCGGGCGATTCTTGTGCCTTAGCTCCTCCGCCTGAAACGGTCCGACCCGAGAACCCGCGAACGCCACGTTCCCCGAAAGCCCAGAAAGGCAATAAACCCATGGCGAAGGATCTGCGCTTCAACCAGGACGCGAGGAGCCTGTTGGTCTCTGGAGTCGACCAGCTCGCCGAGGCGGTCAAATCGACTCTGGGACCCAAGGGACGCAACGTCATCTTGGAGAAGATCACAGGATCGCCCGTCGTGACCAACGACGGTGTCACGATCGCCCGCGAGATCCATCTGAGCGACCAGTTCGAGAACATGGGCGCCCAGCTGGTGAAAGAGGCCGCGATCAAGACCAACGACATCGTCGGCGACGGCACCACCACGGCGACCGTGATCGCGCAGGCGATCGTCCGCGAGGGCATGCGAGCGATCGGCGAAGGTGGCAACCCGGTGCTGGTCAAGCGTGGCGTCGACCTCGCCGTCGGGGCGCTGGTGGACCGGTTGCGCAAGGTCGCGCACCCCGTGGACAGCCGGGCGGACTACGAGCGGGTGGCAGCGATCTCGGCCAACAACGACGACGCCGTGGGCGAAGTGCTGGCCGAGGCGCTGTACACCGTCGGTGACGGCGGGATCGTGACGGTCGAGGAGTCGGCCACGCATGGGATGAGCATCGACTTCGTCGAGGGTTTCGAGTTCGACAACGGCTACCTGTCGCCATACCTGGTGACACACCCGGCCAGCCTTGAGGCGATCATCGACGACCCCTACATCCTGCTCTGCAGCGAGAAGATCACCAAGGTCCAGCAACTGATGCCGCTGCTGGACAAGATCATGCGTAATCCGCGGCCGCTGGTGGTCATCGCCGAGAACGTCGAGGGCTCGGCTCTGAGCATGCTGGTGCACAACCACACCAACGGCATCTTCCAGTGCACTGCCACCAGGGCTCCCGGCTTCGGTGACCGGCGGCTGCGCAAGCTGGAGGACATCGCCACCGTCACCGGCGGTCAGGTGTGCAGCAAGCACTCCGGTTTCAGCCTGGAGACGATGACCACCGAGCATCTCGGCCGGGCACGCCAGGTGCGGGTGACCGCCGACAACACCGCCATCGTCGGCGGCGCTGGTTCCGCCGAGCAGGTTGAGTTCCGGCTCGCCCAGCTGCGGGCCGAGCTCGAGCGGGCCACCTTCGGCATCGACGACGAGGTGCTCAGCGAACGCATCGGATCGCTGTCGGGGAAGGTCGCCGTGATCAAGGTCGGCGCACCGACCAACGCCGAGCTCGCCGAGCTGCAACACCGGGTCGAGGATGCCCTGTCGGCCACCCGGGCCGCGATGGCCGAGGGCATCGTCGCCGGCGGCGGCGCCGCACTCATGCACGCCGAACCCGCACTGGACGAGCTGCAAGTCAAGGACGACTACGCCATCGGAGTTGAGATCGTCCGTAAGGCCTTGTCCGAGCCGGCGTACCTGATCGCCAGCAACGCCGGCTACCCCGGGCACGAGGTGGTCGCCGAGGTGGCACAGATGGGAGTCGACGACGGCTTCGACGCGCTCGAAGGTCGCTACGGCAACATGATCGAGCTCGGCATCATCGACCCGCTGCGGGTGTGCCGCTCCGCGCTGCAGAACGGCGCCTCGGTCGCGGGGTTGCTGCTCACCACGAACACGCTGGTCGCCGAGGAGCAGACCCCGTGGGGTGGCAGCCGAGCGTTGATGACGGAATTCGGCCAGCTCGACGGGGGACTGCACCAGCCGTCACCCGACTCGAGCACGCCGCAGTCGCTGGGCCTTGGGCCCTCGGTCGGGTGAGCGCGATGAGCGAGCGGCCAACCACTGCCGGTGAGCCACCGGCGAAGGTGCGGCGGCTGGACGGCGGCCAGGCGGCGATCCTCGCCGACCTCACCGCCCGGTTCGATGATCTGCAGACCGTGCTGCGGTGCTGCGAGCAACTGGTGGCGGCATTGAGCGCCGACGGCGACCCCGACGATGTGGTAGTCGAAGCGGTCTGGACCACGGCGCTGCTGTCCTACGCCCGTTGTTTCGCGGTGGGCGAGCCCGACACCGCGCTGACCGAGTCCGATCTGACCACCACGCTGGACAACGACGAGGTGCTTGGTTGGCACAAGGTGCTGCTGCAGCTGCGGGAGCACTACGCCGACCCGTCCACGAACCCGCGCGAGCGGTTCACCGTCGGAGTGGCCCAGGGAGCAGACGGTTCCGCCGGCGGGGTGGCGATCACGTCTGCTCGGCAGCCGTTGGTGGACGACCTGACCGTGCGCCAGACGGGGGCGATCGCCTACGCCCTCAGCGGCCTGGTCAACGACCGGATTGTCGCCCAGCAGAAGAAGGTCTTCGCCGAGGTGGGCGAGTTGTCGCAGTCCGAACTCGACGAGCTGGAAGAGGTCGACCTGGCCCAACCCGAGCAGGCGACGGGTTAGCCTCTAGTACACCCACCCGTCGAGCCAGGTCAGGAGCCGCCCAGCGTGCACAGGCAACGGGTGCCCCGCCTCGGTGGGGTCGCCCTGGTCGGCGGTCCGCTGCCGTTGCTCGGCCCGGCGTTCGTCGCTGCCGTGGCATACGTCGACCCGGGCAACTTCGCCACCAACATCACCGCCGGCTCGACGTACGGCTACCTGCTGGTCTGGGTGCTGGTGGTCAGCAACCTGATGGCGATGCTGATCCAGTATCTGTGCGCCAAGGCCGGCATCGCCACCGGCAAGAGCCTGCCCGAGTTGTGCCGCGACAACTACTCACCGGGGGTCACTCGGGGCCTGTGGGTGCAGGCCGAGATCATCGCCATCGCTACCGATCTGGCCGAGGTGCTGGGTGGTGCGATCGCGCTCAAGCTGTTGTTCGACATTCCGCTGCTGATCGGTGGGCTCATCACCGCCACTGTCGCCTTCGCTCTGTTGAGCGTGCAAAGCCGGGGGGCCCGCCCGTTCGAGGTGGCGATCACCGGTCTGCTGGCGGTGGTGTTGGTGGGCTTTCTCTACAGCCTGGTCCTGGGGGGTGTCGACGCGGGCGGGTTGGCCGCAGGCACCATCCCGCGTTTCGACGGCACCGACAGCCTGCTGCTGGCCACCGGGATGCTCGGCGCCACCGTCATGCCGCACGTCATCTATTTGCATGGTGCGCTCACCCAGGGCCGCTATGAGCGCGGCACCGAGGCGGAGCGGCTGGTGCTGCTGCGCAGCCAGCGGGTCGACGTGGTCGCCGCCATGACCCTGGCCGGTCTGGTGAACCTGTCCATGGTGGTGATCGCCGCCCAGGTGCTGTCCAACTCGGCGACCCCGGTGGACACCATCGAGGGTGCCCACGCAGGGCTCGCAGCGACCCTCGGCCCGGTGTCTGCGTTGCTGTTCGCGCTCGCGCTGCTCGCCTCAGGCTTTGCTGCCTCCGGCGTCGGCACCCTGTCCGGCCAGGTGGTGATGCAGGGCTTCCTGCAACGGCGGATCCCCCTGGTGCTGCGCCGGCTGGTGACGCTGGCGCCCGCGATAGTGGTGATTGCGGCCGGGGTGGACCCGACGCAGGCGCTGGTGATCTCCCAGGTGGTGCTGTCATTCGGCATCCCGTTCGCCCTGGTCCCGCTCGTGCTGCTGACCCGCCGCCGAGACGTGATGGGGGCGCTGGTGAACACTCGTGTGACGACGATGATCGCGGCTGCGGTGGCCGCCGTCATCAGTGCGCTGAACGTCACGCTGATCGTGCTCACAGTATGGTCTTGAGATGCCAGAGACGCGCTTCGAGCCCTTCGTCCAGCTAGCCGATGTGCTGCACGACCGCGCACTCATCGCCTGGGGCGGGTTCTGGTTCCGGCGCGACGTGCCCACCAGTCGTTGGTCGATCGTGGACGACGAGCAGTTGGGCGAGTTGGACCCCGGACGCACCGACAGCATCGGCGAGCGGTCCGAGCCGTACGGTCACGCCCTGGTGGAGGTGCTGGCTGCTGACGGCGCTGTGGTGGCCGACGCTCGGGTCGACGACGTCAACCACGTCTGGGTCGGCGGGCTCGAACCGGACACGGCGTACCGCTATCGCATCTGGGTCGACGGTGCTGAGTGGGCGGCCGGTGAGCGATGGGACTGGGGCCCGGTGCCACGCGGTGGGCTGGACCTGCGCCCGGGGGGCCGCTCGTACGCGATGGCGTTTCACACCCATCCGGCCCCGAATGTCCGGGCGCCGCTGAGCTTCGCGGTCCTCGGCGACTATGGCGTCGGTGTCGTCGACGACTCCGAGACCGGGCGTCGGCAGCGACGCATCGCCGACGTGCTGGACGCGATGGTCGACCATGCCGGGGTCCGGCTGGTCATCGCCGTCGGCGACAACGTCTACCTCGACGACATGGGGTGGGCCGGTGGCGAGAGTGGCAAGGAGGATGACGACTGGTACTCCAGCTTCTACCAGCCGTACCGCTATCTCATCGACCGTGTGCCGGTCTATCCGACGGTGGGCAACCACGACACCGGCGACACCGAGCACAGCGACGACCGCGAGCAGGTGCGCGACAACTTCCACACCGAGGTGCGGTTCTCGCCGGAGATCGTCGGGGACCGGGCATCGGTCGACCCGGGCATGTTCTACCGGTTCTGCTACGGCGCCGACGTCGAGTTCGTCGCCATCGACACCTCGTTGGCAGCGGAACTGCCCACGGAGCACTTCTTCCAAGATGCAAAGCACCACGACTTCCTGGAGCGGGCGCTGGCACACGACGGCGATGACGGCCCCCGCTGGCGCATCCCGTTCTCGCACCACCCGACGTACTGCGCCGGGCCGCACCACGGCAACACCGAGCCGATGGTGGAGACTTTGGTGCCGTTGTTCCAGCGCGCGGGGGTGCGGGTCGCCTTCGCCGGGCACGAGCACAACTTTCAGTTGTCTGAGGTGGACGGAATCAGCTATTTCCTATCCGGGGCCGGCGGCAAGGTGCGCGAGGATCCGCCGGACGGCTTCGAGGCCGCGGGGACTGTGGCGTGGGCGGCACAGTCGCACGTGCTACTCGCCCAGCTCGACGGCGAGTCCATGACAGTGACGCCGATAGCGTCGCTGGATGCTGGCGGGGCGCCGCAGCCGATGACCGCCATCTCGCCGTCGACCAGGGTTGTCGAGGTGCCGTTCGTCGTCAACTTGGACCAGTGACGTCTGGTGTCCGAGGGGGGACTTGAACCCCCACGCCCTATTACGGGCACTAGCACCTCAAGCTAGCGCGTCTGCCTATTCCGCCACCCGGACGTGGCCCGGCGCTGGGCCGGAAATGCGCCGTCACTGTAGCAGTCAGGACCCGACGCTCCGGGTGCCGCCCGAGTGCCTGCAGGGTGCAAGATGGCGCCATGGCAGCCTCCGAAACATCCGCCGGCGATAGCCGGCCGTACGACCCGACCGTCGACGTGGTGAAGCACGCCAGCGACCTCATCGGCATCGACACGACCAACACCGGGGACGACTCCGGGCCGGGCGAGCGCAAGGCCGCCGAGTACGTCGCGGAGCGATTGGCCGACGCCGGGCTGGACCCGACGATCCTGGAGTCGCGCCAGTCCCGGGCCAACGTCGTCGCCCGTTGGGAGGGTGCGGACCCGAGCCTCGCCCCACTGCTGCTGCATGGACACCTCGACGTGGTCCCGGCCGAGGCGGACGACTGGCGCTTCCACCCGTTCGCGGGCGAGGTCGATGGTGGCTACGTGCACGGTCGGGGTGCGGTGGACATGAAGGACTTCGACGCGATGATGCTGTCGGTTGTTCGTGCTCGGCTGGCCGCGGGTGCCGCCCCGCGTCGTCCGGTGGTGCTGGCGTTCACCGCCGACGAGGAGGCCGGCAGCGGCTATGGCGGACACTGGCTGGTCGACAACCATCGGGACTGGTTCGCCGACTGCACCGAGGCGGTGGGGGAGGTGGGTGGCTGGTCGGCCACCGTGGCCGGCAGGCGGCTCTATCTCATTGAGACCGGTGAGAAGGGTCTGGCGTGGATGCGGTTGCGAGCCACCGGCAAGGCCGGACACGGGTCAATGCGGCACCCCGACAATGCTGTCACCGCCTTGGCCCGGGCGGTGGCGGCGCTCGGAGCCTATGACTGGCCGGTGGCGCCGACGCAGACAATGCAGCAGTTGCTAACGTCCGTCGCCGAGCTGACCGGGACCGATGCAAACGACCCCGATGCTGTGCTGGCTGAGCTCGGCCCGGCCGCACGGATGGTCGGTGCCGGCATCCGGGACACCACGAACCCGTCGGTGCTGCGGGCGGGCTACAAGGTCAACGTGGTGCCCGCAACCGCGGAGGCGAGTATCGACGGGCGCTTCTTGCCGGGGCACGACGAGTCGTTCATCGCCACTGTTCGCGAGATCGTCGGTGACTCGTTCGAGGTCGAGTACCTCACCCACCAACCGGCGCTGGAGACGACATTCGACGGGGACCTGGTGGACGCCATGACCACGGCGCTGTTGGCCGAGGACCCGTCGGCGACCGTCGCGCCGTACCTGATGTCGGGCGGCACTGACGCCAAGGCGTGGGCGCGGCTAGGGGTTCGCAGCTTCGGGTTCACACCGCTGCGGCTCCCAGCCGATCTCGACTTCACTGCGCTGTTCCACGGCGTCGACGAGCGCGTACCGGTCGATGCCCTGCAGTTCGGTGCCCGGGTGCTGGACCGTTTGCTCGACCACGCGTAATCCCCGCTCCCGCACACAAGCACCCCCGCGATCCGTCACTTTTTGAGTGCCGATCCGTCACTTTTGGTGGAGGCAACGAGTTACAGGGTGCGCTGGATGCGGATGATCTTGCGGCGCAACGTCACCTTGCGGCGTCCATCCGGAAACAACCGGAGCCGGTCAAGTTCCCACCCGCCGTACTCGGCGTGGTCGGTGAGCACCCTGCGGACCGCGCTGCGCGACTGCCACCGCGGCAGCCAGAAGCGCTCAAACTCGTACTCCGCGGTGATACCCCTCATGGAGCGCCCATGCTGCCACGCAACCGGTTGCCAGACGAAGCCCGCTCAGTCGGTCCGCGACGACCTCTCGTTTCCGGCGGACCAGTACCGTGCCCCGGCGAAGCCACCCAGCACCCCGGCGACGAGCGCGAGCGGGGCGCAGGCCGGCTGCGATCCGGCTCGGGTGCAGTGCGACAAGGACGGCGAGCGCCGTCACGAGCATTCATGCAATCGCCAGCAGCTTGCGCCGGACGGACGCTGCCGGGAGCCGTTCTTGCGGGACGGTTCCCGCCCCGATGCTGAGAAACACACCCCGTGCCAAAGCCCACCACGGCATTGCGCTGACCTGCTGCTCTTGGGTCAAGGCCATGAAGATAGCGGTGCTCCCCGCTAGACCGATCATCATCACCCAGAAGCTCACTCGGTCGCGTATCGCGCAGGCCGGATCCGACGCGGCACGAATCCAGCAGTAGGTGGAGTCGCCCGTCCGTCATCCGGCCAACCGCCAGAAGTGCCGGATCGGCGCGCCAGAAGTGACGGATCGCGGGGGGTAGGGGTCAGGGGTGGGAGAGCAGGTCGGCAAGGCGGGTGTGGCGGACGCGGTGTGGCCGGGTCGCCACCGCCTCGGCGAGCGCGGGGCCTGCCTGGTGTACCACCGACAGGTGCTGGCGAGCCTCCGTGGCGGCACCGATGACCAGGTCGCGGGTGAGCGTTCCGCCGGCCTCGGCCCCGAGCACCAACACGATCGCCTCCGCGGGACGACCGGCCGCCTCGGCGCAGGTGCGCACCTCGACCTTCGCCTCATCCAGAGCTGCGCCGAGCGCAACCGCACCCGTGTGGCCGTCGGCACGCGGCGCCAGCACCAGAGTGTCTGCAGCCTGCACGCCGAACACCCGTGGCACCGAGCTGATCACCAGCTGTGCTGCTCGGCGAACTGCCTGCTCGGGGTCCGCGGCCGGTGTGACGACGACGGAGCGCTGAGCGGGGTCGAGTGACGGCAGGACTCCCTGGCGCAGACTGCGTACGAGCAAGGCGAACGGGTCGGCTTCATCGACCTCAGGTGCCGTGAGCACTGGCACAGCACCGGATCTGACCACGTCGAGCAGCACCTGTCCCGGCCCCGCCGCGGGTGGCAGCCCGGGATCGCCGACCAGCACAAGACGGGCATCCGGACGCAGTGAGTCGGCCAACCGGCCAGCAGCAGCGAGACCGAGCAGGTCGGCGCGTGCCACCACCACCAGATCGGCCTCGGCGATCACCGGCAGCTGCTCGACGAGCCGGTCAGGCCGGGTACGGGCCACCCGACCGCCACCGCGCTCCACGGTGCTCACCAGTGGGGTGACCACCGACTTGGGGTCGGTGCCGCGGGGGGCGTCCACCACCAGCACGGCCTGGTCGCCACCATCGAGCAGCCGGCCGTGCAGTGCCTCAGCGACTTGTTCCTCGCGCTCGGCCCACTCGACGTGACCAAAGCGGCGCTCCTCGGCGAACGCCGCCACCCGGCCGCTCTCGAAGGCCAGCTGTGCACCGGGGGCCGGGTCGGCGACGCCGACACCCCGAAGGGCCGCAGCCAGCACGTCCGCGCCGAGGCAGGTCGAGCCGTCGAGCGCTGCCCGTTCGACCAGCCACCGCACCAGGTCGGCGGCGCGTTCTGGTCCGCCCGTACTGGGCGCGCTCAACCCGGTGCGTCCGGCAGCTCAGACCCCGACACGTCGTCGAGCGCAGTCACGATCGCCACCGGCAGGGTGATGTCCTCGGCGGTGAGCGCGCCGCGCAACTGGGCTGCCGTACGAGCGCCCACGATCGCCGCGGTCACCCCGGGCCGGTCGCGGACCCACGCCAGCGCCACCTCCAGCGGGGACAGCTCCAAACCCTCCGCAGCCCGACAGACCGCCTCGACCACACCGCGGCTGTGCTGGTCCAGATACGTCGCCACATTGCTTTCGAGCACCGGCGAGGCAGCGCGCGAGTCGGCCGGGATCCCACTGCGGTACTTGCCGGTCAGCACACCGCGACCCAGCGGCGACCACGCCAAGACGCCGAGGCCCAGGGCTGCCGCCGCTGGCAGCACCTCCTCCTCGATGTCCCGGTTCAGCAGCGAGTACTCCACCTGGGTGGTGGCCAGCGGAGTGCTGCCGGGGGTGCAGGACTGCAACGTTGCAGCCTGCGCGGTCTGCCACCCGCTGTAATTCGACACCCCGACATATCGCGCGCGTCCGGAGGTCACGGCCAGGTCAAGTGCCGACAAGGTCTCCTCGAGCGGGGTGTCGTTGCTCCACACGTGCACCTGCCACAGGTCGACAGCGTCCACGTCGAGCAACCGCAGAGACCGGTCCAGCTGACGCAACAGGGCGCCCCGTGAGGTGTCGCGCAGATGCCTACCATGCCGCTGTCCTGCGCCGGCCTTGGTGGCGAGCACCACATCGTCGCGGTCAACCACATCGTCGAGCATGGCACCGAGCAGTTGCTCACTGAGCCCGTCGCCGTAACCGGCGGCGGTGTCGATCAGGGTGCCCCCGGCACCCACGAACGCAGCGAGCTGGTCGCGCGCCTCGTGCATGTCGGTGTCCTTGCCCCACAACCAGGTGCCGAGCCCAAGCCGGGACATTCGCAGACCCGTGCGGCCAGCCTGCCGTTGCTGCATGTCGGCGAGGCTAATGGCTGCGCGCCCCCAATCCGGGGCTAGGCTCGCCGGGGCTCACGTCGGGTCCATAGAGCCGGTGCGGAGGTCACATGCGGCTGGGAGTCAACATCGGCTATGTCGCCGGAGCCTCAGCCGACGAACACGTGCAGCTCGCGGTGGAAGCGGACCGGCTCGGCTACGACGTGGCCTGGGCCGCCGAGGCGTACGGCTCGGACGCTCCGACGGTGCTGTCGTTCGTCGCAGCCCGCACCGAGCACATCGACATCGGCAGCGCGATCATGCAGATCCCGGCGCGAACGCCGACGATGACCGCGATGACTGCGGGCACTCTCGATCTGCTGTCGCACGGGCGGTTCCGGCTCGGTCTGGGCGTGTCCGGGCCGCAGGTGTCCGAGGGATGGCACGGCGTCCGGTTCGATAAGCCGCTGGCCCGCACCCGTGAGTATGTCGACGTGGTGCGGATGGCGCTGGCCCGCAACACCGTCAGCTATGACGGCGACCACCTGCGGCTGCCGCTGCCGGACGGGCCCGGCAAGGCGCTCAAGTTGATGATCCGTCCGCAGCGCGACCCGCTGCCCATCTACCTTGCTGCGGTCGGGCCCAGGAACCTCGAGCTGGCCGGCGAGGTTGCCGACGGTTGGCTGGCCATCTTCTTCGCCCCCGAGCATGCCGACGTCTCGATGGACCCGCTGCGGGTCGGTGCCGAGCGTGTCGGCCGAGGACTGGAGGCGATCGACGTGACCGCAACGGTGCCGGTCGTCGTCGGCAGCGATCTGGACGCCTGCGCGGACCAGTTGCGCGCGCATACCGCGCTGTACGTCGGCGGCATGGGCAGCAGGAAGCAGAACTTTTACAACGCGCTGGCTCGCCGGATGGGCTTCGAGGACGCCGCCGAGCAGATCCAGGGCCACTACCTGGACCGCCGCCACCGTGAGGCTGCCGCCGCGGTGCCCTTCGACCTGGTCGACCAGACCGCACTGATCGGACCGCTTGAGCGGATCACCGAGCGCCTGCACGCGTACGCCCAGGCGGGGGTGACGACCCTCGCGGTGAGCGCGGTCGACGACACGGTGCAGCAACAGACCGTGACACTGCGGGCACTGGCCACCGCGTTCGACGCCAGCGGACTCAGCAGCTGAGCAACCACCGCGACCGCCACGCTCACAAGCAGCGACCGCAACGAGGGGAGTAGTGACCAGCGTGGACTGGTGGCAGGCGGCGTTTCTGGGGGTGCTGCAGGGGTTGACGGAGTTCGTACCGATCTCATCCTCTGCCCACCTGCGCATCTTTCCGGAGCTGTTTGGTTGGGGGGACCCCGGAGCGGCTTTCACCGCAGTGGCGCAAATCGGCACCGAGCTGGCCGTGGTGACGTACTTTCGCCACGACATCTTGCGGATTGCCAGCGCCTGGATGCGCGCCTTCGCGAACCCTGAGTGGCGAGGTCATCGAGACACCCTGATGGGGTGGTATGTGATCGTTGGGTCGCTGCCCATCGTGATCTTGGGCATCGCCTTCAAAGACGTCATCGAGAAGGACCTGCGAAGTCTGTGGATCGTCGGCACAACCCTGGTGCTGCTCGGCCTCGTGCTCGGCCTGGCCGAGCGGGTGGGTGCCCGAACGCGTCCGTTGGACAAGCTGGGCTGGCGCTCGGCGGTGCTGTTGGATGCGCGCAGGCGCTGGCGCTGGTGCCCGGAGTGTCGCGCTCAGGGGCCACGATCTCGATGGGCCTGTTCTTGGGGTTCGAACGGGAGGCAGCCACCCGCTTCGCCTTCCTGCTGGCGATCCCCGCTGTGGTCGGGGCCGGCTTCTTCGAGCTCCGCGATGCCATTGGCGACGAGAACGTCTACTCCCCGTTGCAGACCCTGCTGGCCACGGCGGTGTCGTTCGTCGTCGGCTATGCCACCATCGCCTGGCTGCTGCGCTACGTGTCGACGCACTCGTACGCGCCGTTCGTGATCTACCGGGTCCTGTTGGGCACCGGCGCGCTGGTGCTGCTCGGTGCCGGGGTGCTCACTGCCTGACGGCGTCTGCGCGGCTCACAACCATCCGCTGCGCTTGAACGCCCGCCACAATCCGAACGACCCCGTCAGCATCACCAGCAGCACCAGCAGGTACCCGTACGCCCAGTGCAGCTCGGGCATCTGGTCGAAGTTCATGCCGTAGATGCTGGCCACCAGCGTGGGGGCGAGGAATAAGGCTGCCCATGCGGAGATGCGGCGGACGTCGTCGTTCTGCTGCACGCTGATCTGCGCCAGGTGCGCGGACAGCGCGTTGTCGAGCAGGTGGTCGAGAGCGTCCACCACCTCCGCGACCCGGGCCACGTGGTCAGCGACGTCGCGGAAGAACGGCACGGCGTCCTTGTCGACCTCCTCGACGTCGGCTCGCACCAGTCCGCTCAACGGCTCGCGCAACGGCTGCACCGCCCGACGCACCTCGAGCACCTCACGTTTGAGCCGGTAGATGCGCTCGGAGTCGCGGGTGCGATCGGGCGCGAACACCGAGCGTTCCACCTCGTCGACATCGGTCTCGAGCTCGGCGGCGACGTCGGCGTACCGGTCTACGATGCCGTCCATCACGGCGTACATGCCCGCGACCGGTCCATGTCCCAGCACTTCGGTGTGCTGCTCGGCCTGGTGGCGCAGTTTGCCCAGCCCCTCACCCTCACCGTGGCGCACCGTGACCAGGTAGTCGCTGCCGACGAACATGGCGACCTCACCGGTCTCGACGGTGTCGTCCGCGGTGTAGGCGAGCGTCTTCAGCACGACGAACAGGTCGTCGTCGTAACGTTCCATCTTGGGCCGCTGATGTGCGCTTACCGCATCCTCCACCGCCAAGGGGTGCAGGCCCAGCTCGTCGGCGTAACGCTGCAGCTCGGCGGCGTCGGGCTCGAACAACCCGAGCCACAGAAAGCCGCCGACGCGGTCCGCCTCCTCGCGGGCAGCGTGCACGTCGGCCTGGTGCGCCGGCTCGTCGATGCGCTCGCCGCTGCGATAGACGGCACAGTCGATGATCACGCGGCCATTGTCCCCCTCGCCTAGGCTGGCGGGCGATGCCCACACTCGTTCTGGTCCGGCACGGCCGCACATCGGCCAACGCTGCCGGCGTGCTGGCTGGTCGTGCCGCCGGTGTGCGCCTCGACGCGGTGGGGTGTGGCCAAGCACAACGGCTCGGCAATCGGCTGACCGCACTGCCACTGGCACGGGTGGTGAGCAGCCCGTTGGAGCGCACGTTGCAGACCGCACGCGCCATCGTGCAGAACCGCACCGACGGTATCGAGGTGCGGCGCGACCACGGACTCATTGAGTGCGGCTACGGTTCGTGGACCGGACGGCCGATCAAGGAGCTCGCCAAGAAGCGGCTGTGGAAGACCGTGCAAGCGCACCCGAGCGCCGTGACATTTCCCGACGGCGAGGCGATGGCTGACATGCAGCGCCGGGCGGTGGCCGCCGTCCGTCGGCACGACGGTGAGGTCGCCGACGAGAACGGCGACGACGCCGTCTGGGTGGCGGTCAGCCATGGCGACGTGATCAAGTCGGTGCTTGCCGATGCGCTCGGTCTGCACCTGGACCAGTTCCAGCGCATCGGGGTCGACCCGGCATCGGTCAGTGTGCTGCGCTACACCGCCCAGCGGCCGTTCGTGCTGCACGTCAACGATCATGGAAACGACCTGTCCGCTTTGCGACCACCGGCGCGCGCCAAGCGGCGCCGCCGCCGGGGCAGCAGCGACTCCGATGCGGTCATCGGCGGCGGGGCCGGGTCGTCCGTCGGCCCGCCCGCATAGGCTTCAGCGCATGCTCGTGCACAGGCATGTCTCGCCGGACCGATTCGTGGTCGGCACCGTCGGCGAGCCCGGAGGGCGCACCTTCTTCTTGCAGGCACGCAGCGACCGACTCGTCACCAGTGTGTCGCTGGAAAAAGAGCAAGTCGCGATCCTGGCCGAGCGCATCGGCGTGCTGCTGGATGAACTCGTGCGCACCGACGATATTGCTGAGGCCGATGCGGTTGCCGTGGGCGCCGACCCCGATCCGCTGGACCAGCCGTTGGTCGAGGAGTTCCGGGTCGGGACGATGACTCTGTCATGGGATGGCGATGACAAGCAGGTGGTCATCGAGGCATTCCCGGTCGGCGACGACGATGTCGAACCGGGGGACGGTGAGACTGGCGAGGATGGCGATGACTTGCACGGTCCTGCTGCGGCTACCGACACCGACGACATGCCCGACGACGTCAGCGATGCCGCGGGCGGCGCTGTCTCAGAGGTCTTGTTGGTACGGCTCGAACCTGCCGCTGCCAGAGCCTTCGCCGGCCGTGCGGAAGCCGTGATCTCTGCCGGCCGCCCACCGTGTCCGTTCTGCGGCCAGCCACTCGACCCCTCCGGGCACCTGTGCCCGCGAGCGAACGGCTTCAAGCGGGTGGCTCGTTGACCGCCGGTGCGGTGCTTCCCGGCGGCGAGCCGTTCACCGCTGCGGTGTTGAGTCGCGGCACGCTCGAGATCGACGGGCGGGTGCTGCCTGCCTCCAACGCCACCTTCGTCGGCCAGGTCAGCCTGGACGGGGTGGTGGTGCGCTGTGTCTACAAGCCGGTCAGGGGGGAGCGGCCGCTGTGGGACTTCCCGACGGGCACCCTCGCCGATCGGGAGGTCGCGGCGTACGAGGTGTCCCAGCGGGCCGGCTGGCATGTCGTGCCAACGACTGTGCACGCCGATGGGCCGTTCGGGTCCGGCATGGTGCAGGAGTGGGTCGACACCGACGACACCGAGTTGGTCGACCTGGTGCCACAGGGACAGCTGCCCGTTGGGTGGCGGCACGTGTTGGACGCCTGGGACGGAGCCGAGCGGCCGATCTCGCTCGTGCACGCCGACGTGGCCGGGTTGCGCCGGATGACGGTCTTTGATGCTGTCGTCAACAACGCCGACCGGAAGGCGGGGCACCTGCTGTCGGCGGGCGGGGTGTTGCGCGGGTGCGACCACGGCCTCACGTTCCATGTGGACGACAAATTGCGCACCGTGCTCTGGGGCTGGGCGGGAGAGCCGCTCGCTGACGAAGATCTTGAGCCCGTGCACCGCCTGCTGTCAGCCCTCGAGGACAACACCGCATCGGGGTTCCGTGAGCGGCTCAGGCAACTGCTGAACGGCCACGAGCTGGCAAGACTGCGAACTCGACTGCGGCTGCTGGTGCGGCGCCGCTGCTTTCCGGAGCCGCCGGAGAGCTGGCGGGCCGTCCCGTGGCCGGTCTTCTGAGCGCCGACGGTTAGGGTTCGCGGCATGCGTGCCTGGGCGTCTGAGCCGGTTCCGTCGCTCGCAGCCAGGGGGCTCGGGACAGGGCTGGCGCTGTCGGTGCACAACACCGCAACCGGACAGCTGGCACGGATCGAGGCGGCGCACAAGGCTGGTGTCTACGTCTGTGGGATCACCCCGTACGACGCAACCCACCTCGGGCACGCGGCGACGATGCTGGCCTTCGATCTTGTGCAGCGGGTCTGGCTCGACGCCGGCCTGTCGGTGACCTACACCCAGAATGTGACCGACGTCGACGATCCGCTGCTGGAGCGCGCTGAGCGGGACGGGGTGGACTGGCAGGATCTGGCGCAGCGCGAGGTGCAGCTGTTCCGCGGTGACATGGAGGCTTTGCGGATGTTGGCGCCGCAACACTTCACCGGCGTCGTCGAGTCGATGGACCTGGTGGTGGCTGCCATTGAGCGACTCCGGGCAGCCGGTGTGACCTACGAGGTGGACGGCGACCTGTATTTCGACTCCTCGCGGGACGAGAGCTTCGGACGGGTGAGCGGACTGGATCGCGAGACGATGCTCGGCCTGTTCGGCGAGCGGGGCGGTGACCCCGAGCGCAGCGGCAAGCGGGACCCACTCGACTGGCTGCTGTGGCGGGCCGAGCGCACTGGCGAGCCGGCGTGGGACTCACCGTTGGGGGCGGGCAGGCCGGGCTGGCATGTGGAATGCGCCGCCATGGCCGTCGAGCATCTCGGCATGGGTTTCGAGATCCAGGGCGGTGGTAGCGACCTGGTGTTCCCACATCATGAGATGTCGGCGGCCGAGGCGGAGATGGCCTTTGCGTCGGCCCCCTTCGCCCAGGCGTACGTGCATGCCGGGATGGTCGGCCTGGACGGCGACAAGATGAGCAAGTCACAGGGCAACCTGGTCCTGGTGTCGGAGCTGCTGATGGCAGGTGTCGATCCGATGGCTCTGCGGCTCGCGCTGCTGAGCCACCACTACCGCACTGACTGGTCATGGACCGACGCCGACCTCGGCGCCGCTCGCACACGGCTGGCTGCTTGGCGATCCGCGCTCAGCGCCTCGGGGCCCGCGGACCAGCCCGCGGCAGAAACAACAGCAGTGGTCGAGGCGATACGACGGGCTTTGGGCGAGGATCTCAATGCTCCCGCAGCGGTGCTGGCCGTGGATGAGTGGGCGGTGGTGGCGCAGCAGGGAGGCGTCGGCGGTGGGCGCACGGTCGCGGCGGCGGTCGACGCACTGCTGGGGGTCGCCCTCTGAGCCGCCTGTTGGCGGCTGAGCGCCGTGCTCAGCCGGTGTCGCGGTGGCGCCGCCTGAGGTAGCGCTCAAACTCCCTTGCGATCGCGTCGCCGCTGGCGTCTGGAAGCTCGCTGGTGTCCAGCGCCGACTCCAGCGCCTCGACGTACTCGGCGATCTCGCTGTCCTTTCGAGCCAGCTCATCCACCCCTCGCTCCCAGGCCCGTGCCTCCTCCACCAGGTCGCCGACGTCGACCGATGTCTCAATGATGTCCTCGAGGCGGCCAAGCAGCGCCAGGGTGGCCTTCGGGCAGGGTGACTCTGCCACGTAGTGCGGGACCGCCGCCCATAGCGACAGGCTGGGCATGTCCGCCTGCGCGCAGAAGTCTTGGAACACCCCCGTAATGCCGGTCGGGCCCTCATACCCCGACGGCTCGATTCCCAACGTCTCGGCAAGTGCGGGGTCGCTGACCGATCCGGTGACCGGGATCGGCCGACTGTGCGGCACGTCGGCCAGCAACGCACCCAGCGACACGACCAGACGTACACCCAGGGTCTCGGCGCGCTCCAGGATGTCCGCGCAGAACTGCCGCCAGCGCAGGTTCGGCTCGACCCCCTGCAGCAGCACGAGATCGCGGTCACACCCTGGCGGGCGCGCCACGTAGAGCCGGGTGGTCGGCCAGACCAGCAGCCGGTCACCGCCAGCGTCTGTGGCGATGGTTGGTCGGGTCCGCTGGAAGTCGTAGTAGTCGTCCGGCTCCAACTCTGCCAGCAGATTGGCGTCCCACTGCTCGATCAGCCGGTCGACGGTTGCCGAGGCGGCTTCCGCAGCGTCGTTCCACCCCTCGAAGGCCGCGATCATGATGGGGTCGACCAGGTCTTCCCCGATCACCGGATCACTCATTGGCTCAGCCTACGGCGGTCCGCGAGCCCGACGAGGCAGGCCCATGCCGGACCGTGTCCTGTGCCTGTCCGGTGCACGGGCCCGTTCGTTCTAGGCTTGGCCCATGACGTCTGCCCGCGAGGACCTGCGCACTGCACTCAGCCAACGCGTCGTGGTGGCGGATGGGGCGATGGGCACCATGCTGCAGGAGCACGATCTCGGGCTGGATGACTTCGAGGGCCACGAGGGTTGCAACGAGATCCTGTCGGTGACGCGACCCGATGTGGTGTCGGCCATCCACGACGCCTACTTCGCGGTTGGCGCCGACTGTGTCGAGACCAATACCTTCGGCGCCAACTTCGGCAATCTCGGCGAGTACGACATCACCGACCGCATCGGCGAGTTGGCCCACGCCGGCGCCGCGGTCGCCCGGGCACGGGCCGACCACTGGTCCACCGATGAGCGTCCACGCTGGGTGCTCGGCTCAGTTGGTCCCGGCACCAAGCTGCCCACCCTCGGCCACGTCGAGTTCGCCACCTTGCGGGACGCTTTCGCCGAGCAGGTGCGCGCGATGGTCGACGGCGGTGTGGATGCGGTGCTCGTAGAGACCGCTCAAGACCTGTTGCAGGCCAAGGCGGCTGTTATCGGCGCCCGCCGGGCGCTCACTGCCACTGGGGCGGATCTTCCGCTGATGGTGCACGTGACGGTCGAGACCACCGGCACGATGCTGCTGGGAACCGAGATCGGCGCGGCGCTGACAGCGCTCGAGCCGCTGGACATCGACCTCATCGGTCTGAATTGCGCCACCGGGCCCGCCGAGATGAGTGAACACTTGCGGCACCTGTCCCGGCACGCTCGCATCCAGCTCGGTTGCATGCCCAATGCGGGGCTTCCGCAGCTCACCGCCACCGGTGCGGCGTACCCGCTCACCCCTGAGCAGCTGGCCGACGCGCTGGACACCTTCACCCGCGAGTACGGCCTCGGCCTGGTCGGCGGGTGTTGTGGCACCACCCCCGAGCACGTACGCCAGGTCGTCGAACGGGTACGCGGGCGGGAGCTTGCGCACCGGCAGCCGACGAGTGAGGCGGGAGCCGCGTCTCTGTACCAGCACGTGCCGTTCCGGCAGGACACCACCTACCTGTCGATCGGTGAGCGCACCAACGCCAACGGCAGCAAGGCGTTTCGCGAGGCGATGCTCGAGGGCCGGCTCGACGACTGTGTGGAGATCGCCCGCGGCCAAACCCGGGACGGTGCGCACCTGCTCGACCTGTGTGTCGACTACGTCGGGCGCGACGGCGTGGCCGACATGAACGAGCTGGCGACTCGGCTGGCCACGGCGTCAACACTGCCGGTGGTGCTCGACTCCACTGAGCCGCAGGTGATCGAGGCCGGGCTCGAGCGCCTCGCGGGCCGCTCGCTGATCAACTCGGTCAACTACGAGGACGGCGACGGCCCCGGGTCGCGGTTCGCGCGGATCATGCCGGTCGTCCGTGAGCACGGTGCGGCGGTGGTCGCGCTGACCATCGACGAAGAGGGCCAGGCCCGTACCGCGGAGTGGAAGGTTCGGGTTGCCGACCGGCTGATCACCGACCTCACCCAGAGCTGGGGGATGCGGGTTGAGGACATCGTCGTGGACTGTCTCACCTTCCCGATCACCACCGGCCAGGAGGAGACCCGTCGCGACGCCATTGAGACGATCGGCGCGATCCGCGAGCTCAAGACGCTCTACCCGAACGTGCAGACGACGCTCGGTGTATCCAACATCTCCTTCGGCGTGAACCCTGCAGCCAGGATCGTGTTGAACAGCGTTTTCTTGCACGAGTGCGTCGAGGCCGGGCTGGACTCGGCGATCGTGCATGCGGCGAAGATTCTGCCGCTGTCGCGCATCCCCGATGAGCAGCGCGAAGTGGCCCTCGACCTGGTCTACGACCGCCGGCGCGAGGGTTACGACCCGCTGCAGCGGCTGCTGGAAGTGTTCTCCGGCGTCACTGCCGCAGAGAGCAAGGCGGATCGCGCAGCCGAGCTGGCGGCGCTGCCGCTGCCGGAGCGGCTGCAGCGTCGCATCGTGGACGGCGAGCGCAACGGATTGATCGACGACCTGGACGAGGCGTTGGATGAGGGCCGGCCCGCGCTCGGCATCGTCAACGAGGACCTGTTGGCCGGCATGAAGACCGTGGGGGTGCTGTTCGGCTCGGGCGAGATGCAGCTGCCGTTCGTCTTGCAGTCGGCGGAGGTCATGAAGCTGGCCGTCGCCCATCTCGAACCGCACATGGAAGCCACCGACGAGCAAGGCAAGGGCACGATCGTGCTGGCCACCGTCAAGGGCGACGTGCACGACATCGGCAAGAACCTTGTCGACATCATCTTGACCAACAACGGCTACACCGTGGTCAATCTCGGCATCAAGCAGCCGGTCAACAACATCTTGGAGGCGGCCGAGGAGCACCGGGCCGACGTCATCGGCATGTCCGGTCTGCTAGTCAAGAGCACCGTAATCATGCGCGAGAACCTCGAGGAGCTCAATCAGCGCGGACAGGCCACCCGCTTCCCCGTCATCCTCGGCGGGGCCGCGCTGACCCGCGCCTTCGTCGAGGAGGACCTGGCCAGTCTGTACGAGGGTGAGGTCCGCTACGCCCGGGATGCGTTCGAGGGGCTGCGGTTGATGGATGCTCTGGTGGCCGTCGGTCGCGGAGTGCCCGGCGCCACCCTTCCCGAGCTTCGAACCCGCCGGGTGCGGCACGTGGACCGCGGCGGCAAGGAGCCCGTTGAGGTCCCGGATCGTTCTGATGTGGCGCTGGACAATCCGGTGCCCACCCCACCCTTCTGGGGCTCGCGGATCGTGAAGGGCATCGCCCTGGCGGAAGTGTCGGACTGGCTCGATGAGCGCGCCACGTTCATGGGCCAGTGGGGTTTGCGCGGTGCGCGCGGCGGCGACGGCCCGTCGTACGAGGAGCTGGTCGAGACGGAGGGGCGGCCGCGGCTGCGGGCGCTGTTGGAGCGGGTGCACACCGACCGGGTGATGGAGCCGGCGGTGGTCTACGGGTATTGGCCGTGCTGGTCTGAGGGGGACGACGTGGTCGTGCTCGACCCGGAGACCCAGTCCGGCGAGATCGCTCGGTTCACGTTCCCCCGCCAGCAGCGGGACAGGTTCTTGTGCCTGGCGGACTTCTTCCGTCCCAAGGACTCCGGTCAGGTTGACGTGATCGGATTCCACCTGGTGACCATGGGCAACCGGGTCGCTGAAGTGACTGCGGAGATGTTCGAACGCGACGCCTACCGTGACTACCTTGAGCTGCACGGACTCTCGGTGCAGCTCACCGAGGCGTTGGCGGAGCGCTGGCATGCGCGGATCCGGGCCGAGCTCGGCATCGACGGCGGGGACGCCTCGACGCTTGCCGGCATCCTCAAGCAGGGTTACACCGGCGAGCGGTACTCGTTCGGGTATCCAGCCTGCCCTGATCTGGAGGACCGGGCGACGCTCGTACGGCTGCTGGAGCCGGAGCGCATCGGCGTAACGTTGTCCGAGGAGCTGCAACTGCATCCGGAGCAGTCCACCGATGCGCTGATCCTGCATCACCCCGAGGCCACGTACTACAACGCCCGTTAAGGCGGGGTGCGTCCCGCATCACGCTCAGCCCCCGCCCGCCGCCTTCCTGCCGTTGTGCTGCGCCACGTAAACGTGGCGCAGTAACCCTTTAAGCGGCATGCGCGCCACGTGAAGGGACTGGCCGCCACGTTTACGTGGCGCGCGTACGTGGCGCGCGTACGGGGCGGGCGTGGCGAGACCGGGTGAACGATCCGTGACCCACTCGTGACATCACGGGTGTTTCCACCAGCTTATCCGCTGGATAGGGTCGCGGCGGCTGGGGCTCTCCCCGGAGCCGCCATCGACAGGAGGAAAAATGAGGCTGCCAAGCACACCAACTGGCCGTGGACGCCGCGCGGTGGCGCTGTTCGCTGCTGCCGCACTGGCAACCGGGGCAGCTGGTTGCGCAGAGAGCGAGCGGTCCAGCGACTCGAGCTCCGGCTCGGGTGGGTCAGGCGGCAGCTTCGTGTTCGCCGGTTCGGCGGAGCCGGTGACATTGGACCCGTTCTACGCCAGCGACGGTGAGAGCTTCCGGGTGGCGCGGCAGATCTTCGAGGGTCTGGTCGGCACCAAGCCCGGCACCGCCGACCCGGCCCCGCTGCTGGCGGAGAGCTGGGAACGCAGCGAAGATGGCCTGACCACGACCTTCAAGCTTCGTGAGGGTGTCAAGTTCTCCGACGGCACCGACTTCAACGCCGAGGCGGTCTGCTTCAACTTCGAGCGTTGGTACAACACCCCGCCGGGCATCGCGCAGAGCGAGGACCTGTCGTACTACTACGGCAAGACCTTCCGCGGGTTCGCCAAGGGCAAGAACACCGACGGCATCTACAAGTCGTGCGAGGTCAAGGGTGAACTCGAGGCTGTCATCACGCTGACCGATCCGTTCGCCGGCTTTATCGCCGCACTGTCGCTGCCAGCGTTCGCCATGCAGAGTCCCACCGCGCTGGACAAGTACTCGGTGCCCGCCGGCAAGGATCCGCGCAAGGGGGAGTACGCCAACGAGTTCCCCACCGGCACCGGGCCGTTCGTGCTCGGCTCGTGGGACAAGGGCAGCAAGGTCACGTTGGATCGCAACGACGACTACTGGGGCGAGAAGGCCAAGGTGGACCAGGCCATCGTGGTCGCCATCGCTGACCCCGGCGCTCGTCGGGACGCGCTCATCTCCGGTGACGTCGACGGTTTCGATCTGGTCGGCCCGGCGGACATCTCCACACTTGAGGACGAGGGGATGACCATCGCCGACCGCGACGCCTTCAACGTCTTGTATCTCGGCTTCAACCAGGCGGTCAAGCCACTCGACGACCTGAAGGTCCGCGAGGCCATCGCCCACGCGGTGAACAAAGAGGAGGTCGTCAGCGCATCACTGCCCGAGGGCACCGAGCCCGCGACCCAGTTCATGCCCGATCTGGTCAACTCCTACTCCGAGGACGTCACGACCTACGAGTACGACCCAGAGCTCGCCAAGCAGATGCTCGCCGACGCGGGACAGTCCGACCTCACCCTGGAGTTCAACTACCCGACGGAGATCAGCCGCCCCTACATGCCGTCGCCGGAGGCGACCTTCAACGTGCTGCGCAGCCAACTGAGGGCGGTCGGTATCACCATCAAGCCCACGGCGGACCAGTGGGAGGACTACCTGGGTGTAACCACCGGAACCGCCAAGCACGGCATCCACCTGCTCGGCTGGACCGGTGACTACAACGACGCGGACAACTTCCTCGGC